>Ga0256771_1000111_pt1 | contig 14696 bp, 10 predicted proteins | sample MC6MC0922MT_FD_186046 | JGI IMG/M metagenome (GOLD analysis project Ga0256771, IMG submission 186046) | Metatranscriptome of enriched soil aggregate microbial communities from Iowa State University, Ames, United States - MC6-MC0922-MT... | ecosystem: Environmental > Terrestrial > Soil >...
GGCAACCAGCAAAGCAACTCGCTGGCCATCTCCAACACCTCGATGTAACAACTGCGGCCTGGAGGCCCCCTTCGGGGGGCCTCTTTCTAACAAGAAAAAACAGGGGGGCGTCGAACATGCGCATTATCGCCTTGGCGTTTTTGCTGTGCATGGCCAGTGTGAGCGAAGCAGCCCAGATGCCGTTGTCCGTCCTGCCCGGTGGCGCGGTGATCTACAAGCCCATCCAGAGCATCCGCGAGCGCAAGTTCGCCGACCTGGTACAGCAGAAAACCGACTTCAGTTGCGGCGCAGCGTCGCTGGCAACCATCCTGCGCCAAGCCTACTGGCTTGACGTTGACGAACATCAGATCATCGAAGGCATGCTGGAACACGCCGACCCGGACCTGGTCCGCACGCAGGGCTTTTCGATGCTCGACATGAAGCGCTACGTGGAAAGCCTTGGCATGCGCGCACGCGGCTACAAGGTGGCCCCTGACACGCTGCACAGCATCCGCATCCCCGTGGTGGTGTTGATGGACATCCGCGGCTACAAGCACTTCGTGGTCATGCAAAAGGTCGACAAAGGCTGGGTGTACATCGGTGACCCGGTGCTCGGCCACAAACGCTTCAAGCTCGATGACTTCGTCAAAGGCTGGAACGGCATCATCTTTGCCGTCATCGGCCAAGGGTACGACAAGGCCAACGCCCTGCTCGACCCGCCACTGCCGCTGAGCGCCAAGAACCGCGTCAGCAACTTCACCCCGGTGCAGGACGCCGAGTTGATGGACTTCGGCTTCATCCAAAGCGACTTCTTCTAACGACTGTGGGCAAGACGCTCCGGGAGCATCCCATGAAGACTTCTATCTGGCTGGCTGCCCTTTGCATGGCTGCCAGCCTGCCGACCCAGGCACAAACGTTCAAACCGATCGAACTCAAGGACCAGGAGCTGGCCAACCTGCGCGGGCGCTACGTGATGCCCGGGCGCATCGTCAGCTTCGGCATCGTCATGACCAGCACCTGGCAGAACGCCAATGGTGAGGTGATCGGCGCAACGTCGGCCATGCAGGTTCAGCAAACCACCATCAAGCCGCAATTCTATGTGTCGATGATCAATGAAAAAGGCAGTGGCGGCGCGCAACCGAGCAGCGCCGGGACGGGGACCGTCACGGGGGGCAGCGGCCTCAACACCACCGAAGGGGTCACCCAGGTGGTGCGGGCTGCCGGCGATTACAACACCGCCCATAACAATGTCGACATCAATGTAACCAAGGCCAACCAGGCGCCGGCGACGCAACCCCAGGGCCAGGCCCTGGCGGCTGGCTCCACGCTGGTCGGCGCCAATGGCGCAGGCTCGCTTAGCGTTTCGTCCAGCGGCACGGGGGTGCAGCTGAGTATCGTCGCCAGCGACAACCAGGGCAGCACCCTGCAGCGCCTGGGGCAAGGTGGGCTGATGCAGAACACCACCCTGCTGGGCGCCAGCAACCGCGTCAGCAACCTGACGTCGCTCAATGTGGTGCTGCGTGACAACGCGCCCACGGCCGGATCGGTGGGCACCAACCTTGACCAGCTCAAAGGCCTTCGCAATCTCGGATACTGATCTACGCTCAGTCTCATCGTATGTAGTCAGAAGGGACGGCTAATCCATGCACCGTTTGTTGACGTTCAGAGCTATCGTTTGTTTGACAACCCTGGCCCCGGCCACTCTGCTACAGGCGGCAACCGACCCACAGGTCGAGCAACTCAAACAGGAACTCATCGCGCTGAAACAGCGCTACGAAGCCCAACAGAACGCCTTGATGGTGCTGGAACAACGGCTCAAGCAGGTGGAAGAGGCACCGCCAGCCCCCGCACCGAAACGCCTGACCAAATCGCCCGCCGAAGGGGTCAAGGGTGCGCAAACCGTGGCCTCCGGCGCGCCAGGCACCACCGGCAGCTCGTATGGGCAATCGCTGCAGGACAATTCGGAGCCGGCGCAGAGCGTGTCCAACCTGTACGACGAAGCCAGCGGCTTCTTCGGCGGCGGCAAGTTCAGTGTCGAAACCGGCCTGACCTACACCCATTACGATACGCGCGCCTTGACCCTCAACGGGTTCCTCGCGCTCGACTCGATCTTCCTCGGCAATATCAACATCGACCGCATCAAGGCCGATAACTGGACGCTTGACCTCACCGCCCGCTATAACGTCGACCAGCGCTGGCAGTTCGACATTAACGTACCCATTGTCTACCGCGAATCGACCTACTCCTCCGGCGGTGCCGGCGGCGCTGCGGGGGTAAGTTCGGACGGCACGGTCACCCGCGACCCGACCATCGGCGACGTCAACTTCGGCGTGGCCTACAAGTTCATCGACGAGTCGGAAAACTGGCCCGACGCCGTCGCCACTTTGCGCGTCAAGGCGCCAACCGGCAAGGACCCGTATGGCATCAAGCTGATCCAGGTGGCCGGCAACGACAACCTCGCCGTGCCTGAAGACCTCCCGACCGGTAACGGTGTCTGGGCGATCACGCCGGGCATCTCGCTGGTCAAGACATTCGACCCGGCAGTGCTGTTCGGCAGCCTGTCCTACACCTACAACATGGAAGACTCGTTCAGCGACATCAGCCCTACGGTCAATACCAAGGTGCCAGGCGACGTGAAGCTGGGTGACTCCTGGCAGATTGGTGGCGGTATTGCATTCGCCCTGAACGAAAAGATGAGTATGTCGTTCTCGGTCACCGACCAGTTCTCGCGCAAGAGCAAGATCAAACCCGACGGCGGCGACTGGCAATCGATCACCAACAGCGACTACAACGCGGCCAACTTCAACATCGGCATGACCTTCGCGGCCTCCAACAACCTGACCATCGTGCCAAACCTGTCCATTGGGTTGACCGACGACGCGCCGGACTTTTCCTTCAGCCTGAAATTCCCCTACTACTTCTGACCGCTCGATGCCCGGGCCCGCGCGGGCCCGGCTTTTGGTAACCAACCTTGTAGCCCACCGCTTTCCTGACCCCAGCCTGTTATCATCGCGCACAGATTTGTGACGTTTTAACGGCAATTAAGGAAAGTTTTCGTGAAAAACCTGCTCGGCCCCTCGCACACCCGGCTTGTCGCCCTGGCAGCCCTGGTGCTGGTGGTTCCACTGGCTGCGCGCGCCCTGCTGGGCTGGTCCAACCCGCTCGGCTATGTGTCGGACCTCGCGCTTGGCAGCCTGCTGGTACTGCTTCTGCACCGCCGGCCGCTGTGGCTGGCCCTGCCCGTGCTGGTGGCATGGGCCGCGTTGTGGGTGGCATCGGCCGAGTTGGTGAGTGCGGTCGGGCGGCTGCCCAACAGTGCCGACCTGGGCTACCTGTTCGACCCCCAATTCATGGAGAATTCCACCGGCGGGGGCCTGGCCCACGCCTGGCTGCCCTGGGCCCTGGGTGCAGGCTTGCTGGCCTGGGCGCTGGCTGCCTGGCGCAGCCGTGGCCAGCGTGGCGCCGCATTCGGGCTGAAAGCCCTGTCCATCCCGTTGGCGCTGTTTGGCGTGCACTGGGGTAGCCAGCACCTGGCGCCGTCCGATGCCGACCAGTGGCGGCAATACAACCTTGCGCACCAGCTACTGTCCGCCGGCGTCGCCGACCTGCAGCAGCAGGCACTGGGCTGGGCCGGGCAGACGCCACCCGTTACACCGCTGCCAAGCGCCGGGCTGACCCAACCCGACCTGCATGGCCAGCGGCTGCTCGCTGGCCCCGGCAATGCGCGTAACCTACTGGTGATCACCGTCGAAGGCATCCCCGGCGCCTATGTACGGCCCAACCGCCAGGCGCTGCACAGCCGCTTTGACGAAGACCTGATGCCCAACCTCAGCCGCTGGGCCGAGCGCGGCATGAACACCCCGGACTACGTGCTGCATACCCACCAGACCATCCGCGGTTTGTACGCCATGCTCTGCGGCGACTACGACAAGCTGGCCAACGGCACGCCCAAGGGCATGGAGCTGCTCACCCAGCACCAGCGCAACCAAGCCTGCCTGCCTGCCCAACTGCGCCAGGCCGGCTTCACCACGCATTACCTGCAGGGTGCGGGCCTGCGCTTCATGGCCAAGGACCGGATCATGCCGCACATCGGCTTCGACTCGGTGCATGGCCTTGAATGGTTCAGCAACGACAACTACCTGGAGTTCCCCTGGGGCAAGGATGACCGGGCATTCTTCGAAGGCGCGCTGGACTATGTTGGCCAGCTCAGGCAGCAGGAGCGCCCATGGATGCTCACCCTGCTGACCGTGGGCACCCACCAGCCTTACTCGGCGCCTACAGACTACCTGGACCGCTACGACACGCCCAAGCAGGCAGCAGTGGCGTACCTGGACGACGCCATCGGCGCGTTCCTCGACAACCTGGAGCGCCAGGGCGTGCTCAAGGACACCCTGGTGGTGGTGACTTCGGACGAGTCCCACGGTATCGATGGCGTACGCCTGGCCTCCTCCTGGGGGTTCAACCTGACCCTGGCACCGGAGCAGGCGCAATTGCCGCACATAAAACGCGGCACCTACGGCCACGTCGACCTGGCCAACTCCCTGCTCGACTACTTTGCCCTGCCGATGCCCGTGGCACTGGCCGGGCGCTCGATGTTCCGCGATTACGACAGCGGCCGGGAAATGATCTCCTACACCAACGGCATGTTGCGGTACCACAACGGCCAGGGCGTGTTCACCGAGTGCGACTTCCAGCAGCGCTGCCGCCGCTATGCCAGCGAAGGGTTCATCGCTGACCAGGCCAAGTACCTGGGCGCCGGCGACAGCACCCTCGGCCCACAACTCGGCGCCCTCGCCGGTGTGCTCGACCAGTCCCTGCTGCAAACCCCGCTCAACCTGCGCTACCAGTTCGGTGGCCCCTCGGCCATCCAGTTGCAGGCGCAGATCCGCGACGACTGGGCCGATAACCTGATTGGCGCGCAGTACCTGGAAATGCCCGAGGGCTCTCGGACGCGTGTACGGGTGAAGGTGCGGGTACTCGACCCGCAGCATGCCGCCTACATTCAACTCAAGGCCAAGGAACTGGAGCAGGATGTGCCGCTGGGGCTGCCGGAAGAGATTCGCGTGACCGCCGATGAGCCGCTGGAAATGGAATTCGGCTTCGACAACCCGACCGTGCGCAAAGCGTTCTCTTTCCATTTGCTGGGGTATGGCGGTGGAGAGGTCGAGGTCAGCGATTTCAGCGTGATCACGGCACTGCCGGACGAAGAAGAGTCGGTCGAGGAGCTGTCGGACGGGCACATAGCCCAGTCGAGCTGACCGCTCGCAGCACTGGCCCCTCACGGGGCCACGGTTTCAGCGAATCTGGTGCTTGTGCAGCAACCGATAGAACGTTGGCCGCGATACCCCAAGCACCTTCGCGGCAATGCTCATGTTGTTGCTGTGCCGGTCCAGCACATCGCACAGCGCCTGGCGTTCCGCCCGGTGCTTGTAGTCTTCCAGCGTACCCAAGGGCTGCTCCTCCTGCTCCAGCACGTGCAGGCCGAGGTCCTGGGCCTCGATCTGCCGCCCCTCGGCCAGCACCAGCCCGCGGCGCACCCGGTTGGCCAGCTCGCGCACATTGCCCGGCCAGTGGTGCCGGCCCATGGCAGCCAGGGCGTGATCACTGAAGGTGCGTGGCCTGCGGCCTGTTTCCAGGCTGTAAAAGTGGGAGAAATGGTTGGCCAGCATCGACAGGTCGCCATGGCGGTCGCGCAGTGGCGCTGTCACCACCTGAAGCACGTTGAGCCGGTAATACAGGTCCTCGCGAAATCGCCCTTGCTCGATGGCCCGCTCCAGGTCCACGTGCGTGGCCGCCAGCACCCGCACATCCACCGGTATCGGCTGGCTGCCGCCCACCCGCTCGATGTGTTTTTCTTGCAGAAAACGCAGCAAATTAGCCTGTAACTCCAGCGGCAAGTCGCCAATTTCATCGAGAAACAGCGTACCCCCGTGAGCGGCTTCGATGCGCCCCACCTTGCGCTGGTGCGCACCCGTGAACGCGCCCTTTTCATGCCCGAACAGCTCGGACTGGATCAGGTGCTCCGGGATTGCCCCGCAATTGATGGCGATGAACGGCATTTCGCAGCGCTGCGACTGACGATGCAGGGTACGTGCAACCAGCTCCTTGCCGGTGCCGCTCTCGCCGCGGATCAACACCGGCGATTCGGTCGGTGCCAGTTTGCCCAGCAGTTTGCGCAACTCCAGAATCGGCCGGCTGTCCCCCAGCAATTCGTCTTCCACACCATCGACAGGCACCGCCCCCTTGCCGCGCAAGCGTGCCATGCCGAAAGCACGGCCCAGCGTCACCAGCACCCGGGAGACGTCGAACGGCAGGGTGTGGAAATCGAAGAACCACTCGCAGACGAAGTCACCGACATTCTGCATGCGCAGTTGCTCGGCATTGAGCACGGCGATCCATTCGGTATTGCTGCGCTTGATCATGTCTTTTACCGCGTCGGGGTGACGCAGGTGCGACTCCTGCAGGCGCAGCAGGCCGATATCGCAGCGGTGCTCCAGCGCCAGGTCCAGGCTACAGCTGTGGACGTCCCAGCCGGCACTCTCAAGGCCCGGTAGCAAGCGGTGGCAATCGTCGCAGGGGTCGACGATGAGCAAGCGACGAAGGGAGGCGGTTTCGTGCATGACCGTTCCTTGGCGCCAAATTGTGGTTTTTTACGTGAAAACAGTAAGTTGCGGCGCCTGCTTAACAGTAGCAACGAACCTGACGGCGCCCACTACCGTCTGTCTGCCGAATTCTTTGGCCACTACGCCAGTCGGGAATTTTTCAATTTAATCAGCGTCACAGGCGGCGCAGGATATTAAAAAAATGTTTCACAGTGAAAAAATTACAGTGACTGTGTGACTTCACCCCCAACAGGGAGCATCAGTACAAATAACCCCGCACTGCAGATCGCGATTACCTGAAGCGCCATTGCAGTAACGCGGACATGAATTTCGATGTTTGGGACCATAGAGAGACCGAACCATGAATGCCCAGCTCCGTGTAAACGAAGCACTGCTGATCGCCGACCACGCCTTCGAACCTTTCCAGTGCGTTGCCTGGGACGCACCCAACGGTACGGGTGAGCTGAGCCTGGCAGTGGTCGACCGGACCAACACCCGTATCGGCAGCAAACAAGTGTCCTCGCGCATTTACTCCGACCCTGCGCAGTGGGCTAGCCTGATCGAGGAAGTGCGCGCCGAACTGTGCCAGAAAGGCTATGACCTGCAACCCTGGTCGATGCCCAAGTAATTCCAGTACGTCGCCTGCAAGTGCGTGCCTCGCACGCACTTGTGCAACTTTGCCATTACCCTTCCGGCAACTTTTGCCATTGCGACATAGTGTCGCGCCCTCGCCTTCAGTCTTTTATCCTGAATTGTTCAAGATGCTGATATTCGGCCTGTAACTGTATGGCCAACTGCCGCGCGCGCCCCAGCCGAACTGGCGCCAATTCCATGTCCACCAACAACGTGGCACACGGCATGGGGTGCAAGGTATTCCAGCGCTGCAGGCGGCCATCGGTGAATACCAGGCAACGCTGCACCTCCTGAGGGTGGGCCTGCTGCCGTGCCAGCAACCAGTGTCGGGCTTGCTCCAACGCTGCAATCAAGGGCGTGCCGCCACCCGCGCCCAGGGCTTGCAGCCACGGCTGAAGTGCTGCCGAGGCTTTCAGGCCATGGCGCTGCCACTGCGGGCCGGCACCGCTGGCGGTCAGCAACGCCAGGCGGGCACGCTGGCGATATGCCTGGTCGAAGACCTCGGCCAACAGTCCCTTGCTCTGTGCCAGTGCCTGATAGCGGCGAGTGGACGCCGAAGCATCGACGATGACCAGCCACAGTTCAGCGGCCTGGGCCTGACGCTGCTGCCAGCAAAGGTCCTGGCGCTGCCGCGGCCGCCCTTTGAGCAAAGTGGCAAGCCAGGCCACGCGGCCAGCCGACGCTGCACGTACGCGCCCGCGGCTGCTACCGGCCAGTTTGCCGACACGCGGCAGGGCATCCGCCACCTTGCCCGCAGGGCGGATGCTCAGGGCTTTTTTGCCCAGTTCGGCACCTCGCGCCTGGCGCCGCTGGCCACCGGTTGCGCGGGCAGCGCGCCCCAATCGCCCTGCCCGCCCTGGCTGGGCGCATCGCGGCCGCCCGCCTCAGGCGGCGCTGAAGGCGCAGCGGCTTCTGGCGCCGCACGCCGGCGATGACGCAGGGCGAACTCTGCCACGGCATCGACATCGCCCTCCTCGATCGCTTCACCACCGCGCCAGGCGCAATGCGCGCGGGCGGCGCGCAACCAGACCAGGTCGGCACGCAGGCCATCGACCCCGGCGGCATAGCAACGCTCGGTGATCCAGGCCAGGGCCTGGTCGTCCAGGGCGATGGCCGCCAAGCCCTGGCGCGCCGCCTGGCAGCGCTCGCGCAGTTGCGCCTGGGCGGCGGCCCATTGCTCGCAGAACGCATGCGGGTCGGTGTCGAAAGCCAGGCGAGGGCGAATGATCTGCTGACGCGCTTCTGGTGCCGGCAAACCTTCGAGCAGCACATTCAGGCCAAAGCGGTCGAGCAGCTGCGGGCGCAACTCACCTTCTTCGGGGTTCATGGTGCCGATCAGCACGAAACGCGCACTGTGCCGGTGGGAAATACCGTCACGCTCAACCCGGTTGGTGCCGCTGGCAGCCACGTCCAGCAAAAGGTCGACCAAGGTGTCGGGCAGCAGGTTGACCTCGTCGACATACAGCACGCCACCATCTGCCTGGGCCAGCACCCCCGGGGAGAACTGCGCCTTGCCCTGCCCCAGCGCCGCATCGAGGTCGAGGGTGCCGACCAGGCGCTCTTCGCTGGCGCCCAGCGGCAAGGTCACGAACGGCCCCTCGCCAAGCAGGTCGGCCAAGCCACGGGCCACGGTGCTCTTGGCCATGCCGCGTGGCCCCTCGATCAGCACGCCGCCGATCTTCGGGTCGATGGCAGTCAGGCACAGGGCCAGCTTGAGGTCGTCGGCGCCGACCACGGCCGCCAGGGGAAACTGTACGGGGTCACTCATTTCAAGCCTGTTCCTCGCCGTCGAGCAGTTGTTCCTCCAAGGCTTCGCGGTATTCACCGGGGGTTTCCCAGAGCCCGCGCTGCTGGGCCTCCAGCAAACGCTCGGTGAGGTCACGCAAGGCCTCGGGGTTGTGCTCGCGCATAAAGTCGCGCGTCGCCGGGTCGAGCACATAGGCATCGGCCAGCGACTGGTAATGATGGTCGTCGATCAGGTGCGTGGTGGCGTCGAAGGCGAACAGGTTGTCGACTGTCGCCGCCAGCTCGAAGGCGCCCTTGTAGCCATGCCGCTTGGCACCGTCGATCCACTTGGGGTTGAGGGCGCGGGCACGTATGACGCGGTTCAATTCCTCTTTGAGGGTGCGGATACGCGGCCGGTCGACCTGGCTGTGATCGCCGTGATAACTGGCCACCCGCTCGCCGGACAAGGTCTCCGACGCCGCCAGCATGCCCCCCTGGAACTGGTAGTAATCGTTGGAATCGAGCAGGTCGTGCTCATGGTTGTCCTGGTTCTGCAGCACCGCCTGCACCTGGCCCAGGCGGTGGGCGAACTGGGCCCGCGCGGGGGTGCCTTCGTCGCTGGCGCCATACGCGTAGCCGCCATGATTGAGGTACACCTCGGCCAGGTCGTCACGGCTGTGCCACAGGCGGCCATCGATTGCATTCTGCACCCCGGCACCATACGCGCCGGGCTTGGCACCGAATACCCGCCAGCCGGCCTGGCGTGCGGCCTGATCGGCTTGCACACCTTGCGCTTGCAGCGTTTCACGCTCGCTGCGCACGCGCGCGGCCAAGGGGTTGAGGTCATCCGGCTCGTCCAGCGCCGCCACGGCCTGCACCGCCGCATCGAACAGACGGATCAGGTTGCCGAACGCATCACGGAAAAACCCCGAGACGCGCAAGGTCACGTCCACCCGCGGGCGGTCGAGCAGGCTCAGTGGCAGGATCTCGAAATCGTCGACGCGCTGGCTGCCGGTGGCCCACACCGGCCTTACCCCCATCAGCGCCATGGCCTGGGCGATGTCATCACCGCCGGTGCGCATGGTCGCCGTGCCCCACACCGACAGGCCGAGCTGGCGCAGGTGGTCGCCATGGTCCTGCAAATGGCGCTCGAGGATCAGGTTCGCCGAGGAAAAACCCAGGCGCCAGGCCGTGGTGGTGGGCAGGTTGCGTACATCCACGGTATAGAAGTTGCGGCCCGTGGGCAGTACATCCAGGCGGCCGCGGCTGGGTGCGCCGCTGGGCCCGGCCGGCACGAAACGGCCCGCCAGGGCTGCGAGCAGGCCGTTTATTTCTGCTGGCCCGCAAGCGTCGAGGTTGGGTGCCACCTGCTCGAGCAAAGCCTGGACCACCTCGTGCACCGCCTGCCATTGCGCCTCGGCGGGCAGTTGCAGTTCGCCGTTCAAGGCTTGCTCGATGACCTGCAACGCCAACAATTCGAGACGCTCGCGGCTATCACCGAAGGTGCGCCACGGCGCTTGGCTGATGGCTTGCAGCAGGGTTGGGCATGGCCCTTCCCACGCTTGGCCGAGGTCGCAGTCCAAGGGGTCGAAGCCTAACGCCAAAGCCTTGGCGAGCGTGCGCAGCAAGCTGGCGTTGCCGCCGCGCCCATCTGCGCGCTCGACGCGCAGCAGGGCCAGCAAGGTATCGATCCGCAGGCGTGCCTGCGGAGACTCGCCGAACACATGCAGGCCGTCGCGAATCTGCGATTCCTTGAGGTCGCACAGGTAGGTGTCCAGGCGCGGCAACCACACGGCAGCGTCATCCAGCTGGCCTTCCAACTGCAACTCGCGGTCGATGTGGTTGGCTTTGACCAGCTCAAGGATGTCGCGCTGCAACTCACGGGCACGCCGTGGGTCGAGCATCTGCGCTTCGTAGAACTCGTCGGCCAGTTGCTCCAGGCGACGCAGCGGGCCGTAGGTTTCGGCGCGGGTCAGCGGCGGCATCAGGTGGTCGATGATCACCGCCTGGGTGCGCCGCTTGGCCTGGGCGCCCTCGCCCGGGTCGTTGACGATGAACGGATAAATGTTCGGCAACGGCCCCAGCAACGCATCCGGCCAGCACTGGGCGGACAGGCCCACGCCTTTGCCTGGCAACCACTCGAGGTTGCCATGCTTGCCCACATGGATGACCGCATCGGCAGCAAAGGCATGGCGTAGCCAGAAATGGAACGCCAGGTAACCATGCGGCGGCACCAGGTCGGGGTCGTGGTACACGGCGCTGGGGTCGACCTGATAACCGCGCGCAGGTTGAATGCCGACAAAGGTCAGGCCAAAACGCAGGCCGGCCACCATCAGCCGGCCGCTGCGGTACATCGGGTCTTGCTCGGGCGGGCCCCAGCGTTCCAGCACCGCTTGCTGGTTGGCGGCGGGCAGGCGCGCGAAGGCGGCCTGATAATCCACCAGGCTCAAGCTCTGCGCACAGGGCCGCTGGTCGAGGTGATCGAGGTCGTTGGTCACGCCGCCGAGCAACTGGTGAATCAGCTGCGTGCCGCTGCCGGGAAGTTCGTCGAGCGGGTAACCTTCTGCCCGCAGCGCCTTGAGAATGTTCAGGGCGGCTGCGGGGGTGTCGAGCCCGACGCCATTGCCGATGCGCCCGTCACGGGTTGGGTAGTTGGCCAGCACCAGCGCCACGCGTTTCTGCCCATTGGGCAGGCGCGCCAGCTCGACCCAGCGCCTTGCCAGCTCGGCCACGAAGTCCATGCGCTCGGGGTGGGCGCGGTAGCAGACCACGTCGGACTGGCTGCGCTCGCTGCGCCAGGCCATGTCCTTGAAGCTTACCGGGCGAGTAATGATGCGCCCGTCCAGCTCGGGCAAGGCAATGTGCATGGCCAGGTCGCGGGCACCCAGGCCCTGCTCGCTGGCTTCCCAACCGGGTTGGTTGTCCTGCGCGCAGATCGCCTGCAGCACCGGGATGTCGCGACGAAACGGCCGCAGGTTGGGGCGCTCCGGGCTGGACAGGGCAAAACCTGTGGTATTGATCAACACCTCGGCCCCAACGTCGTCCAGCCAGCGTTCGACCTGTTCCAGGCACGCGCTTTCCTTGAGGCTGGCGACGGCAATCGGCAACGGGTTGAGGCCTGCGGCCTGCAGGCGTTCGCAGAACACGTCGATGAACGGAGTGTTTGCCGCCTGCAGGTGCGAACGGTAGAACAGCAGCGGCGCCACCGGGTACTCCGGGTGCCACTCGGCGTACCAGTCTTCCAGGGCCGCCGCGGGGTTACCCGGGTGATAGACCGATGTGCGCGGCAGCGGCTGCGGCGCGTCCCAGCTGTAATCGCGGCCCAGCCACTGGTTGGCCAGGCACTTGAACAGGTTGACGGCATTGGCCTTGCCGCCCTGGCGCAGGTAGTGCCAGAGGCGCTCGGCCGGTTCACCGGTAACGGTGCCAAGGCCAGTCAGCTCAGGGTCCGGGCGGTCGTCACCCGGCACCAGAATCAGCTGCACGCCGCGCGCGGTCAGCTCGACCAACTGCTCGACGCCATAGCGCCAATAGCCGACCCCACCGTGCAACGACACCAGGATTACCTTGGCATGGCGCAGTACCTCGTCGATATACAGATCGACCGAAGCATGGTTCTGCACCTGCATGGGGTTGGCCAGGCGCAGGCTGGGAAAGTCGTCTGGCAGTTGCTCGGCGGTTTCGGCGAGCAGTGCCAGGTGCGAGTCGCCGCTGCAGAGGATCACCAGCTCGGCGGGTGTCTGGCCGAGGTCGGCGATGCTGTCGTCCGGCACGAAGCCGCCGGGCTGGGTCCGCAGCAGGTGCATGGGTCAGGCGCCCAGGGCTTGGCGCAGGCGTGCTTCCAGTTGCGCGGCATCGAGGTCCTGGCCAATCAGTACCAGGCGGGTCATGCGCGGATCGCCAGCGCGCCAGGCGCGGTCGAAGTGCTTGTCGAAACGGGTGCCCACGCCCTGGACCAGCAGGCGCATCGGCTTGCCTGGGATGGCTGCGAAACCTTTGGCCCGCAGAATGCCGAACTCCACTACCAGCTGGGTCAGGGCATCGAGCAGCAGGGCTTCGTCGGCTTCCGGCAGGTCGATGGAGATGGAATCGAAGGCGTCATGGTCGTGGTCATCATGATCGTCGTCGCCGTCATGGTGGGCGTCATGGTGGGTGCGACGGCCATCGATGTGCGCTTCCGACTCAGCGCCAACACCCAACAGCACGTCCAGCGGCAGGCGGCCGCTGCTGGCTTCGATCACCTTGACCGCAGGCGGCAGTTCTTCGGCGACTTCGGCGCGCACCTTGGCCAGGCCTTCGGCGTCGATCAGGTCGGCTTTGTTGAGGACCACCAGGTCGGCACTGGCCAACTGATCGGCGAACAGTTCGTGCAGCGGCGATTCGTGGTCCAGGTTGGGGTCGAGCTTGCGCTGGGCGTCGACCTGGTCGGGGTAGGCGGCGAAGGTGCCAGCGGCCACGGCCGGGCTGTCGACCACGGTGATTACCGCGTCGACGGTGCAGGCGTTACGGATTTCTGGCCACTGGAAGGCTTGTACCAACGGTTTTGGCAGGGCCAGGCCGCTGGTTTCGATGAGGATGTGGTCGAGGTCGCCGCGGCGGGCCACGAGTTCGCGCATCACCGGGAAGAACTCTTCCTGCACGGTGCAGCACAGGCAGCCGTTGGCCAGTTCGTAGACACGGCCGCTGGCCTCTTCCTCGGTGCAGCCGATGCTGCACTGCTTGAGGATTTCGCCGTCGATGCCGAGCTCACCGAACTCGTTGACGATGACCGCGATGCGACGGCCCTGAGCATTGTCGAGCATGTGCCGGAGCAAGGTGGTCTTGCCCGAGCCGAGGAAGCCGGTGACGATGGTGACGGGGAGCTTGGCCAGTGTTTTCATGTCGCGTTGCCCTTGGCAGGATGGCGCGGGCATGCGGGACGAAAGCCTCGGGCCAGGCCGGCCGGGCTCGTTCGCCACCGGATCACCCCGCCCGGTTGAAAGTCGAAATCGTTGCGAGGCAGGTCTCCTGGCTTGCACCGTTCAGGCCTTGATCAGACAAGAGCCTGGTGGGATGACGCCTTCCCGCGCCTGGGCGCAGTGGCTGTGTCGATCCGTTGCCGGTACTTACAGTTGCGGGGGCAGCCGCGGCTTGTACCGCGTTCCCGTCTTAGCTTCGGTTTGGCCGAAGAACCTCGAAGCGGCAAGGCTACGCGGGGGGTGGCGGGTGGTCAACTCATGGCTTGAGATTTGTCGCGCCCTGGCGACAGAGCGCCGCCCGCAACCCCATCAACCAATTGACGCCACCCCTGCCCCGTGCTCTCCTTACACCCTGCGTTCAGGTGCCCCCACGGGGGTGAAACGGGAAACCGGTGCGTCGCAGGCCCTCGACCAGGGCCCGACAACTCCGGTGCTGCCCCCGCAACGGTAAGCGAGCGAAGCGTCTAGACCACTGTGCCAAGCAGTACGGCATGGGAAGGTGACGCGTTCACAGGAGCCCTGCTCCTCCTCGCAAGCCCGGAGACCGGCCTGGCGTTCATGAACACCCCGCGGTGGGCGGGCGCTGTCGCATTCCCCTGGGCCATCCACGCCCGGGGCTGTCGCGCTCGCCTGTGCCCCGTTGCCCCTATAAAAAGCAAAGCAGAGGAACGCGTCATGCCCATCACCAGCGCCAAACCCACCATCGCCACCCCCGTCACCCTCAGCCAGCGCGTCATCATCGCCGCCGGCGCCAGCCTGCTCGGCCTGTGCCTGATTTACTTCGCCGGTTTCTCGCACA
>Ga0256771_1000126_pt1 | contig 14228 bp, 5 predicted proteins | sample MC6MC0922MT_FD_186046 | JGI IMG/M metagenome (GOLD analysis project Ga0256771, IMG submission 186046) | Metatranscriptome of enriched soil aggregate microbial communities from Iowa State University, Ames, United States - MC6-MC0922-MT... | ecosystem: Environmental > Terrestrial > Soil >...
AAGACATTTGAACATGATGGATGGAGCAACGGGATGCATGCATACCGTACGCCCACGATCAATTCGGCAGTAATTAATTATTTTTGGAGTGCCGAAAGGTCAAAAAAACTATCAGCCGGAGTGCCGAAATGTGTGGAAATTATGACATTCCATTTAACTTGGGTCTGTGTGACAGCGCGCACTTCGTGTATTATGCTCCAACACAATTGACCGATGCCCCCCATCATGATCACAGCTCCGCAATTATTGGGCACTGGTCATGATCATGAGCTTGCGTTCACGTTCCAATCCATCCTCTTGTTCATCGCGCGCGGGGGCTACGCCGATGCATTATCAGGTTCTGGTTCGAAATCTTCTTCCAAATAGGAACCAAGTAAGCATCCAAGCAACATCCAGTCTCGGGTCCCTCAACGGGAATGCCGAAAATGCTGGAAATTCCCATCGACAGCGCCGAAATTACAACAAATTATCTCTCAAAAAAAGTGCCGAATTGATCGTGGACGTACGGTATGGATGGCTGATGCCACTGAGTCTGAGTCCGACTCTGCGTCTGACATGAACAGTGACAGTCATCCATTCATCATCATGACTGACTCAGTCTGGCCTGCAGCTGCTCCATCATCATGCAAAAAACCGATCACAATGAGAAAGAATCAGAATGAGATAGAAACGGGTGAACCCAGACACACACGTCTGACAAGAGAAAGAATGACAGATGATGAGAGTGAAAAGTTTTTGATGGTTGCGAATGCGAACTAACGAAAGAAAGAAAGAAAAAGTTGAAAGGAATGATGGGAGGGGAAGATTGCTGCTAGTTGCAAAAGAAGTGGACTGATGAATGTGGGACGTTGATGGCTTGCATGGCATGGCATGACTGGGTGAGAGAAGCTGATGTGGTTGATGGTGGTGAAGAATGGCATTTGGTTGACATCGACGATGAAAAGGGGAAGATGGAAAAAAGAGTTGGGCTTCCCGTGAAATGGGAGTCCCATGCATATGAGGGCTAGGAGAGGAGAGGAGAGGAACGGATTGGATTGGAATGTTGATGATGATGTTTTACATATCTTTTCCTTTCTTCCTTGGTCTCTGTGCAGCGAATTCCGTCCTTGTCTGTATCTGCACTTGACCGACATCGAGTGCGGATGAGGAGGATGACGGTTGTTGACTGGCGAGTGATGGTGAGGGCATCGCCATGGGTGGTGACATCATGGCAGTACGACTTGGTGATGCAGGCATAGGCATGGGCATGGGGGACATCTGCAGTGCCTGTGGTCTGGATGGCTGAGCTTGTGTCTGCAACTCAATCTGTTCCTTGAGCTTCTGCAGTTCCGCTGCGAGTGATTCTCTGTCTGCCTGTAGTTCCATGATGTGTTCCCTTCTGGCCGCTGATGCCTCCTGCTTGAGCTTTGCCTCCTCCTCCCGAATCTTGAGTTGATTCTCATCGAGCCTTGCCTGCATGTCCTTCATCTGTGTGACGAGTGGATTGGCCATCATCACTACCTCATCGTCCTTCTGGCCAGCCTGACCACCGAACTGCTCCATATCCTGTACCTCCTCCAACTCACGCTGCACCGCCGCCTGCTCAGCCTTGTACTTGCCTCGGTAACGGTAGAGTCGTTGCGCGAAGTAGAAAACGAAGAAGATGAAGATGATGCCTCCCGCCAAGATGAGGAAGAGGTACAATGCATGCTCACGCACCCAACTCAATGGGGTCTCCTCCACTGGTTCTGCAGCGGGTGCATAGATGAACGCATAGACGCCAGGCTCACCCAAGGGTGCGGACAGGTAGGGTTGAGTGCCCTGTACCGGGCATCGTACGCGCGTTCCAACATCGACTCCATTGATGTATGTATGAATCTGCGCCTTGGTTGGATCGCCGCTGATGTCGGATGCATCACGATCATAGCAGTAGACACAGCGCCAGGCAGTGAACTTGATCTCCGGGACTTGGAACAATTTCGCCAAACAGATATCGGAATTGCTGATCGGTCTTGCAACATCCATGTCGACCTGCGCATGGAAGGTTGCATTCAACGATTGACCACTGACAGGGTCATCGAAGAATGGCAGCACCATACAACTATCCGTGGTGAAGCTGAGTATGGGTGAGAGGACCGTCTGTGCGTAGGTGAGGAATCCTGATGCGGACACTTCCGATCGACTGGATGGAACACGATTCTCCGCATTGCGTACAATGTCATCACTGATGGGTTGGAAGGTGAAGCTGACGACATTCGTACCATTACATTCTGCAGACTCATTCTTGATGCGAACTGTTCCAGTCTGCAGTGTGAGTCGTGCCACACTCACTCCATTGCGATAGGCGACATCATAGTCGCGTCCAGCAGTATCGGGGCTGATGGGCAGGTGGAATGGTGCAGTCAAACGACAGGAGGCGAGTGGGCCACCATCATCGCAGGAGAGGGGACCAGCGGATGGGTCTTGCGTATCGCCACCAGCCTCACCCGTACTGCTCATCTGTAACAATCGTCGACGTGAGGCAGCGGGAACGAGTGGTGGCAACAGACTCGACTTGACCATATCAAAGTTGTATCCATTGCCCATGGATGCATCTGCACATGTCTCACCCTTCTGTGCACAGTCACCGCTTGGACAGAGGAATGGTGCGGAGAGTGGACAGCCATTAAACTTGGGACATCCATAGCCGCATCGTCCATCTTCACATCGGCGACTTGGAGTTGGTTGCCAGGTTGGTAAGGTGATCTGTGGACATGTTGGTTCGGGTGGGCATGATTGGGTGAGCGCGACACATGCACCATTCCAACATCGTCTCTTCCCCCATGGACATGCTTGTACGATGGCGCATGCTGACAGTCCTGCCTGTGTATTGGTTGGATCCAACACACACAATCCATTGGGACACATGACCTCACCTGCTGGACATGAAGGCATGGATGTGCTTCGGCCCAACATCTGCGCTACACGCACTTGACAATCGAACAACTTCGATGCACATGAACCATCGACACATTGGACAGGAGTCGATCCAACACATGTGCCGCGATCAGATGAGGGATCGGTAGCACTACTGAGTGCTGATGCTGAATCAGTATTCCTCTTACTGATCAGTCCACTGATTCCAGTTCCGGAACTCGTTCCTGGACTCACGAAGACGGGACACGCCGATATATCCGACACACACAGACCCGTGTCACACATGATCGGGACGGAAGGAGGACAGGCAGTCAAGGCGATGGCTCCCGTGATCGTACTCGTGTTGAGTGTGTCTCGTGTACCGGTCTTACACTGGGATGCATCATCGACACAAGTGAAATCCAAACAACGCACCTTGGAAGCGAGCGCTTCACATGCAACCGATGCAGGACAGAGAGTGGATGTGGCTGCACATGATCCATCATAGCATAGGACCTCTCCTTCCGCACATGTCACGGTTGGTGGACAGACTTGACTGAGTGTGGCATTATGCATGAGTGCAGATGTGCCATATGCTGCACAGCTGCCATCCGCACAGCGGAAAGGACGATCGATTGGACATCCATTCAATGCTTTACATTTCTTGGCATCGTCATCTGGCGCACACGTCCCATCCGCACAGGTGAAGTTGCAATTGGCTGGAGGCTGGGTACACAGACTGGTATCACTGATACATTGCGAGGAATTGTTGGGTGGAGTGACACAGCGGAGTGGAGTCTCAGGCATACATCCATTGGGCAGACGACATTGGGTCACGACATCGGATACACATTCACCATCATACGGACACTTACTCTTCCCGGCAGGACATCCATCCGCTTGTACTTGTTGTAATTGTTGACATCGATCCACTTCACCGTTCAACCCGATATACCTTGGGAAGAGTGTATCGTCGAGACAGGCACCATTCAGACATTTGATTCGTAAGCCAGCTGGACATCCAGTGGCCAGATCGATACAGCTCGAGGCAGTCGTTCCCTGTGCACACAATCCATTCGCACATCGATAGCGGCGTTGCTCGCGCTTGTCATCGATGAATGGACACGTGTTAGCGATGCCCCATGCGCCACAACCTTCGGGACGCTTCTCACGACAGGTTCCATCACCACATCTCATCTCATTCGTGCCACATGGGAAAAGTGGAGGACATTGCGTCGAGTCCACGACACAAATCGATGTGGCACATTGAACGGGTTTCTCGGGTGGACATGATAGCAGTGGATCCCTGGGGTACGTGCAGTTCAACTCGGAGACAGCACATAGACCATTCGGGCAACGATATGGCAAGTAGGGTGGACAGATATTGTAGAGTGGCTGGTTGATTGGGTCGGATGTTCCCTTCTGTGTACATAGGTTTCCTGGAGTCGTTGCCGTGACTTCCTCGAACGTACCCCAGAGTCCACATCGTCCATCCGCACATCGTAAAGCACATGGTTTGTCTCTGCCCGCACAGAATGCATTGTAATTCAATGCCTGAGATGCGGGCACACACAACAATCCATCCGGACACTTCGTGATACAGCTCGTACCGGAGTCCTCAGGACATACACTCTTATCGTAGACATCATCCACACACTCACCCGTACTGGGACAGGCCTGCTGAGGAGGGAAGCAGCCAGTCTTCGGATTCGGACAGCCAGCTCGATTCGTCGCACACACACCATTGGCACACAGGAATGGCACATTGGCTGGACAAGTGGTATTGACACTTGGACACAGTGCCAATGTCATACGACAGGATCCATCACGACATCGTGCCCATTGTGGTGGACATGCACTGCCCCAGGTTGTTGAATCTTCTGGATCAGGTGTGGCGCTTGCATCCTCTGCCACACTACACTCTGATACATCCTTCACACAGTTATACGTCGATGGACACTTGACTGGCTTGTCTGCCGGACAGTGTACCGCTTGAATGGTGACATGACAATCGGATGCATATGGTGAGACGGAGCATCCACCAGTTGGGCATCGGTATGGTTTGGTTGGGTCGGTACATGCCGTCGGTGTGGTACAGTCACTTGGTGCTGCACGACATGTCTCATCCCAACATTTGAATGGCATGGCTGCAGGGCATGATGTGGGAGTGTTACATTGACCCAGGTCTGTACTCCAGGAGCCATCAGGACAGGGCTTCTTACTTGGCTCAGGCGGCTCGGGTAATGGTGGACAGAGACGGATGGATGCAGCACAGCTCGTATCCAAACATCGTACTGGAGCCGATGGAGGACAGATGAAGGAAGAGGGACATTGGTCGATCGTATTCACACAGAGCACACCGGCACTAGCTGATGGACATTTCACCTGACCACTTGCACATGGGTAGGACTTCGCCTCTGAACAATCCTTTCGACATGAGCCATCGAAACACATGGTTGAGTTGAATGGACACGTCACATGTGTCGGGCACAATGCTCTCGAAGCGACACACTCGCCTCCCGGGCATCGAATCGGTTTGTCACCCGAGCATGGTGGCACCTCGACACATTGCTGACTGCTGAGTACACAACTTCCATCGGCACATCTCACACTGAGCTCCGCAGGACATGCGCTGCCTGATGGGCAATCATCCAAGCTTCCACGACAGGATCCATCTGGACAGCGCATTGGAGTGAGATTGGGACAACGGATTGGAGCGGTACATGTACTTGCATCCGCTACACATGTCACTCCATCTGCACATAGAGTTGGTGTCGCAGGTGGACATGTGATCGTCGTACGGCATTGATCCTTGCTGGTGGCACATGCGCCATCTGGGCAGACCACTGTGCCCCGTTGGCATACACGAGGGTTGACACAATATGCCGATGACTTCGCACACGATCCATCCGGACACAATACCGGTTCAGTGACATTACCACTGGTTGGACATGTCGCCTCCGATGGACAGAAGAGTTTGTTTCGTACACATGCACCATTTCCACATCGTACCATGGATAGGTCACATGGGATGGGGTTGAGACAATCGCTGGTGGAGGCGGCACATTGTCCATTCTCACATCGGACCCATCCCGAGGGACACGTGACCTTCGCCGGACATCCATCAGCAGCTTTACGACAGCTTCCATCCGCACAGCGGAATGGAGTTGGTGCATAGCATTGATATTGATCTGGACACTTGTCTGCACTCTCCGCACATGATCCATCAGCCAAGCATACAACTTGTCCAGTCGGGCATGACATGGGTGTGGGACAATCTTCGATGCGTGGCGTACAGCTGCCACTGGGGCAGCGGAAGGTGCCCGGAGGACATTGAGCTGGTGAGATATAGGATGGACACTGGGAGTACTCACGAGCACATGAGTGACCATCGGAGCAGGCAACAAAGCCTGGAGTACAGACGACTGGTGCTGGACAGTCTGCAGTCGATGCACGACATTGTCCAGTCGCGTTTACATTGCGCAGACATGGCACCAATGGAGGAGTACATGGTTGTACCGGATGGCAATCAGTCGTCAGTGATGCAACACATGCACCTGATGGACATTTCTTCAAGCCGGTTGGACATGGACATTCATCTGCGGATGCCACACACACATTGGGGTCGCTTCCACATCGAACTGGTGTGGCAGCTGGACATAATTTGCCCATGAGTGATGGACATTGATCATAGGCTGACATACAGACGGATCCATCAGCTGGTGGACATCGATATGGTCTCTCCTTTCCGTACACTGCAGCACATGTGGCAGGCAAGACCGTGATCTGTACACTATCCTTCTGATCCGGTGGTGGAGGGCATGCATCCCGACACTGGAGATCCGTACATAAGTATGGCTTCTTCAATGAGATGGATGAACATTGTGGATGCCATCCAACTTGAAGTTTGATGGAGAGTGTGACATTGCCTGCGAATGCTGAAGTAGCCAACCATTCATATTTGCCATTGATGAAGGAGAGCTGTCCACCGAACTTGTAGTCGGTGTTCGCATTGGTTTGGCCGTAGATCGAGTAGGTATAGTTGTAGCGCGCACTCTGCTCCTGGATGTCATTGCCAAATGCATCGGTCACTTGTAAGGTGATGTTGAATGGTTCCGCTGCACGCACCAAGTCTGAGATAGATGCAATGGCCCATGATGCCGGCACATTCGGTGTGACTTGGACCAATGGACGTGTTCGACCAAGTGTGCTGTTGTAAGTTGGGATCAGCCACCCGTTCAATGTCACAACTGCCTGCATCGTTCCCGCTACATTCGGTTGAACGATGACCGTGTAGGCTCCATTTTGATGGTCCGTGACTGCACTGGTATTCTTGAGCCACTTGGAGGAATCATGGGTGATGGCCGGATCGAATGGCGTGGCATCCTGGAAGTTCTCTCCAACTCTCACATCATAGCCACCATGATTCACTTGATTGCCAAATTCATCCAGCAGAGTGATACGAAGCTCCACCTTCTCATTGGCGATGACATCCTTCAGCCCTTCCACACGTGACATCGATGCAACGGGTGCACCCGGTGTCACCGTCAATGATAAACGACCGAGACGAACACAATCAACGGCTGTATCATTGATGGTGATATTAATCTTGTACTGGCCGATCGTTTGTGCAACGAAGGTGACATTCACTTGTTGCTCTCCATATGCGACCGTGGTGAAGTTGAGGAATGCATCGGCGGGTGCAGACGCAACATCATCCGTATGCTCACCACATTCAATCTCACCCGTATCCATGATGAAATTCGCACGCACGGTTGGTGCGACTGCTGCAGCATTGTTGATCTTGTTGTTATACTTGTCACGCAGCCCCATTGGAATCATGACCGTTTCCCCTGCACCAATGGATGGGATATATGCAGGGAGTTGCGTGAGTGCTGCATCGACTGGTCCAGGGTTAACATGCCAACTTGGTGCGGTGCTGAATACCAATGCACCATTCGCACGCAATTCCAATGTCCATGGATCCGAGCTCGCCACGGAGATATCTTGTCCACGCATGTTGATGGTGAATGGACTCGAGGTGCCGCTCACGGATACAACCTTGCCTGCTCCACTGGGATCACGTGCCACACCGGTCACGGTACCAGCCCAGGCATTGTCATACGAGTCATGTGCATGGAATTGGACACTGATGGCCTCACCTGCAATGGAATCAGGAATGGTGATCGATGACTTGCTGCTATCAATACCCGCACTGATGACATGAACCTTGGCGGTGATGGGTACAAGCTGGTTGTTGATCTCCACAGTGAGATCCCATGTGTCCGTTGGATTCGCATTGGCTTTAGTGGCTGTGATATCCACATCATATGCGCCATTATTTCCCGTATACGTCAAGTTGGTGAAGACTGCCGGAGAAGTCGCTCCATCATTGAGTGTGACCTTGGTGAAGAATGGCTGAGCAGCGGCTGAAGGGAGGGCGATCGGGTTACCCCACTTATCTTTCAAGATCAACGTGAATGTATCCTTCTGTCCTGCAACTAATGCATTGAAGAGATTGCCAACCAATGGTTGAGCGGCATTCGGCTGGATGAGTGATTTGCCCGCAACAGGGTCTGTCGGCTTGACGGTAATCTGTGCGATGACTGATGAGGAACCGATCGAAATGCTGCTGCCATATTTGATCGCCACTGCATAGGTTGCTGCAGTCGTGTTGGTATAAGTGAACTTGTACACACCGGTGTTCGTATCGAGTACACCAGTTGTCGGAGCTGGTGTGCTTCCAGTTGATGCCGTGAGTGGTGAAAACTCTGCAGTTAACGCCTCACCTTGTTGCTTGATGATGTTGAAATATTGATCACGCAACGTCACATCGAATGTACCCGTGGCACCAGCATTGATGGTTGCAGGTAATCCAGTGATGACTGCGTTGGAACTGAACACGTCTCCAGCTCCAATGGTGACATTGAATGGGGATGCAGTGACGCCACTATCCAGCACTCCTGCCTTGGACTCTCGTCCTAATCGTGATACATGAATCTGGAATTTTCCACCAGCTGGTAAAGTGAATCGTGGAGTGTAAGTAACATGGAAAAGAGCTTTGTTCGTTGCATCTTGTTCCACCGCCACATGCGGTATGGTGATGAGTGGGTTGCTTCCTGATGCGGATGTCTCCACACTCTGAATACTCACCGTCAAATATGGCGTTGTTTCGGCTTCGGGTAATGGCGCACCTGATGAACCCGTCTCAGTAATAACGAAGGAGGTCTCTTTTCCAACAGTTGCAGTTGTGGAAGCCGCATCGAGCTTGACATAGAAATCACCCAGATTATCGGCCGCAACACACGTGAAGGGTGACAGAGGAAGCTGGTTCCAACTTCCACTGTCCTCACGCTCAACATACACGACGTAGTGCAATTCGGAATCTGGTGCAGGGACTAAATAGCTCGCATGATATACAAGTGCAGAAGAGTCGTACGTCAGACTCTTTGTTGTTTCTCCTGCAGATCCATCCACACGAATCCGGAACTGATCCACTGGCTGGGAGCTCAATCGAACATTGCCGAATACATCACGCGCACTCACAGTAACCGTCAGGTTCTCTGCTGGTGAACGTACACCACCTTGAATACCACGACCAGACACAACACAAGACGCGGTGTCTGTCGCCGCTGGCTCCACAATGACTGTTTGGCTACCACCACTCGTTAATGGATCAGCTTGAGTGCGAACCTTGATCTCCATCGTGTAGGTACCAGCGTAGATTGTGCCCCAATTGACTGTGTAGATCTCGGAGGTCGCATCTTCGACGGTGGCCACATCATCCAGCACTCGTCCATCCGATTGATCGGTGAGTGTCACCAGATAGTCTGAACCAGGTCCACCTTGTGTGCGCAAGTTACCATTGCTATCTCTACTGGTGATGGTGAATAAATTGCTCTTGGTGGAACTAGCAACTGTCTTGGAGACCGTAGTTGCACTGGATCGCTTATCCGGCGCACCCGCAGCGACACTCAACTTCTTCGGCATGCCCGAGATGCTTGTTGGACCAAGCGTGACCGTGATGTCGTACACATCTGTACCAGCTTGTGTTGGGACGAATGAGGCAGTGTAGACGCCGGAACTGGTATACATTGGTGCAACCTTATCAGTGACAGTAGGGTTGTAGGCGACAGAGAAAGTCTCACCAACTGGCTGACGAACATTGTTGCTAAATGTATCACGCAATTGAATGGTGATGTCCTGCGAAGATCCCGCTGAGGCATCCGTTGGCAATTGAGCGACACACATGGTTGCATCGACTGCAGCCGGACCAACGCTTACTGTTATATCACCGAGTGGCATGGATCGACCATTAATCTTGAGATCCACCGTATAGATATAAGCAACCTTCGTCGAGTACTTACATGTCAGACTCGATCCATCCCAGTCACAGTCAATAGGCACATCAACGGGTTGTGGACGACCAGACGTGATACCGAGATCATAGCCAGTTGGAGGAGTTGAAGTTGGAATGAGCTTACATCCATCGCTTAGTTCCAGACATGTGACATCATCTGGATTTCGGGATGTGATCGCATTCCCTGCCGAATCACGCAGAGTGACAGTGAAGGTTCCGCTCGCACTCGTTCCATCACTCGCTACGCCTTGTGTCAATCCATTACCAGCAGCAGTTGATTGGCTTGCATCAGCCAATCCTGCCACGAACTCAACAGTCCGTGGTGAGTCCGGGAGATGTGTATCATAGAGCATGACATTCATCGTGAAGGTCGTGGCCTGGGGACTGGAGAAGGTTGAAGTGTAGGTGGAGGTACCGGTCTTCTCGGGTGCGTTCAATACACCACCACCCGCTTGTAAATCTGGTGTAAAGCTCACAACGAATGGATCCGTATTCTGTGTCTGAAGGTTTCCATACTTATCCTTGGCCGTGATCGTGATAGTGCCTGTGCCCCCTTCACCGGGTGTGCCCGCGAATGGCTTGGCCGCTCCATTCGTCTTGTCGAAGGAGACCTGGAATTTCGATTTGAGTGGATCGGTTTGACCTGGGAGCACGGCGAAAGGGAAGGGTGTACCTGAGATGGGCACTTGTGTACCTTGCTCCTCGAAGGAGATATGTACATAGTAGAGATTAGTTGAGGTTGTAGTGACAGTGGGAGTGTAGGAGAAGGTATAGGTGCCATCTTCGTTATCCGTGATACCATTGCCACAAGTCAAGTCAGTCAACAAGCTTCCATCCTTTCTCTGCACGAATGCCTTGAATTGTGCACAATCACCACCAGTACTAATGATGTTGCCACATGTATCCTTCATCTGTACTGTCATACTTCCTGTTTGTCCCGCGGCGATCGTCGTCGGTCGAATCGATGCCAACGACATATCAGCCGAAGGGGGCACAGTCATCAGTTGGAAATCTTCGATGTAAATATTGGCTCGATTCGTATCACTGGTGGAAGCAGTGAAGCCTACATATGCAGTCCCATGCCACATCTGATCCAGCACGGCTCCATCCACTTGTGCACTCACAATCGGTGCCACATGATACCATGGATCTTCGCCTTCTTTCTCAATACCCATGTAGACACGAACCCAACCATATTGTGGTCCACCTTGTCCATTGTCCACTGCCGGGGTATATTGCACTTTCACAAGTGTATTCGTGTATTGTGCTGGATCTGTCCCATTCTCCCACTCGAACCCCATGTCCTTGTTCGAGTACAGACTTCCACTGATTCGATACAATTCATTCGCATCGTTTGCTTGGGTCCATCTCGAGTGGATACTGACATGTGGCCATGCGGGATCTCCAAGGTTCGTCGTGGTCACTCCATCAAATTCCACTGCCAACGAATTCTCGATACCCGCCAACCCTCCATAGCCGAGTTGGGCACCTTGGCCTCCCTGTGCGGAACCATGAGCATTCTGTAAGACGAAGGCGAAACCTTCTGTGATTCCATCCCAACGGAAGGAGAAGGTTGCTTGAAATCCATGTGCAATCTTGAAAGCAGTGGCATCAGTCGATCCACCATCCGTGAACCATGCTGCGGAGGCCACGGAAGGCAAGTTCGAGATGAGCTTGAGTTTGTTCGTCGAATCAAACGAGGCAGCTCCAATAGTCTTCACATGTCCATTCAGGAAATCGTTCGTATCATACAATTGTAATCCTGATTCGATGGCATTACACAGTGTGGCCGACATCATGGAGATCTTCAATCGAGGTGGTCCGAGCGCTGAGCGGTGCGCATAGAAGATATCGATCGGAAACGTCTTATCTTTGTCCAATGTCCTCGATTTGATTTGGTCCATCTGGATGGAGTATGTACGAAGCTGACTGGAGATGATGCCACCCATGTCCCAATTCGATGGCAACTGGTTATCAATGAATACGAACAAGTCATCCGAGCTCTCAAAATTGAGTATCTCCCCACCCGTATAGGTGATGTACGAATGCACCTCCAAGGTGAAGAAGCGATTATGATCCTGTCCTTCATTGCCAAATAATTGATTATCCAATGGCCACCAATTCGTGCCTGGATTCCATGCGAAAACATTCTTGAATCCTGTCGTGGCATTATTCAGCACGATATCATACACTTGTGGCATGTTGATCATGCCTGTATCATCGGTGTTGAACCAATGTTTGAAATCGTTGACATCGGTGGTGATCGCGCCGGAAGTCGTGTCGAATTCCGGTTTGCCATCTGCCCCGAGCTTCGATTTGACGAAGGTGATTCCCAGGTCTCCATCCATTTGATTGAAGTCCTTGAGGTAGGTGCCGCCCGACACAACGTGTCGATGGAAGTCGCGCATGATACCCGACACATAGAGAATGCTGCCCGTGCCAAACACGAAGTTCACACAGTTACTGCCGGAGGAAGACATACCACTCGAGGCATCACGCGCAGTGAAACATACTGTCGCAGGCACCGCTGATAGCTTCGGTGCCCATTGAACTTGGTACGTGGTCCATGTGGCCGGGTTGCCATTGTGCGTCCCGGAGATACTGTTGACGACGTTCATACTGGCACCATCTGGCAGAGGAGAGTTCAAGATCTCGACTTCATGATTATCATCGGATCGTGCCGTCACAGTGAATGTGCCAGCTGATCCCTTATAGAATGTGGCCTCAGCAGGAACAGCCGGATCAAACACTGGAGGCCTCGCACAATTCGGAGTGGTTGCCGTACACTGCTTGATGACTTCAAAGATGATATCCAAAACTGTCTGACTTGTGCCATCGGAAGTCTTGTCGGGATTCTTGGCAGCAATCGTGAAAGATATCGCATATAATCCCAATTTATTCGGTGTCCACGTCGCTTTACCCGTGTTTGAGTCCAACACGAATTTGGACCCGTATCCAGTGGGCCGATCATACGTGATATAGGACTCACTGGCCGGTGTCAATGAGTAGGTCATCTTCCATCCTAGAGGATGGATACTTGGTACGGCCCATTGCATCGCTTCATTGATGATGATATATTGACGTGGGAAGGAGGTGGATCGTGGTGAGTATTGATGCATGGGTGCCATCACGGCTGGGAGGCGTGCTTGGGTACCACTGGAATACACCAAGCTTCCAACACGACAACACATGAAAAATTCAATATCATACATCTTCGAACGATCAGGGATGTTGAATACCAATGTTGGTGTCTGTCCTGATAGCCAATTATCCGGATACGTCACCTTGACTAAGACAGGGAGGTCACTGTTGCCCTTGGAGGCCGACCATTGGTCACAGGCGTTGGAACCATAGATGTACCAACACCAATCCCAGGAAGGTAGGCCACAGCATTGTCCCGTTCCACCTTGTTGTTTGAGTGTGATCGTTCCCAGGTCATAGGCAGTGAATGTCTGGCCCGCGCTGGGGTTCCGTGGTGAAAACGTCACGTAATCTCTGCGCCATGCCGATTCGAAATTGATGATATAACGACGGGGGGAGGAAGGGGTGGGAGAGAATTCCCAACTCAATGTACCATAGGCGAAGTGACTGCCCGACACGCATGAAGGGAGAGTGAAGAGGAAGACGCAGAGGAGGGCCACCAAGGCCAACAGGAGTGGCGAGTGGAGCAGTGACCGACTCATGGCTCGCAAATCACTGCAGCACTAGTGACGCACACACCACCTTCGACCCGATGACTGAGACTCTAGTAGCTGCACTCACTGCTTCGTCCTGGATTCTGATGATCGATGATGCAGGCCGTGGGCGGAGTGACAGCAGCGACGAATCGAGACCGCGTCTGAGGATCGACCGAAAGGAAGTCCCACCACAGTGTGCACACTGCAACTACCAGCACAATATGGATGCGTTTCTATCACTCTACGCCGCCTCACGCTGGTCTATCGCTACACTCGATGGTACGTATGGCTTGGCGGAGCAGTGTTGAATGTAGCCC
>Ga0256771_1000140_pt1 | contig 13931 bp, 1 predicted proteins | sample MC6MC0922MT_FD_186046 | JGI IMG/M metagenome (GOLD analysis project Ga0256771, IMG submission 186046) | Metatranscriptome of enriched soil aggregate microbial communities from Iowa State University, Ames, United States - MC6-MC0922-MT... | ecosystem: Environmental > Terrestrial > Soil >...
AGTAAGAGTGCTAACGCTGTATATCGATTAAATTGGATAAAAGTGTTACGGAATTTAGAATTCGGGCCAATATCATGGGGCCCGCGCCGATTGTTCGCTGGTGTACATCGAGCAACGTTAACTATCAAAAAAAAAGTGGACTGTCCACACAGCAGTTCCAATATCAAGTGTGACATGCATATGGCGTTGTTCAATGACATGTGTTTGGCATGCTTCAGTCCCATTCAATTTCTGCATCGTCATCATCATCGTCAAAGTTGCTCAGTCGGCTCTTCCCATGTTGTGCACGAGCGTGATTCGTTGAGATGTCAAGCTCCATATCATCATCGTCATCATCCTCCTGCTCATTCTGAGCATTGCCCTTTCTTACCGTCGATCCGCGTCCCTGCAGCACTCCTAACGCGCCACTGGATGATGCAGCGCGCGATGCGCTAGGAAGTGCCACTGCAGCCAATGTAGCAGCAGGGAGTCGAGAGGGTAATGGTAGGGGTAGGGAAGATTGTGAGAGTCGAGCAGGAGGAGCGGGGAGCGGCCTGCTGCCAAGTGCACGACTACCCGCGAGAGGTGATAACAGAGGCTTGGCTTTGGTGAGCGGAGGCAAAGGCGCCGCAGCCAATGATAATGGTGGTGGCAGGGATGGTGGTGCGGGTTGACTGAAGCTTGTTCGAGTTGGTCTTGGTGGTGGAATCGGTGGTGACGGCTTCACGTCACCGTTGTCATCATCATCGTCATCGTCATCGTCATCATCCCAATCGTACGATGATGCAGGATTGGAGGGGAGCGATTCGGCTGGTTGAGGCGGAACCGGCTTGATGGATGGTGGCGATGATTGAATGAGTGGGAGAGGTCGTGAAGGAGCACGGTCATGCTGAGGCGAGAGGATTGAGCGAGCTGAACGACCTCCATTGACTGACAGTGCTGACTGTTGCGGTGTCTCTTGCTGATCCAATGGCGCTTCATCCCAATCATTGAAGTTCGTAGGTTTGAGCGGCTTGGGCGGCGCTACACTGGATTGAGGGATGGGAGTGGGCTTGGCTGCTGGTTGACGTTGAACCGAGCCTGCTGTTGTTGCGCTTGTGGTGGTTGGTACTTCTACTCTCGAAGCAGTGGCCTGTCTCTGGCCTCCAGCCGAATCCGTCTTACCCATCGCATCTGCACTGAATGCGCTACCATCCTCATCATCTTCCTCACTCGAGTCAAACATGGTGATGTTGTCAGACTTCCCGTCATCCGCTGCAGTATTGGATGCATGTATGGCTCCGGAGAGGTTGGCTAATGGATTGGGTGCGCGCATGGCTGCATCTGAGCGGGAGTGACGAGCAGGACGAGCTTTAACAGAAGATAGGTCGGATGGATGGAATGGCATGGGTGCAGTGTCAGTGACAGTGGTGGGATTGTTAGTGGCGCCTTGGTCAGAGTCGGTGACTGGTGCTACAGATGCAGCAGCGGTGTTCACAGCAGTGCCAGCATTGGATGGAACTGGAGCAGATGGGGGCACGGGAGATGATGTTGATGCTGCAGGTGAGCTTCCTGTATCGAGTGCGCCGAATCCAGCTCCACCACGAAGCGCAAGTGATGGAGAGACAGGCTTGGCGTCGTTGGCGTTGGCATTGGCGTCGGTGTTGGAAATGGGACGATTCCTTTCGATGCTGGGTTGATGGTTGCTTCCAGCCAACGATGGATCCGCCGCCGCTTCATTGAGGAACGAGGTCAATGATTGTAGTTGTTGAGGTTGTGCGCTGTTCCGTTTAGCTTGAATTGCCGCAGCAGCTGCTTGGGCCACTTTCTTCTCCGCTACTCTCCTCGCTGCCTTGCGTGCAGTCAATGTCTGGCCATTGGGATCCTGTGCCACGGGGCCAGCGCTTTGCAACAATGGAATGTAGAACGTGAGGATGAAGAGTAAAGAAACGACGGACATCAATGCCAACATTGATCCGGCTGTCGACAGTACACTAATGGTGGCAAACATCAAGGCGAAATTCGATAAGAACATGGCGATGAATGCCGAAATGATACTTGGGCCCCATTCGATGAGCGCATGCCGTGCTCGTCCAAATCTTGATCGGAATGGACTGATCGCATAAGCACGACCTAAATACAACAATGGATGCATGCCCAAGGCAATGATGATTTGTGCCAAGATAAATTCAACGATACCCAACGACATATCCGATTGATAAAACAATCCAAAGCACAGGAGAAAGAGTCCAATAGAGGAGAGAGTCACGACAGCAGCCAGACGAAGATCCCATCCACTCCCAATGAGGATACATATCCAAATGAACATGTATAACACGATGAAACTTGCAACAATGCCTTCACTGAATGCATCATGTCGAGCTAAACTGATCCATACATCAGATGCATGGAATGCTGCACCGATTGAAGAAGGCGCCACTGGATTGATATGTGTGGAGACAAAATCATCCCACGCGGATGCATACGAACTTTGCATGTCAGCATTGGAGGATGTCGCAGGGAAAGGTAGGATCGTTTGGAAAGAGATGAAGCAGACACGAACATATGCTGTTGCAGGGGTGTTCGCCAATGGATGAATGCGTGTCGATCCAGCTTGCCTTGCCTCCGTCTCGAATCCATGCTTCGACGATGATGAGCTTTGAGCGGGAGAAACATGATGTGCACGCATATAAAAAGGTTCACCATGGAAGTGGATGCTGAATTCCTGTCCATGCATCGGATGGTGAAGTAATTCATCCAACTCATCAAAACGGAGGAATAATGACCCAGAAGGGGAGGAGGAATGTGTAGCTGACGAGAATGATTCAGATGATTGAGAGGTCCGGTGGAACAGTGATGTCAACCAGTTTCCATCATTTGAATGACTTGGTGGCGATGACATGCGTCTGAGATCAGACAGCGTGTCAGTATCCGCTAGATGTTTGGGTTTCGACATGGAATGGAATGGTCGATCACTGAACAAGAATCCCACATGCTGTCTCCACATCTTCTGACGTTCATCTGTCAATGTTTGAAGGAATCGTACGAAGGTACGCATAAATTGAAATGGTGGAACCGGGAAAGATGTCACGGGTGGCCCACCAATACTCACACCACCACCTGCTTGAGCCGTCTCCAATACAAACTGCTCAAATGCCGTAAACATACATGAGGTTGCATTCGGATGCATCAATCCAGATCCAGGGAACAATTCACAAATTGCACGCAGGAATTCTTGACTGTTCGTCTGTGTTGGATCGAATGATTGTGACCAGATTGGTGTACCGGCTGCATTGGATGTTTCGAGGCTGATTGTCTGGGAGCCACCTTCACCAATATAATCCTCAGCTGTCGAAGAATCCGATGTCGAACCAGAGGAGGATGATGAGCCACCACTCACGCCATCAACACCCCACACGAGTCGAATGGCAGGGAGGGAATCGATCGGGATGGACGACAGTGATGCGTAAGTCGGTAGGTCATAATGCACATTTCGAAGTGATTCACCGCTCGATAAGATGATGAGTGAACAATCCGATGTGGTATCTGCTGAATTGTCACATACGCATCGAGCTCCATTCTCATCCTCTTCACAACGACCTCGACCGTTACATTCCAGCAATGTGCCATTGGGAGCAGTCACCGATCCAGGACACTGATACTGGCATATCTCTCCTCTCCATTGTGTATGGCACGCACACTTGACATTTGCATCACACCATCCATGTCCAGCGCAAGTCAATTGAGTGTTGGCATCAATTGGGCATGATTGTTGACAATGGTCTCCACCCCATTGTGGGAAGCATTGGCAATGAACACCTCGATCAGGATGACTTGGATCCAGGCTACAGAAGCCACGATCAGCACAACCCGAACAGAAGACATCACACGCAGGGCCACCATACCCATCCACACATGTACATACGCCACTGCTCACATCACATGAACCCATACTTGAACATGTCGACTCAGGCATGGATGGAGAGGTTGGAGGGATGCCCGTTGGGCATTGACTCGTACAGCGTGGTCCGAAGTAATGAGTGGAGCTGGAATCAGTTGAGCATATACAACGTGAAGAACCATAGACATCGAATGATTGGTCACTTCCCACACCTGAAGACGCAACATCATGAGAGAGGAGGGAGCTCAAAATTGTGTAGGTGGGAGCCATCGCATCAGAGTGGGAGCCATCCATTAACTGAGACCAATTCGTCCCAAGGTTGACTTGTCGTTGAACATAGCTCGTCGTCCTACATCGACCACGTCCATTGCACGCCTGTAGCCCTCCTTCGCTTTCATCGTTTGTACACTCCTCCATGAATCGATATGATTCAAAATCTGCCGCTCCATGACTGTTGAGGGCACGAATCGTAACATGCACATTGCTGGTTGAGGAGTGATCAACATTGGGCCAGACGGCTTGTAAGACGAAGCCTGTAGTTGCTGTTGGAGTTGTTAGCCACAGGTCATGATGGGTCGTAAAACCTGATGAACTATTAGTATAACGAAGATTCAATGCACAGATCGGATCTGACGCCGGTGATGCAGGAACGCTCAACATAATTAGCGCATGATTCGTATCCAATGGAATGTAACTGAGGTTACGAACTGGTTGTGGATAGGGTTGCTCAAGGACTTTAAGAGTGAGTATAATATCGAATGGTGCATTCTGTCCATCCATTCCTGGTTGACTATCTGATATATCCGCTGGAATATCCGGCGATAATCGATTGACGACCCCACCGGACTCATCCACGATCAATGCATCAATATTGATGCCACAGCTGTAGATACCTGGTGGGAGCGAGACATTGCCATCAACTCCATACGGCGCAACATCCACTATCAATTGTGGAGCAGGTCGTGCAGGAGAAGGTAATCCTGCAAGAAGGTCGATTGGAAATGTTGTCGATGGTGAGGAGGATTGGCTCGGGGCGACGAGGATGGATGCCTGGATCAATGAGCACAGATTTGGCACGGCAGCATTGGAAGCAGAGCAACTACTTGCGGATGATGTCGATAAGCATGGTACAAGACAGCGTGCATCCATTTGTCTATCTGCACTCGTTGCAGGATTCGATGCATTGACACATGATCCTCCTTTCGGTGCTGCCGGTGAGTCGACCAGCAGCAATGGTTCTAATGGTGTGAGTACCAAGGTTCGGATGCTCGTCACAGTGGTAAACATGGATTGGAGTGGTGTGCTGAGCAAGAAGCGCCGTCTGAGAGTTGTTGGAGTGACGGGTTCAACTTGGGTCGAATCTGCACTCGTATCGCTGCTGGGTGTGGTTGACGTTCTTGATAATCGTTCGTAGATGAGCATTTCATCTGTGATGCTTTCACGTCTCACTCCAGTATGACATGTTTTCATTAATCCATCATATGTACCAATACATAATGAATTGGTGACGGATGGTGCACATTGTGCCACACTTTGATCAGGTGATAATGGGTGTGCAGATGCAGATGTGATCGACTCGCCAGCTGCGGGTATCTGGAAGCATTCAATGTTTGATTTCTCCGAACTTGCATAGGATGTCCTCGCCTTCACCACAACGTAATATCTCATGCCAAGATTCAGACCATGAATGTCATGTGAGGAGAAGGTTAGGTGTGTGATGGGGGAGGGGAAGAGTGTCATGGGTGGGTTGGACCCTTCCATGGGCTGGGGCATCGTATTGGGAACACCAGCAGAGAGTGCAAGATCGAAATACAAAGGATCAGATGGAAGTGGAGCAGGTGGTACACTCCATGAGATGGTGAGTGTGCTCCCATCAAATGCGAGATCGGTGAATGACGGAGGGTCAATGATGAGTGGTGGTGTGACAATATAACTGGAGGAGCTTCTCGCACCACTCACTGATCCATCGACAACTTTCAATTGAAGCATATACAGTGCATTGGGTTCGATCGATACGAAACCTCCATGGCTCGATCGATTGAAATCAACATAATAGATAGGTGCCGCTTCTCCAGATGGTAGGAATAGGACAGGTTGAATCTCGAACGACGCATCAGCCACAGCGCTCATCACCCAATTCTTCACTGTACTCTCTTGCATCGTTGTGGACGATGAACTTCCACTGTCCACACCATTCGTTGAGATGACATAGCTATATTCAAGCTGTACTCCCGTGCCACTCGAAGCTGAAGGGATGCTGCCATCATGATTGACAGCGGGCACATGGAAGAATAAACGAAGTCGTGGTGTGACGGCAGTTGGATCAGGGTACAGAGCATAGCCAGCTATGATCGGTGCATGTGGTGGGGCGGTGGGTACGTGTAGATCGACGGTTTGGGAATGTGCCGATGTTGCATGTCTATTCGATATGGTTGCCCACATTTGGATGTTGGTATCACCACGTAATTGACTTGTGAAGAATGTTGGAAGAGTGAGAGTACAGTTCGACCAATCATCGAATTCACCACACGATAAATCTTCAAGAGAAATGGTCGCATGCTCTCCTGCGTTCCGTTCGGGTGGTAACGGAATATTATTGGCCGACGCATCGTTGCTTTCCCAATAAATGTTCACGTGTGTCGGCTGAGGCAGCGGTATGGTATGTGGAGGAGTACTGAATTGTATGGTAATATTACACCCAAATCGCACCATCTCACGATTTCCATCCATGTCCTCCTCATCGTCCACGATCGCCGGATCTGGTACGAACCATGTTACCGACTTCAAGATCGGTGGCGAGGGTGTGCCATCCAGGGTTGTGAATTGTACACTGTAGGATGGAGCACTCGTCCCACTCTTCGATGTCGCACTCATGCTCAGATTATAACGCTGATTATGAACTAAGCCACGTAAATCATGTTGCAAAGTACCAGCAGACGTGTAAGTTAGACCGGCATGGTCCGATCCTCCTTCAATGATGACCGTGCTGAACCATGAAGGAGGTAACGTGACACTTGGAGGGAGGGCAGCCGATGCGGTTGGCATCATCAATGAGGATGGTGAACACTCAGTGACATTGGCGAGTGGGGAACAGAATCGTAGAGAAGGGAGAGTGGATTGAGGCTTCTCAACTTGTATTCCAACAATCATCAACGAAACTCTCGCACCAATATTGAGGCATGTTGATGGAGGTGTGGATGTGAAAATGTTACTAGTGATTGATGATGCGGAATCACTGGCTCCGTCCTCATCCACAGGTACAATTCGAGCAGTATAGCTTTCGATCTCATCACTTCCAGCATACAATGACTGTGCAAATGTCAGACGGAAGGAATTATACCCGATTGATGAGACAGCAAGCAATGGTGGAGCGGAAGGCACGTCCATTAACTCAGTCGATTCGTCGGACAATAATCTGCGTGATGGTCGACGTGTGAGCATATCCATCTTGGCTTGTTGTTCAACTTCGTATTCTTTAATCATATTCCAGGGAGTGAAGGTAGCAGCAGCATCGAGAAGATGTGGATTCGGAGAGAAGTTGTTCGTAATGGATGGTGAGCGATGATGAATAGGCATTGGCCCCGGCGATGCTTTCGACGACAACAACACCTCCAATTGCTTGTGCTTCTGGTTCTGACGTGCTAGAGGTAAGACAGTCGCATCTGAACTGGTTGGATCCGAGGCCGCTTGAATGATACTTTGTGCATCATTCGTGATTGGAAGTGTGGAGGATGCGGAGAGTGGTAAGATTTGATGTTCCATCCGATCAAATTCATACGTGCATCCACTACAGCGTGGTATATTCGTATAAACCTTTTGTAATAAGGCCAAGTTGGAATGTGTATCCGATGGAGGCAAGATGGAGATGAGATCGTTTCCATTGGATGGAACACGAAACTGCACGGCTTGAGCGAAGGCCCAAATGAGGATACAACTCCAAGCAATCAGTAGACCTCTTCGAAAACGAAATAATGAGGCATTTAAAAACACGAGGAAATGATTACGTTGAGATTTGTCGAATGAGGAGAGACACTTCGCTCGATCTGCTGTGAGTGGTCCAACACTATCCGCTGCCAATCCTGACTTGACCAATTGACCAGCGACAGGAGGAGATTTCGGTTGACCAATGTTCCCATGATGCCTGTTGACTCTGTTGTCACTCGCATTGTCACCATCGTCTCGAATGCTTCCTCTCATTTCCCTTCGACGCATCATCTCTCTCGTTCCTTCCCTCGTCATCTGATTGTTCGTCTCCGTGCCACCATTCTGCTGCTGCTGTTGATGTTGCTGTTGCTGCTGTGCTTCAAGTCGCCTGACCCGTTCCTTCTCCTCAGCTTCATCTGGGTCATCCTTCGTGATGTTGACTCCTCCACGTATATGAGGTAAGTAATCCATCGAATCCATGTCATGTGTGGATGATGGTGAGGAAGGTGAGAGATCCATATCAGCACTGCCTTGACGACGATGATGATGATGATGATGACGAGGATCAGTTGATGGCCATGATGTGCCACGGACAAGCACTTGACGTGGGGTTGGGAGTGTCAAGACGTCAGATGAACCATTATCCTTACTCATACTACGCCCACCTATACCATCACGTGATGGTGTCGGACGATGTGGTTGAGTCGTCATCTCGATGCCACCTTCACTAATATCACTTCCACGTTTCGGCACCACTGACTCACCTCTGACAGCTCGATCATACTTCTCTTGACCCGCATTCAACCATGCATCAAATTCTTCCATCGTCCTCTTCCACCACTTCCAGAAGCATTTCGGAAAGACATGACATGCACTCAAATATAATGATTGCACGACCAACAAGGTTGGGAAGAAGGTGAGAGACAGGAGCATGTTGATCAACGCAACCGTTCCAATGAAGACACCAAAATGTCTGATGCCGGGTAGGTCACTCCATCCGATGGCATACAATGCAACAATGATGGTTAAATCGGTCTGTAATAAACTGGGTGCGGCTCGTTTGATCGTCCAACTAATTCTCAGTGCTAATCGATTTGCCTTCGATCGCCTCAACGCAGCACGTATGGCATGATCTTGATCCAGGCCACGAGTGGACATGGCTGTGAGATTGGATGCTTCTTCATCCGCTTCTTCAGCCGGCAGATCATCCAATGCAGCAATGACGGATTGGATCTGATGACGACGATTATAGCCCAGAGTGGAGGAAGAAGAAGGGGAGGAAGGGGAGGAGACTGGTGGGTGAGGAGGAGGGGAAGAGATGGCGCCATGTGTGTTGAGATTGCTGGCCGCCGATGTCGCTTGCATGTTCTCACCAGGTCGATATGCAAGTCCATGTTGCGTTTGTTGATTCGATTGATGATTGAGTGCAGAAAAGTCCATATTCTCTGCTGCCATCGTCAATCGATGTGACTTCGGTGAGGGTACGGGAGATCGACCCATCATCGTCTGGCCAGAGGCAATCGCTGTACGATTGGATGGTGATTGGAGAGGGTGACGACGATTCGGTGGTGCAAGTGGAGAGAAGGATGGAAGTGGCACTGGCACAGAGACTTCATCCGCACCCTCAGGACTGGATGCTTCAACATCGGCTATGGTTGGAATGGGGATGGAGATGGGATGAGGGCCACCATCATCATCCAGCTGTGTCTCAATACGTAAGGCAACAGCGCCATTGCCATTGCCCGTGCCGCTCGGTGACGACGCCACTGCAGCAGATGGAGCATCATTGGATGCATCTGGTTTGATTTGATTATGCGGCGATGTTTCCGTAGGAGGCTGAGTGTCGGGAGGAAGTTCATAGTTAGTCATGGACGCATTGTTTGGTGTTGCCATTACGACGGATGGTTCATCATGCATGGCTGCATGCCATGCTCTTTCATCAGCATCCATGTCCTCTCCTTCCGATTCCTCCTCCAATCGTGTTGGTGTACGCGAGTATGTTGGCATACGACGAAGACGACGGGTTCGGGGACGAGTCGTGGTCGTGGTCGTTTGGCCTCGATTCCCCGTAGCAGCTGTATTACTCGTCGCTGGAGCTTGACCACTGCCTCCAAACAGGGATGATAAGGCTGCACCACCACCAGCAGCAGCCCGTGGTAAGCCCATACGACTCGCCGCCACCGCTAATGGGTCTGAATACTGGATACCAATTCGGAATGTTTCCTGTAATTCTTCATCGGTCATTTCTGAATACCATGGCATCGACTGCTTGCACGAGCGAACCCATCCACCCAACCCAGACCAATCATGATACCATCGTGACACATAGCCACGCCAACTGCCATCACTCTGACGCTCCGCATAAGCCTTCTCACGCTCACGTGATTTACGAAGCATACGATCGAGTGGCAACTCAACACGAAGGAGAAGGAGAGAGGAGTGGTAGAACGTGTCCCATAAGACAAAAGCATCATTCGTTCCCAATGCTAATACAACAAACAATGCAATGACATGCAATGTGTTGATCTCATCAATTCGAAAGATGGTTCGATAGATCGCTGCCGAGATGAAGAGTGAAATGAGTGACTGGAACAGTAATCCCAATACCAATGAAAGTGATCGGAAATGACAGGTTCCATAGAGTGCAACTGCAGCAATACTACCCATCACCAACAATAGATCATGATTCACCAAAATCTGTCGTAAGATGTAACCTTGAACACCCGGACCATCGACAGCGATATGAACGGCACCATTTGACAAGGTCATTCCATTCGACAGTGGAACATATTCATCCAATACTTTCTGTCGTAAATAGTCAGATTGTTGATCGGTTGGAATTGAATCGCCGCCATCGATGTTGGGAGGTAAGGGCAAGCCAAACGATAAGCCCAGGTACAGATAACGCGTTTGGAGTTTGGTTGGAGGCGAGGAGGAGGAGGGTGTGGATGTGGAATCCTGCTCCTGTTGTTGAAGAAGTTGATCAAAATTTGCATCGAAGAATCCTTTCCGATCCCACTGGAGTAACAATGGTACGATCGTATCTTGATCGAGTTGGATGCGGCTTGTTCCATCCAATGACATGAATGTTGGATGGGCGGATGAATCCTTGTGGAGGCGTGGGTAGAAATAATTCAATGCTGAATCAGGTAAGCGGCACCCAAGTATTCGACCATGCTCATCGTGTCTTGCTAAGACATCCGCATCAGCCACATTGGATGTTGCCGTGTTCCCATCGAGATTCAATCCCACACCGATGCCATTGGATGGTGTATCATTCCTCAAACAAAGTTGTGCAAAGACATCACGTGTGAGCAACGACACTTCAAAGGAGCGAATGGAGTCAATTAGTGGTGCATCCAGGAGGGACGAAGAGACTCCATCGCTTGTGAGGAAATAAATCGAAAGTGACATGCCGGATGAGGTACGATCCAATGGCGCGTCAGGATCAGCTTGAAGTAAATGCCGTTGCATGGCCACACTTGCGCGCCACCGTTCATGCTTCCGTGGAATGGAATGGTTCGCCGTACGGAGTAGGTGGCGTGAAATATGCTTGAGGATGTCATGCTGTGTGTCAGCATGCTCAAGTATGTCAGAGGAGGAGGAGGCGGAGGTGGAGGTGGATAGTAGCACATCAGCCTCAACGCGCGCACCAGCACCAGCAGCACCTCTTCTACCCATGAATAGTACGTTCTCCTCCAATCTCGCCTTCTGTGCATCCAACAAATCTTCATACGAGTATCCACTGGCTGCTTCAATGCTCCTCTGTGACGCCTCACGTGCTCCACCAGCATTGAATGCATTCGGTGTAAAATCGATGCGGAAGGGTGCACCATCTGGATAGGGTGCAAATAGAAGGAGGATCGACAGGAGCCACAGCCACAAGAAGAAAAGAAGCATTTTCCATGGATGACGTGAGGACCATAAACCGATCTTGAGAGGATTGATTCGATGATGAAGAGTGGCAGAGTGACGATTCCATGCACCCGCACCTTTCGATGTACTCGTGGCTGAACCCATGATACGATTGGCCAGTGCGGATGTACTGCCATCATCATCACCATGATCGGGTTTGTTCTCTCCATCAATATTGACACCGAATCCTTCAGCGAATGTTGGAAAGAGTAATGCAGCCATCGTCGGTGCATCCACATCGGTCTCATCCGTCGCTGAATGGAGGAGGTCAGATAGATCCAACTGCTGTAAGGCCGATTCAAATCGATGACCATCAGGATGTGGAAAGGGAGGAAAGGCAAGTTGTGTATCAGTGGGTGTGGTGGCACCGATAGATGTATGTGTATGAGTGAATGAACTCTGTAGGGAGGATGGAGGTGGTGGGAGATCTTTGGTGGCGTCCTCACCAAAAGTGAATCGTTGCTTTGCATCAGGCGACGATGATGAAGTGGATGAAATAGATGATAAGGATGAGGTGGATGCATTCGTCTGATGGTGCGGTACTTGAGGTTTGAAACTCCCTCCACCACTCAATCCCGACGCAGCGCCATTTCTTCCATTCAATGGCAACGGTGCAGGAGGTCGTGCCACCTTTGGTCTGGATCCAAGGAAATGTAATTTCGGACGAAATTCAATCGATGGAGGAAGAGATGAGGAAGCAGATTGACCAGGATTGGGAGGAGTCGTACTGGAACCGTGATGGACTGCTGCATGGCCAGCTGGTGACTCTGCAATACTTGTATCCGTCCGTCGTACACCAATCATCAATGGACGATCACCATCAGCAGTGCCATTCTGACTGACACTGGATCGATTGCTCCCCGCTGGCACTGCAGCCCAGCTGCCACGCTTCGTCCATACTCCTGATGCACCTGCTGCAGATTTCACATAGCCACGTCCGACACTTCCTAACGCATGCTTTCCTAGCTGCAACACTTCTGGTAGTGCATAACCAGTCTTATTGCATACTGAACGAACCTTCTCATGTAACGCTTGAGGTGGCAGTACGCCATATTGCATCAATGCTAATGAGAAGTAGAGAAGGCATCGCATGACACGCCGTTGATTGGTGCCCTTGATCAAATCAACGGGCTTGAATAAATTCTTATTTTGTACGCCCAGTAATGAGCAGACACGCAGGAAGCTCCCAACATGTTGACGTGCTTCATCTGAGCGAATGGCCGCACCGACATGAACCGTCAATGGTGTTGAGGGACGACAGACACGATTGACAAGCATACATAAGGGTTCACCATTCTGCATCGCTTCAAATATATCTTGTGCAATGATATTCCTCGCCAATAACACACGTGACCAATCGAGGAATTGTGCGGAGAGGTAGAGCTGACTCTCACGCAAGCGATTCCGATGAGACTTGCCAGCCAATAGATTCGTCTTGGAGAAGACTGCAGAGGTGGGATGAGGAGGGATCCAGATGGGATAGTTGATTGGATCCGGCTCCTCATTGTCGGATGACAGAGTGGCAGCAGCGGCAGTGGCAGCATCCGGTGACATAAAGGACGAGTCTCCACTGTGTGGAATGTCATGAGGAGAGGATGCCGGCAAGGATGCAGCAAGCGAAGGGATGGAAGGAGAAGCGATGGCTCGGTCACTGCCATCTACAGATGGTTGCGATGATGAATCGGTGCCAAGTGCAGTATCATGTTGATTTGATTGAGTGCGCGTATGCACGGGTGGGAGTCGCATTGGTCCACGCCGTTCGGCTCTCCTTGTTGAGTTCACACCCGTGACAGGCTGCTGAGCGGGCAGGGCAATCGTCCCATCCAACGATGCGGCATCATTCTGTACTGCGGCGGCCGACGCTGCCATCGCTGCAGCATCCATCCATCGTGAGCCAGAGTTGATTGAGTTGCCACTACTACGACGAGACAAGCGGCGTGGTTGACTCATGACCACAGTCCGCCGTCAGCGTCACGTGGCGAGCGAGGCGGAATGGAACGGATGCGGGGATGAAAGAGCCGATGCGGAGGTGATGAATGACACAATGCAATAGCAGTGCGTTCACCACATCACCATGATCAGTCCCTAACGGTTCACGCAGACAGTATCAAACAGTGTGATCGGATCGTGCTGCCTCAATCACAATGACAATAAATGTCAGGCTTGCGAGCTTGTCAATGTCAGTGAGATTCAGCACGCTGATGCACCTACCCAACACTTGCTACACTCACAC
>Ga0256771_1000153_pt1 | contig 13467 bp, 1 predicted proteins | sample MC6MC0922MT_FD_186046 | JGI IMG/M metagenome (GOLD analysis project Ga0256771, IMG submission 186046) | Metatranscriptome of enriched soil aggregate microbial communities from Iowa State University, Ames, United States - MC6-MC0922-MT... | ecosystem: Environmental > Terrestrial > Soil >...
CATGGGATTAATTATAAAGCATTGTGTTGGATGAAAACGGCAGGAGAACTGCGTCTGACAATGTGTGTACAATATTGCAAAGCAATGTATGATCAGCAAGGCACGCAAAAGGGCACTTGGTGACAGACTAAGATTGTTGGCGGGGTGTCGCAATGGAGGAGTGGCATGAGGCATTGACATGTGTCAGCTGCAGGGCCTGACTGTGATGGCATCATTCATCACAAAACAAAGAGCAGAAAGAAAACCTGTCCAATTTCTTTGCTCCATGACATCATTCGATTGGTTTTCCAACTCTATTCTTGAGACTGTGCGTTGTTAGATGTGACTGCTTATTCGAGTTCGATCGCATCCATGTGCATATCCGAGTCGGATGATTGACGAAGGAAGGTGTTGCACAGGGAACAGATGGTGGCACTGGCAGGATTTAGCAACGTACATGCGCGACATGCAATCTCATCAGGAATGGGGCTCACATTTCTTGCTCGATAGCTTGATGCCTTCTCATCATCTTCGTCCTCAACTAATCCAGGTCCATTCCCTCCTGCTGTTGCTGCGGTTGTATCTGCCTCTGTGCGCATCTCGCAATCATCATCGTCGTCGTCATCATCATCATCCACCTCAGTGATACCAGCCGCCCTTCGTTGTGCCGCTGCAGCCTCCGCGCCATCCTCATGTGGTAAACGACGTGGAGGACCCGACACACTGCCATCACCATCATCCTCTTCATCATCAAACTCGTCATCAGATGCTGCACTAGTACCATTCGTACGCTGAGCCGCCGAGGGAACATTGATCTTGATGCCCGATGTGTTCAAACTCGTTGGCACACGATCATTGCTGCTGGGACTTTGACCAATTGCTTTACCGGTCACGACCAACTCCTGACCTGCATCGTTCGAGTTCGATGAGGACGCACCAACAGGAGGTGACTTGGATGATGAGGAGGAGGATGAGGATGATGACGAGGACTGTGGTGGTTCAATGCATATCTTGCCACCATTTGCCTCAATGATGGATTTATACAGTGCATAGGTTGCTTTCCTCGCTTCACTGATCTTATTTGGATTCGAGTCCAATTTATTCGCTGCCGCTGATGATGCCGCCGCCGACAGCATGGGTGGTTTCGCTGCAAAGTGATGAATCCATGCATCGATCCATTGCCATGATCCCTCACGTATGGACATCATACGCTGAGCGAATGGTGCAGTCTCTTGCATGATGCGACACAGGAACTTGATGGAGATATAGGTGAAGCGGGTCGAATGATCACGATACAGCCACAGCGAATGTAAGACACCCGTATTCGGTGCCAACAGTTGATCATAGCGTTGGGATTGGATGGAATCATTGAGTGCGACGGTTGCCGCCATCAATTCAAAGAATGGTTTGACATTACTTGCATCACTCTTCAAGACGCCATTAATAATGATTTGAACAATCTCCGTCGACAACGAGCGATTCTCATACATCATGTGCATGGTGAGAGGGATGAGATGGGTGACATCGGCAGATTGGAAGGCCTGAGCATACAGGTCCTTACACGTCAACAACTGATAATCCAACTCATCGAAGGACTGAGCGGCGCAATCAGTGATGGGCGCAGATGCATAGACGGAGGTAGGGGTGGATGAGTTGGATGGCGGGGGAGAAGAATCAGCTGCTGCTGCTGACGAAGAAGATGCGACTGTGGCACCATTCTTGTCCTGCACTGATGTATCAGCGGCGGTAGATGTTGCATCCGATGTTGCAGCAGATGTATCATCCTTCTTCGGTTCTGTCTGAGGTTGTTGTTGTTCCAATGGTGGTATGTATGCATCCGGTAGCAGCGTTGGAGGGATGGGTAATGTTCGTTCCTGCTTCTCTCCTTTGTCATTGGTGATGATCTCCTTCGGTCGATAGCATGTACGTGCAAGTAAGCTGAGTGTATGAAGCAGTGGACCGAAGGATGGCTGGGTCACCATGTTGCCCATACTCACTCGTCGCTTCCTATTGGCCTTATCCGCCACAGCTAATGGAGATGCATCCTGCATATACATATCAGCCATGTTGGCCGCGACATGATGAGCGATCATGAAGCGTCGGCCTTGGACTCCACTCAACTCAACCAATTGTTCATACAATTGTAAGTACTCATGAAAACGAACCCAATGACGAGGTGCCGTCTCCAACAACAAGGAATGATGAAGGAGGAAGTAGCGCATGATCAGAGATTGGGAAGTCACTGCCTCGCCATATCCATTCTCACCACTCCATAAGCCCTTGGCAACCTCGATTGGGTAGAGGGTCTTGATTGCGGTGAAGATGAGTGAGAGTGTGGCCTTTCGAATATGCGATTCACGAGCAGACAGTAGCCATTCAACGATCAATGCTGGTGATGGCTGTGTCTTGCGCTCGGATAGTGGCAGCATCCATTCCTCCTCCTCCTTTCCACCCATGATGAAATATTCCAATAGCCAGCTCGATGTCTTCGTACTTGCTGCAACCAGATCACACAGGTCTGCTGCATAGCCACTCACAACCTTCTCCTCGGCTGAACGCAGCAGAGTATCGAAGAAGAAGAGACAGGTGAGACGGAACAGATCGAAGAGGCCATCGGAAGCAGATGGAGTGGAAGATGAAGGCGTGGCAGATACGGATGCGGATGCGGATGGAGTCACATCGGCAGGTACAACAGCTGCTGTTGCCGTCCCTTCTGCCAATGTTGGTGGAGCAAGTTGTTGAGTCTGATTCTGATTGTTGCTGATTCTTTGTTTACCCATCTTGACGACTTGTTGCATGAAGTTGAAATAATCCGCATTATAAATGAATCGATCCTCCATGAATTGTGCATTCTCTTTCAATACCTGCTGTTGTAAGCGTTGAGGGAGGATACAGGACAGTGGCAGATGCATGTAATCATGAGGGATGCCTGAGACGGCAGGTAGGGGTTGGCAACCGGCACCGATGGCAGTGGAGACGACAGCTGCAGCAGCGGCAGCTTCAGGGGCAGCAGAGGCAGCCAATGTGCGTGCATCAGCTGGTGGAGATGGGGAGGGTGAGAGTGATGGTGACGGTGAGAGTTGCGGTTGATTGCTAGCAGATGTGAGCTGTTGTTGATCAGCATACTGTTTACGTGCATGTTCAATGGCCTTCTTCGCCAACCCCTTCGCGCCACCATTGATCCGATATGCTCCCTCCCGTTCATAGCAGAGCATATAGGCTGATTTGATTCGTTCACTCGTCATGACACTTTCAATGCCCCAACTACTCTTCTCCGTCACCGCACTCTCACCACCATAACATTCGGCATCGAGATCACGATCAATATCGAATGGACGAATGGTCGTATCATTGAACTCATACCAACGACCTTCATGAATGGATTCACCTGAGTCATCGATCAAGGTCCGTTCCTTGATGAATGAGTAGTAGTGGCCACTCTGTGCGGAGCCTGTATGCACCAATACTCCGTACAATGTATAATTATAATATTCCGGTGGATGCAATGCATACTTGTCAGCAACGGGTGGAAGCAGGTCGATGTTCGTGGTTGTGGATGAGCCCTCGGTGACACAATTCTCCTTGGTTTTGGCAACGGCTTCCGCCAGCTTCTTCTCCGCCTCCTGTCTCGCGAGTCCTTCCTTCGTATATGGTTCCATATCGATTGTTCGAGGAAATTCGAAACGATTATTTAATTTTTCATGTTGAAATGTTTCAAAATTTAATTCAAAACGTTTCATATGAAAGAAGAGCGTATGAGGCAAGGTACCAATACACACACGCTTCGTCGTCTCCTCCACTTTACGATTGCATGCCGAACAGTTGATGCCACTCAACACTTCTCCTTCCACATACGATTTCAATGACTCATGTAGATTGGGTTTGCCCTTCACTTCCACACTCATCGTCATGAAGCTTTCACTCGACTCTCTCACACTATTACATCCACCATGACAAATCATTTGATTGATGAGTTTGCCTTCGAATAGACTGGCCAACAGTCCCTGGAATCGTTCATCAGTCTTGAGTGCACACTCCAGTCGATCCATGAGTACATTGAAGAATTCCTGCGCATCTTGTTGGATGCGTGGATTGATCGGTTGACCGAACTCATCCTTGTATGTGCGCACGAATGGGGTCGTATCAATGAAGCTCTTATGGCTCGTGCATAGCTGTCCAAACAGACTCTGTAGGTGGTAGAGCAGGTCATCAGTGAGATCCGCACGCTGGGCCAACTTCTCCTCCAACTTCTTCGGCATCGCTTGGAGTAATCCAAAACGGAATGCAGGAACCATGAAGAATTGTTGGAGTAAGGCATTCATATAGCAGGTCGAACCAAGGTTGCGCAAACCAACATAGCCGAATGGAGAGATGACTAATCGATCAGGATTATAATCACCAAATGGACCAAACATCGATGATGACACCATCGCAGATCCACTCAATGCACCTGGTTGAGGTTGAGCTTGTGCCGGTGCAGCGAGACGTGTACGAAGTGCAGTTTGCTGTCGAGTGAGTAGACGATGAAGCTGTTGGAAGTTGGTTGGTGCATCGGTGCAGAGTGTGAGCAACAGTGAGAAAGCCAACTGACGACTCTCCTTCGTATGACAGCGTGGAGGAGGAGAAAGAGTGAACGAATCACCACCATCCTCTGCATTCGACGCTTTCAATGGCAATGAGAATAGGAAATCGAAGAAGAGTAGATAGACCAATCCTTTACGCTCACCATCTTCATCCACTTCCACTTGGTCGACTTTGTTCCCCCGCTCATCCATCGCCCACTCTCCCTCACCTTGTCCAACCATCGGTCTCAATTCCCTCAACTTCAACATGACTTGATTGACGAGTGAGAGGAGACCAGCTAAAGCGGTATCATGTGGGGGATTGGTGAGGGCCGAGATGAGACGAGCACGAAGAGACTGTTGAGACAGGGAATGACTATGAAGTGCAGAAAGTTGAGGAACCTCGCCACTGGGATGAGAGAGTAGTTGAGTCAGCAATAGATGGAGAAGATTGACCAGGTCCTTGCTATCACTCATATCCCCTTCCATACGACGCTCAACCAATCGAGAAAGGAGCCAGAAGAACTCGCGGCTATATACGGATGATGGTGCGGGCAGTGTGGCGGCACTGACACTGTCTTGATTAGTTGCTTGTTGAGGTGGTGAGTTTGCGTTTGCGGAGAGGTGCTGAAGGAGCAGTTGGAGGAAAAATTGCTGTGGCGAAACAAGCTTCTTGCCCGCACTGCCTTGCTCCTCACTACTATTGACGCGTAATCGTTGACAGATCTCATCAATGGCACGCACGAAGAGCTTTCGGAGCTTGGCTGATGGTGATTGGAGGACACGGAAGAATGAGGCCGATCCATCCCGTCCAACCAATTCATACAGCTGTGCCAACAGATTTGGATCATCAGCATCATGTCTTGGCCGATTGTGATCATAGATGAGAATATTGACGAAGCAACTCAGTGCTGGTTCAGCCATCTCAGTATTGACATGATCCGCCGCAGTGGCATGTCGTGCAGAATCCGAGAATGTATCCTCATCACTCGTATCGGATGCGGGCGACATTGGACTCATTTCCGCTTGGCTACTGCTACTGACTGCAGCTGCATTGCCAGGTCTCGATTGATCACCCTCACCAGCCAGCAGGATGATGTGCCACAACACTCGTTGAAGTTGTGCAAAGTCAATCGACTGCAGGATGCTGGATGAGAATCCTGTCGACATCTGACGTGCAAGTGCAACCTGTTGCTGATGCTTGATGTTGCTCTTGTTGGTATCACTGTCGACACGCTCTCTCACTCTCACTGGTGCATCATCCGACTTCACTTCCTCAATCGTCAATGTACTCCTTGGCATTGGTGGTGGGGGAGGTGACGCTGAAGCTCCATTCATTGGTGGTGCCGGGGGTGCACCATCTCCAATGACCGGACCCGCCCCATTGAGGAATGGTCCATACACTGGTGCCGGCTTACACACTGGATGATACCCACCCGCTGCACGATTCTCCTGCTCGATACGACTCTGCTCAGCAGCCAATGCACTCTCCTCTTGCTTCATTTCTGTCTCACTCAACACATCCATACTTGTGCCACGGATACGTGTGACAAAATTCAAACCATTCACCTTGTCATTGGCTGCTGTTGCACCAACCATACCAGTTGTGAGTTGTGATTGACTGGTCATGGCGGCAAAGAGGTAATGATAGATAGTCTTGAGTAGCAGCGTCAAGCATTTCTTGCGTAATGTACGAGAGAGTGGTGTTGATGCTGATGCGGATGTTGCCGTCGACTTCTTCCCATTCATATCCTCCTCACTCGCTTCATCAGTTAGGTGCGCATTGACCAGTATGGAATAGAGATGTTGGAAGCCGCCATATTGTAAGAACTTCCGGCTCCACTCCTCACGCGCAGCAACCGATGCTTGACGATCCATGGTTGGAGGCGACGTAGGAGGTGTCGCCGCTGCCGTCGCCGCAGCAGCAGCAGCAGTAGTAGTATGATTGGCAGCCTCAGCTGTTGCCGGTGCCACACTTCCATCTGCGGCGACTTGCTTCTCTCCATTAGCCGCCGAAGATGCTGCCGTTGGAGTTGGAGTCGGCGCCACTGCAGCACTACTAGGACCATTATTCTCCTCTTCCTGTTGTACCGGTTCAATGAGACTCTCCACAATCTGAAGTGCATAGAGGAGCTTATATACATTACGTGAGTCCAATAACTCATCCCATGACTTCGCAGTTGAGTTTACATTTGCATTGTCCTTCGTCTTCAGCTTGTCATGGGACGCATCCATCACTCCATTATCCATGACTTTCCCATTCGGCAGAACAGCCGCAGTATGATGCTCATCATGTTTGACTCCATCCAATGAGAATAGATTGCGATAGAGTTGCTGGTTGGATGGCAGACGTTGTAACAATGACCAAATCTGCTCACTCAATGAACTGCCACCTGCCAACGCTGAAGCAGAGGCAGATGCGGATGCGGATGCAGCGGACGACGATGACGCGGCGACATCGTCGCCCACTTCACCGTTCTCGCGGTCACTCTCATGATCGAGAAGAGCTTGGAAGAGGAGTGTGAAATAATCATTATTGGTCGCCAATAGATATCGTGGCATGACACGACTATTCTCCGCCTTATACTTGGGGTCGGCTCTCAGCTGCTGTTCTTCACGTATGATATCCTGTTCCTTCTTCAAGTCATTGCGATATCCATGCACTCGCAAGTCACTCCACACATTCTCGACACGATCGTTGCATGCATCACGATAGAACTCACAGAAGCCTTCAACACACAACTCATCCGGGTAGGACTTCACCCAGTCCGCTGGATTGTACTTCATAAAGATCGAATGGAGACGCTCATCCTTGGCGGAGGATTCACCGGCACCACATGCTAAGATATAGCCAGCCATATCCGATTTGGTCATCGTCATCCCACCGGTTGCATTCTTGTTCTCATGTTTGGCATAGAGGAAGAACACATCGGAAACGGCCTGTCTGAACTGAGGCGTCATGGACTTATCCGTTTCCAACAGTTCCACCTTCTTCACCAATGCCTGCTTTCGTGACACCAAGATCGATTGACCATGCTTCATATTCAACTCATTCAAATGGAGACGATTCAATGAAGGAGTCAAGGCACGTCCAACCATGTACAGCGTCAATGCATCCATCGGAATGAGGAGTCGATTACTCAACTCACTTCTCAGATCGAACAACGTATCATTCGAATGGACATACAATTCCAACTTGTTGCTTCCGATGAGTGCCTTCGCTGAGGGAATGGTCGAACAATTAATATACAATTTCATCCTCCTTCCTCTCGTCTGTGTTCCATGACTTCTTAATCCACCCAGACCACGAAGATTCTCGGAGGTATCCAACAGTTGATGCAGGAGGGCGAGACAGCGACTGGCACGCTGAGCAGATGGACCACTGCAGCTGGACGGTGAAACATCATTATCGTGTGTATTGGTTTGTGCACCACCATCACCATTCGATTCTGTTCCCTGTACGATGTCTCTCTTGAATGTTTGGATACACTTCTCAATATAGTGTTTGCGAATGGCCGCAATTCCTCCATCGGCTTCAGTTCGAACCTTCTCATCCAAGCTGGTGGGACTATAGATTCGATTGAGGAAATCCGCGGCTTTGTTCACGACCTCCTGCATCGAGCTCACATGGACGCTGCGTCCAGTCGATGGTGCGAGGCTCGAGGTGGGTGTATCCAGACAGATACGCCAGAGTGCATCAAACCCAATCAAACCATGGAAGTCATGGATAATAAACTCTCCATTCAATGCTGCAAAGGATGCAGAGGACATGACATCCGTTGAAGATGAAGAAGAGGATGACGAGGAGGAGCTTGACGGTGTCTGTGCTTTCATCTCCAATTTTCCATGCTTCTGATTGATGGCCAAGAACGCTTGTTGGAAGGCCAAATAATAATTCAATTCCATACAACTCGGATCCAGATTGGGCAGGAGAAGTTCATGGAAGATATGATCGAGTAGCTCAGGCGAGTCGAAGAATGACTTTGGCTGAGGAGGTGGAGGTGGTACATATGAGTACGAATGCAACTTGACGGGTGCTTCATATGGCACATGAATCACACAGTTATTACGAAGCCAACGAAGGAAGGTCTCTCGTTCCGCTGCAGACAGACTCTCCGTATAAAATAATTGCCAAAGACGATCAATGTGTTGTTGGGTCAATTTCAGGCCGGGTGGAGATTGTGCGACGGAGGATGTTGCAGGACCAGGAGGTGGAACTTCGGGTGGAGGGCTCGCACTAGATTGAGATGGTGCACCAGGATCAGCGGAAGCCGAGGCCGATTGTGTTGATGAAGCCTGCTCAGCAGCTGACACAGATGTGGTAGCTGGAGCACCAGGTGACGGGCTCGTTGCCGACACATCAATTGTCGCCTCTCCAGGTGTCTCCGTCTCCGTCTTCTCCTCATCCTGTTCCTGCTCCTGCTTCTTCTCCTCCTGTTCCTTCTGTTCTCCGGCGACTTCAACAAGTGGTGGAGCTTGTAATGTTGGATCCGGCATGGTTGGTGCAGTTGTCATCAATGCAGGATTGATGACTGGAGGTGGAGCGCTGCTACTGCTACTTGAGCTTGCACTTGCACTTGAACGTTGATGAGGGAGTGGTGGTGGAGTCGTTGAGGGCTTCTTCGTTGGCACTGAGCCGCTGTTCGAGTGGACCATCAAGTATTGCAGGAAGTTGATCCGATCTTGTACCTGTTTCAGGTAGCTGGTCTTACTGGATACTTGCATGGCATTGACATGTGGAATCTTGCGTGGTTTGCCTGGTGGTGCTGTGGATGCTCCCAACGCTCGTTCGGCCATGTCCCAGGCGCGTGACTTGAATCTCGACATGTCTTCAAACAGCGCTTCCATCAATCCAAAACAGGAGTCCAAATACAAGATGACATGATTCTGTGTCTGCTCCTCTGCACTGGTCGTGGATGATGAAGAGGATGCCCAATACGTGTTGATGGTTTCCGGGAAGGAGTCATTGAGTTTGGTCATGAGTGCGAGTGTATGGGGGATGCTACTTCCATTTCGCAGGTTCTCCACCACACACTTCTCCAAATATGGTAGACGCATATTCCGATGACTACTACATAGCTCCTCCAATCTCGTTCGTGCCGTTGCACGAATCTCATCACTGGCTCCTCCCTCATCCTTCATGGCTGCCCACAACAGTTCAGTCGCATGCCTCGTGGCTTCCGGGCCGGCTCGATGCGAGAATTTCGTGAGCTCATGGATGAGATTCAAGGTACCAACAGTGTAATCTGACATTGGGATACATGTTGCCACGAGATGGAATAGATGGTTGATGTGTGAGAGAGAGAGGTTCCATGCAATATGATCCAATACTTTATAGATGACCGCCAATCTCATCTCATCCGCACGATTCATCGCCAGCTCCAATGATCTCCATATCAAATCTAGATGTGCCGTGGTCAACTTTTGTTCGCCAGCAATAAACTTGAGTAGGTCAGCGGATTTCCTCATCAGCTCCGGATGGCCCTCCGATCCATAGCATTCTTCCAACACACGATGGGTGGTGATCCATTCCACATACTGCGCCGAAGACAACCAGGAGACGGAGTAGGTTCGTCTACATGCCGTCGCGTACTCACACAGGTAGCTCATCCCATTCATCCTCCTCTCGACGATGGGACATTTGAATCGTTTAAATGCTAGTTCCAATTGGAATGCATCGAGGAATGCGGTCACATCTCGCGTGGAGTATACCCGGGGTAACATGCGCTCCAGGGCCTTGATGATCTCCTCCAAGTGATCCTTCGATAGGCCACGTAATTCAATGTCATTCAAGCCCAACAATGTCTCACATACCGCCATGCGAAATCGAGGGAAGAGTCGATACGCCAAATCTGCACTGGCCAATGCTGCCGTACGACTGACTGCTTCCACCATCTTCCTCAATGCGGAGATGGGCATACTGGCCTGGTTGCTCGCGGCTCCATGCTTGTGCACGAGTCGTTGGATCAAGAGATCGAAGCCGCCATGTACACGTTGGAAGTAGTCAATATTTTGCACGAGGAACCAACTGCCCCATTCCTTGCCTCTCCAGAAAGCAAACCGTCGTGAGGTATCCGTTGAATCATGGAACTTCTTCTCGGCTGCAGTGGCACTGGCGATCATTGCTCCAACATCCTTGCCTCCGATGGCACGTGTACGGTATGGAGCCAATCGCTCACTTGTACGACAGATCCAATCATTGGTCGCATCGGTCCATCCATCATATCGTACGAGTATCATGGCCGCACCTTTCGTATCGACATCAATGACCGTGGCCGTCCACCACTTGCGCATGGGATCACACACATCGAGTCGGTCGCCAACCTTCAACTCCAAGCGCCACGCATCAACCAATGGACCCACACGAGAGAACAATGGTGCAAAGCGCTCCGGGGCCTGATGCTTCGGAATCCACTCCATGCTGAAATCTGATTGTCCCTCATATGCAACACGCCACTCAGGAACGAAGGAAGAAGATACTGCAGTGGTGGCGGTAGATGACGACGAGGAAGAAGAGGCTGATGATGAGGATGGGACAGGGGGACCTCCTGGAGCAGTTGCACCAGGTTGTGTCTCAGCTCCTCCTTCATTGCTTGTTGGTTGCTGACTCTGGCCTTCTGCCGGTGCCGCATTACCCTCGCTCTGTGCCTTCACCGTTTGGGCGGGTTGACCAGCCGGAAGAGGAGGTGGTGGTGGAGGCGGGTTACGTTCATCAATGATTCTTGCACATCTCCACAATGGTTCTTTCTCTCCATTCTGTTTGACATCCATCCACATATCCACATGTAGCTTCTCACGCCACTCTCGCATCTTGGCTGAGTCCGGTAGGAGCGTGGGGTCGGAGGGTGGCATGGATCCAGGCATCGGCTCCATCCTCGTTTGGCCATGGTATCGATAGAATGATTTGGAATCATCAAATAAGGAATCAAGTAGATCCATCATCACTCCATCCAGATCACGATTATTCAACGTCTGTGGTGCAGTGCTTGTGCTAGTCGTCGTGGGCGCGGCAGCAGTTGATGAGGATGGTGCCGAAGCTGGGCTCGGTGATGCGCGTCCAACATTGTTTGATGGTGATGGAGAGTTGGCTGAAGGTGATGAGAGTGTTCGTGATGAAATCGTGGGTGATTGATAGCTGGCACCACCATCACCAGCCATGCTACGTGCAATCGAGAGGAAGGATGGCGGAGGCTCCGTTGGGGCTGGAGATACAGATGGACTGGCCACACCTTCTACAACTACATGCATATTACCCGCTGGAGACCTGGAAACTGTGCCGACCTCTCCAGATGTGGTAGTCGTAGTTGTGTTGCTGGATGAAGCAGCATCTCCAGTGGTGGGCTTGGTTGGCGCCGCAACATTGCCCATGGCTGCTTTCTCTTCTTCAGCTGCTTTCTTCTCTTCACCAACGGCAGCATTGACCTGTTCGGGCTGGGTAGCGGATGTCGCTGCACCAGGTCCATTCTCAGATTCAGTGGTTGGCGGTGTTGTCTTGGTTCGTTCTTCCATTTCTCTCTCCTTCTGTACTTGTTCGACTCTTGCTGCATCCATCGCTGTTGGCGGTCCATACTCCACTGGTTGAGCAATGGGCAACTCCACGCCACCAACAGATACGGTACCAACAGGTGGACTACTGGTTGTTTGAGCGGTGAGCACGACTGTTGGCGGTGTGGGTGGTTGGAGCAATGGGATGGGTAGAGATGCGGGCTCAGGGAGTGGGTAGAGTGGCTGGGGCAAGTTGCGTGTATGATGTTGGGCAATGATATCCATCATCCTTCTCATGATGGTTTGTACCATCTGTTCTTCTCCTTCCACGACAACTCTTGCTTGTACTGCATGTAGCAGTTGCAACAGGACATCACGAATGACATGTCTGGTCGCATCCTCACCGAGGCTCCCACCCAACACTGAATCGAGTAGGCGCAAGGCTCCACCAAGCTCCGTCTTCGTGTCAGTGAGGACATCTTGCATCCTCTTGATCATGGCAGTTGTCTCCTTCTTGAATTCTACCATATCTGTGACAGCTGGCATGAGTTCCGAGCTCACTGATGATTGCTGATCTTGGCTGGCAGTCGATGCTGCAGCCTGTGATTGTGACTCGCCACCACCTTGCATGACCTCACTGGATTGTTGCATGATGGGTAACGGGAGAGATGAAAGGGAGGCAGCTCAAGGCGGAGAGGATATTATGGATGCAGCGTTGCTGGTGAGCGGAGATGTAGTGTACTGCTTTACCAGGTATTGTGATCTCACCAGCTCCACGATGATGATGATTGATGAGGTGTGTGACGCTTTTCTTCTGGCTCAATGCTCAATCTCACCTCCACAATCCTTGACAAACACTTGCCCTCTTAATAACACCAACCTTTAAGAACGAGGACATGCACCAATGAATGGAGAAAGGCATGTCATGCGGATGTTAGAATGAGAGTGGACGATGATGGTCACTTCAAGCTCTGAGCCTAATGAGTCACTACTCTCGTCTGACTGCGCTGCGTCCTCCCTCTCCCTCAACCTCGACTCTGATTCCCTTTCCCATTCCCATTCGTCCCACTCGGTGGCAATGTTCATGCATGGTGCCACACCCATCCTTGCAAGCTGCATCCCTTGTTATGTAACCAATGTGCATGTATCGCGTCTCCCATTCCAGTCACCGGAGCTGATGGAGCTGACACATTGTTGACTCAGCCCCTCCTTTGCTCGGTGGCGCTGCTGCTACTTGACTGCCGCTGCCACTTCACTCCGCTGCTCTGCTTGCCTTCACACACACTGCACTGTCCATCCACTGCTCTCACCACCATGCAGACTTCATATCGCAGCACTGGTGTATTTTCCTACCTCTGTTGAACTGAAACAGACGTTGAGTTGAATCTGAGAGACAGTGTTGGTGAGTAGTGACGTGAGTCTGTCTGTCTGTCTGTCTCGG
>Ga0256771_1000159_pt1 | contig 13320 bp, 3 predicted proteins | sample MC6MC0922MT_FD_186046 | JGI IMG/M metagenome (GOLD analysis project Ga0256771, IMG submission 186046) | Metatranscriptome of enriched soil aggregate microbial communities from Iowa State University, Ames, United States - MC6-MC0922-MT... | ecosystem: Environmental > Terrestrial > Soil >...
TACAACAGGATGGATTGAACATTAATATGAGATTTTGTGACCGTTGTTGTCGAGTAACAATTGCAGGCGGCGAGGCATGCTGCGGCAGATATGAGAGATAAAATTGAGGTCGACGGCAGCATGTTCCTCTCGGATGAACTGCTCCATCTCTTCTAATGACTGAGGGAAGCGAGCGTAGACACGAGCCTTGATTACGTTCCATAGGTTCTCAATAGGGTTTAGATCTGGACTCCATGGTGGCCACTCGATGAGTGTAATTCCCTTTTCGTGCAGGTAGGTGACAGTGTCGGGTGTGGTGTGGAAGCGCACATTGTCCTGCTGGAAGTACCACGGCCCATGAGGAAAGAATTGTTTGAAGGACGGTACGAGGCTATGACGAAGGATGTCGCGATGGCGTGTGGAGTCGAGCGATCCAGCGTAGAGCTCCGCGTGGCCTAATCCTTCTGCACAGATGCAGCCCCAGAGGGAGACTTTACCATGTAGCTGTTTGGCCTCTTGCATGTACTTCGGATCATGCGACATACCGACGGGACGCCGCACGTACGTACGACCATGTTGGCCAAGATAGAAATGTGTCTCATCGCTGAAGAAGACGCGACACCATTGCTCCTCTGTCCAATGCAGATATTGATTGGCAAATGCAAGACGGCGCTGAATGTCGAATTCGTCCAATGCATGCTCCGCCACTTGCACACGCCCATACAGGCCGATCTCATCGAGGCGACGACTGATGGTGTGTGGAGAGACGGGCAGCTGCAGCTCCCTTTTGATGTCCTTTGGCGTGAGGGTTGGAGCTGTGTTGGAGAGCAATTCGATATGCTGATCGGTATCGTCAGTGGTGCAGCGAGGTCGACCACTCCTATCACTGTCCTTGATGGAGTGTTCATCCTCCCAACGATTGACCCATAGTGACACAGTGTTCTCACTGCACTTGATGGATTGTGCAATGTCCCGTCCTGTCCATCCAACCTTATGCAAAGTGACAATGGCCGCTCGCTCGACCTCGCTCAGTTGGTCAATGCATCCATGAGGGCGATCGAAGAGCGCAGGAGGGGATGGAGAGGATGGAGGTGGCATGGACGACACTGTTGGTGGGATTGATGAGTGTGATGGATGACGTTGCTGCTGCAAGTGACAGTCATTGCATGTGCTTCCATGCTTATGGTGCATCGCCTTCCACTTGTGGCAGACGGGGCACAGGAACTGGTGCGGAGTCAACAGAGAGGCGGACCAGGCATGACCAGGCAGCACAACACACAAGAAGAGTATCGCGTGAGAGACTGGGCAATGCTCAATCATTCAAGGGTGTGGGGTGAAGTGGGACTCCAACACTGACCTTATCAATCCGGTGCGAGTATGATGCAGACGTCGCCATTCTCTGACGCAGTGATCCACATGACAGATGACGACTGCATCCAGAGCAGGAACGACAACAACAGCAGCGACAGTCAGCATAGCGCTCGACTCCCCACTCATCACTTTATGTCGTGTGCAGTGTTGCATACCTTTGGTTGTCTTCCTTCTTCCTATCCAGCATGTGATGATGTGTGGCAGAGTGAGTGAGTCAGAGAGGAGGGGAGGAGCGAGAATCAAATGGTGCACGTGAGAGGGGGGTATGTGCATGGATGCAGTTTAGCGTCATGCCCAGGACGGTATTGATATCAGTAAGAGTAATTGTGACAACAATATGATTGGTGATGTTGCTGTATGTTATTGACCATTCCTGGTCGAGAACGAGGCGGTCACATTTTGCCTAAGTCCAAGGGACTTTTGGAAAGGGTTGATTTATTTGCGCCAAATTCATCGGGTCCCTACGGTAATTCGAAAAAATTCAGACCACCAAATGCTGAGTGAAGTTCAAACATTCCTTGCGGTGTACGGTTCAGCGCGACGCGCTGCGAGCAGTCGCTCAGCTTGGTCAGCTTGGTACAAAGTGACAAGCAAGGTGGCAATGCCAAAGCATGAGCATGTAGTGCATCCGAGAACGCGTGCATGCTTGGTGGAGTCAGACGTGCAAGATGCTGAACGGTAAGTAGGGTTTGCGTGGTGCAGCCTGGTGGTCCGCGGAGGTGTATTGGAGAAGGCAGCGACGATACAGTAGCTGCTCTCATTGAGCGTTTAGAATTCCTCATCTTCTTGCTCTTCTTCTTCCTCATCCATCTCAACGATATGTTGTGTCGATACTCGTGCCATGCCCCCATCTGCATCAATCTCCCCACAATGGTTGACCGCATAGAGTATGCGCTCGGTCATGACCTCCAATGATGAGTAGGATGGGAGCTCCAATGCGAAGCCACACGTATGGGAGGTTGGAAGTTGACGATCAATGGCAGCGATAGAGGCAGCAGCAGCGGACGCAGCAGATGTTGCTGAGGTTGCTGCGGCCTGAGCAGCTGGTCGAGGTGGAGCACGCATGATCGTAAAGGATGTATCCACATCAGCTGATGTCGCCGGTAGTCGACTGCGTCCATATGTAAAGATGAGGAACTGTGCCCGTTGCTCATCTGTCAATCTCTCCTTCATCATCTTCCAAAACAGTTGAATATGTGGATCATGACGACTACATCCACTATACTTCGTCATCTTCTCCAATAATTCAATGCCCTCCACGCCTAAGCCGCGTCCACATACAGCTGTCTCCAACTCACGACAGGTCAGTAGTGAGAGTACGGATGGAGAGAGGACACTCGACAGGCCTCGATGGATCGCCTCAATTTGGACACGGAATTCCGTATAGCGATAGTGACGAGTCAGACGAACATAGTCAGCGAAGTTCGAGAAGTTGACACGCATACGCTCACCACCTGGACAGAGAGGTTGAACACGTCCTTCACTATCGATGATGGTGAAACGAGTCGAGTGGAGAAGCTGATCGAATGTGGAAGGATCAATGCAACCAGATGATGACGAGGAAAGATCGTCTATTGCTGAGAGTGAGGTGGGAGCGGTGGAGTTGCTTGCATGACGCTCATGATGATGTTGTGATGTATTTTGTTGCATGATATTGAGTATGTCCGTCATTCGTTCGAGTTGGTTCGCAGCGTGTGCGTCAATCTGTTTAATATCTTGATCATTGATCTCTTCCTGTACCAATCCTTTCCATATGATGGATGGCCAGGTGACACTCCACAAATTCTTCGTACGAATAGCCAACCCGACCAACTTGCCAATGAACTCATACATACGTAGATGCAAGGGAGAACGGGAACTGGGACGAGGCACCCACAGAGCACCACTGTCTGAACGGGTTGACGCCGTATCGTCATCATCACCAGCCATGGCACGATCGACAAAGTTTGGTGCCTTGATGAAGAGTGGCAGGATGTTGCTCTGTATCTCATTGGCCATATTCTCCATCGTCTGTCGGTACGGTCCTCCCGCATCCGTTGATCTCATTCCCACATAATTGACAGTGAATGCTCGTGCGGATCGCATCAATCGGAAATGGATGGAGGGTAGCTTCGACCGTTGATTGAATACTTGACGGAAGACGGAACGACGACCAGCACCGCTATCAGATGAGCCAGTCGCACTGGCCGCAAGTAAATCCACATCAATATTTGGCTTTGGCACGGATGCAACCGTTGCGGCCAAACTCTGCTCCCATACATTCCGCTTCGAACTCCACAAGAGTAGATGGCGAACGCTACGAACACAATCAGCGAGATTGAGATAGCAAGAGGCGGAGGGGTAGAGAGAAGAGAAAGATGGAGAGGATGAGGTTGACAATGTAGATGACGCTGCATGACTATCTCGACTCAGTCCCAATGGATGTGTCATTGTCTGCTGTCTGGTTAATGGACTGAAGTCGATGATGGTGAGCAGGGACATGATGGTACGATTGAAATGTTGAATGAGTAACAAGAAGAGTTTGATGAGATATGGATTGTCATAGATCGACGGTCCGGTTCGTGCGAGCTCCGGGTACTGAAGCAATTCAGTCGGTGAGAGCGGCCATGGTACACCTTGTGCTGTATTTGGTTTTCCATTTGTTGCTGCACTCGTTGGTGCCAATATGTTGAGCTCCATCAGATTCATGTTGCGCTTCTCACATAAGCGTTGAAGGAATTGAACAAGCTCAACCGCCACGCTACTGCTGAGTAACGATACTTGCACATAGAACGGTACTAATGATGCATGATCGATCCATGCACGTGATGGATCCTTGTTCGATCCCATGGCCATTGGTGCAGATGGAGCACTCGCTGTTGCTGTGACAGCCATTGTGCTTGATGCTGACGCGGCATTTGTAGCGGTCGGCTCTGCCCTTGTTGCTCTCATACTCGACATGAATCCAACGTTGACAGATGAGAAGATGGGTCTGGCTGCCACAGTTGTCGGTGAGGAAGAAGGAGGCTGCAATGGTGGGGAAGCAGATGGCGGGCCATCACGCGATACTGTCCCAGTGGAATCCGCTTGACTGCTTGTTTGGCCACCAATGGAAGGGGACGGTGAAGATTCGGTATGGGTCGGTGTGGTGAGCGCGGAAGTCGTCTTTCCACCCGTCGTCGTTCCAAACACCTGTAATTGATCGACATGCAACTCCTCACATGTCGATGTCGCTAGTAGGACACGTACATAACGAGCATTCACACATTGACCATGCTCATCCTCATCTCGACCGATCGCACGTTGCAGTACAGCGGTGTCATGATGCCGCTTGATCATGCGGTTACTGCATGAGAACATTGCATGACGTTGACATTGGTCGAGGAATTCGGCAGCACTCATGCCAGCAGCGCGTGTTGGGAACGGTTCATTGCCGAGAAGAATGTGCATGGCAGGCGCAGGAGTCGACGATGGAGAACGTGAAGGAGTAGGGGACGGTGCAATGGTTGATGATTGACGCAATAACCGCGGGCTGATAAGTGTCGAATCCGGTACCATCGAGCTGTCACCATCAACAACACCATTCTGTTTCTGTGCGCCAACGTGAACAGATAAGCCATCGCTCTTACTCTCATCTTCATCGCTCAGTTCTTCGGTTTCAGTATCCTCTCCATCATCCAACTCACTATCACTCTCATCATCCTGCTCTTCTTCATCCTCTTCTTCCTTGCTGCGTGTTGGTTCATCAGTGATGGCTGCAATCTTGCGTGTGAATAGTCGAATGGCAGTAATCGGCAATGAGTGTTGTAGATCAACCTCGAGCCATGCCATCTCCTCTCCCTGTGTGCATGCACGTGTGAAGGCACATGGCATAGTATAGCCATCAACAGCATGCTCTGCTGCACCAAACCCATAAGGTGCGGGTCCATACACATGATCGACGAGTTGGGGTGACAGCAAGTGTGATGGTGCTTGCAATGTACTTGACTGCCGTACCGGTTTGCCCAGCGCAATGTTGATCGCAGCAGATTTGATGGTTTGAAGGCCAAGATTCTTCAACTCCGTTTCCAGTTGCATCTGAGAGGCCGTCAACACATCCGTCCATAGACTTCGTGCCACTTCTGCCGGCAGCCGCCATAGACACCAACCTGTCGGATGGATGTTGGAGAGAGATGATGAGTCAAATGCAGACATGCATGGAAGTGTTCGACGTTTATTCCCACTGTCCGCTTGGAATGCGAGCATGTATTGTGACGCCAGATAAATCTTCTGAAACCACAGGGGATTGGGTGGACACGTGATGGGTCCAGACTCCGGCACGCCCGCTGATGTGGATGAGCGCGATGCGGCAGTGATCGCACCAAAGTCCACTAACTTGCCATACACCTCAAATCCTGAACATACAAGATGCCATGAATTACTCGAGTTCGGCCCAGTCATGCGGATGCGTAACTTACGGAATGGTGGCGTACCTGCCGGTAATGGGTCGATGCTCCATGTCTTGGTTGCATCGCGTGACGCCAATGACTGATCATTCACATGCGTCTTCACCACCGTCCAATGCTCACCATCACTGCTACCCTCCAACACCCAATGACGTAATGCATAACTGGCTTGAGTGTAATGGCGCAATGTGTAATGGGTCGGTAGTACAGCACGTTCATGGCCAGCACCAGGACTGAAATCGAAGCAAATCCAGCTTCCCTGTGATGCACTCGTCAATGCAACCACCGGTGTACGTGACAGATGCAACACTTCACTGTAAGTCGTATGGCGGCCGGAACTCGTCACCTTGATGGACGGTGGTGTGAGAGTCGCTGGATTCGTCCATGTTAGACCATTGTCACCACTCGCACCCAAGAAATAAACAATTCCATTCCGATCCCAATCGCTCTGATACACGAAATCCTTGCCAGCCAGAATAAGAGAGCGTAACAATGCTGACTCGACAGACTCAACACTCGATGCCGATGACGCTGGTGCTGACGACGCATTCCCGTCCTGTTTCTCTTCTTCATCATGAGCAGCTTCTCGGTCAGTATGTGCTGCATGAACAGTTTCGGATGATTCCTGGTGTTTGATCGCCATATGTTTGCGCACTGCCATGTCTTTGCTTCGTTGTTCCATTCTGTCGATTTTGATGCAAACCTCAGCCATGGTCTGTAGCAGTGGACTCCACACTTGTGCGGCACTACCAGGTGGCACATTGGCAGCAGCAGAGGGTAAGGGAGGAGCGGCACTACTGCGCGTCTCATGTTGATTGTGAAGGCGTAAGAGCAGATGCTTAAGAAGCCACGACTTGCTTGGCATATAAGGATAGGCAGGAACGGCGATGACTGAAGCTTCCATGTCCTTCGCACATGCTGGTATATCTGCAGCGAGCGATGCGATCGACACATGCATGCAGCCATCATCAGGTCTGTACTGTTCGACAACGTCAACCAATCCGGTGAAGAGTCTCAACATAGTGAGTCTCGTCTCTCCACTGCTGACAGCGATGGCCTCGATGAGCAGATTCATGAGTTGAGGAGAGAAGAGATGCTTGGATAGGAGATAGAGCGCACGAGGATGGGAAGGAGTCGTGAGGGAGAGTGTCGATGGTGGCATGGGTAGAGCGCGCAGTCGAATGACATTGAAGAGCTGCAGGAGCCAGAGCAACATGGCTGGTGAGCATCGAACACCAGCAGCGACATCAGCCTCACTACCACCAATAGACGAGGTCGATGATGAGCCTGTGGAGGTCGCACTTCCCGCATTGCTATCAGTCGACGATGCCGCAGCAGGTTTGCTCTCTGCTGCCGTCGCAGTTCGATTTCCACCATTATCGACTGCAGCTCGTTGCGCCACACTCTCATCATGTACTTGCTGCACGAGAATGACAAGTTGGAAGATGGCCTCCTGTACGAGGCTGCTGGTCAAAGGTGCAACTGTGCGCAGTTGAGGATAGGGCAAGGGTGGAATAGAGGAGCAGTCGTCATCAGTTGCATGTTGATGTTGATGCTGATGTTGCTGGATGCTCACACTCATGGTGGCATCAACACCGACTGCCTCTTCTTCCAACCAACTCACGAGTCGTGCAGCAAAATCATCCAATAATGGAGTTGGAAGATAAGAACAATGGGCAAGACGCATGAATCGAACGAGGAATGGCGGGGAGGAGGGAATGTCATCCTCAGCCTCATCCTCATTCTCATCCTCCATCTCCCGACCATCCTGCAAATGAGTCATATCCTTGTTGGATTGCAGCCGTTGTTGTTGTTGTTTGAATATGTGTTTGCTTGCCATCTCCATGTCCATGTTTGCCATGACCTGTAGCATGGCCTGTCTTGCATAGAGTATGGTGAGATTCTCCTCCGCATCCAAGCGTTGCATGATGAATGCTGCACGCTGCTTCTGCCACTTCTTCAAGATTGGCTGACGAATGATAAGTGGAGGTGGGCCACCCTCCACTGCTGGACGCTCACTCTCAGCCAGCAAGGGAAGACGGAAGAAATGATGACGGTTGGCGGACGAGGCTGACACGAATGATGACTCATCGTATCGTCTGGCATTGTTGCCACTGTTACTACTGCTCGCTGCATCAGCCTCATTGGTATCATCATAGACAGCATAGGTTGGGTTGGTGGTGGATGCGAGTCGGTCGAGTTGTGTACGTTCCACCTTCCAGCGCCAGTGATCGCTGCTTCCTGCTACAGGACGTTTCGATGCAGACGAAGTCGAGGCAGAGACAGAGGCAGAGGCAGATGTCGGAGTCGAGTGAGGAGAGGAGTCAGGGCTCAACAATGCAGCAGCTTGTGCGGTCGCTCTCTCACCAGCTGCGGCAGCATCCTCCAACAGCCATGCTGAACTAGTTTGCTCCTCAGCATATTCATCCTCCGGATGATTTAACAGCCATGCAACGGCACGCTCATAATTAGCTGTTCGCGTATCCACATCAGCCGAGGACAATGACGCCGTCGTCTCACCGTCACGCTTGCCCTTTCCCTTTCCCTTTCCCTTTCCTTGCGCGCGTAACAACGCAGTCTTGCAACGTCCAACACTGACACCAAGCTCACATAGACCAGCGACACTGGCGGTGAGTTGGGACTCCTCATCCGCCTGTGCCAACTGTTGTGCATGTGCGTGCAGCCAATAGGATGCCGCTCTTCTCTGCATGTCACATCGCATGAGTGCCATCTGAGCCCATCGAGCTGGATAGGCTTGTCGAACCAAGGATCTGCTTGCATGTACCAGATTGCGTTGGATGGGTAGGGGAGCATGGGCGACACCAAACGTCAGCATCTGTGGCAGGGTCGCCGGCTTGCGAGTCAGTTGTAATGCACGCAACTCGATGCCAAGACCATCATTATGAGTAGGATCAACTGTACCACCCAATGCGTTGGTTGGAAAGAGTGCAAACGTTTGTTGCAGCATTGAATGCACACGCTCACTCCCGGTTACTCCCTTACTCAGATCATAGCCGCCCACACAGAAGTGATCGACCAACAAAATACAGCTACCATTGCTGCCATTCACACTCAACTTGATGCGATGCCACACACCCAAACTCAGCTGCTGTGGTGATTGCACCGTATGGAAGATCGAGAGTGTGAGGTCGGGTTGTAGATGGAGCATGGCTGCATGAGAATCGAGAGATGGTTGGAAGAGACAGATGGCATGTGACGGCTGCTTCTGTACAAGTAGGTCGAATACCAATGTGTAACTATCGAGGGCAGCATCACTGGCACAGACGTGACGCTGGACGCAGAGGAAGGAACGAGAGGGAAGATGGAAGACATATTCACGCGTCTCGTCCTTTGAGCCTGTTCCTCCTCCTCCTCCGCTGCCACCGCCATCGCCACCACCACGCTCACTACTATCGCTGCGCAGTGCATACACAGAGCGAACAGGTGCTGACGACAGCGTTGGTGCGAGTTGAACATTGGCTGTTGCCGTGGATGATATGTGTGTCGGCAATGGTGGCACATGCAACTCCTTGCAGTTGGATGGTGCAAAATCCGTCCATTGCAGTGGTCGAGCTGGAGGGATGAGTGCATGTGCGGCCACAACTTGATCACTCACTGGCCATGTCACGATCTTCACCGATGCATCCCAACATTCATCAGCAGGAACGAGTGTAGAAACAGCTGATGCTGACGAACTGCTGTTCATTGTTGTCGATGCTGGAGAATTGGGAGCAGATAATGGTCCATGAATCGATGCAGGCGAGGAGACACTCGTACGCTGTGGTCGCGTTCGTCTGAGAACGATGTCATCGACTTTCTCCTTTCGATGCACATAGAGTCTGTGCGTCTGCTGTGCCTGCTCATAGATGCGTTGCTCGATGAGATCTTGCACGAGGAAGGATAAGCCAGCTGAGGACACACGGGAAATTTCATCCTCATTCAATGCATGCAACCAGATACTGACATCGCTCACACGACCATGCCAGCCAGATACCAGGCTCAGAGGAAGGATGCAAGTAGACGAGCTCGATGCTGCTGATGATGGTGGTGATGATGATAATGATGTGAGAGTGTTGGCATCGCCACGGCGACTAACGGTGTTGAAATAGAAGGATGGGAAGATGGGCAAGTCCTGTTCTGTGGGTGCCCATAGTCGAGGATCCGAGCATCGCAAATAGCAGAATCCATCCACATATACTTGTACCATCATCTTCCGCTCGACATTGGATAAGACGAGCGTGAGTGTATGCCAGATGGAGGATGAACGTTGACTATCGAGACTGCTGCTACTTCCACCCGATCGATGTCTTCTTGATCGTGCGGACATTCCCTCATCCAAGTTGATGGTGAATTGGAACTGTTCAGCGTGAAGGAGGGAGAGGGAGAAATGAGTCAAACTTTCATCGCAACGAAGCTCCACTGCAGGAGGGGAAGAGGAGAAGGAGGGGGACCGACTGAGACTGTTCGGTCGTGAGGTATGAGACAGATGTGCCTCATCAATAGGCCTGGTGTTGTCGAACGGCATGCCAGTCACTTCATTGATCGGCAATTGCATGGACAGCAATGTGATCGGCAATGATTGATACGTAGATGTTGGTGATGATGAGCCTGTGATCTGTGCACTCTGCACGGCCACACTGCTGTCAACCTCGCCGCTATTTGTCACAGAATGAGCAGATGATGATGACGATGGTGTGGACGTCTCATTCATATTGGTCGTGCGACGCAATCGGAAAGATACGGTGATGCCTGCAGGGAGTGACAACGCGGATGAGGATCCGGCAGATGTGTTGCGAGTACGAAGTGGAGAGCGTGCAAAGGAAGTGACTCCATCCATCGTCGATGATGGCAATGGCAAAGCATTGAGAGCAACATAAGCACCAATCCGCTGTTGAGGAGTGATGAATATGCCCTCACTATGCACATCCTCTCGATCCACCATGGATGGGGCAATGATGTTGTTTGAAGCTGCATCCTGGCTATCCCACTCGATGAGCATCCTGTGGCGAGAGGCAATGCCATCTGATGCTGATACAAGATCAACAAGCGGAGTGGTATTGAGTGCGGCGGTACTCGCACTCGCACTCGCATTCGCATTCGCATTCGCCTTCGCCGCCACTTGTAGCAGTGAGCTATCCACCTCCGATCCAAAATACATGTTTGAATCATCCCCAACAATGGCCGCAATTGTAGGATATGGAGGGAGTTTGGTATCTGGCTGAGTCGTATTGAGTTGAGCCGTGAGTGGCGCGGTCGCCAACTCGCGCTTCTGACCTTTACTCGAGTGAAGGCTCAGTAGAGCAGTGCTAGTGCATGCGATGAAGGCGATGGGAAGTAAACCTGGTGGCTGGACCAATAATGTTGGCTCCGTCACTGCCTCTCGACTCACATGTCGGCCTTTTGACACATCCACTCCCATGATATACACGTCTCCATTGAGTGTGAGTGCTGCTGACAGTGATCGACTCGTACTGATGAGAACCACTACCTGCGTACTGAGTGCACCCTTAATGCGACGTGGAGCGGCAGAACACTTATCTGTCGCCATCGCATGTACATCTCCTGCACTCAAGCCTAATACACCGGCTGCACATTCCGTGCTCGTCGCATGTGCATACACATGACCTTGATCAGTCAGCATGAGGGAATGATAGTCACCGGCACAGATCTGAATGATACGCTCGGATGCACCGGGCATGGAGGATGATGGTATAATGAAGCGAGTAGGACGAGAGAAAGGAGCAGCGGCATTTGGAGCGACGGATTTATATTGAGCAGAGGATGCGATGGCTCCCATACTTCCCCATGCCCACACTGCACCTCTATTGGTGAGTGCAATCGAATGAGCAACGCCACCTGTGATCTGTACGAATGTCTCCACTGGAACATTCTCATCCATCTTGATGAGTGTGGGTGCTTTCACCATCTGTGGCGATGGATCCTTGCCATCGTGTGGAAAGCATTGACCGGCATGATTCATGCCCCATGCATAGAGGCCACGATGGGTGAGTGCAAAGGAATGGAATGCACCACACCCAACGAGTAGTACACGCTGGCCACCAATCTCCTCATCGACAAGGGAGAGTTGGACAGGTGAGTCATGAACCGTTTCTGGCTTCGGTGTCATCGTTCGCATATCAATGTTGCCACTGTGCCAGCCCGCACCTGCCTCGGTCACCATCCATACACGACCTTCATGACTCAACATGACGGAATGATAGTGTCCAGCTGCAACCTGAACGATGCGCGTCTTATCAGGAGGGAAAGCGAGACGAGTAAACTTGTCAGGTGAGGGGACAGCAGGCAAGGTCGATGCGGAGAGACGAGAACTTGCATAGAATACTTTCCCCTTCGATGTCAATGCGGCATGATGACATCGCGATGTGGCGAGGAAGATGATATCCTCACGCCCACTGTGCTCCATCTCTCCTGTCTTACCGTCATGCTCACTACCTCCCGCTGCTTCCTTCTCCTTCTCCTTCTCCTTCTCCTTCCTCTTCTTCTTATCCTTCCGATGCTCAGGCATGGTAACTGCTTGCAGCTTGCCTGATCGATCCAGACCAAATCCACTCCCAACACCAAAGCAAATAGCGGATGGGACTGGGAGAGAGGAGGAGATGGGAGGAGGGACAGTGGATGCGCCTGCTTTTGAGATGGTTGATTGACTGTCACTTTCACGGTCTGTCGATTTCTTTTCACTCTTCCTCTCTCTCACCTTGAACAATCGTTCATCCTCTTCTCGCTCGAGTATACACATCTGCTTGATACGATTCTCCATATTCGCGATACTGTTGAGTGTATCAGTGAATGGCGTCGTCGTACGTGTCGACCATGCAGCAAGAGAGGTGAGCAACGAGGAGAGAGCGAGAGAGGTGGGAGAAGGAGAAGAGTCTGAAGAGATTGATACAGATGCCTCCCCGAAGGCTGCGGAGAGCGAGGATGTCCAACGGGCACAATGTTGGGCCAACACACGGAATGCATGTCGACGCAATACTGTCAGTGTGAAGTCATCGGAATAGTTGCCTGTGCCATCACTAGCATCACCGTTCACTCCATCAGGAGACGCAAACAATGTGTGCATCGATTGATAAAGTGTCAACAATGCCGATGAGTCATCCATTTGGTGTTGAAAAGCTTGTGCCAATCCACATATCATGTCCCCAGTGAGTCGAGGCTTGATCTGAGACCACGACAGTGGGTTGGAGCGCCATGATGCACTGTTCGGTGCAACATGGATCAATCGACTCTCACCTACACAGTTCAACACGCCGCCACTCAAATAATATCCCTCCTGTAGGTTTCTGTTGATCTCAGCTGCCAGGGTTTTGTCTCGGACGCGGCGCAGCAGGTAAGGCAGCGATGATGCACGAACAAGTGAGAGCAGTGACGCGATGTCTGTTGATTCTTCATCATCATCTGAATCTGCTGATCGTCTGGCAATGAGTCTTTGCAGCAGATGCTGCTGTTGCTTGGAGTCATGCCCAAGTACGGTGAACTCTGTCTCACGCTCTACTTGTGTCACCTCAACAGTCCCTCCTTCTCGCCA
>Ga0256771_1000163_pt1 | contig 13270 bp, 9 predicted proteins | sample MC6MC0922MT_FD_186046 | JGI IMG/M metagenome (GOLD analysis project Ga0256771, IMG submission 186046) | Metatranscriptome of enriched soil aggregate microbial communities from Iowa State University, Ames, United States - MC6-MC0922-MT... | ecosystem: Environmental > Terrestrial > Soil >...
CGATAGCTCAGTCGGTAGAGCGACGGACTGTTAATCCGCAGGTCGCTGGTTCGAGCCCAGCTCGGGGAGCCAAAAGAATTTTGGGCCGCTCACGCAAGTGAGTGGCCCTTTTGGTTTTTGCGGTGGTGTTCGCGTCTCTGTGCGTAAAGGTCCACAGCATGGGTATTTACCAAGTGCGCATCGACAACTAAGGCGATCGGCATGAATGACGACAAGCGCGGCCGCGATCAAGGCGGGCAGGGCGACCGGCCGGTGCAAGACAAGCGCATCGGTGTCACCGTCATCTCGGGCTTTCTGGGCAGCGGCAAGACGTCGCTCTTGAACCGGCTGCTGCAAGCGCCTGAGTACGCCGACGCGGTGGTCATCGTTAATGAATATGGCGATATCGGCGTGGACCATCATCTGGTGCGTCTGGCGCCGGACAAGGTCGTGCTGGTCGAGGGTGGGTGTCTGTGCTGCGTGGTCAGCGGTTCGGTGGTCGACACCTTGCGTGATCTCTTCATGCAGGCGCTCGCGCGCAAGATCAAGCCGTTCCGGCGCGTCATCATCGAGACTAGCGGTCTTGCCGATCCGGCGCCCATCCTCTTCACACTGAAGCACGAACGCTTTCTGGCCGAGCGCTACGCGTATCGCGGCGCAATCGTCGTGGTGTCGGCTGCGCACGGCGCGGAACAGCTGCGCGCGCAGCCCGAGGCGGCCCGGCAGCTTGCGCTTGCTGATACCGTCGTAATCAGCAAATCCGATCTTGTCGATGCGGCGCAACTGCACGAAGTCGAACTGGCGATCGAGGCCATCAATCCTGGCGCGCGGCGCTACGTGCAACGCCCGGATGCCCCGTTGGCCGATGGCTTGCTCCAAGGGCCGGACTTGCTTGCTCGTCGCGACGGGAAGGTCACGGCAAAGTGGCTTGGCGCATTCTCGTCATCGGCCGCTGTACGGCATGCGGACGTAAGCAGTTTTTCACTCACGCTGGAAACGCCGATGAGCCGAGCGGCGTTTTTGGCAGGCGTCGCGCCTATCCAGGAGCGCTACGGGCCGGGCGTGCTCCGGATGAAAGGCATCGTGTGTTTCGCCGGTGAATCAAGTCCGTGTGAAGTGCATGGCGTGCATGGCGAGTTGTATCCGTTGCAGTCCTTGAACGAATGGCCGGATGATGTGCGCGTCTCGCGGCTGGTGTTCATCGTTCGCGGCTTGGCCGTGCCGGAGGTGGCTGCCGCTGTGCGTCACGCTTTGGGCCAATCGTCCGCGTGATTGCGCCGAAGGACCCCGTTTCATTGATCGATATTCCGTTGCGGATGCTGCACGGAAATACGGTATAACCGGTACGGTCTGATGCACTTGCCGAGACAGTGATGGATCGACTGAAAGCCATGCAGGTGTTCGTTGAGGTTGCCGATCGGGGCAGCCTGTCGGCGGCCGCCGTGCATCTGGACATGTCTCGCGCCATGGTGTCGCGATACCTGGCCGAGATGGAGCAATGGGTTGGGGTGCGCCTGCTGCATCGCACGACGCGGCGCCTGAGCCTCACGCCAGCTGGCGCCGAAACCCTGCCGCGCTGCCGCCAGATGCTGGATATGGTCGGCGATCTGCACAGCGCCGTCGCCACACCCGAGGATACGCCGCGCGGCCTGCTGCGCATCACGACAAGCATGTCGTTTGGCGCCCGCCATCTGGCGCCGGCCGTCACCGACTACGTCAAACGCCACCCCGGAACGTCCGTGGACCTGATGCTGGTCGAGCGCGCGGTCAATCTGGTGGAAGAGCGGGTCGACCTCGCGGTGCGCATCACCAATGATCTGGATCCCAATCTGATTGCGCGCAAGCTGGCGGTGTGCCGATCGGTGGTCTGCGCCTCTCCGGAATATCTTGCGCGCGAAGGCGTGCCTGCGCGCGTCGAGGATCTGTCATTGCGCAACTGTCTGACCCATTCGTATTTCGGCAAGAGCCTGTGGCGTTTCGAGCGCGATGGCGAGCCGGTCGACGTGCCCGTGGGGGGAAGCATCAGTGCCAACGAAGTCTCGGTGTTGTGCAGTGCCGCCGTGGAAGGGGCGGGTGTCGCGATGTTGCCCACGTACTATGCGGCCGAATACATCGCGTCAGGCAAGCTGCAGGTCATCCTGCCCCAATGCAAACCCCAGGAGCTGGGCATTTATGGCGTGTACGCCTCGCGCCGGCAGATGCCCCTGATTTTGCGTTCGATGATGGATTATCTAGCCGAGCGGCTGGGGTCGGCGCCGTGGGACAAGCCGGCGGGCTGAGTGGCGGACGGGTGAGGGGTAGGCCGGCGCGGCGGGTTGGCGGGCCGATAACGGGTACGCCGCAGCTTGAGGCCTGAATAGATGGCGGTATAATTTGCCAGCTTTTGACCCAAAAAATACCTAACAATCGTTCCGGCCTGGTGGCAGGCCGGCGCAATCCAGAGCCCGGCTCGGTTTGCGCAAGGGGGCGAGCCGGTCTGGCAGCGGCGTTCGGCCGCACGGCAATGGCCGATGCCCGTCGGTTCTAGTCTTTGCTATCAATCTTCGCGGAAAGGGTTGGTGCCGGAGGTTCCGGCGCGTTCCGCGGCCATATTGGCGATAGGCGTCAGCGTTGCTGGCGCCAGCTTTTCCAGAATTTGCTCAGACGTTTTGCCGCAGCCGCGCAGCCGCGGCAGGCATTCCGCCTTACGGGCGCCGGCGTGGTGGTTTTAGCGCAGGGCAGCGCCATGAGGTGTGGGCGTGGCGGTAAACAGGAACCCAGTGACAATTTCGCAAGCCAACATTGACTGTTGCGTCGCCGCTTTTGCGGCGGCTCGGTCGTTTGCGGGCGAGCGTCGCGTTGGGAGATCCGCGGGTGGCCGCGCCGAGATGCGTGGATTTGGATTCCGCGGCACCGCTGCCGGTGGCGTCGAAACGAATCACGTCGTTGATTTGAGTTGCGGTGCGCGATTGAATCGCGGCACGGGTTCGAAGTGCCACGCGGGTTTGAATTGCCACGCCGATCGCTCGTTTATTTATTTTGAATCCGGCGCCGCAAATGAAAAAGGCCCGGCGAATGCCAGGCCTTCATCAAATTGGTTGCTGTGGCAGGATTTGAACCGACGACCTTCGGGGTATGAGCCCGACGAGCTGCCAGACTGCTCCACCCCGCGTCTGAGAAAAGAATATTAACCTTATTTCCAACCAAGCGCAAGTTAGCCCCTTTTTGAATTTGGATGTCGATGAACGATAGCGAGGCAATACTCGTGCTGGAAACCGCGCTGCTGTGCGCGGTTCAGCCGATGCAGATTTCCGATATGCGCAAGCTGTTCGGGGATGATGAACAATTCGACAGCAGCACGGTGCGCCGGCTTCTGGAGACCTTGCAAGGCAACTGGGCCGACGGCGGGCTGGAGCTTGTACAGCTCGCCTCCGGCTGGCGTTTCCAGAGCCGCCCCAGCATGCAGCGCTACCTTGAGCGCCTCAGCCCTGAAAAGCCGCCCAAGTATTCGCGCGCCGTGATGGAAACGCTTGCTATCGTCGCCTGGCGCCAGCCCGTGACGCGCGGCGACATCGAAGATATCCGCGGCGTGACGGTTTCGTCGCAGATCGTGAAGGCCCTCGAGGACCGCGGCTGGATCGAAGTCATTGGCCACCGCGACGCGCCGGGTCGTCCCGCGCTGTTCGGCACTACGCGCCAGTTCCTTGACGATCTGGGGCTGCGTGCGCTGGACGAGCTGCCGCCGCTGGAAACCGCGCACGCTGCCGCCGCGCTCGCCGGGCTGGATCTGGGCGAAGTGCAGCAGGTGCTGGGCGAGACGCCGGAACCGGCTGATGGCGAGGGCGGTGCGGACGCGTCGCCGGAGCCGGCTGATGGTGAGGGTGGTGCGGACGCGTCGCCGACGGAAGATGGCGCGCAAGCGTCCGTTTCCGGGGCGGGCGACATTGTCCAGGACGGGGCGGACGCCTCACAACAATCGTCGCAAGAAGACGAAAATCCGCCTGCCGCCGATCCTGATGCTGAATCCTCCGAGATTTTCCCCGTTGCGGAATTGTCTGTTTCGGAAGACGATGTCCCCATAGCGGCCATCGATAGCGTAGAATCCCAGCTTTCGCGCACAGAAGAAGGCGCGGATCCCGCCGACGAATCCATCGTCCGGGAGCAAGCCGAAGGCTTGTCCAATACGCCGCTCTCGTCCGATCTTCCCGACGACAGAGCTGGCAACGACATTTCCGATATGGCCGCCGATGCCTCCGAGGCCGGTGCTGCAAAGGAAAGAGTCGAGAACGCAAAACACGCGGAACCGACTGACCCGACTGACAAGACCGATGCCGAGGCCCCTGGCGACGCCAGGCGTGAGCCCGTTTACGGTCTTGACGAGGCTGTTCAGTCCGAACCCGATGCTGCCGCCGCGGCTTCGGAACAGGCGGACCCCGACCGGTCCGGGTCTGAACCGGATTCGGCGTCCCCAGATGATGACGAGCCTGCTCCCGGCAGGCCTACCCAAGTTTGAAATTCGGAGCTGTCCCAGTGACAACGAATACAGCAATGCAGGACGACACCCCCCGTTCGGATGACGCCGCTGCCGGCGCGCAGCCGGAATCCTCCGCCGCGCGCGAACCGGCCGCCGAAGGCGAAGCCGGCGCCCGCAGCCGCGGCCGCAAGCTGAGGACCCCGTTCCGCCGCCGCCGTGGCGACGCTGCCGCCGAACAGGCGCCCGCCGCCGAAGGGCAGGCCACTGCGCCCGCCGCACCGGTCGAGTCCGTGGACTCCCGGGGTGGCGAGCAGGAAGCCGAGCAGGCGCTGTCCTACCTGGATACGGCTGACCGCATGGAGCAGCGTCTGGGCAAATACCTGAACAGCGAAGCGGTCATGCCCAAGCTGCACAAGGTGCTGGCCGACGCAGGCATCGGGTCGCGCCGCGAAATGGAAGAGCTGATCGTCGCGGGCCGGGTGTCCGTCAACGGCGAACCGGCGCATATCGGTCAGCGCGTGGGGCCCAACGATCAGGTGCGTGTCAATGGCAAGCCCATCATGCGTACCAACACAAAAAAGCCGCCGCGCGTGATCCTGTATCACAAGCCCGCCGGCGAGATCGTCAGCCACGACGACCCCGGTGGCCGCGCCAGCGTGTTTGCCCGGCTGCCCAAGCTGCGTACCGGCAAGTGTCTCTCGGTGGGCCGCCTTGACCTGAACACCGAAGGCCTGCTGATTTTCACGACGTCGGGCGACATGGCCAACCGGATCATGCACCCCCGTTACGGCACGGAACGCGAGTACGCCGTTCGTGTCCTGGGCGAAATGGACGAGGCGCAGCGCCAGTCGCTGGTCGACGGCATCGAACTCGAAGACGGCTTGGCCGCGTTCGGCGCGCTGGACTACCTGGGCGGCGACGGCAGCAACCGCTGGTACCGTGTCACGCTGCAGGAAGGTCGTAACCGCGAAGTCCGCCGCATGTTTGAAGCGGTCGGCGTCACTGTCAGCCGCCTGATCCGCACGCGCTTCGGCGATGTCGTGCTGCCGCGCACGCTGCGCCGTGGCCGCTGGGACGAACTGGACGCTTCGCTGGTGACCGCGCTGATGGTCCAGTTGGGACTGTTGCGCGATGACGACGATTCGTCGGGCAACCGTCGCCGCTCCAAGCAGCCGCAATCGCACGACAGCGCCTTGCCTCCCGGATTCGGCACGCTCGACCGCAACGGCATGAACGGCGCCCGCATCGGCCGCCGTGGCAAGTTGCAGGGCGGCGGCCTGGGCAGTGCAGGGCAGGCTGCGGCGTGTCCTTCTGATCCTTTCGGCACCGGCCTCATGATCGCCGGTGGTTACGCCAACGGCCACCCGCTCTCGGGCGAACCCGGCCTGGGCAATCGCAAGGGCAAATCGGGTCCGCGCTCCGTGGGCGCCGGCAAGTCCGGTGGCAAGCAGGGCGGCAAGGCCGGTGGCAAGCCGGGTGGGCGCGCGGGCGGCAACGCACGCGGTCCCCGCGCCGCAGCGAACGCCGCGGCCGGCAATCCGATGGCAAGCAGCCCGGTGGCCGGCAATCCGGTGGCCGGCAGTCCGGTGGCCGGCAATCCCGCAGCGGGCGGCATGGGCGATGCGCCGGCTGGCGCTGGCCGCCGTCCTGGCGGCAAGTCCGGTGGCAAGCCTGGCGGCGGCAAGCCGGCTGGCGGCAAACCGGCAGGCGCGCGTAGCGGCAATCCGGGTCGTGGCGGCAAACCCGCTGCGGGCGGTCGCGGCGGCAACAAGGCCGAAGGCGCGCGCACCGGCGGCAACAACAAGGGTCCGGGCGCCGGTGGCAAGCCGCGTGCGCCGCGTAGTGGCGGTCCCCGCGCCGACGGCGGCCAGCGTGGCGACGATTGGCAACCCCGCAGCGCTTCGGCTCACGAATCGCGGCTGGGCGTCATGGGCGGTGGCCGGGGACGTCAGGGTCGCTGATCCCCGCAGGGCGGCCCGCAGACTGCGCCGCCGCCTCGCATCCGTCCCATATAAACGTAAGCCCGTGACGAATCAGGCGATTTTCCCGTTTATCTGGTAAAATCAATGGTTTTCATGGCTTCGCGTCATGGCTTTTTGCTGGAAGCACTGGATTCTTTAAGTGCGCTTTACCGCAAAAAGCACGTCGGCTGCATGCTTGTTGGCTGCATTTGGGCTGATCGGGCGCACGGCCTTGTGCTGGCGTGTTGCTGGCTGGCGTGTTGCCGGGCGCTGTTTGCAGCAATCTCCTTGGCGCGTGCCGCTTTTCGCGGAAGGCGCACAGGCGCCTGAGTACCCAGCCAAGTCCGGCGAAAGCCGGGTTCGGCACCGGGTCGGGAAATCAGGGCGGCGCAAGCCAAAAATTAGGTCGCAATATAGGGCACTGCCCAGCATTGCTCCTTACGTGTAGTAGGGAAGCGGCTGGGCTCTGTGCAATATCGGTGGGCTGGGCGTACAGCCCATTTTTTTTGAGTATATGGCTGATTTATTCGCATTGACCGAAGAGGCTCTGGCCGGCATGGACGTCGAACTTGTCGACGTGGAACGTGCCGCCCTGGGCCTTTTGCGCGTCACGATCGATCGGGTCGGCGGTGTGCGCATCGAAGACTGCGAGCAGGTGTCCCGCCAATTGTCGCGGGTCTATGAGGTCGAGAACATCGACTACAAGCGCCTCGAAGTGGGTTCGCCGGGTGTTGACCGCCCGCTGCGCACCGAGGCCGAGTTCCGCCGTTTCGCAGGCGAGCGCATCGAAATCAAGCTGCGTGAGGCATTGGACGGCCGCAAGGTCTTCTCGGGCACGTTGACCGTGCCGGAAGACGAGGCCGCAGCCGACGCAGCTGCTGGGATGCACAAGACCGTGTTCGGTCTCGAATTTGAGGCAAAAAAGAACGAAGTCCAGGTGTTGAATTTCACGGTCGAAGATATCGAGCGTGCAAAACTGGATCCCGTTCTGGATTTCAAGGGCAAAAAGCGATGAGTCGCGAAATTCTTCTGTTGGTCGATGCCTTGGCGCGTGAAAAAAACGTCACGCGTGACGTCGTGTTCGGCGCTCTCGAAAGTGCGCTGGCCTCGGCCATGAAAAAGCGCTTCAAGGATGATGCGGACATTCGTGTTTCCATCGATAGGGAAACGGGAGACCACGAAGGCTTCCGCCGCTGGCTGGTCGTGCCCGACGAGGCCGGTCTGCAAGAACCCGACAAGCAGGAAATGCTGTCGGATGCCGAGGAAATCGTCCCCGGCATCAAGGAAGGCGAGTACATCGAAGAGCCCCTCGAACCCATCGAGTTCGGCCGTATCGGCGCCCAGGCGGCCAAGCAGGCCATCCTGCAAAAGATCCGCGACGCCGAACGCGAACAGGTGCTGAACGACTTCCTGGACCGTGGTGAAACCATCGTGTCCGGAACGATCAAGCGCATGGACAAGGGCGACGCCATCGTCGAAACCGGCAAGATCGAAGCGCGCCTGCCGCGCTCCGAAATGATTCCCAAGGAAAACCTGCGGGTTGCCGACCGCGTCCGTGCCTTCGTGTTGCGTGTTGACCACGCCGCGCGTGGCCAGCAAGTGATCCTGTCGCGCACGTCGCCCGAGTTCATCCGCCAGCTGTTCGAGAATGAAGTGCCCGAAATCGAGCAGGGTCTGCTCGAGATCAAGGCTGCCGCCCGCGATGCCGGCGTGCGTGCGAAGATCGCCGTCGTGGCATACGATAAGCGTATCGATCCCATCGGGACGTGTGTGGGCATGCGCGGTTCGCGCGTGACCGCCGTGCGCAACGAACTCGGCGGCGAGCAGGTCGACATCGTGTTGTGGTCCGAAGACCCCGCGCAGTTCGTCATCGGCGCGCTGGCGCCGGCCAACGTCGAATCCATCGTTGTCGACGAAGACAAGCATGCGATGGACGTCGTGGTGGACGAGGAAAACCTGCCGAAGGCCATCGGCGCCAAGGGCCAGAACGTGCGCCTGGCGTCCGAACTGACCGGCTGGCAGATCAACATCATGACGCCGGAAGAAAGCCTGAACCGCCAGGAAGTCGAGCGTTCGGGTCTGCGCACCACGTTCATGAGCAAGCTGGACGTCGACGAGGAAGTCGCTGACATCCTGATCGACGAAGGATTTACCGGTATCGAGGAAATCGCCTACGTTCCCATGCAGGAACTGCTGGAAATCGAGGCGTTTGACGAAGACACCATCAACGAGTTGCGCGCCCGTGCCCGCAATGCGCTGCTGACCGAGGCAATCGCCCAGGAAGAGCGCCTTGAGACCGCACAGGAGTTGCTTGAACTCGAAGGCATGACGCCGGAACTGGCCGCCAAGCTGGCCGAGCGTCAAGTGCATACGCGTGATGATCTGGCCGAATTGGCAACGGACGAACTGGCGGAAATCGCCGGTCTGACCGAACAGGAAGCCAGCGATCTCATCATGCGTGCCCGCGCCCATTGGTTCGACGAAGAATAACCAAAAGGACACGGGTCTGCGGTGGGCGCTGCAGCCGCTTCATCCACCGCAAGTTCACGTTGTTTGTAATAGCTGCCTATAGGGAAGAGAGAGCCTAATGTCGAGTAATACCGTCGCCCAGTTCGCTACCGAGCTGAAAATGCCTGCCAACGTGCTGCTGGATCAGCTGCGTTCGGCTGGCGTTGACCTCAAATCGGTCGACGACTCCGTCACCGACAGCGACAAGGCGAAATTGCTCGAATCGCTGCGTCGCGCGCACGGCGCAACCGAAGGCAAGAAGATCACGCTGACGCGCCGCCAGACTTCCGAGATCCGGCAAGCCGACGCCACCGGGCGTTCGCGCACGATCCAGGTCGAAGTGCGCAAGAAGCGCGTCTTCGTCAAGCGCGACCCGTCCGAACTCGCCGCCGAACAGGCCGCCTCGGCCCGTCCCGAAGAAGAAGTCGCGGCAGACGCCGCTCCGCAGGTTTCCGCACCGGCTGCACCCGCAGCTCCCGCGGCGCCTGTCGCCGCAGAAGCTCGCGAAACGGCGCCTGTAGAGGCCGAAGCTCCCGCCCAGGCCGAAGCGCCGCAGCAGGAGCCCGTCGCAGCCGAAGCCGCCGCCCCGGCAGAAGCGCCCGCGGCAACCGAATCCGTCGCGGCCGAAGCGCCCGCCCCCGTCGAGGCCCAAGCGCCTGAAGTCCAGGCTCAGCCTGAACCCGAACCGACGCCGGCGCCTGCTCCTGCCGAGCCCGTGGCCGAAGAGGCCAAGCCCGAAATCAAGACTGAAACCACCGAGCCTCTGGCTGAAGAAGCCAAGCCGGAACCTGCTGTGCTAGCCAATAAGTCCGAAACATCTTCCTCCCAGGCCGCCGCGCCTGCCGCCCAGGCGCAGCCTGCCGCGAAACCCGAATCCGTGAAGCCCGCCGCCGCCGCGCCCGCCGCTGCGCCCAAGGTGGGTGGTCGCGTCGACAACCGCCGTGCCGCGCCGCCGCTGGCCGCTTCCGCCACGACCGCAGGCCGCGACGAAGCCCGCCGCGCCGCCGAGGCCGAGGCCGCCGCGCTGCGCGAAATGCTGAACCGTCCCCGCAAGGTGCTGCGCGCGCCTGAGCCCGAGGCGCCTGCCGCCGCGCCGATCTCCGGCACGCTGCACAAGCCTGCCGGCAAGCCCGGCGCCGCCCCCGCGGCCAAGAAGGACGCCAAGCCGGCTGCCCCTGGCGCCAAGAAAACCATCAAGACCGCCGAAGTCGCTTCGACCTGGTCCGATGATTCGTCGCGCAAGAAGCCGGCCGACAAGCCGGCAGCCCCGGCCAGCCGTGACGGCTGGCGTGCGGGTGGCAAGGGCGGTGGCAAGTCGGGCGGCCGTGGTGGCCGTAACCAGCAGAACGACCGCCGCAACGAGCCGGCGCCGCAGGAATTCATCGCACGTGAAGTCCACGTGCCGGAAACAATCAGCGTGGCCGACCTGGCTCACAAGATGTCCGTCAAGGCCGCCGAAGTCATCAAGCAATTGATGAAGCTGGGCCAGATGGTCACCATCAACCAGGTGCTGGATCAGGAAACGGCCATGATCGTGGTCGAGGAACTGGGCCACGTGGCCATCGCCGCCAAGCTGGACGACCCGGAAGCCTTCCTGGACGAATCCGCCACCCAATCCGAAGCCGAGCAACTGCCGCGCGCGCCGGTCGTGACCGTCATGGGCCACGTCGACCACGGCAAGACCTCGCTGCTGGACTACATCCGCCGCGCCAAGGTTGCCGCGGGCGAAGCCGGCGGCATTACGCAGCACATCGGCGCCTACCACGTCCGCACCGAGCGCGGCATGGTGACCTTCCTTGACACCCCGGGCCACGAGGCGTTTACCGCCATGCGTGCCCGCGGCGCCAAGGCGACCGACATCGTGATTCTGGTGGTTGCCGCCGACGACGGCGTGATGCCGCAGACGCGTGAAGCCATCCACCATGCCAAGGCCGCAGGCGTGCCCATCGTGGTGGCCGTGACCAAGATCGACAAGCCCGCCGCCAACCCGGAACGCGTCAAGCAGGAACTGGTTGCCGAGCAGGTCGTGCCGGAAGAATACGGTGGCGACGTGCCGTTCGTGGGCGTGTCCGCCAAGACCGGCCAGGGCATCGACGACCTTCTCGAAAACGTGCTGCTGCAAGCCGAAGTGCTGGAACTGAAGGCGCCCGAAGACGCACCCGCCAAGGGTCTGGTCATCGAAGCCCGTCTGGACAAGGGCCGTGGCCCGGTCGCGACGATTCTCGTGCAAAGCGGCACGCTCAAGCGCGGCGACGTCGTGCTGGCCGGCGCAAGCTTTGGCCGTGTGCGCGCCATGCTCGACGAAAACGGCAAGCCGATCCAGACGGCCGGTCCCTCGATCCCCGTTGAGATCCAGGGCCTGACCGAAGTGCCGGCCGCCGGTGACGAACTGATGGCGCTGTCCGACGAGCGCAAGGCGCGCGAAATCGCGCTGTTCCGCCAAGGCAAGTTCCGCGACGTCAAGCTGGCCCGCCAACAGGCAGCCAAGCTGGAATCGATGTTCGACAACCTCGGCGAAGGCACCCAGACCCTTACCCTCATCGTCAAGACCGACGTGCAGGGTTCGCAGGAAGCCCTGGTGCAGTCGCTGGTCAAGCTGTCCACCGACGAAGTGCGTGTGCAGGTCGTGCACGCCGCAGTCGGCGGCATCTCGGAAACCGACATCAACCTGGCCATCGCCTCGCACGCCGTCGTCATCGGCTTCAACGTGCGCGCCGACGCCAGCGCCAAGAAGCTTGCCGAGAACAACGGCATCGACGTGCGCTACTACAACATCATCTACGACGCCGTGGATGAGGTTAAGGCCGCCATGTCGGGCATGCTGGCGCCCGAGAAGAAGGAAGAAATCATCGGCCTGGTCGAGATCCGCGAGGTGTACAGCATCTCCCGCCTCGGCAACATCGCCGGTTGTATGGTGCTCGACGGCATCGTGCGCCGCGATTCCCAGGTCCGCCTGCTGCGCAACAACGTGGTTCACTGGACGGGGCACCTCGAGTCGCTGCGCCGCTTCAAGGACGACGTCAAGGAAGTCAAGTCGGGCTTCGATTGCGGTCTGACGCTGCGCGGCAACAATGACATCCAGGTGGGCGACCAGCTGGAAGTCTTTGAAATCAAGGAAATTGCGCGCACGCTGTAAAGCACGCGCCAGGCATTGTTAATGAGCCGTCACAAGTCCAAAGCCATTCCCGGCCGCAATCTGCGGCTGGCCGACCAGATCCAGAAGGATCTGGCCGGGATCATCCAGCGCGAAATCGACACGAAACGCGCTGGACTGATCACGATTTCGGGTGTGGAACTGTCGACCGACTACGCGCATGCCAAGGTGTGGTTCACGGTTTTGGGCGCCGAGCCCGAAGCCGCCACCACCTTGCTGAACGAGAAGGCCGGCTGGCTGCATTCGCAGCTCTACAAGCTTCTGCACATCCACACCGTCCCCACTTTGCGTTTCTTCCACGACGAGCAAGTCGCCCGTGGCATCGAAATGTCGATCCTCATCGACCGCGCAAACCGCCCCGGCCCGCACTCGGGCGTACCCGACGAGCCTGAAGACAAGTCCTGATCGGGCTGTCGTCACTGCTTCATTTTTTTCCGGATTTCGACGATGGCTAAACGACGCGGGCTTGCGCTCGACGGTGTGCTGTTGCTTGATAAACCTGTGGGTTTGTCGAGCAATCACGCCTTGCAGCGCGCCAAACGCGCCATGGACGCGGCCAAGGCTGGCCATACCGGCACGCTGGACCCTTTTGCCACCGGCCTGCTGGTGTGCTGCATGGGCCGCGCCACCAAAATTTCCGGCGCGATGCTTGACGCCGACAAGGCATATCGCGCTACGCTGCAATTTGGATCGGAAACTGATTCCGGCGACCTGACGGGCAACGTCACCGCGACCGCCGAACCCGGTTTTGTTGTCGAGGAACAGGCGCTGCGCGATGCACTGTCACGTTTCTCGGGCACCATCGAGCAGATTCCGCCGATGTACTCGGCGCTCAAGCGCGACGGCAAGCCGCTGTACGAGTACGCCCGCGCGGGCATCGAGCTGGAGCGGGCGCCGCGCAAGATCACGATATACCGCATCGAGCTGTTGTCCCTGACCGGGACGCAGGCAGAGATCGATGTGGCTTGCAGTAAAGGCACATACATCCGAACACTGGCCCAGGACATCGGGCGCGTGCTGGGCTGTTTCGCCCACCTGACGGCGCTGCGGCGCACGCACGTCGGGCCCTTCTCTCTGGAACGCGCCGTTGAACTGGAAGCCTTGCAGGCCATGCCAGACCCCAAGCAGGCATTGCTTGCACTGAACGAATTGCCGGAGGGCTTGCTGCCCTCCACCCTGACCTTAAAGGACTCGCTATGACTCGCGCCTTGCGCA
>Ga0256771_1000166_pt1 | contig 13192 bp, 11 predicted proteins | sample MC6MC0922MT_FD_186046 | JGI IMG/M metagenome (GOLD analysis project Ga0256771, IMG submission 186046) | Metatranscriptome of enriched soil aggregate microbial communities from Iowa State University, Ames, United States - MC6-MC0922-MT... | ecosystem: Environmental > Terrestrial > Soil >...
AGTTCGTTTGCGACCTGAAATCCTTCCGTATCGTAAAGCGTGATGGACCAGAACGCATTGACGGGTGGTTTTGAATCTTTCGTGAAGTGGATTGTGTACTTATTTGAGCCGTCGAGCGGCTTGCCCGTACTGTCTGCGAGGTTCAGCGGATATATCGCGTCTTGCGGAAGATTCGCGCCAAGGCCAACTTGAGAGACGATGGCGCGCTTCAGATAGTAGTTGCCATAGACGCCCATCGTGTCGGTGTTCATCGACCATCCATCCGCGACGCGAGCAAGGGTCGCTACTTTCCAGGCCATGAGTTTTTGCGCATCTTCCGGTGCCGTTGCGAGTGCATTTTGGACGGCAGGATCGAGGCTCGAGATATCGAAGCTCTTGCCGGGTTCGATACCGATCCGTTTCATCTGCGCAATAATCGGTTGGTCGGTAATGTGGGGCGGATGCAGCTTCAGAAGTTCCGCAGCGCGTGCAAAGTATTTTGCCGCCGGCATGTTGTCGACTTGCAGCTTTGGCGGCGTCTTCATATCAATCGCCGGATCGATTTTGACCTGGATCGGCTGGGGTGTTTTTCCCCATTCCGACAAAGGAGTGATCTTGTATCCGGCCTGTATTTTGTGGACCGCGTCGTAGTCCGACGGCCCGTCGGTCTTGGTGCGCCCGATGATCCACACGTACGGCGTCGGCGCATCGATGCGCGTGAACTCCGCCGGGACCGCCCCAGTCCAATGGGGCGGCACAATTATGAAATTCCCGGCTTGAGTTCCAGTGGTCCGCCACCCAGGCGATGCGAACACGTCCGTCCACATATCGAGCATCGGCAGGAGATAGTAACGGCCGCCCGTATCCGGAGCCGAGATGACCATTGGCTCCTTCGTAAGGTCGAGCCAGCCGCTGGAATACAGGGTGTCGAAGTTAGGCCGAACCACGACTTTCATATCCGCCGTCGGAAATTCCGGCACGTTTATGAACATATTCATTGGGCCGCCGATTTCGGATTTCCCGGCTCCAACGTTCGTGAGCTGTTGCCTTGTGACGTCCATCGTTATCAGCGGATAAAAATAGACATAAGCATCGACGCCAATGGCGTGTGCTTCTTCCGGCGTGATCGGGTTTGCCTGAGACAGTGCGGAGCTGCTGATTGAAGCAACCGCCGTGGCCGCAAGCAAGACAGCGCCACGCCGCACAATTTCGCGAGATAACATCATTATCGTCCTCCAACATTTTTTCTAGCGGTCGAGAAAAATTTGCTTCCAGTCGTTCTTCATATCGACGACGGTCCAGCCTTTGGCCGTCGCTTCGTCCAGTGCCTTGTCCAGTTTTCCGATTTTTGAATCACGATCGTAGGCCCACTCGCGTACGCCGTCCGTGTGATGCACAAGTCCCATGAAACGTGCGCCGTCACCTGACGCGGTGTATTCGAGCATCTGCTGATCGCCGTCGGAATTGCCGAATGCGAAGATTGGCTGTCGCCCAATGAAACGGTTTATTCCGACGGGCTTCCCTGGGCCGTCGTCGATAAACTCGACCTTTGGTTCCTTGATCAGTTCGGCTTTTCCATCTGCCGACAGTTCGAACTTGACGACGCCTGATGATCCGACGACTTGCTCGGGTGGAATACCGTAGGATTTGTCGGCAAAGCGCCGCATGAATTCCACACCGCCGCCGGAGACAATGAACGTCTTGAAGCCATTCGCCCGGAGATACGAGAGAACCTCCAGCATCGGCTGATACACGAGGTCGGTATAAGGCCGATCGAAGCGGGGATGCCTGGCGTTGTGAAGCCAATCAACGACCGACTTGTTATAAGTATCGGTCGTCATCCCAGAGTGGGTTGCCGCCATGATCTCGAGTAAGCCGTGCTCGCCGGCCGCGGCCAGCGCCTTATGATCTCCATCGAGCACGGCCTCGAACGGCTGCTTGTCCTTCCACTCAGGATGCGAGCCGGACATCTTCTTTACTTCGTCCATCGCGTAGGCGACCTGGAAATAAATCGGCTGCTCGGCCCAAAGTGTGCCGTCATTGTCAAAGACGGCGACGCGGCGTGCCTCAGGCACGTACTCCGCGTCGCCGCTCTTCGTCACCCTGACGACGAAGTCGATGATGCTTTGCTTGGCCGGTCCGTCATTCCACGATGGCAATGGATCGGACTGGGCCGCCAATGACGAAACGAGTAGCGCGACCAACAGCAACCCGGCCATCGCTAGACGTTTGAAGGACACCATTTGCCTGACCATCCGAATGCAACTCGTTACGGTAGAAGACTAGGACCCTATGTGCGTCGGTTATGGCGCGCCACGTTGCAACATGCGCTCGTCGATCATTTTGTTCAGCCCGCCGCGAATCCGATCGAGGTCTAGCGATTTCTTGAATGCCTCCTTGCGTTTGATGGCGTCCATCTCGTCTTCCATCAGGTTCGCTGGATTGAAGCTTGGAGGGAACGACCGGGGCGGAAACTCCTTGAAGGATCCGGCAAACTGCGCAACGTCGTCGATCACGCCGTAAAGTGCACCCACTTCATTGAGCTGCCAGTCCCAGTATGTGTTGGAGGTGATGTCCGCGCGCTCGAACGGATCCTGCATCAGATTGAAGACTTTCTGCATGCGTAGTGTCGTGAACGGTTCGGCCCAAAGGCCCATCGTTCCTTGCTTGCGTTGCTCAGAGAAGACATACTTCATGTCCCCTTTGCGATAGGAGACGAGCAGTCCATCGTCATTGGAGTAGAAGAACCGATCGCGTGCGCTCTTGGTGCCATTGTTGTTGGCGGCGCTTCCGCTGACATTCTGCAGGAACGCCGACTGATCGTGGCCATCGAGGTGGACCTTGTAGTCTATGCCGTTGGCCGTGTAGCCTGCCTTCAGTTTGTTGACGATGTCCGGTTCTCCGGCAATCGCACACAGCGTCGGAATCCAGTCGTTGTGGCTCATCAACTCGTTGGTGACCGTTCCCGGCTTGATATGGTTAGGCCAACGGACGAGGCACGGCACGCGGAATGCGCCTTCCCAGTTGGTGTTCTTTTCCGAACGGAACCAAGTCATGGCGCCATCCGGCCACGTATTCATGTGCGGGCCGTTGTCGCTTGAGTAAATGACAAGCGTATTATCGGCGATACCCATGTCATCGAGAGCTTTAAGAATGCTTCCGATCGTATCGTCGTGCTCCATCATGCCGTCGAGATATTCGCTATCGCCATGCGTGTAGCGCCCGCGATGACTCTGGCGGACGTGCGTTCGAAGATGCATGCGCGTGGCGTTGAACCAGCAGAAGAATGGCTTTCCTGCTGTGTTCTGGCGCTTGATGAAATCGATGGCCGCGCTCGACGTCTCGTCGTCGATTGTCTCCATGCGCTTCTTTGTCAGCGCTCCAGTGTCCTCGATGATTTGCTTGCCGACTTTGCCGAAGCGAGGGTCAATCGTCGGGTCGTCAACGTCGGTCGCCTTGCATTTCAAAACGCCGCGCGGTCCATACTTGGCGCGATATGCCGGGTCTTTGGGATAATCGGGCAGTTCCGGCTCTTCCTCGGCATTGAGGTGATAGAGATTGCCAAAGAACTCGTCGAAGCCGTTGACCGTCGGTAGCGACGGATTGCGATCGCCGACGTGGTTCTTGCCGAATTGGCCCGTTGCGTAACCCAAGTTTTTAAGCAAGCCGCCGACCGACGGATCGAGCTGGCTCATGCCCATCGGCGCTCCGGGGAAGCCGACCTTGCTCAGTCCACTTCGCATAATGTGCTGGCCCGTGAGAAACGCCGAGCGACCCGCCGTGCAGGACTGCTCTCCGTAGTAGTGTTGAAATTTCAGCCCCTCGTTTGCGATGCGATCGATGTTTGGCGTTTCGTAGCCCATGAGCCCGTTGGAGTAGGCGCTGATGTTTGCGATGCCGATGTCATCGCCCCAGAGGACCAAAATGTTCGGTTTGCCTTGAGGCGAGGGCGGAGAGGCTGCTGGCTCAGGCGCTTGAGCCTGTGCGGACGTTACGCCGCTCGCGGACAATGCAAGGAGCGATGCTCCGCTCATTAAAATGCTTCTGCGATCGAAATTGCCGTGCGATTCCTTGGCGTCTTGGTCCTCGAAACGCTTACTCATAACGACACCTCTTACGCGGCGGTTTTCTACTCGTCTCCAGGCTCATCACGTGCAGTTGCGGGTGCTCGAACCACGCAGCGAAATCCGACGTGGCTCGTCGATGTATCGATAGGTTCAGGATGCCGGGCCGCAGGCCGATAACGGCGGCAGTAGTTCGGAGCGCACAAATGCGAGCCGCCTTTCAGGACTTTGCGCGGGATGCGAATGTGCGGCTGGCAGGAATCGTAGCTCTGGTCCTGCCGGGGGCCGCGCGGGTTCTCAGGTATGCAGCAGGCCTTAGCCGCGTCGGCCGGATGTTTCGGTGCATACCAATCGGTCGTCCACTCCCAGACGTTGCCGATCATGTCATGGAGGCCGTAGCCGTTGGCGGGAAAAGCGCGCACGGGGGACGTGCGATCGAAACCATCGAGTTTCAGGTTCTGATTGGGGAAATCGCCCTGCCAGGTGTTGGCCATGTGCCGGCCGTCCGGCGTGAATTTATCGCCCCAGGCAAATTCCGCCCCATCGAGACCGCCGCGCGCGGCGAATTCCCATTCGGCTTCCGTCGGTAATTCTTTTCCAGCCCACTGCGCATAGGCTACTGCGTCCTGGTACGCGACGTGCACGACCGGGTGGTCGTCGAGTCCGCGGATCGAGGTGCCGCGCCCATAGGGACGGCGCCAATTGGCGCCAAATCGAAACTCCCACCAGCGGCTCCAGTCATTCAGACCGGTGGGCTTTAGCGGGGGATTGAAAACGAGTGATCCCGCTTTCAGCATATGCGGCAGAGCCCCCGGATAATCTTCGGCTTTCGGGGCTATTTCCGCGAAAGTCACATATCCGGTTGCTTCAATAAACTCGCGAAATTGCGCATTCGTGACAGGCGTTGAGTCGATCCAGAATCCGTCAACGGCTACGCGATGGCTTGGCGCCTCCTCAGCATAGTGATTATCGGAGCCCATTCGAAAGGTGCCGCCGTCCACAAAAACCATGTTTTTTAGGCGCGGAACCTTGTTGGCCGCCGGACGGCTTTGACTCGCAACTGACGAGCAGTCGTTCATCCGGATCGCCTTAAAATGACGCGACGTCGATTGGAACAGCGTTTCGCAGCCACCGTTGCCTCGTCTCGCGAGACCGGGGATCAAAATGACGTCGGGATGTAAATCTGAGTGGTAATTGTGGAGGCAAATATCGAATAAAAATTACAGCTAACTGCATGTCCAGTATCACCTCTGGATATGTAGCTGCCCGGCCCGTCCGGTTTCAAAGTCGTCTGGAATCCCGTCATAGTCAAACGAATACGTCATTGCGATGCGGAAGGCCTGAGGCTGGTTAACGACGTACACAAACCATGCGGGAGATCTGTCAAACCCGCGCGTCGCTCAGAATTTCGTCGTTCCAGAAAAGATCGTCATGTTGCCTTCCCAGCGGCGCTCGACATTGTACTCTTGATAATGGCGCAAGCTGAAAATCAGGGGGGTCGTCCCAATCAACGTCGTGTAAGAGACGCCGCCACCAATGGCGTCGACCGTTCCCTCAAGGGGCCCAAGTCGGGCACCGCTTCCTGAATCCCCCGTCAACTGACGATAATCGTAACCGACGACGCCGACGACAAGCCCGGGAGAAATTTCCCGGCCAACGGCCCATTCAAAGTGGAAGTCGGTACCGCTCTGATAGTCTGTCGTCTCGTTCTCAAAATTGAAGGTGACGCCGAGGGCGCCATTGAATTGCAATTTCGAAGTCTTCTCCGTCCAGGTAAAGGCCCAACCGGTATCGATGCCCGGCCGGCTCAAACCGATGATCGGCTGGAATCCGACCGCATATTTACCGGACGGTGCAACGACCTGAACGTAGGCGAGATGCGCGAAATCCCCGTCTTGCCATCCGAGCTGCAGGCGGGTGGTGATATCGCCCAATCCCCATCCGGCTGTCTCGTCGTGAAAACTATTTCCAAGGGGACCGGTTACGGTTGCACTTATATCGTTGTGTCCGACCGGGATCGATACGCCAATACCGAGACTGCCGCCGAAGACTTTCTGATCGGGGACGTAAAGACCGTTCAATATCTGTTGGAAGAATTTAACTTTGGCGCCCGCCTCCAACGTGACGTTGCCAAAAGTTATCGGTGCGTTGATCTCGCCTTGGTAATAACCGCTGGCAGTCGTGATGTACGTTCCTGGCGGGGGCGTCACGCCGGCGCCGAACGCTGCACTCCCAAGCCCGTACGTCGAGAAGCCGAATTCGTCCGCTTTTGCATCCGGTGCGAAGCAGAGACAAAGGGCTCCGACTGTCAGAGCTGCGGTGGTCGCGCGCATTCCGGTAGCTCCATTGCTAAGAACGCAACGCTCGGCGAATCTTAGCCCGAATCCGGGGCGTCCGATGTATCCGTTTGATCACGGTCACGTATTTATAGTCGGTGACCAGGCAACCGAACGCGAAGGCGGTCAGAATGGAATTTCCGCCTGATGCAGCGATGGACACTTAGCGGACGTTTCTTGAACGCCGTCGCTTATTCGGGCGCACGAAAATCGACTTTTCTTTGCACTGCCTGGTCCACTTCCTCCGGAGTCATGAGGACAGTGATCCGAGACTTCACCGTGCCGCTCGCTTGGGCGACGATCGCAGTGGCTGCCATATCGATGTTGCTCGGCAACTCCAGAATAATGACGAAGTCATCGCTGCCAAAGGCAAAATAAAATGCTTCGAGCTTGCCGCCCATTTCTTTGGCAAGTCGTTCGACGACAGCTCGTCGTTTCGAGCCGCCTTCCTTCAGCAGGCCGGTCAGACCCTGATCGGTATAAGAACCCTGCACGAGATACTTCGGCATAGCGTCTCCTCCTCTGTGGTTAGGTCACGTCGAGGCCGCGGCAGCGCGATACTGGGCCGGATCAAATCCATAAGCCTTTCGGAAAGCTCTCGAGAAGCCGTTCCGACTCCGATATCCGGTGACGCTAGCGACTTGTTCGACTGACATGCTTTTGGCCCTTAGCAGTTCGGCGGCTTTTCGCAGGCGGAGACGACGAAGCACGACCATGGGCGTGTCACCCACCGACTCGCTGAAGCGAGCCATAAAGCCCGAACGGCTCAATCCACATTTCTGCGCTAACAGTTCAACTGTGTGCTCCGCTGCCGGCTCCGCGACCATTGCCGCGATCGCCTGCGCAATTCTGGCGTCGCGCAACAGGGGAAAAGCATCTCCGGTTCGTTCCGGGGACTTAAGTGACTGGCGGAAGAGCATGATGAGCACCTGCTTGAGCAACGCCGAGGTCATCGTGTTCATTCCCACTTCCTGCGCATGCAGTTCTTTCAAGGCACTCTTCAAATTGTAGTGCAATCCGCTTCCATCTTCAAATGTCTGCATCAAAGGCAATTGCAGAGAACTGAAAACATCAACCGCTCCGCCATACCCAGCCTGAAAATACCCGCAGATCATCAGAAGATGAGGCCGTCCGTTACCCGCGACAGCTCGCTGCAGCGTTCCTGATGCATCGTTCGTTTCCCACTTCCGCACCGCGGTCTTGCCGACGTGTCCTGACCTTCCCGCAGCTTCGATCGTGAAGGACTGGCGAGGCGGCACGATGATCAATGTATGGGGTGCGATCGGCACGGGCGGCTGACGGCCAATCCGCACCTGACCGTGCCCAGTGATATTGTAATGGATGCCGGGGCGGTCATTGCCGGCAAACGAGAGACGCCAGCCTTTGCTGACGACACACTCTGTCAAATTCACGAAATCGACATGGAGAGAAGAAATCAGCGCCTCCAAGTCGGCAGACAACAGCATGTGCTCTGGATTCTCGGTCACCATTCCTGGACCCTTGGTTTTAGCCGCCATCGTAATGTGTGTACGCGCTCAACTCAGCTATCGCTACATTACGAGAGGCTAAAACCATGCGATCACTTCACGTCGCTGCGCTTTTGCTCGCAGCTTGCGCGCTCGCTACCATACCGCATTTCATGGCCGGCGCCGCCGATGGTCCTTCTAGCACGAAGCCGTTGGCGATTTCAGACGCCGAAGGGAACCTGCACGTCCCAGAGGACTACAGATCGGTCTATGAATACTTAGGAAGCTGGGCAGTCGCGGCTGATGAAGGGCAGGGATCAAAGCAGCTGCATACCGTTTACGCATCTCCCGGAACGACTGCGGCATATCGCAAGAACGGGCAATTCCCCGACGGAACCGTTTTGATCAAAGAGGTTTATCAGGCAAAGACCGGACCGATGACCACCGGTGTGGTCAGTCACGCAGATGCGCTGCAAGGCTGGTTTCTGATGCTGAAAGACAGCAAGAATAGCCATCCCGAAAATAAGCTTTGGGCTGAGGGTTGGGCATGGTCTTGGTTTGACGCTGCGAACCCGCAGAAAACGACGTCGACCGACTTCAAGAGCGACTGCCAGAGCTGCCATGAACCGGCCAAGGCAACGGATTGGGTTTATAGTTCGGGGTATCCTCCACTACGGAAATGACGTCGTTGGCAAGAGTTTGATGCCTGTACCTCGAAGTGTGGTGTCCAATTTGAGAAGCAGGCCATCGTGAATTGAAAAGACTGGCCTGCTCCTCATTGGACTCAAAATGGGGGGCTAATGACTCGCCGCGATCACCGGAATCTTGCCAAGCAATGGACCGAGCCCTTCCGCATATGTGAGATGAGCGATGACCGCGTCGCGGAGCCTCGGATAGGGAAGGGCCGCCAACATAGCTGTTTGCACCGCTGTCATTACCTCACCCGCCTCCGCGCCAATCATCGAGAAACCCAGGATGCGATTATCCTGCGCGCCGACGGCGATTTTCATGAAGCCGTCGATTTCGTCTGTTGCATTGGTCCGCAACACCTTGCTCATGGGCAGCTTGGCGACTCGCACCGCAATACCTTGCCGGCGCGCTTCTCCCTCATCTATTCCGACACGCGCCAGCGGGGGATCGGTAAACATCACATGCGGGATGAGGCGGTCGGAGGTTCGCCGGTTTCCTCCTGCCATGTTGTCTCTGACAATTCGAAAGTCATCGACGGATACGTGTGTGAACTGCGGACTACCAGCGCACTCGCCAATCGCCCAGATGCCTGGAACACTCGTCTGAAGTCTTTCGTCAACGCGAATAAAACCTCGGTCCGTCGTTTCGACGCCCGTCAAATCGAGCCGAATTCCGGCAGTGTTGGGCACGCGGCCTGTCGCGACAAGAAGGTCGCTCCCTTCGATTTTTCGAACACCTTCGGATGTCCGGATCTCGACTGCGACTTTGTCGCCCGATAGGCCTTGAACCACCGTCGGTTCAGCGCCGAGAAGAATCTCGATTTGCTCGGCGGCCAGGATGCGACGCATCTCTTCGGCGATATCGGCGTCTTCGCGACTCATCAGCTGATGCGCAGGCTCGATGATCGTCACGCGACTTCCAAATCGGCGATACGTCTGTGCCATTTCAATTCCGACGTATCCGCCGCCAAGAATGATCAAGTGCTCTGGCGCGTAATCAAGTTCCAGCGCTTCGATGTGCGTGAGGGGACGCGCGTCGCTCAGTCCCGGCACATCCGGAATGAGCGCGTGTGAACCGACATTGATTACGACCTCTTCGCCTTTAAGAACGCGCGTTCCGCCGTCGTTCAGGCTGACTTCGAGCGTCTTCGGAGCAATGAACTGCCCGCTCCCCATGATCAATTCCGCGCCGCTTTCTTTGTAGAGCTTAAGATGCAGCGCAATTTCACGATCAACCATGTCGCGCTTGCGCTTACGCACCAAATCTACGTTCGTCTTGACCGCTCCGGTTTCCGTGCCGAATTTCGCGGCGTTGCGTACCGTATGCGCGACCTTGGCGCTCCAGAGTTCGTTCTTGCTCGGAAGGCACGCGACCGCTGGGCATGAGCCGCCGACCCAACGCCGCTCGACGACCGCGACTTTCTTCCCTGTTCGCCCCAAGTGCCAGGCGAGGAGCTTGCCGCCCTGGCCACTTCCTAGAATAAGCGTGTCGACCTCTTCCACTTCAGACATCGTTATCTCCATGTTTCTCTGCAAGCCTACACGAGCGCTGCCCTTCGGGCCGTTACCGAGAGCCAGCATCAGAGCGGATAGGTTCGTCATGAACGACGACCATCTTGCCGTGGGCCTCGCCGTCTTCCATCACGCGGTGCGCCTCGCGGATTTCCTCAAACTTGAAGATCCGGGACGGCTTCGCCTTCAATTTTCCCTCCGCGACTTGGCGTGCGATGTCCTGCAGCGGCACGTCCGAAAGCGGAAAGCCGGGCGTTCCAAAGACGAAGCTGCCGAAGAACGTCAGATAGACGCCGCTTGCCATCTGTAGAAGCGGATTGAAGTCGTGAATCGGATCGAGGCCGCCAAGCCAGCCGGCAAGACACGCGCGTCCGCCACGCCGCAACATTCTGAGTGAATCGATAATGGTGCTGTTGCCGACGAGATCGAGGATCGCATCCAGCGTGTTGGTTTCCGGCAGGCGCTCCGACAACATCGGTCCTTCGATTTCGCATCGCTCGACGCCAAGCGCTTCTAGCTTGGCGAACCGCTCTTTGTTGCGCGTCGTTGCAATCACGCGCGCGCCCGCGTTGACCGCCATACCAACCGCGGCAAGTCCAAAAGAGGATGTCGCACCGCGAATGAGAAGCAGTTGGCCTTTTTGAATTTCGAGATTCCGAAAAAGGCAGGTCCAGGCTGTCGCGTAGGTTTCTGGAATCGCAGCCAGCTCCGCCCACGGCAGATCAGATTCGATCAGCGCGACGTTTGAAACGGGAACGCGAGTGTATTCAGCATAGCTCCCGTTGATGGTGCGTCCCATGCCTCCCATCAACGCCGCAACCTTGGCCCCGACGGGAAATTCGCCGCCAGGACATGACGTCACGATGCCAACGCACTCGATACCGCTGACCTCGGCAGCTTCCGCCCACTCGCCGCGACGCATGTGCATCTCGGCGTGGTTGATGCCGAAAGCTTTGATCTCAATGACGACATGACCGGCTTTGGGTTCAGGTTCAGGGATATCTTTGTAGACGAGACTGTCGAGACCGCCGAATTTCTCGAGAACGATGGCACGCATAATCAATGCTCCAAGGCTGGCGGCCGGCTTCACCGGAGGACGGCCGCTGGATTTCAAGTTCGGATCAAGGAAGGAAGTTGCGGATCTCTGTGGCTATCTCGTCGGCATGAGTTTCAAGCGCGAAATGACCCGTATCGAAGAATTTGACGGTTGCGTTCGGATTGTCGCGTTTGAAGGCCTCCGCGCCGGGCGGCAGAAAGAAGGGGTCGTTCTTGCCCCACACCGCTAGAAAGCGCGGTTTGTGCGTGCGGAAATACTCTTGGAATTTCGGATAGAGTGCGACGTTGCTCTTGTAGTCGCCGAAGAGATCGAGCTGAATTTGGTCGGCGCCGGGCCGGGCCAGATAGAAATCGTCCAGCGAGTATCCGTCAGACGAAACGGTGCTCGCGTCGGATACGCCGTGCGTGTATTGCCACAACGTTGCCTCTGGCTTGAGGAATGCACGCAGAGCCGAGCGGTTGGCCTCAGAAGGTTCTTTCCAATAGGCCTGAATCGGGTTCCATCCTTCGCTCAGACCTTCCTCGTACGCATTGCCGTTTTGCGAGATGATCGCCGTGATGCGTTCAGGGTGTTTCAACGCGATCCGAAAACCCGTGGGCGCGCCATAGTCGAAAACGTAGACGGCAAAGGTCTTTAGACCGATGACTTCGGTGAAGCGATCGATGACAGTGGCGATGTTTTCGAACGTGTACGAAAATTTCTCGCGGGGTGGCATGTCCGATTGACCGAAGCCCGGAAGATCCGGCGCGACGACATGGAAACGGTCGGCAAGACGCGGGATGAGGTCGCGGAACATGTGGCTTGAGCTCGGAAAACCGTGGAGCAACAGAAGCGCTGGAGCATCCACAGGGCCAGCCTCGCGATAGAAAACATTGAAGCCGTCTACATCGACCTTCTTGAAGTTGACTTTGGTCATCGTCGTCTCCTTAATAACCATTTAACAATTGTTTATACGGTTACTTACGTGTGAGCTGTTCCTGCATCCGCCTGGTTCGCCCTGCGTCCAAACCATCGGGGAAAACAGAGTAACTAGCGAAACGTCAAATAGACGGTTACATCTGGTCGTAGTAACTTGTCAATAGCGTTTTTACAGGTTATATGTTCGTGACGAGATCGATTGTAGGTCAATAAGCATGAGCAACATTCGCCCCGCTCCCATTTTCATTGCAGATTCCAGAGGATTGGATTTTCTGAATTCCATCGCCACGCCGGTTGATACTCCGGTCGAGTGGCTTGGTTCCGGTGACGAGCTTTTGGCGTGGCTCAAGGAAGCCGGTCTTGTGCCGCCCGACATCCTTAAAGTTTTAAAGACCAGCGCCTTGCCGGGGGAGCTCGATGGGATTGCCGCGCAGGCCCGCTCTTTGCGCGAGTGGTTTCGTGGCTTTGTTCAAAAGCACAAGGGCAAGACCCTGAAGGCCAATGCCTTGCAGCAGCTCGATCCACTCAACCGGATTCTGGAGCGCGACGACGTCTTTGGTCAGGTTTTGCCGCGCGATTATGATTCCGAAACCGGACGTGGCTTCAACTTCGAATGGATCGAGCAGCGTCGCTGGCGCTCACCGGAAAGCCTGCTGCAGCCGATCGCGCGCGAGATGGCGAATGTGATCTGCAATGAGGATTTCAAGCTCATTAGAGCTTGCGAGGGGCATGCTTGCACGCTGATGTTTATCGATCGCACCAAAAGCCATCGACGGCGATGGTGCAGCATGGCCGTATGCGGCAACCGTGCCAAACAAGCGGCACTTCGCGAGCGACTGAGGTAAGGTGCGTATCGGGTCAGAAAAAAGCCGTCCTTGGCATGATCGGATTGCATGATCTGACATTCTTTTCCGTTCAAGGGACGGCCTTTGGCCGAGATGCGCTTGCAGCCTCTCGCAATAAAACGGAGCAAGCTCTGCGGTCATATTTTGCTTCGAACCGTCCTGTATCTCATGGGCTTGATCGGCAAACGATCGCAACGAGGCAGGATGGGAAATGAGCCGTAGAATTGCATTCGCTACCTTCGTCTTCGTGCTTTTTGGACAAACCGTCGCTGCGCAACCGCACAATCAGCTTCCTTGGCAAGATAACTTCACCTCCCGGCTCGAAG
>Ga0256771_1000172_pt1 | contig 13119 bp, 1 predicted proteins | sample MC6MC0922MT_FD_186046 | JGI IMG/M metagenome (GOLD analysis project Ga0256771, IMG submission 186046) | Metatranscriptome of enriched soil aggregate microbial communities from Iowa State University, Ames, United States - MC6-MC0922-MT... | ecosystem: Environmental > Terrestrial > Soil >...
GGAGTACAAGCATGCACCATCGTCACAATAACACTCCACCACACCACTCACCATACAATCTGCACTATTGTTGCTCTGTCAACAGTGTCGCGTTGTTGATCCATCTGGACTGACCGACCTCCATCTTGACCGACTCAGTGATTGGATGCAATAAAGACCATCTTTGTTTGTTTGGTCCAGCAATCGCTTTTTGGACATACCATACCCGTTTCCCATCTCTTTGCCTCATTCCTTGCTTGTATCCCAACCGATCACATCGGATTCCCTCCCCCGACTCATCCGATCATCCCATCCCAACCCCCGCCCCAGCCCCAGCCCAACCAAACAACAACAGCACTAGCACCACGCTTCATTACAATCAACAACACCAACGTCCAACAATATGGCGCGTCGTGCATCATTCTCACCATCTGTCGGCCAGACGGATGGACATGGCGCAGGGACAGGCAACAACAATGGTGGTAGTCGCATGGGGTCGAGCCTCGCTGCTCCTGCTGCAGCCAATCCTCGCTCCTCTTTACCAACGGGCAGCAGTGCAGGTCTCTTCGCCCCTCCTCCCATTGGTCCACCTCCGACATTTGGCAGTCCCGCGCCAAATGAGCGTGTTTTACCGATGTTCGAGCAGCCAACCTCCCAACAGAATATGTTCAGCAATCTCGTCGTCACTGGCCCCGCTGGCCACTCGACACGCTCCTCACTCACATCCTCACCGATGCCATTTGATTTGGATCGATCACTGGATTCAAGCTTGGATGCAAGTAGACGTACGACGGCCATGAGTGGAATGTCGACAGGTGTTTCCTCGCCTCAAGCATCAGCATCATCAACACAGGCTCCAGGTGATGCGCCTCCTCCATCCCGTCCACGCCAATCACCTGGCCGTTCTGGAAGTAGCAACAATTTGCAAACTCCATTCAAGTCTCAACCATCCATTCCACCTCCATCACCGACAACCATTGCTGCAGCTGCAGCCGTCGCTCCTCCCACGCTTCCCGTTCCATTCGATCGTAGTGCCGAGTTCCTCTCCACGCCCACCATGTTGGAGAATCGGCGCATGCTCAGATGCCACCCACAAATATGCAAGTGGCTCAAAGTATTCTGGAGAACGTTTGCAGGCAAGTCGAGTGCCGGCATTAGCAAGGAACAATATCTGGCACAGCATGCACTCATGTATAAGGCATTGCATCATGTGTTCGATGCGAAGCAGGCATATGAGCAAGGCTTGGTTGATTGGGCTCGTGATGTATGGTTCTCTTCCTCCACCAAGTATATGGACGAGGACTCCTATGCGGATGCATTGTTTGAAGTCGTTGATCTCTGGACGTTGACCTGTTCAGCTGATGAGTACATCCATTTCCTCGCTGATCTCTACCATCGAATCACTGACCTGCGTGCATGGATCGATCCAGCGCATGGCGGCCGAGTCGTCACCAAGTATATGTGGAAGAAACTCAAGTATGTGGAATGTGCTCAAGTGTATGAATCATTCCACTACGGCAGCGTACCGAGCAACAAATGGAAGGAAGCAGTGGATGTGGCCCATTTGATCGATCGCTCCGATGGAAATTCCGCCATGACCGATCCAACTGCCACCACCTCCAGCACCCATGCACTCATCCAACGTGCCAAGCAGCAAAAATTGTTTAAAGATGGTGTCTCACCTACTGTCTTTCAACATCAGCCACAAGTGACAGGCACGACTCCTTCATCCATCTTCCCTCCATCCAACCCTCCTCACACTCGTCATCAAGCAAGGACGCACCGGAATCGCGCATCTCAAGATGAGGACGATGGGTATGGAAGTGATCCCGCACATTGGGGCTCGGATTCAGAAGGTGATGATGACGGCGAGAATCCCTGGTGGCACAATGGTCCCGACCTGGATCCCACCGAGATTCTCTCCCTGCTGCCCGCGCCGCCGACCGAGCCTCCTGACGAAGACTTCCTCAACCCTCCGGCACATATCCCCGATAGGAAACGACAAGCGATGTTCTCCGACCCATTGAAAGAGATGGGCATTGCTGTGTTTAATACAGCGGAAGACGATGAAGATGATGAAAGGAAATCCAAGACTGCTGTGGTGGAGAGCACAAAAGTCAGTAGTGGAGGTGGTGATGATTCGGACTCGGATGAGCCAACTGAGTTAGAAGTGGAAAAATTCATGCTGGAACAACAGCAAGCACAGGCGATGCAACCACCGAGTAAAGGAGGTCGAGGACTGCATCTCAAAGCATTGCTACTCCAACATGCACGAGCTGTGCTGAGACAGCGCAAACGAGATGAGAAGATCGCGGTCGCCAACAAGATTCAAACGCTGCTCAGCCAACAGAGGAAGCAAGCTGAGGAGGAGGAGCGCAAAAGACAGGAAGAAGAGGAGGTGGAACGAAAGAAGAAGGAACAACAGGAATTGGAAGAGAAACAGAAACAAGCTCAACAAAAGCAACAGGCAACCCCTACACCTGCTCCCATGGTCGAGCCGAAGCCAGAACCCAAAGTTGAACCGAAACCCAAGCCAGCAGCCGTGCTGCCGAAGCGTCCATCTGCTGAACGCCCTCCACGTCAACTCCGTCCAAGTAGTTCTCATTCGTACCCAATCCCACGTGCTGCCTCTCCCACGACTCCCACTCATCCTGCTCCAGTCGTGAGCAAGAGTCTCGTCACATTGGAATTGGGTGAGCAGGGTGGAGTACAACGCAAACAAGGCTCAGTCGAATTGAGTCGTCCCAATGCGCCATCCAAAGGTAAAGGTGGCGTCGTCCTACGCTCACCAGAGGAACTGGCCGCACGCAAAGCGGAATTTGATGCCAAGATGAAAGCAGAAGAGGAGGAAGCACAGCGAGTGGCGGAAGCAGCGGCCATGCGGATCAAGATTGAAGAAGCCGAGAAGAAGCCCACCACCACTGAGCAGCAAGATCGTGCAACGAAAGAGAAGGAAGAGAATCGACAGAAAGCCAAACTTGAAGCAGCTGATCGTCGATATCTTGGTGAGGAGCTCAATAATCATCATACAATTGGTAATGGTGAGACTCCGGCGAATCGACGTCTAGGACATGGACATAGTCGTCGATTTAGCTTCCTGGCTCCAACTGGTGGCCTTCGTGCCAGTCGTCGCATCTCGGGTCTACATGGCATTGGATTGACCCCCAAGCCAGATCCACTCGCTGCTCGTCATCGTCGTGCAATGTCATGGCCGCCCGTGGGCATCAACTTACATCCATCCTCCTCATCACCATTGTTGGATGTAGCGAAGAGTAAGCAGCGACCACATGGCTCAGCAGATCAACGAAATCGTCCCATGGTTCGTCGTGCCGATGCGACCGGTGATTCCGATTCCGACTCGGACTCCTCCTCGGATGAGGATGGGGATGATGTGCCGAATTTGAAAAGTCGACCCAAACATAAACGTGCGAGCTCGTCGAATGCTGGACGGCGTGCATCGACTGAAGCCAGACGTGCATCCATCGCACTCAAATCGATTCCACTGCCGATGAGGAGGAATATGATACTTGCCCATAGTGGATTGAATGGAATCCCACTGCTAACGCTTGATCTCGCCAACTCCGATCTGGATGATGCCCTCACTCCCACTCCCGGCCATACGGGTCTCACCGCCCGACAGCATACACAAGCTGTAGTCATACCGCATGAACCAGGACACAGCAAAGCGGCACGACACGCGGAGAAGGAGGAGCGGGAGGCTGCAGCGCGTGCAGAAGCTGAGAAAGCCGCAGCAGCTTCCGCAGCAGCCCTCGCAGACGATGAAGAAGAATTCGAAGAGGAAGTGGAAGAAGAGGTTGAAGAGGAAGTGCCAGTCGATGACGCCGGTGAACCAGTTGATGCTACGTCCGCTGCGGCAACAGGCAAGAAGACCATCAAAGTGAAGCGCAAGAAGATCGTCAAGCGTCGTCGAAGGAAGAGTAAGCGCTCCTCCTCCTCAAACAAGATCGTCACACCATTCTTCCCGCCCATCGAAGTCGATCCATCCGCCATCGATATCATTGATAAACCTGCCGGAGGAGGCAATCGGGCGAGTGTACGATTTGATTTCGATGACTACGATGATGAGGAAGGGTTGGAGACTCCGGGTCGTCATGCCGGTACTTGCACTCCCAGTCACATCCGTCCGTTGGCGCAGTGGAGGATTGTTGCCGCCCAGCGTGCATTGGGCTGTGAATGGGAGTGGGGGAGTCATAAGGGCAAGCAACGTCTCATCGTGCAATTACATTCGTTCACCGCGGATCAAATGATGGAGATGGCCAAGCAGATCGAGGCAGATGAAGCGGCAGCAGCTGCGAAGCGCAGACTCAAGCAACAGGCAAAGGCTGCAAAGAAGAAGGCGAAAGCTGAACAGAATAAAGCTGCGGCTGCTGCACTGGCCGCTGCTGAAGCTGAAATCGAGGCAGGTGATGGCAGTGATAGTGATGAAGAAGAGGCTCGTGGTCTTGAGGCCTTAGAAAGTCTGTCATTGGAGCAGCCCTGGGAGATGCATGCATGCCAATGGCAAACACGTCATGAGAAGCGTTGGCGTGCAAATATTTCCGATGCACTCTCCACATGGTACACGGATTGGTTTGCGAAGAATCCAGAACAACATGCCATCTCTCGTCCACCCACCGCTCCATCCGCTCCATCCCATCCTGCTGTCACGACTGCTCTCACAGTGGAGGAACTCCTCAAGACATCGGATGATGTGGCCAAGGCATTGATGGGGGCACTCTCCGAACAGGAGAAGCAAAGACGGATCGAACAGAAGATCAAGGCACAACAAGAGAAAGTTCTGTCAACCATCAAGAAGGAAGCGGCAAACGAAGATGGAGTGGCCACAGATGCCGATGCCGACGATGACGCAGAAGAAGGGGAGGAGGATGACGACGCTGGCAAGAAGCCGAAGAAAGGCAAGGCCAAAGCTAAGGGTAAAGGCAAGAAGCCTCGCAGTGATGGAACGGGCACGAAGGTTGGTACCGCAGGCAAGAAGGGCGCCGCTGCACGACGTCGCAAGCGTGACAAGAATGCTGCAGCACCCTCTCCCACTGCCTCTCCCTCTCCAGAAGGAGATGATGATGGTGGTGCAACGTCTGATATCGTCGCTCCCTCACCAACTTCCTCCCCATCGCTTGAGGATGACCCCTTCCAAATCATGCAACCACAGCCACAGCCTCCTCCGTCCTCCCAATCGTCTCATCGTCCTGATCCCAAGGAAGAAGTCGATCTTGAGCGTCCGGATACGTCACATGAAGACGAGATGAATGCGGCCGCTGCATCCGCCGCCAAGATCAAGAAGCAGATGGCCAAACAGATGGCGAAACTTGAGAAGAAACGTGCGAGGAAAGAGAAACGACTCATGGAAAAGGCGGCGAAAGCTGCGGCAGCACGAGAAGCGGCTGAATCTGCGGGTGAAGATGAGAGTTCACGAGGTGCGAGTGCGCATCGCAGGAGGTCGAGTCGACGCCGTCGTCCAACATCGCAGCAATCTGGCCGTAGCGATGCGAGCTCCGATGGTGCTTCAACTGATGACGATCGCAGCCGACCTTCGTCCTCATCATCCTTGCCTCCTTCACGTGGTGGCATCGGCTCTCGTGGTAGTCTGTTGGAAGATATTGCCGCGGGAGGGTCGAGTGGTGAGAGTGAGGAATCAAGCAGTGCCCATTCAGATAGTGACAGTGATGTGGGCAGTGAACTGGGTCCGGGCCGTGTGTTGACGACTCCAGAGGAATCTCCCGAAAACTCCGATGCAGAAAGTGATGGCAGCTATGCACCCACGCCGAGGACTGAATCTGACTCTGAATCGGAAGTCGAAACAGACAAGGATGGATCAGGTGAAGGATCCACCGAGGTTGGTGAAGGAGAGGTGTCGTCTGAAGCAATGGCCGATGCCGATGCCACTGCCGCTGCTAATGACACCGTTGCTGTTGGTGAGGATGGGGATGCCTCCGCTCAACCAGACGACGCGACTGGACACAGGAAGAAGGACAAGGAGAAGAAAGACAAAAACAGGGAGAAGGATAAGGAGAGGTCGAAGGAGAGGAAGCATCGAGACAAGGACAAGATCCGTGATAAGGACAAGGATCGGGAGCGTCGTAGGAGGAGGAAGGCGAAGGCGAAGGAGGATGATGGTCCAGTGTTCGAGGGTCCACCTGGCAGTGAGCATTGGAGCGCGGAGGAGAAGCGTGCGTATCGTGAGAGTCAAGCTGAGTTGGATCGTCAGAGGCGTCTATTGACGATGCATGTAGATGGTAGTATTGCACGCACGGAATTTCAATGGGCGATGAAGAAGGAGGAAATCAAGGAGAGCGAAAGTGAGGCAGAGAAGGCCAAGGCCAAGCTCATCACGGAGAAACTGAAGGTGCAGAGACAGATGGCCGAGGCACAGGAGCGTGCAGCAAAAGCCGCGGAGGAGCGTGCAGCGAAGGAAGCAGAACGATTGAGGAAGAAGCAGGAGAAAGAAGCAGCGAGGAAGGCAGCGATGGAGGAGCAGAAACGCAAGGCGGCGGAGGCAGCAGAAGCGGCCGCTGAAGCACGAGCAGCTGCAGCTGCACGCAAGAGAGCTCAGCTTGAAGAGAAGCAAGCACAACGTGCACGAGAGAGCGAGAGCAAGGCCGCTGGACCACGTACTCGTCGCCTCCCCGGTAAGGGCGAGAAGACTGAACGTCCCGAACGTGTTGCCGACAAGGACAAGGATGAGGATCGGAATTCGAAGGCTCCAACTCAATCCCGTCAACCTCCATCGAAGACATCACGACCAATGAAGCCGAAGGTTGGCGGTGGCACCATGTCCTCACGTGTCACAGATGATGAAGATGAACATGAACATGAGCTGTCCAAACCAGGAGCCGCAACCGCCGCCAAGCCGGGAGCTCGAAAGCCGAAGTCTTCAGGTGACATGACTGCATCATCATATATGTCCGACACTGACGTCGAAGTGCCGCTCGTTCCGGAGGCCAAGAAACAGGTCGCAGAGGTCGAATCTCAAGCTCAGGAGACAGTTAAGCAACCAGTCGAAGATACCACTGATGCGGAAGGTCCTCCACCGCTGGATCTCCCTCCTGCCATTGGTACTGCTGCAGCATCAGCATCAGCATCCGTATCTTCTCCGAATGCCGCCTCGCCTCGAAATGCGGCATTGGCACCTCTGCCACCGTCTGCGGTCCCATCTCGCCGAGCCAGCACTCGTTCGAACAATGCTGACACCGCTGATAGTGATAGTGCGGCCGCGCCAGATGGATCCACTTTAACATCTGATCAAGATAAGAGCGAAGGTGGTGATGGCAAGGGCCCAAAGCCGAATGCTTCCGAACAACCACTCCAGTCTGCGTCCCAGTCTCGACCAACACCAAGCGTTACAACCCCACCTCCCAATCTCCTCGCTGTTGCTCCTGGTATGCCATTGCTTCAATCCAAGCCCAGGGCTGTGCATTCTCCATCGATCAAAGCAGCGCAGAGCTCACCAAACAGTCCAACCATTGCTTCATTGAAACGACCAACAAACAAACATCGTGTATCAGCATCGGCAACGAATTCACCATCGGCCTCACCATCATCCACTCCAACATTCAGACCCATCCGGCGTCCCGCTGGTATCCATTCACCCACTCGAGCAATGTCCCCACGTCTTGGAAAGGATCGTCCATCAGTGTCCTCCACGACCATGGCACCCTGGATTCCAAAGAGTCGTCGTCGAACCATCCAAGTGAAAAAAGTCGTCACCAAAGTCATCCAAGTGGAAGGAGGCAATGAAGTCGAAATTGAAGAAGAAGAAATGGTCGATGTAGAAGTACCCAGTGATGGGGATGAAGAAGCAGCGATTGCACGAGCCACGGCAGAACCAACTACTGAAACTCTACCGGTTGAACCACAGACTGCTGGCCCCTCTCCGATCATAGAGGAGGATCCTAATGATATCTCTGCAGACTCTTCCGTGAGCAGCGATTCCATCGCCACGCCCACTCCTGCTGCTACATTCGAGAACATTCAGAGCCCTCAGCCTCTGCCCTCGGTGGTCGAATCGGAAACCTCGGCCGATGCATCATCACAGCACAGTGCTCACAATAGTGCACGTCAATCAACAGGCATGATTGGTGAGACGAAAAATGAGAGACAGCTGACAGATGAGCTCATGCAAGCGAACCAACCCAAGACGCCAGTGGATGAGCAACAGGATCAATCTCAACAGCAACAGCAAGCAGAGGTCGCATCGCTTGAGAACACTGAGCAATCTCCATCTGCGGAAGCACACTCACTCTCTCCACCTGCGTCAATGGATGAGTCCCCAAAGCCAGATCAGGATGAAGTTGAAAGTGTGGCATCAGCTCAGACCGACACTACCGTGGAAGCTGCTACTGATCAACAATCAGTAGCATCATCAGATGCAACTTCCTTTGCCACTCCCATGCGTTCACACCTCCCACCTCCTCCTCCTGCAGATTCTACCTCTTTATCTACGCTTGATGTCCCCTCCGCGACGCTCGGATCTCGTCGTGCATCTGCTGCCATGATTGTTGTCTCTCCCATCCGCGTGCCACCTGAGCTTGGTGGCGGTCCAACCATGCCACCACCCATGTCGACCGACGTACCAACACAACAAGTCCGATCGACGACTGAACATCCGTTCACAGTCAAGGTTGTGGATGAAGCCGTTGAAGCACCACGCATACAAATTCAATCGATGCAACCACCAAAACGTCAACAGCGTGAGAGAGATGGACATGGGGTGGAGGCATGGAGTACGGATGATACTGACAGTGTCGAGCTACAACAGGCCGAACCACTGCCCGAGAAGAAAGTTTTGCCTTCATTCGTCGAAGCACGTACACGATCACCGACACGCAATAAAGCTATCCCGCCGTCTCGCTACCCAATTCGCCCTGTGCGCACAGGTGTCTCAATGGAACCATTGGTTCGTGAACCGCCTCCACCTCTACCTCCTCCTCCTCCCGCTGCAGCGCGTTCCAACTCTCCATCATCTACCGAACCCTCTCCAGATGATGTTGCCTATGCCCATGTTCAAGCACGATTGCTGGAAGTTCGCTCGAAGGATCTGGCTCGTCGTCGTCAACTATTGGAGGAGAGTGAGTATGCACAGCAACATGCGGCCAGTAAGCGAAGTTGGAGTTTGTGGCAGATGCAATCGAAGATGAGCTCGAAATTGGCCAATAAATTCCAACAAGTGCAAGAGAAGCTCAATGTCATCCATGAGCAGAAGTATCAGATGGCCGTACAATTGTACCATGAAACGGTCGTGGAGCGGGACATACTGCTGCAACGACGTGCGCTGGCGATGGAGGAGCGCAAAGCGAAGCAACGTGCCGCCGCATTGGAGCGTGCTCAACAATTGAATGCGCGTCGTGCAGAGATCGCAGCCCAGGCAAAAGAATTGCGTCGAAGGTTGGATGAAGAATTGCAATCACGTATCGGTCCCATCTCTCGTGCAGATCTCCGTGCACGCAATGAACGCATGCAAGAGGCAGTGGTGGAGCGTGAGCGAGATCGGGTGGAGCGTGAGCGTGCGAAGGCTGAACGATTCGAGAGGTTCCAACAGGAATATCGTGCGAAGCAACAAGCGATCTGGGAGCAGGAAGTGCAGCGCTACTATGCCATCCAACGAAGACAAGCCGAGCTCGCTGAGGCATTCGCACGAAGAAGACGATCAGGAGCTGGAGCTGGAGCTGCGGGTGCAGAAGGCTATGACCATGAAGAGGAAGATGAGGAGCTTGCATATGCTGCAGCTTTGGGATACGTTCGGAGCAACAGTCCACGACGAACCCTCTCACCCATGCCACTTCATACGGTCAACCTACCAGATGATGGGTCGATGCATGGTGCGAGTGTTGAGCCACAGTATTACGACCATCGCACTACTGATCCCGCATTCTCTGTTCCCTCCTCACTCACACCTCCAGATTCAGCATGGCATCCACCAATCGAAGAGGCGGCTCTACGCAAGGATCTTGCTCACATCTTCTCGGGTGCCTCGCATCTGCATCCATCATTGGATAGTTGGTTTCGTGAGAATAATATCACAAGTAAGAGCTTCATCCTGCCACGTGCAAGTGCGGGCGTGGGTGCAGACACGAACATGAACGTAGGTGGCGGTGAGACGATCACACTCGATGAACAGCAGCAGCGTATCATACAGGCGATGCAAGAAGCGAAGCAACAAGTGGAGCAGGCGAAGATGCAACAGAGATTGATGAAACAACAAGCAGAACAGGCACGACAACCACAACAGCAACAACAGCAAAGTAATCAACCATTGCCATCCGTATCTGAGGAGAAAGCTGGTCCTCATGTTGAGGAGAAGCAAAGTCCATCTTCAGCGTCTGATGCAGCGAAGCGCTCGCCCCACAAATATCGTACTCGTGGTCACCTTGCCACACTCCTGCCTACTCCATCCTCAACTGCTACTACCGCCGTTGCCTCTCCTCCACTCGATGTACGATCGTTGCAGCTGTCAGGAAAGAGGGTCAGCAACGACAAGTCACAATCGAACTTGGAGCAAGTCAAAGTAGAAGAGGAGAAGAAAGAGAAGCAGAGTCAACGAGCTGTGGGAGAGCCGTCGCAGAAGCCAATCACTGGTGATATTACGTCTCCTGCTCTTCGCTCTCGAATGTCTCTACGTCCTCCACACGCCGCACTTTCTCATTCCAAGTCAACACCCGTTCTGCCTTCCTCGCTTTCACCGTCGACAACGTCTGGTCCTTCATCCTCGTCCTCGTCCGGCATCGATCTGAACCTCTATGCCACGATCATTGCCGCACAGAACACTCCCATGCTCGATCGTGATATCGAGGAGTACAATCAAGCAAACATGGACATCAATCAACCGACCAACAATGTTGAATTGAAGCGGAAGGCAAAGAGACAACTGTCACCAACCAGAGATATGTATATGATGGATGGGGATGATGCTTCCGTCCTAGACGACGAGTTGGATCCGACTGAGAGTGTGACAGTGGGTCGTCTGTTCTCCGGCTCCTCCGTGCAAGATTGGATGAATTATATCAACCGTGACAAGCGTCTTCGCTCGCAAGCATTGCGTGAAGAATACATTGCATTGCAGAGGCGTCGAGCCAAAGAGCGAAAGGACAAGTTTCAGGTGTACAAGCAACAACAGCAGATGCGTGAATCAGCACTGGCGGATAGCCTTCAAACTATGGCCATTGGACAGCGTACGCCACATCGTGCGTCGGAGGAGAAGGAAGATCAACGTGCATCATCGGCGGGACAGAAACGATCAACGTCCGCTCGCTCGCAATCTGGTCGAGCATCAACACGCTCTCGTGCCTCACCTACAACATCTGCGCGCTCTGTTGGTCATCCCGCTGCTGCTGCTGCATCAACTGCCATCGATGTTCCTACGACTGTGCCGATTGAGAGCGAGGGCAGTGCAGATGCTCTCGCTAAACCTGAGGCTGCGCGCTCATCAAGCTTGGCTGAAGCAACATCACAAGCGCGCTCTCCTCCACGCTCCCGTTCTCGTTCTCCTCATCGACAAGGTGCACAGCCCGATGAGCGTGCACGATCCTCATCTCGTTCGCCACCACGCAGCAGTGCCGTACTGTTTGTTCAGAGTGGCACACCGGTTCGTGGTGTCAATCCGCTCATGACTTCTCCACTCCCCAAGGGTGGCAAGCCCAAGTTCGTCTCTCCATCACGCATGCATGCATCACGCAATACTGCAGAACCATCTCCAACAGATGGATTGGATGCAGTTGCGGCTAGCTTGGGTGTACCCGCCCATCATCCTCTTGGTCCAGCCGCTACGCCGCTCTCTCCTCCCCCTCCTCATCATGGTGTTCCTCGTCGGACTCCTGCTGCCCTCTTACCACGCGGTCAGCCGATTGAGCCTGAATCGATCAATACTCCTGCCATCGCCATGCAGGAACCGATCTACATGCATCCGAGACCACACCAGACGAAGCGTGCCAGCAAGCAGAATGACAGACACTCATTGCAGCATCAATCTCCTGAGGTTGAGCGTCAATCATCTTTCTCCACTTCATCTCAGCCTGGCCCACATGGTACTTTCGTGTCTTCTCGTCCCAGTAGCTCATCCTCCACTGCGTCGGAGCGCAATCATGCCGCCGCACAACAGGCCACTGCCCCACGGCTGCAACCGTTGGATCCATCCACCATCGGACAGGGTCAAGGTCAGGGTAGTGGACGACGCACATTGATGCCTTCAGCATCCGCACCCGTACTCAGTGCACAACCCGCATCGGCCATCAATGATCTACGACAGAGTCCCAGAGGTGGACGATTGCAACCACTCCAATCAGCTGGTTCATCCTCTCCAGGCCGATCCCGCCTCACCTCCAATGCACCCATCTCTATGTCCATGTCACCTGCATCACCTCACGCTCATGCTACTCGCACTCCAACTATCGCATCCAAGTCAAGTGCGGCAGCACCATTGTTCCTCGTGCAGCCGTCGAACAAATTGGCTAGTGAGAAGAGGAGCACAAGTACGACGGAAGAGAGCGCAGACAGCATGATGATGACGCCAGTGAAGCGTGGCAAGCAGTTGAGGGATGAAATTCGTCATACGATGCGGGAGGAAGAAATTGTTGTGCCTGCGTCGTCAACATTACGAAGTCCAGTGACCACAACATCGACTGCTGTGCGAACCCGCTCCCCACGTCTAGCAGTGCTGCCATCATCATCTTCTTCTTCTTCATCATCATCATCCGTCACATCTGCAGGTTCTCCTGGTCCGAGTGTGAGTCACTCCTCATTCGGTGCCCCATTCACTTCTGTCCCTCGTCTCCTCCCACCACCCCATCGACCCACTCCAGTCAAACTTCTCATCTCCAATACTCAACCAACAACACAAGCGTCCAACACCAATGCGAATACGAATGCGAATGCCAACGCTGCCAAGAAATAAAAGGAGGGAGACATACGAGATGAACAAGTTTCACGAAGGAAGACGTAGTACACGTGGACAGTATCAATCGCGAACAAGTGGATATGAATACTCTGCTTGCATTTCTTAAGCATCATCTTGACTATTCACTCTGGATATTTCAGAGTGACGCCATGATATTTTGTTTCGAAAGTATAACATTCGTGAAACTTAGTGTACGAAATTGTTTATGCAACGCCCATATGAATGGTCCTGAC
>Ga0256771_1000176_pt1 | contig 12996 bp, 1 predicted proteins | sample MC6MC0922MT_FD_186046 | JGI IMG/M metagenome (GOLD analysis project Ga0256771, IMG submission 186046) | Metatranscriptome of enriched soil aggregate microbial communities from Iowa State University, Ames, United States - MC6-MC0922-MT... | ecosystem: Environmental > Terrestrial > Soil >...
ATGCGGCTCCCATCTCGATCAACACAGCCACTGCTGCCCCATCCACCGTTCCATCAACGTGTCGAGTGTGTCAAGAACCCATGACGCAGGATCAGAAGACACAACTCAGACCATGCTGCCTTGAAACCGTTCATGCTGCCTGCGCGGATGGATGGAATGCATATATGATCAGCTCTGGGCAAGCTCCATGCTGCCCAGTTTGCAAACGTCCCTCGCCTACTCATGCACGAGATGATTCCTTTCCACTCTCATCATCAACGAATGGCAGTCATAGTACTAGCGGTGGCGATAGTCACAGTGGTGGTATGAGTGGGCTGATGTCATCGTTCTTTGATGGTTCGGGTATTGAGCCTGAATTGATGGAGGCCTCACGCACAGCTGCCACAACCGCTGAATCCCTCTCGCCACGCAGCAGCGTCTCATCTGTATATGACCTGCCTGACTTCCCCGCTACATCACCGGCCAGTCCCATGCTGCGTAGTGGCAGTGTCATGGATCGTAGACGCCACGCGGCATCACCGTCGACGGATGACATATTCTCACAATTTGATGATTTATTAGGAATGGGAAGGGAAATGGGAGAGAATGAAGACGACGGGGCTGCCGTTGCCAATCAACCAGATGCCAATGGTAATGGCATGTATGTCCCCGCACGCTTCCATCAGCAACAACCAACCGATGCATCCGTCACTCAACCCGCCTACCCTCAACCTCGGCCTCGTGCACCGTCATCGGATGAATATGTACGCATGCCACCACTCTCACCGGAGGCAGCACGGACCGAAACTGCAACAATGCAACAACCACCTCAACAACCTGAGCCACATACACCTTCTCCACCGCACCATTTTCATCAGCAACTGCAGCCACAATCCAATGGATGGCCAGATGAGCAACAGCAACCACACCAGGTGCCACATCAACAACAACCAGAGCAGCCTGTGCACACATCTGACCAATCACATTCGCAGCTCAACGGAATGGATGATCAACCACAACAAAGTCAATCTATTGCACCTGCTGACGCCACTACCACTCAATCCACCGCTCCTCCTCAAACCATTGTCACAGTCGACTTCTCCCTCCCCATCACCGATCTCGCACGCTCCATTGATTTGGGCACAGATGAGCACAATCAACCCATTCAACTGCCACAAGAAATGTTACAAGATCCATTGACTGCTCAACTGTTGGCCAAGTTGCATGCCATTCAATCTCATCAACAGTCCACTGCAGGTGTGTCACCGGCCATCTTGCCTGATCTCTCAGCTGAGACTCGTGCGCTCCTCTCACGCTACTCATCACTCACTGCCTCCCGTGGACAGCTAGTTCATTCCTACCAACAGCTGCAGTCGGAACGCGATCAAATATCCGAACGTTTGAGTGCGCATGAGTCGGCAGCGGCACAACAGGTTGATCAGCTTCGAGAGGAGATCGCGCGCCAATCAGAGATGTTGCAACAGGCGCAACAGCGTGAGCAGGAACCCACACAGCAATTGCAACAGATGCAACAGACTCATGAGGAGCAGATGAAACGAGTGAGAGAAGAAGCGGCATCACGATCCTCTGAGGAGTCCGACATGATGAAGCAACATTATGAGTCTCAGCTGGAAACATTCGCCAATCAGGTGCAGCAGCTACAGTCGGAACTCTCCCAAGCTCACTCGCAGCTACAATCCATGCCTGATACCGATACCATCGCTGAGCGTGATGCCACCTCCGCAAAGGTTCAACAAGAATGTCAACAGCTACGTGATGAAGTAGCCGAGTTGACCGAGAAGAATCGCATCCAAGCACAGACACTGCAGAAATTACTTCAGAATGAGCAACAGAAGATGGATGAGCTCAATGCGAAATATGAAGAGAAGCAGAAGCAACTTCAATCCTCATTGGATGAGGCGAATGAGCGTATCTCCTCGCTCGAGAGCGAGCGTGCAACCTTGCAGACTCAAGTTGACAACCTGGCTGAAGCGGCGATGAGCGCAGGAGACGAAGAGGAGTCGAGTGGAGTGGATCAAGCGGAGCTTGAGCAGATGCAAGCGGAGCATCAGGAGCAAGTACGACAATTGCAAGAGATGGTTCGTAAGACAGAAGAAGAGTTTGAGGCTGAGAAGCGCAAGTCTGAAGAGCAGATCCAAACGTTGCAACAGGAGTTGGAGAATGAGAAACGCAGCTTGACCGAGCAGCTTCAAGTCATGCGTGAGGAGTTGGAATCCAACAGGGCCGAGCGTCAACATGCGTTGGAGCAGGTACAAGCATTGCAACAGGAGCTTGAGGCGGAGAAAGTGTTGGGAGAGGAAGCATTGCAGAATGCTGCAGTGGAAGCGGCAGCTGACCATGAGAAGGCACTCGCTGATGCAACTGCCGCACTTGCTTCGAGTCGTGAAGAAGTTGTACAATTGCAACAACAGCTTGAATTCGCACATGCATCTCTCAGTCAGCTGCATGAGCAACAGTCAGCTCAACAACAATCGTCATCTGATCAGCCATCATCATCCTCTGATTCCGTTGAGCTTTCTCAACTCCGTTCTGATCTGGAGTCTCGTCAGTCTGAGGTTGATTCCCTTCGCTCGGCATTGGACCATGCTCAGTCAGCGGCAACGAGTACAGCTGAGTCGCAGCGTTCACTCACACAGCAGTTGGAAGAGGAGGAACGGCGACATGCGGAGGAGTTGACTGCGGCACAGTCGCGGATTGCTGAGTTGGAGGAGCAGAAGACACAGCTGGAGGCGACGGTGGCAGCAAGCCTCGACTTCGATATGCCAAATGAACAACAATCATCCGAGCCTCCATCAGCTGTTGCTGCGCCTACCGCCTCTGCCGCTTCCGCTCCTGAGCCTGAATCCACTGAAGCTGCACCAGCCGCATCTGCACTTTCATCCACCCAGTCTGATTCCATGTTGCTGGAGGAGATCGCGCAGCTTCGTGAATTTCTCACAACGACTCAATCAGAGTTGAGCAGGAAGACGAAGGAATTTAATCAACTCGATCGAGAGTATAAGAAGGCAATGAAACAACTCAAGGATGGTGGGGCAGCTTCACCACGTACAAGCATCACCTCTCCATCGTTGGGTGGTGGCTCCACGTCTGCAGCCGCTGCCACGGCATCTGAGTTGCGTGATCTGCGCCAGAAGCATGATGCACTCGTATGGCAATTCGCGGAACTACAAGATGCGAATCGTGACCTACAACAAGAGTTGTCGCAGAAAGATGAACAGATGCAAGAAGCCAACAAGTGGAAGCGTGAAGCAGAGGCAGTTGAATCCCTGCGCAAAGAGGTGGAGACACTCTCACTCAAGTTACATGAGACTGAAGTCGCCTTGAAGGAGGAGCGTACAAATGCTGCCTCGGCCAGTAGTAGTGGTGGATTTGGTGATGCCGATATTGATTTTGGTGATATGGGTGCAGACTTTGCGGAGGCGACTGACAGCAAAGTAGTGACAGACGAGGGCAGCGCGGAATCCGCTCAGGCTCCGTCCACTGATACAGCAACGTTCAGTGAGACCCTCAAAGCCGAGCTGGAAGAGAAGTTGCAAACAGTACAGCGTAGCAATCAAGAGTTGGAGGAGCGTGTTGCTCACATGCAGGAGCAGCTTACCACCGCACAACAACAATTGGAGGCAATGCAACAACAACAGATGCAATTCAGCAGCAACGATGAACAACTTCAGCAGGCGTTACGTGAAGCAGCGGAGCTTCGTCTTCAATTGGAGGCGGCTCAACAGGCAGCTTCTGCAGCAGAGGCCGCCGCTCAAGCACAGGAGGAGTACAATCGAGCTGAATTGGAGCGGCTGCAACAGGAAGTGGAACAAATTCGTGCTGAACGACAACAAATGGAGCAACAGCACGCAGAGGCTCTTGCCTCCAGTCACGAAGAAGTTTCTCAGTTGCAACAACAGCTTGAATTCGCACAGGCATCTCATCAGTTGCAGGAACAACAATCAGCTCAACAACAGCCGTCATCTGATCAATCAACATCATCGGCTGATTCCGTTGAGCTTTCTCAGCTCCGCGCTGACCTTGACTCTCGTCAGTCTGAGATCGATTCCCTCCGCTCCGCATTGGATCATGCTCAAGCAGCGGCGACGAGTGCGGCTGAATCGCAGCGTTCACTCACGCGACAGTTGGAGGAGGAGGAGGAACGGCGACATGCGGAGGAGTTGACTGCGGCACAGACTCGGATTGCTGAGTTGGAGGAACAAAAGACACAGCTGGAAGCGACGGTGGCAGCAAGTCTCGACTTCGACATGCCGAATGAACAGTCATCCGATCAGGTGCAACAATGCGAGCAACTCCAAGAGCAGCTGAATGCAGCACAGGAGGCCAAAGCTACAGCTGAACAAGCTATGGCCACTGCTCAACAGGAGATGGCTACGTTACAGGAGCAGACCTCTCAATTGTCCGAGTTGCAATCTCAAGTATCCACCTTGCAGCAACAACTCGCCGACTCCGAGAATTCTCGTCATGCACTCGAATCCGAACTCTCTGATGCACAGTTGGCATCCGCAGCCGAGCGTGAAGCACGTCAAGCCGACTTACAACAACGTCTGGCTGAACTGGCCAATGAGAAGCAACTCATCCTTCAAGAGTTGGAAGCGGAGAAGATGCAATGGGCAACACTCGTGGAAGAGAAGGAAGCGGTCGTGCATCAATTGGAACAACAACATCAAGCTGATCAGGCAAGAATTGCTGAATTACAACAAGCCTCAGAAGAAGTGGCCAGAGTGCGTGATGAGATGCAGAGTCAGGTTGCTCAGCTGCATGCGCAACTGAGTGCAGAACAAGGTCGTGTCTCCGAGTTACAACAACGTATTCAAGAACTCGAGGCCGCAGCGGTAGAGGCAGCCACAGCCACATCCGCTGACTCGTCATCTGCTAATGCTGCAGCTATTGCTGCATTGGAATCCGAGTTGGCAGCGAAGACACAGGCTGAGACCGATGCAACCACGGCGTTGCGTACATTGGAGGAGAAGCATCGTAAGGCACTGAAGGCCATCAAGGATTTGAAGACTCTTCTCCAGGCGACAACAGCCAAGGCTGAAGAAGAGAAGAGCGAACAGGCGGCCGCTGCTGCTGCTCAACTTGAACAAGTGCAGAGTCAGTTGCAAGCGGCCCAGGAGGCATTGCAAGCTGCTACTTCCCGTGTCGAACAATTACAATCCGACTTGCAAGCGGCACAATCCGAACATGCTCAACTGCAGCAAGATCATTCTGAGCTGTCCCAACGTCTGGAGCAGGCTACGAATGAGTTGATGGCTGCTCGTGATGAGGCTGCGACAGTCGATGTCAATGCATTCCAAACACAAATCAACTCTCTCACACAGCAAGTCGATTCTCTCACCAATGAACGCACGACATTACAGCAGCAGCTGGAAGAGAAGCAGAAGGAATGGGAAGACAAGGAGGCTGAATATGAGGCCGAGAAGTTCACAGCGAGCCTCACATTCGATGAGGAGAAGACAAGAGAGCTGGCTGAGCTACGTACAGAGTTGCAGAGTGAATTCGAGAACAAGATGGTGGAGACGAAGCAAGCACACGAAGCACGTGTGGCAGAGTTGGAGGCACAGATCGCACAGCTGAGCAGTCAAACGAACGAGTTATCCGAGCTTCAATCTCAAGTTGCCTCCCTCACAGCGGATAAGGCTCGCTTGGAATCCACTTTACACGACGTGGAGCAACGTGTCGAATCCTTCACACAGGAGCAGGATGAGTTGAGTGCAGCACAGGAGAAGGAATTACAACAAGTGCGACAAGAATTGGATGAAGCGAAGAGGAGCGCAGAAGCAACTGAGTCGCAACTCAAACAACAGTTGACTGAATCCCAGCAACAAGTAGAGCAGTTACAACAACAGTTGAACTCTACTGCCACTGAAGCTGCGGAAGGACGCGCTGAGCTCGAATCACAGTTGGCTCAACGTACGTGTGAGTATGAAGAGCTCTCCACACAATTCCAAGCGGCTGTCTCAGAGAAGAATGCACTATCCGAACAGGTTTCTTCGCTTACTTCGTCGGCTTCCTCCACCACTTCTCAACTCGAGACAGAGTTGGCTGAACTTCGTGCTGCTCACTCCGCTCTACAGACGCGTGCAGAGGAGTTGGAGGAGGAGCTTGAGACAGTTAAATCCGATCAGGAGACAATGTTGGAGGAAGGAAAGATGGAGCTGACCTATCAATTGAGCCAGATGGAGAACAGATACAATGACGCACAGGAGCAAAATGCACAACTCACGAAGCAAGTGGAGGAGTTGAGTGCACAACTGCAAGCACAGTCCACTGCGGCAGCTCCAGGTCAGGCCGCGGTTCCTCCACCTTCCTCAGAAGAGGCTGATCCCGAGGACGCATCCGCCTCTCTCATCTCTGAACTTCAATCTCAACTTCAAGAATTGTCTGAGGAGAGTCGTGTGGGATCCGCTCATAAGGAGTCCCTACTGCTGGAGTTGAATGAGTTGAAATCAAACTACACCAAGCTTCAGAATGATTATGAGACGCAATCCGCTGAGTATGCTGAGGCACAGAGTGTACACGCCGCACACCAAGCAAGCTTTAGTATGGAGGTGACTGCACTCAAGGCCAAGGTGAAAGACTTGAGAGAGCAACGCAATGAGCTCCTGCAACGACTCGGTATCGATCGTGCGCCATCATCTGCACTCAACTCACCTGCCATGAAGGTTCACAGTGCATTCGCATTCAATGAAAAGGACGTCAACACATCCACCATGAATGCAGACATCGATATTGACCTACCAGATATGGACAATGAGCAAAATGGCGTCGAGGCGCAAGCTGAGGGTGAGGACGAGACCGCAACTGCTGATGCACATGAGCCATCTGCAGATGAGGAAGATGAGCCACGATCACCAACAGAGAACATGATTCCACCACCCGATACGAGTGTGCTTGTATTGGATGATGGTGAGAATCGTGGTGATGACTTTGATGCCGAGTTGGAGAGTGGCGACGGCTCTGCCAGTGGCAGTGGTAGGAAGGTTGTACGTGTGTCATTACCTGCTGCCAGTCCACATCAACAACCCTTGCCATTCTCGCCTTCATCTTCATCTGAGCGCATGGAGATTCAACCCATTCCTTTGCAATCATTTGAAGATGAGGATGAGAGCCAGCAACCAGAGCAAGGAGAGGAACATGCTGAGGCAGTCGAGGAGCGGGAGATGGATGATCGTGCTCATTCTGATGAGGAGTTCGCTGCTCTACGTGCTCAAGTTGAATCCCTCTCTCAACAGTTACGCGAACTATCGGAGGTCAATGCCGTGTTGCAGCGTCATCATGATGCGTATCGTGATGAGGTTGAGTCCCTTCGTGCTCAGCGCAATGAACTGAATGAGCAGGTAGCTCCAACTCATTCATTGGCGGAGCCATCCTCATCTCCTCTACCTCAACCAGATGTCAGTGGCGATGCTGAAGTGTTTTCACTTGACGGTGCCTCGCCTTCACAATCTCACCACCATGCCGAACCTCAAGTTGGAGCTCAAGCTCAACCCGACTCTCAACTTGGCACATCTGCATCCGCATCTGAACCAACGCAGACGGCTAAGCCAATCAGCAGCGGTGAGGCAGATGGCTGGAATAACGATTTTGATGAGTTTGATGATCTACCTGAGATTGAAGGGCTCGATGATGACGTGCAAACATCGGACCAACAGCAACAGCCAATCGAGCTTCCAGAAGAGCAACAGCCTCAGGTTGCTCCAATGGCAGAAACGGATGGGCATGATGATGATGATGCTGATGCATCAGCTGTTGCCCCTCTTCATGACTTCCTCTCCCAAATCAAGCAGACTCAAGCTGATGCACTCGATGACTCTGTCGAGTATGGTGAAGAAACATCGAATCAGATGGCACGATTCTCGGCAGCAATGGTCGATGGGGCGGATATACCCGCGCCACCTGACAGCGCATCCTCAGATGATCTACGTGCCCATATTCAACATCTGAGTGCTGAACTCAGTAATGCAGCGGCACGTTTGAGTGATGTATTGCAGCAGTTGGATTTGGAGCGTGAGCAGGCGCAGGATAAGGAGGATGAGTGGGGTGAGAAGGAACGAACATGGAACATCGAGCGATCAGAGTTGCAGGTAACAGTGGAGGACAGTAAGCATGAGATTGAAAATCTCAAGGCGGAGGCACTCATGTCGGCTGCTGAGCGGGATGAAACGACGGATATGTTGCAGATGGCTGAAACCAATCTGGAGAAGACGCAAGCTGAGCTTGAAAGCAACAAGCAGACGGTTGCATCACTCGAAGCGCAACTAGCACAGATGCGCGAACAGTTGCAGGCTGCACAAGCGTCAGGCACGGATGTTTCATCACCTGCTCAATCCGCACTCGTCTCACCAGCCGTTTCCGTCTCATCGTCATCTGATGTTGAGGCTGATCTGAAGGCGAAGTTAGCTGAGCTCATCACGAAGCACAAGTCCTTGACAGAAACAAGCAAGAAGTTGAAGGAGCGAAACCATGAATTAGCTGAGAGCTTACATGCGAAGGAGGCGGAGTTAGAGGAGGTGAAACAACAGCTCAAGAATCTTGAGGAAGCACAGTTGGAGGCAGCATTGGCAGAGCCAGAGCCACAAGAGCACACTCAGGCGAAAGCCAATGATGACGATACGTTTGGTTTCACTCGTTCATCTGAGGACAGTGCCAACGTCAGCAGACTCGAGCAGGAACTATCTGAGGTTCGTGCTCAGTTGTCTGATCTCCATGCTCAGCTTGCTGCCGCACGTGCATCCGAGCAAGAATGGCAATCGAAGCATGCGGAATTGTTCGCTGCACAGGAGGCATTGACACGTGAGAGTGAAGCACTCGAGGCAGATAATAAGAGATTGCAACAGGAAGTCATGACATTCGTGCTTGGTGGAGATGAGGATGAGGAGGAGGAAGAAGAGGAAGCGGGACAGACGAAGGCAGTCACCACTGCCACCGAACCTCCCATTGCTCAATCCCTCGCGCAAGCTCCTCCATCCCTCGAATTCCAATCACTACCACCCGTATCCATTGAACCTGTTGAAGTTGAACCTATTCCTCGTGTTGATGCAGCTGTCTCTCCCATGATGGAGATGCAAGAGCAGCCACCGCCACAGATCCAGCCAGAAGCTGAATCTAGCGAGGCGGTGCAATCATTTGAGCCGTATGAGCAGCAGCCGCAGATGGCTGTGAATGACATGTCCATGCAAGCCTCTGAGCAGCAATATGAGCCGGTTGCAACTCCTGAACCGGACCATCCTCCTCAACATGCTCAAGCAGGAGCAGATTCATCCGAATTCGCGACCGAACCACAAACGGTGCCAGTCAACGAACAAGCGGAAGCAACAACTGCAACTGACATGGAGGATCAAGAGGTCCCACTTGCCATTGATTCAACAAGCGAGCCTCAAGCAGCCAACAAAACTTATGCGACTGAACTTGAACCTCAACCAGCATCTCTCGACACTGCCACGGACACCTCCTCCATCCAATTTGATCCATCCATCCATGTCACACTCGATGCATATCATCAACTCGAATCCTCTCTACATGCCTCCATCACTGATCTTCAATCCCAATTGGATGCGAGTCAGAAGACGATTCAAGAGATGTATGACAACATCGTGGCCAAAGATAAGTATATTGAGGATTGTACGGCGGAGTATCATCGAATCGTGGCGGAGAAGAACACATTGGAGGAGCACTATTATGCATGGCAACAGCAGCAGCAACAAGAACAGATGCAGACACAGACGGATGAACAGATCGCGGAGCAGCAGATTGAACAATCAACTCACCAGCAATCGGAACAGCAGTACGAAGAACAACAAGCTGAACAGTCTGAGCAGCAGGTCGAACAGCAGCCTGAACAGCCATTCGAGCAAGTGGCGCAGTCTGAGTCTGCTGCAGCAACATCTCCGTCGGATGTTCATGACGATGCTCTCCGACCCAACATTAGCGTGAGTACTGTAACCAGTCCTGCGGGGCACGGACAACAACTCCCAATCCCAACAGCAGATATGGTACGCACAAACAGCGGCCATGTCGTACCGAATGGAGAGCATGCTGACGCTGTACGGGAAGAATCCACTTCACCAATAGCACCATCCGCTTCACCGCCTCCTGTCATCAGCATTGACGATCAAGCATCCTTACCCGCTCCGCCTCCTGATCCCAATCTCACTCTTCCGACACCTGATCCTGTCGCGACCACTAGTAGACGTAGCAGCCGCGGCGGCAGTGGTCACGCCTATGCAGGTCCAGCCAGCGACCTGGAACTCATGCAACACTCACAGGCCACCACTCGTCTACATAAGGTCAGTCATGATTTGCGTGAGAAGCTGGCTGATGCACAGAAACAACTGTTGAGTGCACAACATACGGAGAAGAGCTTGCAATCGAACCTCGATGCAGCACGACAGGAGATCTCATCATTGAAGGCAACCATCGAGGCAAGTCCACGACCAAGTGAGGCGCCATCCAATTCATCGGCATCAACCAATACCTTGGCAGTCGTTCATGCATTGATCGCCGAACTCGATACGTACAAGACAGGTGTGACCGATCGTGACAACTACATCACCCTCATCTTGGAGCGCATCAGTGTGACGAAGGATGAGGCGGAGAAATTCAAGGAGGAAGTGGCCAAATTGAAGGATGAGAAAGATCGGCTTCAAAAGGAGTTGGATGAAGCGCGTGGCAGTAAGATGTTTGGACTGTTCGGCAAGAAGAAACAAGAAGTCAAGGATGAGACGGAGGGAATGATGTGGGATGGAACGAAGTGGGTGAAGGAAGATGATGGAAGTGTCAACCTGCCACCGATCAGACCACGACCGAAACCGATTGAGAGTACCGTTGATGCACAAGCTGTACTTGCATCACTCTCCGCACCATCCTCTGCACGTTCCGCCATGCCCTCACCTGCCTCATCCGTCCTCTCTCATGCATCCATGCCCAGCCTTTCCTCTTCCTTACCACCTCCTCGTCCCAGCAATGCCTATGGTCGCAGTACACTGGCGCGTCCGAAGTATGCCAACGCATTCGAAGATTTGGGCTTCACTGGTGGAGAGGATGATGCATCCGCACCCATGCCTCAACCGCCCGCACCTACTCCATCCATGTCACTCCCAACATCACCACTCCAACCCGCTCTGCCAACCATGCCAACCATGCCAGGAGCAACAGCTGCACCAAAGATATTCATGCCTACCATGCCAGCGCCCTCGCCCTCATCTAGCAGTGCTGCTCGAGCCTCATCCTCGTCATCTCGACGTGGTTCGTTGAGTGATGGCTCACTGGCTCTCCCACGCCCATCCGCTCATCCTCCTCATCCAACGTCAAGTGGCTCATCCACTCTCTCTGCTCCATTCCCCAGCCAATCTAGCCTCATCTCACCATCACCATCTGACGCTGCTTCCGCTCCAACTGTTAGTGATGGTAGCAGTAGTGCCAGCATGAAATCATTCGATCACAGCAGTGAGCATACGACTCTCACATCAGACCAAACCGCGCTACTTGGAGGTCGATCTGTGCGTGAAGTCTTGCAGAAGTTAGATGAGACTGAGCGCGAATTGGCAGCGGCACGTGAGGAAGTTGCTCGGCTGCGTGATTGCATCAGCCCAGGGCAGAGTCTGCCACCTCATGCTCGTCGTGCATCAGTGGATGAGAGCAACAAACCCATGCCATCACCACAACAGCCACAAACATCATCGATGTCAACCCCTCAAGTTGACATGCGATCCTATGAGATTCTACAATCACAACTTGCAGATGCAGAGCGCGAGCTGAATCAGTTACGCGCCGCTGCTGCACCTTCCACCAAGTCTCCAAAAGACGACGCCGAACCAACCACAGAAGAGCCTGAACCTGAGTTGGATGGTAGTGACGAATCACACTTGCTGTCCGTCATTCGAACCTTACGTCGAGACAAGGCCAAATTGTTGAAGCAATTCAATACTCAACGTGCACAATTGAAGAAGCTTGAGATGGAGCGTGCATCCGCACCATCCTCCACTTCCCCAGCGCCAGCTATCGATGTCACCAACTTGGCGTCGGCTGCTTCCAACGCTTCCTCCACTGGCGACCTCCACAAGTTGGAGGAGTCGAATCGTGCACTAGTGGCGGAAGTGCAACGCTTGAAGAGTGAGGCATTGAGATCGGCGATGGAGAGACAACAGATGGATCATGCCAATCAAGACCTCATCGAACAATTGCGCACACAATTGAGAGCGATGGAAGCGGAGAGGAATGAATTGCATGAACAAGTTCGAACATTGACTGAGGAAGTCAATGCACTCAGACGTGAGAGAGGAATTGGTGAGGATGGTGGTGACACTGTGCCAGCATCGTCGGATTCCTCTTCCTCCTATGCCACTCCAAGTAAGCGTCTTCGTTCCCCAGCTGCCACTCCTGCCTCTGTTGCTCGTCGCAAGATGCTCGTACCCGTCCGTCCTGGTGATCGTGCACTGGCCAACATGGACGAGGAAGGAGAAGAGGATGCTGATGAGGATGGAGCCGTCAGCACTGCAGCATATCGAGAACAACAGCGACAACTTCGAGAGTTGGCGCAACAACTGACCGAAGCTCTCGCACAATTACAAGCGACAAACAGCAAGCTCGCACAGCAAGAACAACAACTCATCTCGGCCAATGCAACAGGATCCTCAGCCGATGATGAGCCAGTTCTCACCACACGAAGGCTGCATGGTGACATGAATATCTTTGTCTCATGCTCGAGATACTTCTGGTTGTCCATCGCGTTCGTATTCATCGCCCTCTACTTCTCATCCATTCACTTACCGCCGCATCTGCATCACATGGATTCCTAAGCATCGAGCATTGGAATAAGTGTGGCGACCACCGCCTACTTCTCTCAGCAGCACCCACATTGTTTTTCCTTTTTCAGCAAGTGCTCTCCCAGCCCATCGTTCCTACGCTCTGGCATCCGATCTTTGCCTTGTCGATTATTGTTCTTCAGCATTCGCGTCTTTCATGTTGCAAGTCATAATATTTATTTCAGAC
>Ga0256771_1000178_pt1 | contig 12852 bp, 3 predicted proteins | sample MC6MC0922MT_FD_186046 | JGI IMG/M metagenome (GOLD analysis project Ga0256771, IMG submission 186046) | Metatranscriptome of enriched soil aggregate microbial communities from Iowa State University, Ames, United States - MC6-MC0922-MT... | ecosystem: Environmental > Terrestrial > Soil >...
ATTCACTACACTATTCGGTGGCCTATCGACGGTAAGTGAATAGATTCAACACTGCTACACGCAATCGCCATTGTCGTCAAGGATTGTTGCAATGCATGAGCTGCGCCTTCTCACTCATTCGTCTCCTAATGCTTGTGATTTCCGTTCTTGTTTCCCAATGCCTCTTAATATGTCACTATGTTGGATGAATGGAATGTGTTTGTGCGCTATTATACCCATCGGCGCGAGTTGCCTGTCATGACGTCTTCTGAAGCACGTCTTGTCGCGGAAAGCACAGGCCGCCTCCCTCTCTACCTCTCCGTCATATGTCGCACGTACGCGAAGGTCATCGCTGGTGGCGAAGAATCGCCATGCTTCGCCGACGTTTGGCGACTTGTGCATTACCAACCTGAGGTGCAACGAATCTATGCTGACATTAAGCAGCGAATGCGTGAGGACATCAGGCATCTCAAGAGTAGTGATGACATTGCCGAATACTTTGATTTCCTCGCTTGTGTGATTGGTCGAGAGACGCCACAGTATCGAGCAGACAAGTTCGATCATCGTTATATCTACTCTGACCCAAGTGTTGACGGCGCTGTCTGCCAATGCAGCAGTGGATTTGCTGAGGATGCGTTCCGCTCCTGTATGATCGAGGCACAACTTCACGAGACAGCTGAGTTGAGTGGGTGGGGCGGACTTCTGTATCGTGCCGTGCGAGGCGACCCGAACGATGCACCGAAGGAGTGGTTGGTTGAGCAGCTGGTCATTACCTCTCTTCTTCACCCGAATTACGGACTTTGCCTCAAGGGTTTGACGAATCAAAGTCGAATGACGGAAGCCCGTCTACGACCCAGCCAGCATCGTTTCTTCTGGGATCACATCTCAAATAAGTGACTATTATGATAACAAGTGTTTCATCACACTGTATAAGGCTCGACGTGGCGTCTTCGCGGATGTCGATGCCATCATACGCATGCTGCCCCAACATGCACCGAAGTTAGCGGAGGAACAACGTGACGCAGCCAACCTGACACCGATCCGTGACGCCCTTGCGGCACTCCTACCGGCCGACCTCGAGCAGGATTCTTGCGGATAAAGAGAGTTGGAGACGAGCTGCATCGGTTCGAGGCATCAGCCATCTTGCGAATGACTCCTACCCAACAATCATCGGCATTCAAATTAGCAACTTGGCCAATGCTGTCGCTGCTCATCCCAATGCCATCAATGCTTTCATGAGTGCGACCTCTCGCACACAATGGGCGTATCGTGTACCGGCGGAGATGATGGAGAAGGTTCAATGGCATTTCCATTGGATTATTCCTCAAGGTCAAGTGCCTCCAACTCGCATCATTACTCATCCAGCCAGCGGCACCGTGCCAGCATATACCGAAAGCTACTCCGCGATTGAAGACTATGGAGTCAGTCTGTAGAAGAACAAGTCCGTCAACTGCGCGCACCGACGAAACACAAGGTCAAGGTCAAAGTCAATTGCAAGTTCAACAGCAGCAGGCACCATAAAAAAAAGAGGGGGGCCTTGCCCTCGTCGCGATTCGCGTTGTCATTCTCACGCATATATATAGAGACAGAAACGCTGTGTTTCACTTGACGATCCTCCTCAGTGACACAATGGCCACCAGGCCAGCTGCAGCCCGCATTGAACTCCTGAACCAGCAGAATTAAAATTCGAAAACCAGGAATTTAATTTGATTTGCTGACATCCCAACAGTTGATCATGTCTGAAAGCAACATGTACAAATGAGCAATGGAATATTCAGACTAATTGACGTGTTGGTAACCTGGACGAGGGATTGTGGCGATACTTAGGTCGCGCCCTGGCGTGCCTTGCTGCCTCATGTTCTTTACTTCTTACTCGATCCACTGTTTGTTGTCGTCATGGCATTGGCTGCAGTCGATGAGAAACTCGAACTGAATGCCAACTTCGAGGGTGGACGCTTGTTGGCACGCGTTGGTCGATGATGATGAGTCAGGGCGGGAGGGGAAGATGATGATGAAGAAGATGAGACGTCAGTAGCTGTGGCGGAGGCAGTGGTCGATGCAGGTGGCTTCTTGTCACTCATTCCATTCATCTTCATTGGTGCAGGAGCGACAGCTGCTACAGCTGCAGCCAATTCAGCTGTTGGTGCCATACGCATGCCTCGATTATTGTTGCCACGTGCACGTCGAGCATGCACGAACTGTGCAGCAGGTGCTGGCTTGACTGTGGGTATATGTGGCAGATCCGTCGGTTGTTGCTCCTTACTCTCCATCTTTGACTTGCTCATTCCAACACTGCTATTACTACCTGGTCCCATGGGCATTCCAAACCCGATTCCTTTCAGATTGGCAGCCAATGCTGAGATCTTACCGCTCGGACCACGACGGTGTGCGGGAGCTGTTGACGTGGGCGTTGACGATGATGATGTCGCTGATGACGTCGTTGATGCATGAGTAGAATTGACCGATGCACTCACTGTGCTGTCCGTGGTTGTCGCAACACCACTGCTGGTAGCGGTAGCAGCAGCGCTATTGTTCGCGTCTGTAGTCTTGGAAGCTGATGATGATACTGGTGATGTCGCTGCTGCTGCTGCTGCTGATGATGTCGTTGCTGCTGATGATGATGGTGACAATGCAGCAGTAGGCAGTGGAGGTGGTCGACAGTTCTTGATGATCGCAGCATTCGATCGAGAACGTGTGCCTTCTGCACCCATGAAGGAGAAGTCAGCTTCAGAAGACGAGACAGATGATGGCGCAGTGGTCGTGGACGAAGCGGATGACGATGGCGATGATGATGATGACGATGCTGCTGGCGCCACGCTGGGGATTGCGGAAGGTTCGCTTGGATTCGAGGCAGCTGGAGCCTGATCAACCTGTGTCGATGAAATTGCGGGCGCAGGGGCAGCAGGAGAAGCAGGCGGGGTTGTCGATGATGACGCGTTCGTTGGAGTGCTCGCAGCAGCATGGGTAGGCGTATTAGCAGCACTGGGTGTTGCGCTCGATGTTGAACTTGTTGATGGCACTGTCGATCGAGGTCTGGATGGAGGTGAGATGACGGATCCTCTCGCACCAGGTGGTTCGAATAGATGAGCTGGCTTCAACATGAATGGTGAACGTGACACACGCCCGGACCCTGAGAACGAAGCTGCAGGCGATGATACCGCTCCATTACCGCTACCACTTCCACTTCCACTTCCACCAAATGCCTTCAGCGCTGCAGCAACTGCTGACATCTTCGGCGAGTTAGTATTGACGGTGCCGACAGGAGTCTTGGTTGCTGGAGCCACCGATGTTGGTGTGACTGGCTTCAGTACAAACAATGATCCGCGCTTGACAGTATTCGGCATGGATGCAGGTGACGATGTGCTCGGTGTGGTGACGGGCGCAGCATTGACATCGACACTGGGACTCTTCAATGGCTCAAACACCGCCTTCTCACCCATGCCACTATTCGTCCTCTTATGACGCGACCCAGCTGGTTTGGCACGAGATAGATGAACAAGTGCAGCAGCGACTGTATCATTTGTGCCATTGTTGTTATCACCACTCTCGCTATCATCTGAATCTGTCTCGGCCGTTGCACCACCAGATCCACTTTGCACCAATGGACGGCCTAATCCTTTCAGGTTCGCAGCCAACGCAGCCACACCACCTACTCCAATCATGCTGCTTCGTACCGGCGAGGATACACGCATGATCGCTGATCGGCCACTGTTTGATTCATGAGCACGACTAGCGGCAGCAGTGGATGCAGCATTCGTTGGTGAGAAGGATACATGTCGAGAACGTGAAGCACGTCGTGAAGCAGCGTGACCACTGGCGCCAGACACATCCTTGCTCGTTTCAGCATGAGCGTCATCATCCTTGTCAACTGGCTCAGCGAATAGGACACGACGGGCAGATGGGATCGACGAGTTCTTGTTCCTGGGCGAAGTACTCTGATCGCTCTTGCTTTCTGCTGTCCCTGGAGCCGACTGAGCATTTGATGAGATCGCATTGGAGGGAGTAATAATTGTTGAGGCTGAGCTGATGGATACACTACCGTTGCTCGTCATATCCATTGATAGCGAGGTCGAGATGGATGGAGTGAAACGTGCAATGACACTTGATGGTCCAGCAGTTGCTGCAGCTGATTTGCTCTTACTGTGTCGACTTGGACGTCGAACTCTGCCTTTTGTGAGATGGACGAGTTGTGGCCCCTCGCCATCAGCATCGACAGATCGGCTCTGATCCTCACCTTCATTGACAGCGGGCAATGAGATGGATGGAGGTCGGCTGCTGCCTGGTGCGCTCAGTCCTGACAAGTTCGTTGCGAGGGCCTTGCTTGGACTGGCATCACGAGAAGTAGAAGACGAGGATGATGTGGATGGTGCAGGACTCGGTTTGCGTGCAGCTGAAGTGACAGGTTTCACGTTCGCATTCGCATTCGATGCCTCCTCCATCTTTCGGAATGCAGCAAATGCAGGATTTGATTTGGCGCCGCCGGATGAATGTTTGGAATGATGTTGACCAGCAGCACGATCCTTCTTCTCCTTCGCTTTCTCACCAGACTTGTTGGATGCGGCACCACCTGTTTGTTGTAACCATCTTTGAGCGACAGATTGTTTGGGTTGCTTCGGTTGAGCGTTGGCAGCTGGTGTTGGTGCAGGTGGAGCCGATTTTCCACGATGGCGAATGGCGGCCATCAATTGAGACCAGGTACTTGGACGAGCTGCCTTGGGCTCCTTGTGTTGCACGCTGACGGAAACGCCGTTGGAGCCTAGATCGACACTGTCATCTCTGTCCACTTCCAATGAGCCCTTACTGCCTGACTCTGTTCTGGATGGCACCCTCTCACGCTCCAGCTCCCTGCTCCTCTCCTTTTCCATGTCGATCTGTTTCTTATCCAATCGAGTGAACCATGCTTCCACACGGAAGGACGGTGGAAAATTCTTACATTCGGAGTCTTCACATGCTTTATCCAATTGTGGCTTCGACAGCTTCAGATGGAAGTGGGAGGCACGGGGATCGAGGTTATGAGGTGAAGAAGAGGATGGAGAATGAGATGTCTCAGGTGAGGAGCCTAGTTGCTTGACTGGAAGCAGGAATGAAGTATGGAAAGCGAAGGCGAAGAGAAGCTCAGGTTTGGATGACAGATGTAGCAGGCCAGGACGACGATAGAAGCTGATACGTACATCACCTCGTGTTGGAATCTCCGTATCGAAGTTGTATTCCCAACTCACACTATCCTCGGCCGTAGCAGCAGCAGAGGTGCCATTGCCATGCGATCCGGACCCACTTCCAGGTGCTTCTTTCGAACTCGTCTTGATGCGGATACGTTCAGGAGCAGGCATGGACTTACTATCACTGCTGATGAGCTGCTCACGTCGAGCACAGATGGTGGAATGAGACGGGGAGGTGGGGGCGCCAAGCGAGAGAGATTTATCACTGTCATTGTAGCTTGTGTCCGATGCAGAGATGGAGTCATGGTGCGTCGTACTGGTCAACTCATCATTAAGTTGTGCAACTTGTGCATCCAACAGCACCGCACTGGAGTGTACAGTAAAGAAGCATCCACCTGCACCACTCCCAGGTTTCAATGCCTTCTTTTCACGAAGCGGGCCACCAACATTCGTCAACACGAGACGAGTCAGGTAGAGTGGGAGCAACGGCTGGTCCGCCGATACAGCATCATCGTTGTTGGAATTTGTTGATGATTCTGGATCGAGTTCGAGATCCAGATCAGGATAGGATTGTACATCAATGGCTGATGCACTCATTCGCTGATTTTGTGTTCCTGCAAGCATGCTCATTCCAATCCCTCCTCCAGGTTGCTCATTATTGTTGAGAGGGATGCCACGTTGTTTCGCACGCATACAACGGATGGCGAAAAGTTGCTCAGCGTAGACTAAGTAGCGCACATGAGACGGTAGGGTGACACAGGAGATGAAACGAGCGGGTGAAGTAGGAGCTGGTGGAGGTGACAGAGGTGAAGATGGTGAGGGCATGTCAGAGCCAGAACCGCTCTGAACTGAATCCGTGTTCGTTGTGGCAGATGAGGGTGATGTGGCAGCAGAAGACGACATTGTTGGTGATGTCGCATGATGGCCCCATCGAGCCTCAGTGAAGTGTTGCAATGCAGCTGCTGCTGATCGTGCATGACCGCAATACAGCAGATAAGCACTCATCATCAATCCAACACGACCATGATCATTCTTCGCATGTGTGATGACAACATTCTGTGGATGAGCCGTGAGCCACGTATGCACAGCCTTGACATATTCCAATATTTGTCTCATTGTTGGTGGTCGATGTCGTCGAATGGGCAACCTCTTGACACGTGATTGGAAATGCGATACAGCATATGGACGCACATCCTTATCTCGATCACGATCGGAATCCTTGGTTGCATCCTTATCTTTGCTGCCGCTACCTGGAGCTGTACCATTGTTGCCACCATCATCACCCTCGCCATCACCATTTCGATAGGCCGTGAGATCCACAATCATGTATGCATTTTGATGCCTCACTTCCAACATGCTTTGTATGGCACGCATACAATGTGCGCGTAGGCGAACACCACCAATCTGGCTATGATGACTATCGACATGTTCGTATGGGAATCGCATGGCAATGAGACGATCAGCAATGTAGGTGAGATCCAAATCATAGCCATCTTGTTGAAATCCGGGTTGGGGAATCCAACTGGCATCGAATGGATACACTGGCTGAAGTGACTTGGCATGACGTGCATCTGATGAGTCCTCAGGTACACCGATGAGACAGTTGGAAGGGACATCACGCGACGGAAGAAAGGAAAGTTTGAGGCGGATCTGGCCGAGGCGATGATGACGGTGCTTGTCTTTGTCTTTGTCTTTCTCGGTCGAGGCGGAGTTCGTCGCGACGGGGAGCAGATCGAACCAGACCGGGTGAGGAGGCTGCGTCACCATCTGGATCGGTGCAATTGCACGGCCCAGTATACGCTCATTGGAACATTTGGAGATGATGGATCCACCCGCACGTTCAATCAACACTACTTCAACATATTGAGTCGTGGATAGGAGAGGAAGGTAGGCACAGTTTGCGTTTCCTTCATCTGCCCAGGTTGCCTCCTTCATCTTCGTCTGCTCTTCCGTCCCATCAATGGAGCTCGTCGTCGACAGCACAACATTGACGGATGCAGCTGATGCAATGTGAAGAGTCTTGGCATCCATGTGGACGCGGCAATGCAACGACGAATGTGAAGCAGAATTAGAGTCCGATACAGGGAGATGACGAGCTTCCAACACTTGAACCTTGACGAATGCACTGACACCATCATGGATCCATCCTTCACCTTTGGCCATCTCACCGGTCTTCTGTATAATCTGTTGCATCTCATCCAACACCATCATATCATATGCCTTGGAACTTTGGAACCGTACGAATACATCACGACTCATCATACGATACAACACCAATGCACACGGCTTGAAGATGTTGTCGAGGAAAGGTGGTAATGGTGCAGCGGGGTCAAACACTGTCTCCTCTTCCTCCTCTTCACTAGGTCCAACACGATTCAGCAGTCCATTGGCAAGTTCACCACTTCCGTGACTCCCTTCCATGCCTCCGCCCACACAAAGGCTCCTTCTTCGTTCTCGCACACGTCGTTGCCTTTGGACTCTCGCACGAATCTCCTGGATCGCAATTCGAACTTCACGTCGTGTGTTGGAGTCAATGTTGACTTGTCTCGGTGCACCTTCATCAATGAATCTCTCAAAGATTTCCAATGCTGAATTCACCAATGTCGAGAAGGATGGACGGAGTGGAGGCAACGATGGTGGAGGTGGAGGAGGCAATCCTGCTGGCATCGCGTCATTGATCGCAGTTCGTGCGTCCATGCGTGCTTGAACCGCTTCATTATACTTGTTGACATCTGCCTCCCATGCTTCGACTGCTTCAACCATCTCCAGGCTCTCATCTGCACATTGACGTGCAAGGAAGGTTCGAAGTACGGATCGATAGGTCGGAACAGCGAGGACGGATGCGAGTGACAATGCTTGACCGAGCATGCGGCTGCCATCGGGTGATGGCAACAATAATGAGCGTGGTGGAACGAATGCGGATGATGCGGCAGCATGGAGTGACGGTGCAGGAACTTTCGAAGAAGGCGACGTGGCTCCCCCCGTCTTCTCTCCCGATTCCGAATCAGGAACCCTTCCTACAGATGCTGCACGATGAGCTCGATGCTGGTTGGCTCGTACAGCAGCTGGATCAACAATTCCTTCAAACATCGAAGTGCGTCGATTGGCACGGACACGACCTCCAGGTATCGCTTGTACCAACGGAGAGCGCAGAGGGGAGCGGACGGGAGAACGGACTGGAGAACGCGGGCTCAGCGGATTATGGGATGATTCAGTCGGAGGGGCGAGAGCAGTGGAGATGGCAAGGTTACGAGCACGTGGGAATGGAGCAGGGTTGCGACGTGTTTGTGAGCCATCCTTCTCATCGGACACACTATTGGATACATCGCGCGAGCCAAAAGTGGTTCCAACGGGGGATGATGCTGGACGAGTCAGCACCGGGGCTGTGTGACCATCATCGCCAGACGCTTCCTTGTGTGTTGCTGATGCCCCTCCTCCATTTTCCATCTCCTCTTCTTCCCTCTCCTGTTCTGCTGCCTCCGCCAATAATCTTGCACGTGCTTCAGCTTTGAGTCGTCTGGACCGTTGCAGTGCAGCCCATCTCAATCTCTCCTCTTCCTCCTCGGCTTCTTCAAGAACTCGACGTGCTTCAGCTTCCAATGCCGCTTGCCCTTTTAAGCGATGACGCTCCGCTTCAGCAATAGCGAAAGCCTCAGATTCCTGACGCTTCCGTTCGGCTTCGAGTGCTTCTTCTTGCTTGCGACGCTCAGCTGCCTCGGCTTCAGCGACCAATCGACGACGTTCAGCTTCCTCCTGTTCGCGTTTGAGACGTTCTTCCTCTGCTTTGCGCTTTCGATCCTCCGCCTCTTTTCTCAACCGTTCTTCCTCCTCTTGTTTTCGCCTTCGTTCCTCTTCTTCTCTTCTGATCCTTTCCTGCTCTTCTCGTTTCTTCCTCTCTGCTTCCTCTCTACGTCGTCGTTCTTCTTCCTCCTTCTGCCGGCGAATCTTCTCACGATGTGCATCTCGCATTGGGATGTAGTGCTTACGTGCGAGATGACGGCGGACGAAAGATTGGACCAAGGTGGCACGAGATGTACGCTCTGTTCGTTCGCGGTGATAGAATCGACGAGCAAGCCACACACGAACTTGAGCTTGAACTGCTGTGATTCGAGCGATATAAAGCAGACGGAGTCGTTTCTTTTCCGCCTTTCGAGCAATCCGTCGTCGAATCCTACATCTCCTCCACCACATTTGTAGAACCCTCGCTGACTGGCTTCGAATGACAGCCATCTTCGCATCCAACAATTTACTCGCTGCATCTCGTAAGAATAACTTGCTTGCACCCAGAGCGAATGCATGAGATGGTGCACCAATGTGATGCATCAATACTTCAGCACGTTCACGATCATCCATCAATCGGCCCTTCATTCCTTCGGGCCAATATTCCATGGGCAACAACAATCGATATCTCCATGCAACCTCTTCGAACGATAAGCGAGTTGCGAAACCTGACGAACGAATTCGGACGGCATCCAGGATACCGGCATGATGAAGTTGGCGGGAGACCATGGGGGTCGTGAAGATGTTGGGAGCAAGTTCGGAACAGGGTTTGATGCATCGAACGAAGACAGTTTGAGTGGTTCCAATAATAGCCATCAAATCATTCAATTGTTCCTTGAATTTCTGTGAGATGAAGCTGCTCTTCGCTGACGCGGAGCTAGAAGCACCACCTCCAACCGGTCCAGACGAATGTACCGGGGCCGATGCAGCACGGATGAATGAAGCACGAGCAGAGACTGAGCCAGATGGCTTCATTGCGGCTGGCCGGGAAGATGCATTCTTCGGTGAGGATGAAGAAGATGAATCACTCGTACCTGCGACGATCATACCTCGGATGATGACATCCGTGGATTTGCTCAATACCTCCGCCACTTCTGCTGAGAGTGCATCTTTATTCTTACTGAGGAATCCAGCAGCATCGTAAGTGACATCTGCGGCATAGTGTGAGATGATGAAACAGTGTTGTGCGGAAGATGCTGGTGAACCGGGACCTCCAACCGTGCTTCCTCTGTTGCCACTTGCACCACCGAAGATGCTGCCACGATTGTTCGAGCCAGCCATGATGCTTCCTCTCGCCCCTCCTCCACCTCCACCTCCAAGCGGTCGAATGAGTGCATTATTCTTCCAGCTTGATAATAATTTTGCCACGAATGATGCATCGGATCCTTTGGGGAAGATACACTCCTCATTCAACAAACTGAGCACGCCCAACCGTCCTTCGATCAATTGCAGACGATCTTCATTATCATCAACTTGAATAGGACCGCTCGCGGAGGAAGAGGGATCAAGGCCAGCAGAAGGGGGCGGAGAGCATGCTGCCAGATCGATGCCTTCACTCTCATACAAATGGAGCTCATCTTTGAACATTTTGGTGAGATAGTGTTGTTGTAGCTTTTCGTTGCAAAAGTTGATGAGAACTTGTTCGAGACTGTTATGTTCAAAATGCTCAAATCCGAACACATCCAATAGTCCAATGAACAACGATGATGACGAAGAGGAGGAGTCATTTGTTGCACTCTCAGAAGACGATCCTCTCAATGCACGATTAACCTTGATCATGATCCATTCGAATAGGTTCGCATAGACACTCTTCGCCAATGCATCACGTACTGCAGTGCTTTGCTCGACTGTAAATGGTACAGTGAACACCTCACCACGGATGGAATTCATACGGGACGTCAACACACGCTCCAGATCGGATGAGGAAGGGAGTGAGAGGAGGGAACACACACGCGCGAGGTTGGAGGCACTCGACGAAGTGATGACTGCATCATTACTACTACTCGCTGCGACATTGCCACCATTGTTCGCTGCCGCATTCCCCTTCGTTTCCATCGCGACATTCCCCAAAGTCAAAATGGCCGCCAACACCTTCTCCACACTTCTCTGCTCTTCCACTGACACATCCAACCCTTCCAATGCATGCACCGTCCGATCCCACTCCTTCGCATCATCGACACCAGGGATGGAATAGACCTGTGTAGAGGAGGAGAGATAGGAGAAATGAGAACATAGGGATGAGATCGATTCGGGAGTGGATGCCTTCATGGCATCAGGAGATAGGGGAGGCAAGCCCAACTCTTCGCGACGTTTCTTATCCCGTACTCCAGCCAACAATTGGTAGAGTACATGATAGTTGCGTTCTTGAGGAGCTTGGAAGACGACTCGAGATCGTTCGAGTAGGTAATGTTGAATGTCGGCATGGTGAATGGAGAGTTGACCAACAGTGCCGTGTGAGGCAGCTGAAGCGATCGCGCTGCTCGACTCTGCCGCTTTCGTGGTTTGTGCATTCCTCGCTGCTGCGGCCGCCGAAGATGCCGGTGGCGGTGTGGCTTCACGGAAATGTAGTCGAATATATTTGCCAAATCTCGATGAGTTATGATTGCGCACTGTACGACTATTACCGAATGCCTCGAGCAATGGACCACTGTCATGGATGCGACTCTCCAGACCACTCAACCCAACTCCACCGGATGCGGCGGTAGAATGAGAATTCAGGCTCGTCAGATAACGAAGAGTATATTTCGCTGCTTCAGTTTTTCCAGCTCCTGATTCTCCGCCAATGACAATCGATTGACTTCGTCTCTCATGCACCATGTCTCGATAGCTCGCATCGGCCAATTTGAATACATGCGGTGGCAACGCATCAAACTCACTGGCGGCATCGGATGAAGATGATGAAGCTGCTGCAGCTTGTCGTGCAGCCATCTCATATTTGCGTGCAGTTTGAGGCGTGTAGAGATGGGGGATGAGCTCGAATGGATTGATGGAAATGAGTGTACTGCCGGAGTTTGTATATATCTGCTTGCCAAAGAAACGTTCACGCAGCGCATACAACATCGATGCCTCATTCAATGAAGACAAATCACCAAGATCGTGCAATTTTGCTGCATCCACCTCTTCGAATGGTACCAGCACGGTGGACGGGACGATCCACGTTCCTGCTTCTGGTCCAGCCATGATGGCTGCAGCATCAGGATGGACATGACTTCCACCGCCACGTTTGAGTGTTCCTTTGAGTGTTGATGACGTTGATCGAAGGGTTCTGTTGACAGGCGACGATGGAGTTGGAGAGATTGGTTGAGGTGAAGGAGAGCAGGTGCCGCTGGTGGCGGAGGCAGAGGAGGCAGGTTCCAATGTGTTTGGGACGGGTGCTGGTTCGACGGTTACACGACTCGTCCATGGTTGTGTTGGTGTTGGCACGGTTGGCTGTTCACTCCTCACACGTACCAATCGCCAACTGGTATTGCTCAATGCCGATGGTGATGATGCCAAAGACGACGATGCATCTGGAAGTCCAGTGCACCACCACAGGGATTGGGGTGCATGCTCGATGGCGGCAACTGGAAGCGAGAAGGAATCCTCACCTTCACCTTCCTCCACGATGTCGCCCATGTTGCTAGAAATGATAATGTCCGTCAATACAGACAACTATTAGTCGATATGTGCCCGAAGGGATGCAGAGGACCTGGTAGAGTTCGGCGTGGAGAAGTGCCAGTGTGCAGTGTGCAGCGTGCGTCGGCGGCAAGTCGTGTCGAGGGTCTTCTTCACTCGCACAGTCGTGTGTGACTAACACTATCGCAGCGACTAGAATAGTGTGTTAGCAGTGGTGAAGGCTATGTGAGAACAGCAATAATCGGCGAGAGAAGAAATGTGTGGTTGCATGCCAGTGGAGGGAGACGCAGCGGTTGAACGGAACTGGCTGACTGGTGAC
>Ga0256771_1000181_pt1 | contig 12791 bp, 1 predicted proteins | sample MC6MC0922MT_FD_186046 | JGI IMG/M metagenome (GOLD analysis project Ga0256771, IMG submission 186046) | Metatranscriptome of enriched soil aggregate microbial communities from Iowa State University, Ames, United States - MC6-MC0922-MT... | ecosystem: Environmental > Terrestrial > Soil >...
ACGGAATGCAATCAAATGTATGTGCGATGCCGTACATAAATATTCCAGGTGGAACAAGTCCAATTGATGCTCGCTTGACACTGTCAGGCGAAGAGAGTCAACAGCCTCCAATTTCAACTCGATGTTGTTATTGTGTCGAGTGTTCATGCAAACTCTGGGTAGACAGCTGCAATGCATTGGTCCAGCAATTTGTGCAGATGAACGAGTGGCACGAATGTACTGGACGCAGCAGCTGGATTGGATGCATGATACTTGCTCGGATCGGTTGCTTGTGTAATGACGGATGTGAGGAGACGGGATTGATGCTGAAGATCAGCATAGGTCTTACTGGACACATCCTTGTTGAACGCACCAACGAGTAGACTTCGAACATCCGCTGACACAGCACCGCCCACAACCATACCCGTGCCCACACTGGCACCGCTACTCCGACCCCATTCGAAAGTGAGTGGTTTGGCCTTGTTTGGTTTGACATTGCCCATGGCCAATGCCCGTGCCGTATCCATCGCATTGTGTGTGACATAGCATAGAATGGCCGTGTGGAATGCACGCAACAACAATCGGAATCTTGTTGAGTACTTATGATGACTACTCAACCCAATGAAGCTCATGAATCCACCACTCCCACTCCCGCTCTCATGCAACAGACGAAGTAACAGACGCTGAACACCATCCAACAGCGAGTCAGCTGAGGCCAGTAGCGGGAAGGGATCAGGAGACTGTAAGCGAAGATGAGCCAATAAGGGATGCGAGTAATGAGCATGTGCCAGTGATGCAGCATGACAGTGTCGATGCGGTGAGAGTGGTGACAGTGGTGATGGAGGCGATTCGTTGCTTGCATACCCATGTCCTTGCATACTACTATACTCACTCGTCCTGCCCACACATTCTCCTCTCTGTGTCAAGAATGCTTCAACCATCGCACCCTGCCACTCGAGTAATGAACGTAATGCGACGAGTAATTTGAGAGCCTCTGCATCAGCTGGATAGAGGGATGCGAGAGAACGACGGGGGAAGGACGATGAGGAGGAGGATGAAGATGAAGATGGGGATGACAAAGATGCTGACGATGATGGTGACAGAGTCGTATTCTTGGGCTTCTTACCATGATGATCTCCACTCTGTTTCAGATCTTTGACATGCGCTTTGCTGATCCATTGCAGCAAAGTATCCACTCGCTTAAATAAGGGACGTGCCGACACAGCAGGAGGATGGGGGCAGCGCAAATGCATGTGCTGATGTGTTCCACATCCATCCACTGCCATCAGCCTCCTATTCTCATCTGCACTCTCACCTGCGCCTGCTCGCAGGAGTTTGATGGCAACTGCATGTAGGGTGAGAATAGCACCTTGTTGTAGGCATGCAAGTACGAACTCATCAAATGACAGGTCGGGTACCTCCAATTGCAATGAGCAACGGTGCCAACGGAAGGATGGAGGGAGGAAAGAAGAGGGATCGACACCATGCTGGCCGTTGATGCCCATACGCTCATCCATCCATGTCTCCATACTACGCTCAATATAGGCAGCCAGTTGATCGACTGCGACGATACTGCGACATGCTGCCGTGATAGTGAGTAGTGAGAGTGGAATGGATTGTGTATGGAAGAGTAGGTTGGTGAGTGCTTGAACAGCAGGTTGTAGTTGGATACCACGTGATTGAAGGTTTGCAACGAACATCCACTCCTGCAAGATTGGGATCGTCTCAGACGCCACATCGAATAGAGCATGACCACTGTCATTGCCACCACGATCCATTGGGTTCGGTTGCCATGTTGCATGCATGTAGCTGTGATAATGATCGAGATCACGCAATAGCCATTGAGCCAATGACAAGTAGCATGCATCTGGCATGAGTGGTCGAGGTGCATCATCACCATGGCTATAGATAGACAATAACCACTCAGTATACAATCGGCAACGACGCATGGCCAACACGGATGGAACGAAGAATGGAGTACGCGCAGCAGATGATTGCGGTTGAAGGCAGTAGTGTGTCGGTGGGAGTGGTGAGCAGAGTCGATACATGATCGCGAAAACGTGGAATGTGCGTTGAACAGCGGAATGGAGCTTGCTCTCACCTGATGTCATGATATTCTCCACATATCTCACTTTGACCTCTCCTGTCTCAACATTGATATGTGGTCGAATGAGTCCATACACATCCTCATGGGTCAATGTCGGCTGGTCTGCATCACCATCCATATCTGGCAAGGGAGGCGACTGTGGAGGTCGAGGTGACAGATGCGAAATACTCAGCTGTTGCGAAGGGCGTGATGGATGCTGACGCGTGAGATTCTGTTGAATGGGATCGGATGAAACGAGTGCGGCGAGTGGAGCGGAGAGCAGAGAAGCCATCGTGCTCGATTTCACATGCGGGGTGGAAGGGGCAGAGAGAGCTGCATGCGACGCTGCATCGGCTTCCATCTCTGCCATGACACGATCGACATGTCGCTCTGCATAGAGTATGGCACTGATCGACTCGAGCAATGATTGAGTGGATTGAATCTCACGCTCGATTGCACCGCTACCAATACTCTGTAATACATGCTCCGACGCAAGTGGTGCGCCCATGCCATGCTCGCCACTCTGTCCCATGCTCATATTCATACCCATACTCATACTCATATCTCGCATACCGCCGTGATGAGTAGGAGTAGGGGCAGGTACACGTACCATCATGATGCTACTCCAATCCAGATGTGTGAGCAGTGTGAGAAGGCGATTAAAGGATGGAAGGAGAGGCGATTGACCGTCATTCATTGACATTGCAGTTGGAGGTGGACACTCGGTCGCAATATGCAGTGCAGTGAGCAGCAGTGTTGCAGCGTAATCACTGCATGAGCTCACTGTATAGATTTCATCGACTCGATGAGCAAAAGCAGGACGGTAGAGACCCCGCATAGGATGTCTGACATCGTGGTCACCATGTGCTTGCTGCTGTAGACTATAGCTCCAATCGGATGCCGATATGAGATGAGAAATGAATGTAGCAACGAGCTCAACCTTGACACCATTCTCACACATCATCTTGACATCGCGACGTCTGACTGGTTGAAGTGGCTGTAACTTTGCTTCTCTTCGTGCGACTCCTTTCGCCAGCTGTGCTTGCTGTGCATACTCCGCCTCTCTTCGTGACTTCTCCACACTCATCACTGTCTGCACTTCACGCTCATGTAAATCGATGACTTGACGAAGAGTCGATTGGAAGGATTGCAAATGACCAACACTCAGACGCCAACAGCGATGGAGAGTGAGCAACGCAGGGAAGGGGAGTGGACGAATAGGGATACCATCGGGAGCGGATGAGTTGGCATTGCGCATGGGAGCGGATGGGTCCATCGGTGGCATGGTATGTTCGATGAATGTATGATGGAGCTTGCGGAGGAAGTTTGTATCCGCCGCAACCGTGATCTGTTGTGTATAACAATGCCAAAATTTGTCCATGATGAAGCCATCCTCTTCTCTGCCACATGATTGTAGAATGGCGATGACACTGATGAAATAATCAATCATCAATTGAAGTTGTCCGTCCAACCATGGATGAGTCAGCTTGGATGGAGGCTTGGTACCACATACTGAGACAGTGACAGGTGGAGGATCCGGTGCGCAGAATGCAGAGAAGCATTGCCACAGACATTGCCATGCTGCATCCTTCTTCGCCATGCTACTCGCACTACTGATGGCAGTATTCGCATCGGAATCCAATGCAGCAGGTGGATGCATGGTTGGATGCATGGCAGTGACGAATGATCGATAGAAGTGTAGAATCGAAGGAAGAAGATCACCCAGTAACGAAAGTACACGCACATTTGACTGAGTGATCGGGATCATGCCTGCCAAGCCGCCTTGCTGCTGTGATGGGCCTGTCATCTGTGCTACTTGCGCTGTATGTGCTCGTCTCGACTCCCATAGATGTTGCTCAATCATCTCCACCGTTCTTGTCATGTGTGTCCATGTGAGGTGATGGATGGGCAGGGATGAGAGCTCACGCCACATACGATGTAACCACTTCGGCGCACGAGCCGTTGATAATGGCGGTGCATCAATATCGCTATCAGGACTGTGAAGAGGCTCAAAATCTGACATGGATGAATCAGGCATGGATGATGGTGAGGAAGGCGAGGGAACACCAGCAGACGATGTGGGTATCATTGGCGAACCATTGACGGCGAATGATTTCGTATCCTCCAACACTGTACGCATGAGTAGGATGAATAGTTCGGATATATCAGATCGCGCCAAGTCGAGCAACATCTCTGCATAGAGTTGGCACAATGCATCACTGGCTGCAAGAACTTGAGCCGGTGGAGATGCACCGGGTCGTCGGCGCGGCTGTCGTTCCTCCTCTCGTAGCTGCTGTGAGCACAGTGCGAACAGCTGTTGCCTTGCCAGTAGCGAAGGTGTTGGTTCGGATTGCAGCCACGTTCGTACATCGAAGTTTCTCATTATCTGTGTGCTCGTGATGCCATACTCATCCCGTACAGTGATGGCCAGACGGAAGAGATGAAGGAATTCATCGCTGCTCTTACTCACCAATGGCTTACATGCCGCACTCAACGTGTTGATCAGTGGAGTATGTTGACGGAGTAACTCCAATAACGACTGCTGAAGCGCGACGGTGTGTACGAGTGGATGGGTGAGTAATGGTGTGAGTGATGTGATGGCCCCATGCAAGAAGAAGTGAGCAGGTGGGAAGAGTGCAGTGACGGGTCCTTCCAATGCGGCCAATGCAAACAGCCAATCCACACCAGCACGCACAACTCGTTGCTGCTCACCGTCCATCTCTCCATCTACTTGTCCCTCACCTGGCGATGTCGACGGCATCGGCATGAGTGTGCCTGCAGGTGCACATATCAGTATGCGTCGAGTCAGTCGATGAACAGCGATGAGTGCCGCGCAGAATGGCAGACCAATCTCATCGAGTATGGCGGGTGACTTGGCTGCATCCATGCGCAACATTGCCTGTTGACGATTGGCATGGATATCATCCTCCACTGCACGCAGACGAACTGCACGTGTATAACGGAAGACGAATGAGACAGGTGAGCGACATCGACTACTGCCACTCCATGCAACTCGACATGGCTTCGTGTACGAATAATCCGTCTGCTCATTGCGATAGAGCAGTGGGCATAAGTCGGATAGTTGGCGATCCAGTGCGAGTACATGTGAATGACGATCGGAGAAGGATCGAATGGATGATTGAACGACAGAAAGAACCATGGCAGGATGATGTAATAACTCCCATACACCGCCCATGAGAACGGAGGGAATATGAAGCTTGCTCGTAGACAGATCACCCTGCATGGCACCCATTCCAAGCACGGGTGGAGGTGAGGGTGGACCAGTCAAGGAAGCCATCCATGCAACAGGAGACACGGACATCAATTCACTGCGACGACGATGCAGACCACTGGCGGCCGATGCCACACGAGCATAGTAACCGCCACTGCCGATCCCTCCATCTGCATACTCCGATGCACCGAATACACTTCTGGCGTCGATTTCACTCAATTGTTTATTGGTGAGACGAGACGAATTGTCATTCGCTGTGATTGGTTTGCGTTTGATGAGTGCAAGGATCTGTCGAGGGGAAGGTGCATACTCCGGAAGGTCATAGCTCTGAGAAGTGTAATAGTCGTAGTAGAAGCGATACATCTGCAACTCCATCGATGATGGTTGCAATGCATCAAACTTTGCTGCACTCAATACCGCATCAGCTCCATGTACGAATTGTTGTAATTGTTGAACATCCTCCCATCTCAATCGAGCCATATCAACAAGATCAAGCCAGAGTGGTGTCGTCACACTGGTCGGAGGGATGAGGATGGAGCGAAGTCGTTGTGGAGCGAACTTGTCTGGTAAGGCAACACCAAATCCCAATAACCTCTCACGAAGACTATTCAAATGACCCAATGCACCCGTGTTGATATCCACACCCAACCATGCACTCATCGCATGGAAGAGTTGTGGCAATGCATAGACGCTCGGATGAAGTGGTGCACCATTGGAGCGGTTGATTGCCTCCATGCGACGCTGAGAGAAATACTGCTCGAGTGATGCGATGTGCTCCTGTATTTGATGCATGATTTGTTTCCCGCTTGTTCCTTGAACCATACGGAATCCAAAGTATCCACCCATGTTATTCTGTGCTGGTTGGGAGAGATGCAAGCGTGCAAACATGAGACGACAGACTATTTGCCAATAGAGTGGTAGGAGTGGATGGTCGGGTGGACATGCCAGTGCAAATTGAATCCATCTTCGTAGCATGGATGAGCGACGAATACGATCATCGCCGATGCCTAGACGCTTGAGGCTTGCTTTGAGTGGAGCTTTATGATCACAGCGAACGATGATATGACCAAGTCTGAGCCATGCGGTGCGATCCGCCATCGTCTCCTCCAACAGAGAAGCGAACGTGGCAAATGGATAGCGGACGATGCACTCCTTGGCAGGGAGGCCGAAACTCAGCACCAATGATTCAGGTGGCAGAAGCGCATCAATGATGTGCTTAGGCGGACGTTGATATGGAGAGAAATCAAATTGAATCTCAATCTCATCGATGCTCTGTACGTCAACATTGGCTGAACCTGATGGTTGGCCCGAGAAGGTTGCAGGTCCACACCGCTCCAAATACACTCCATCCTTCCTCTCCAATCCATGCACGCCCTTCACACCCGCTGCTGCACACGCTGACAATGCCTGCTCACCGATGAATGAGAAGAGTAAGCGTGTCTCATGAGACAATGGTTGGGCGATCTGTGCCGGCTCACCACCAGAGAACGAATCACGAAAGACGAGAATGACTCGACACAAGGCATCGAACAATACTCGCAAGTTATGATCACGACTCCAATGCTCCTTCACCAGCCCATGAACGATCTCCTCACACCAATACACAAATAATGAACGAAGCGATGATGGATCTGGATCCTGTGCACGCATACGAGTCAGCATCTGGCCTGCCATGATGTAGGACAGTGTATGAATGATGTCAAACGTTGTGTTCTTGCTGGAGAAGAGTGCGCTCACTCCCTTCGGGCGGGCTTGATCCAACAGATGACGAACGAGATTGACCTGTTGAATGAGCGGCAAGCCAAACGAGTTGGTGGAGGAAGAGGAGCCATTGGAGCGTCCATTACTTGAGTGTGATGATTGAGTCATGTATGGATTGAAGCTTGGTGGAACAGACGATGATTGGCTGGGTCGTGGTGGGATGGGTGGGGCAGCCACAGCAGCAGATGATGATGGTGCGAGATTCGGCTCTGCTTGCATTGGGCCTTGCCTCTGAGTCGGAAGTGAAGGAGGAGCGAGCATCATCGACCATGAAGGTGAGAGTGAGAGGGATGGAGAGTGTAAGTGCGGATGAGAAAGTGTGCTGCGCATGAGTGGAGGCAACAGATCATGCAGAAGTCTCCATCCAAGTGGTGCCCATTGCGCATGATTCAGTAGCGCATTCCGTATCATACTCCATCCCTCACGTACGAATGCTTGGGGTTCAGCACCAAGCCAACTGATGGAGAGCTGGATGTACACAAGGACGGGGTCCGTCTTAACAATGCTTGTCAGCTCATCCAATTCCGTATCACTCACACTGAATCGTGTGGAGATCCATGCACGGACAGGTGGCAATGGCGCTTCACCACCTGCATCACGCACCTGTAGGAGTGAGAGGATGCGTAGCCACCATTGCGGATCAGATGGGCGGGAGATGGTGAATCCACTCCATACATCCGCCAAGGCTGTTGCAGCAGGAGATAACAATGCACCCAACCCACTGACGGCACTCTGGGACGCATATAGGTAGGAATGGCCATCTGGTGTGGTGGTGGATGATGGCAACGATGACAACGGTGGAGGAAGGTTGGCACCACCAACAGGTTGTTGTCCAAGCAACAATTGTCTTTGATTAAACTGAGCTTGCAAGTGTTGTTCAACCGGAGGAGGTTGTGGTAGGACTGAATGAGACGAGTTGGGTGGCATAGGTGGTGGCACCGGATTAGATGCTCCTACTGCACCCGCTCCAGAGTTTCGTCTACTATTCGCACGTGATGCATGTGCTGATGCTGAGCGTAGTGTGTGTGACCAGGTACATGTCGGGAAGTTGATGAATGCAGTGAATGGCACCGTTTGAGAGGCAGTGGAGGTGGATGCTGAACTCGGTGGTGGAGTTGGCCTGAGTTGTGCCAATCGAACATCAGCCAGCATGAGTAGAAGAGCACGATGAAATTGCCAACCAAGCAGAGGGGTGCGTGGGCGGGGAGGGAAAAAGAGATGTTCCGGGCGGATGAGTGGGTCAGGCTGCGCGGGACGTGGCGCAGAATGGGAGTTACGTGACGGCTCAGCTGTTGGCTGCGTGGTGAGGAGATAGTCATACGGTAATCTGAGCAATACATTACGCGCCAGTTCACATCCATGTGATTTGGGAGGTGCAAGGAGTAATGACTGCAGGATGTACATGTCTCCAGCCGCCGGTCTCCATGAGCTCAGATCCAGGTCATCGAACAATGCCACGGCAGCCGGGCCAATGAAACGCCAATAATGATGACACAGGAAAAGGAGGAATGAGATCGCCAATGGATGGGCGGCACACAGGGAGAGGATGTATGGTTGGCATGGTCGGAATAGTTCTTCGCGAGTGGTGAGGTTGATATAGGAGCAATGGAAGAGTTCATTGAGAAGGATGAGAGGTAGATCAGTGATGGTTGGACGGAAGTTGAAGCCATTTTTAGATTGAGAGGAATCATTCTCCACATCTTGCATCTGCATCTGCTCCTGATCATACGATGGTGGTGTGGCATCATGTGAGTTGCGACGATGTTGTTTGTGTTTGGATGTTCGTTGAAGTGGCGGGATGATGCATGGAGAAAGTTCATATGGCTGCTTACATAACTTCGTTGCGCCCATCAGCACATGAACATAGTCACCCTTGCCATTGAGCAGCAAAGCTTGAAAGCGTTCACGTGTGTTGGCGCCACTTGGAGTGGCGAGGTAATGCAACCAATTGGTGAGGAGCAATGGTGTGAAGGCGAGAGAGGAATCGTTATAATCCGTCGGCATCGATTGGTTGAGCATACAGAGCAATGCTTGGCCTGCCGCCTCACTACTCAGCATATGAAAGGGTAGATCGGAAAGGAAGAAGAGAACATTACTGCTGCAATGCTGCATGCTGCAGATCAGACGTAAAATACAGAAGTCGACATCCTTCTGCAGGAGTGAATAGAATGAATGGCATGCATGGCAGCATGGATAGGGATGAAGGCCGACGGGAGTAGAGAGAGCAGAGTGGTCAGCAGCAGCGGCATCGACACCTTTATCCTTGTTGAGTTCATCATCGACTTTTCCTTCCATTTCCATCGTATCCTGTTGTCGTTTTGCATCCATCCATGCCTGCTTCCATGCCTCACCAAGCAGTGCAACGATTGAAGTCAGACTCTTGGCAATGAGTTTGTTGAGGTGTGAGTACTCAGGAAAACGATTGAGTGCCGCACTCAACAGCTGAACGGCACACTTTACTTCACCCATTGCTTGAGACAGACATTGACGATCATATGCATCATATGCATTCTCATGCTCGCCCGGCTGCTGGCCTTGCTGCTGATTCTTGCCAGGTGCACGATGATGATGACGACGATGACGATGCATGTCAAGATGACGTCGAGCAAGGTTGAGGAAGATGGGATAGACTCGGCTACGGACCAATGGTAAGAGTGGAATGCGCTGCAGGAGTTCACAGTAGTCGGATTCATTGAGCGAAAAGTTGTATGAAACATCCGTATTGAATGCATTCCTGACTCGTGTCTCATCTAACACGATCCATTCAGCCGACTCTGTGGAGGAGTCATCCATCGATGGTCGTGTGTCATCTCCATTGCCATCCTCCCCATGTCGCACGACGACACGTTCCCCATCCTCTGCACGTGGCTCCAAATGCCACTCACCAATATTACTCACTCCACCACCACCAATCATCACCCGCTCCAATTGTGACTGAGCGGAGAGTGAAGCCGTGGGTGACACGCCGGGTGAGGGGGCAGTATTGAACTTGAGTTGCTTGCCTGGTATGGGGGTGACGAGGAGTGTGAGAGAGGCGAGGATATGTTGGACGAATACATCACTCCACAACCAACCAGCTGCGTCTCTCACCGCCTGTGATGGTTGAGCCGCGCTCATGTCATTCGTATCGAGTGAAATCTGTGCAGGGTTAGCTCGTGCTTCATTCTCATTCGCGCGCTTGAATTGCACGAAGCTTCCCCATCGTGTGATGCCTCGACATCGCAACACTTGACAGAGGACATATTGGTGGTCGTTATAGCTGCCGAATTTGAACAATGCATCGACGACAATGCGGATCCACTTACGAACACTACGACGGAACTGGCTATCTTCACGTGCACCGAATGGAATACTCGATGGAGAGGGCGAGGAAGGATTGGATGAAGAGGAGGAGAGGTCTGATGAATCCGTACAAAGCTCTTCTACCTGCTCATCAGCCAATTCTACTTCTTCGTCATCAACGAGAAGCTTTGGTTCGACAGATGCCGCCTGTTGCGCCGCTGCAGGATCCAGATTTGGTGGTAATGTCTGTTGTGCGGCCGCCTCGGTCATGGACTTCAATCTCACTTTGACCGCTTGTCGATGTTCCTGTCTCTCCCTCGCTCGTACGCGCCATACACGTCTCTGCTGCTCATGCTCCGGATCGACAAACTTCTCAAAGAAGAACAGAACATCCAGACAGTAGCGCAGATGATGCATGAACTCGAGTGAGGGACGAGCGGCGGGAGAGGGAGAAGCAGACGACGAGGAGGATGAAGAGAGAGGAGCATCGGAGGTGTCAGTCGGGTCGATCTCACCCTCATGTTGAACACCTCCAGCTGATTGCATCGGACCACGCATGAGCTCATGTAAGTAGAGTTCAATTTGTAACATGGCTGATTGTGAGAGGAAGCGTCGAGACGTCAAATCTTGCATGGCGAGGGATTGAAGATTGGCCAGCTTTGCATAGGCCTGTTCTGCCTGTCGTTGATCGAATTCTGCCACTGCATACGTCACCTTATGTTCGAGTGTGACCCCATCCCCACACATGCCTCGCTGCTCCTGCTTCTGCATGCGTAACTGCCAGAGACATTGCAGCTGTAGTAATGCTGCAACGGATGCATCCTGTGCGGCATGTCTCGTTGCGGAGAGTTGGAAATGGGCTTGTCGAAACTGTTCGAGTAGATCATAGAATCTTCCTCTCAATGCTGCCGCCTTCCGTTCAAACCATTGACTGAATGCCCGCGCATTGGTATCATGACGTTGATGTAGTGAGGCGGCGATGATGTCACTCTGGAGTCGGCCCAGCACACTCGACGGTGGACGAAGATTCGATACCGTGCGTTCATGCATCTGATTCTCAAGTAGAGAAGGAACGGAGAGAGGAATGGATTGTTGCAAAGGTTGAGCGAGTTGCTGTGATGCCTCCTGTATGACAACAGAGTGCTGGTGTAATTGTTGTTGTTGTTGGGCGGATATGTATGTTGGTGGAGCTGCCTGTTGCATGGGAGGCTGAATAATCTGAGGTTGGGCTGGTGCATATGCTGGTGGAGCATAAGAGGGTGGTGCTTGGGTGGGAGCTTGTTCTTGCGCTTCAGCAGCTAACAATGCAGTTGGAGGAGGAGCATAGGATGACGATGGCTGAGGTGCGGAGACAGGCATGACTGTGGGTGGAGCAATGGCGGACATTGGATCCATCTGCGATTGGGCCTGCTCTGGTGCTGCCAAAATGACGGAACTTCCTTCCTGCTCCCCTTCGATGTTCTCCTCCGCCTGCTCCTTGATTTCTTCTTCCTCCTTCTCTTCCGCAATCGTCTCTTCACCGCCAGGCTCAGCTTCTTCCTCCGCCTCAACCACTTGGTGTAGACTGATCGATGTCACATCAATGCCGACTTGAGATTCATCAACCCGAGTGATGGGTGGCGATTGTACTTCGGGCTCGAGAGTTGGATAGGCGGGCTCATGCTGAACCCCAACAGGAGGTAAGAGGATGGATGACGAGGACGATGAAGAGGAGGCATCAATGGTGACAGGAGCAGGATGGGTAGGCGAACTGACAACAGCTGATTCACCAACTTCCGCCTCAGATGGAGGAACCTCTTGCACAACAGGTTCGGCTTCGGCTTGCGCATCAAGAACTGGAGCAGAGGAAGACACTGCAGCAGAGAGACCCAGCGCGGCATTCGCATCCCGTTGCACGTCACGCGTCTGCTCGATGACCGAGGACGATTGACCCTCATCAATATTCACCGGCTCGGCTACAATCGGAATGGAGGCAGGAGGGAATGATGATGCTTCTATGTCTTGTGCAGGTGCGGATACAGTGGCTGATGACCACGAGTCGGCCGCCTCCACTGATGACACTGGTTCAACAACAGGTTCAGATTGAAGTGATGCATCCGCCAATGATGACTGCTCAACAACCTCACTCTGCTGTACCTGCACTTGTTCTTGTTCTTCCTCTACTGCTAGTTGTGCATGTTGTTGTTCCTTCTTCTTTTTCTTCTTGTTTCGCTGCTTGGTTGGAGGCCGCTCCAGCACGAGAGACATGACTGATGTGATGGGATGAGTGATTGAGAGAGATGGAAGCAGACAGTAGTTGAGTGGTGGTGAGTGACGTCAATGGGAGTGAGTGGAGAAGTAAGGATCAGTCAATGATCGTGTATTGAGTGATATCCTTGATCGTCTGGTAACAATATATGTTGAGAATGTCCAACTTTGATTGAACAACCACAGCAACCACTGGCATCAGAG
>Ga0256771_1000188_pt1 | contig 12606 bp, 3 predicted proteins | sample MC6MC0922MT_FD_186046 | JGI IMG/M metagenome (GOLD analysis project Ga0256771, IMG submission 186046) | Metatranscriptome of enriched soil aggregate microbial communities from Iowa State University, Ames, United States - MC6-MC0922-MT... | ecosystem: Environmental > Terrestrial > Soil >...
GGGCAGGTAACTGTTGTATATAGAAACGAGTTCCGATTCCGGAAGTAAACAAACCGCAAACAATGGAGAACAGTGGTCGTATCACCGTCTCATCTGGGGAACAATATGATGACTAAAAGAAGTCTGAAAATGAGAAGGCGCGATGGTGCATATCAGCCGGGCAAAACGCAACGCGAAAATCAGGAGCATGTTCTCTTATGAACATACACCTCTCACCAGAATGGGCACCATCCAATGTAGCATTGACAAAGGTTCGTATGACTCGTTGCTTGTTGAATGAGTTGTTCGACTTGTTCCGCCGTATCGAGTACGACATTCGGATCAAAGTCGCGACCAAGCAACTTCGATTCGACACGCGCGATCACACTCAGTGCTTTCGCATTCAACACCTCACTACCGGCATCTTCCGGAGCGGAAGCAGGAAGGCCACCACTGCCACTACCACCAGCATCAGGAGCACCACCAACTCCATTGACTGCAGTGGCATCTGGACCAGGAGCTTGTGAAGGAGGTGTGGTGGAGACCTTACTTGCACCTGCACCCACAGTTGGACCGAGAGGATTCTGTCCAGTGGCAATGGCAGCAGCTGCGACACCATTGGGAACAGTCACATCCGTCTCGGCTCCTGCACCAACCGTCTTATCTACATCCGTTCCAGCAGCAGCAGCCGCGACCGCAACAGTGACTGCTGCTGCAGTTGCTCCAGTTGTCTCATCTCCATGCATGGTTTGTTTCTTTGGTGCGGTCACCAGTCGCCAATTGATGAGTGGGTCATATACGAACGCTTCCAACACCGCCATCACACTCTCTTTGTTCTCGCGTAACACACGCATGACACTATGAGCCGTCGCACGGAAGGTACCTTCGATGCCACTCACTTCCATGGCGTTCACCAACATCCTCGTGAGTCGAAACGGAATCTTCTCGGGGAACTTATCTCGTTGCATGGCGACTTCGAAACAGTCGCCGAAGTCAATGTGCAAAATCTTGCCGGAGGAACGATCCAACATCAAGTTGCAGGGGTGTCGATCTCCCAACCCCAAGATGTAGCCAACCATACACATGACAGCCAGGGAGCGAGTATAGTTCGTACGACGATCCAACCATACTTCACTGGATGAGGCCGACAGCCATAACACATTGGCCAAGTCTGCTCCAGTCGTTCTCGAGAGTGCATGCTCGAACACTTCAACTTTTTGCATCAGTGGCAATAGGGCATGATCCGGAGCCATTTGGAGCATCAATCGATGTTCGATGTTGAGCAGTACCTTCCGTGCATCGCGATATTCCTTGATGAGTGCATGGAGTGTGTCACAATTATGCAGCCATTGAATGAGGCCGCTATTCGGTGCCAGGGGTATGACGGCGTATCCACGAATCTTCAAGTCCTTGCGATTCGTTTCGGAATCAGCCTGCAACAACGTATTGACCAGACCAAACAGCTGCATGACACGCTTATCTTGACGCAGATCTTCGTGCCCCTTGAGTAGGAATGTATACTCTCGTCCATCATCTCCCATGATACTGAGTTTTCGTGGCCGCTGCTTGGATTCGATGACCTTCAATGTGGGCACGAAGAATGCGATTCGGACTCGAGATCGATCCGCACAGTCACGATCGGCCAAGAAGGTGCCTGGCATGGCTAACACGAGTGAGTGTGCATGCAACAATGTCGGGGAGACGAACTGCAGCTCCAAGTCACTTTGAGAAGTCAGTTGCTTGTTGATGCGACGGAAGCATCCGACCAATATATCCCATGCCTGATTGACATCGGAATCATTTCCTGACGACAGGAACTTGTCCATCCATTCGAAGCTCTCTTGGAAATCACGCCCGAAAGAATGCATGAATGAAATCTCCTGTAAAGTGGAGGCACCTCGTTCCATCATGCGACGAAGCGGGCTCAGGATGCTCATCATCGCCTCAAAGTTTCTGGAGGGACCGAACCACAGTCGACTGGCTTCTTCCAACGCTTCATGCCACATTTCACTCCAGAGGATCGACACACGAATGAGCTCACGGGAGACCATCAATGCTTGGTCGACGAGTTGGGCCTCATGTGTCTGGATGACATTGAGCAATTTGAGTGCACACTTTTGACGAACTCGACTACTGGACTTGCTGACGACTGCTAGTGGATAGACTAACGCTTGAGCATGCTTGAGTCCAATCTTGCACAATAGTTGGAAGATGCTCTGTCGAACCGTCGCAGCCGGTGCGTCAATTCGTGCGATAATCTGGGGGATGACACACAGCCATGTATCAATACTCAATGCACCACCATGGAATCCTACATGCAGCTCACTGGCAACTTCCGCGTCCATGCCATGAGCAAACCACAGGGTCAACAATCGAAGGATATCTTGGAAGCTATGCGACTCACCAGCGAGACTGATGGATTTGAAGAAGCCACGAATGGCGGGAATCACATGCTGACGTATCTGGGCATCCAAGGAGGCCAAGGCGGATTGATAGGACTCTTCAGCCAAGATGGGTGATGCTGCTGCAGCTGATGATGAAGATCCATTCGTACCATTCATTGTTGCCGTTGTGGTTGCCGAAACACTATGAGCATTCGTATTCTTCCTTGCATCCATGAGTTGTTGTTTCTTCTGTTTATAATGTTGTACCAATCTGAAGTTGATGACCGCCCAATTGTGCCACACTTTATACAGCTTCCTCGTCGTATCTCGACTGGCAGTGGCTTGTCCGCCGGATGATTCAACTTCATCGAAGGATGGATCGGCGGCGGCGGACGAAGGGAAAGGACCGGGGATCGAACGAGTGGATTGCAAACTTGTGCCACCCATGCCCATTCCGCCACTTGCACTGCCATACCCGAATGAGCCAGGCATACCAGACTGACTTGCATAAGGACTGGATACTGGAGAAGTGAGAGCATCGAGTCCTTGGGCATCAGCTATATCAGACGTGTGTGGAGAGGACACACCAGGATTCATACCCATCTCTGATCCATACACACCTCCAGACTGGGTGGCATAGCCTCCGCCATATGATGCGGATCCAGCAGTTGGAAGTGTGGCACCTCCATCCATGTATGCGGCCTCTTCCGTCGCTCGTCTGAAGTAGTGCATAATTCGTGGAATGTTATCTTCGCCAAATGTGAAGTTATCGGCGGTCGTCGTCGATGATGATGATCCAGCAGCAGCGTTGTTCGATGACATACCTAAACTTCGACGTTGTTTCAATTTGGATGCGGAGCGTCTCTTCGCTGCAGCCGAGGCCTTGCTCGATTCAGCTGGCCCGAACCCAATGATACGGATGGGACCCGTTGCAGTACCATTCTCGCCTGCACCATTGACAATGACACTGGTTCCTGGAGCAACATTGATCGAAGCGGACGAATTGGACGATGCAGTCCCACCAGCCGCAGCAGTATCATGGGTGAAGGCAGTAAGAGAGAGATGCCATAGACCAAGCTTGAGATAGATGCGAGCTTTGAGACGATGCAATTGAGAGGAGGAAAGATTCGACAGGTGGAATGGAGAGGAAAGTGGATCGAATGATGAGGAAGAGGATGAGGATGGTGCGGTCGATGATGCAACTGGTGGTGAAGAATTGACACCGGTAAATGTTGGCAAGCTACCAGACATGGATGATTGTCGTGCAGTGCGAGCACGAACAGGTGATCCTGGTCGAGAACCTGATTGGGCGGCACCGCCAAAAGACGTTGGAGGTGAGACGGAGATAGACATGGATGGTGCACGACTCGGACGCGTGATATGCAACGTACCATCCGCGCCAATATCGATGCTGTGGCGGCGATTACCAAGTAGTTCGTCCCATGAACCAGCATTCTGACTTGCTGCTGCTGTGTGTGCAGCATAACCTCCTCCTCCAGCACCGCTTCGTGACGTAGTGTACGCTTCCAACTGAGTGCTGAGTTGTTGTAGTCGTGTCAATGCCTCAATCTTCATTTCAATGCCCGCCGCATCTTCGCCTGCTTTCCACAGATGCTTCAGATAGGCATAGGTAACTGCGGGGAAATCCGTGGGGAACGGGGCCAAGTTACCGTTACCGTTGCTGGCGTCATTCGTCGTCTCCGCCTCACGATGCCATTGTTGTGGATCAAATCCAAGTAACGTTGTGAGCACCTGAAGTGAGAGTGAGAGCTTGCCGGATTTTCGACAGAGACTATCGAAGCGCAACCAGGTGTCCATGTCCTCTTGTGGTGAGAGAACCAATCGACGCACCAACAGAACATTCTGCCATACATCGACACTTCGTGCTGCACCATGCAGTAAGCGTTGTGACCACATTCGACGAAGTAATGGTGGAACATATGAGGAAGGCAACAATGGAGCTCCATGTTGTTGGATACGTTCCCGACCGATGAATGGGTTGAGATTGTTCATTCCTCGTTTGTTCGTGTGTGCATCGTATCCAGTCGCATGCAACCATCCAATTTGTCCACCTTTTGCTTGTTGTTGCATGATGGATTGTTTCAATCGTGTGATCTCCGCCATCTCTCCAAACTGTTGCACTTGGACCAGTACTGGATACGCTCGTGCATAACTCTCGGACATGAGTGCACCAAGCTCGGCATCCAACATGGCACGACCTCGTTCAATGCTTCTCCAGGCCTCACCAAGATCATCCATGTACAATGCGGCGATACATCGAAGCAGTTCATGTTCCGCATGGGAGTGATCGAGGGAGGTGACGAACTTGGACATGCTGGACCATGCACCGAGATTCCATGCAGCCATACAAGCCAACGGCGCAATCTCTCGACGGATCGCTTCAGACTCATCTGGACCAGCCAAGGTGGCCGTGGCCAAGATTCCATCACCACTCAACCCGTTCCCGTTGGACCCACCATGATCCAATCCAAGTCTCGACCATGTTGTCTCTGTCAATGTGTACAATCTCTCCCACTCGCCCAACGCCTTCAGACAGCGCATCCTGCCAAGTGTATAGTCGACCGTCTCTGGATTCTCGATCTGTTTCCTTTCATAACTCTCCAATGCCTCTTCCCATTTCTGCAGCTTCTCATACCAACCAACTTGGATATGGAAGGAGGAGGTGGAACTATCTTCGGGTGACAGCGCCAAGTTCGTGCTTCCTGCTGTGGTCGATGCGAGTCCAGTCAGTCCTCCAGTGGCTCGTGCGATCGATTGTTCTCTCAATCGTTGTTGTTCGATCTTCTTGTTGTATGCGAGGATACCGAGTGCTGCCTCGGGGTTTCCAAGTTGGTTGTGGATGGCGATGAGACCCTGTGCGGTGGCTGCGGCAGCTCGAGCTGGATCCAAGTCCACTTCCTTCTCGGCGTAGTAGAGCGCCTTGGCATATGCATGAACACTCTGTGCAAGCTTTCCGAGCATCCGGCCATCGAATGGCATGGACTTGCCATCACGCTCCATCAACTCGACGAGGTTCAATAATGCATGAAGCACTTCGCTGGGCAAGTTGGTTGCATGGAAGGCGGAATCGATACAACGGATCAGGTCATCTTGGTAGCGATCTTGTAGTTCATTCCAACAACTCACGAAAGATGCATGAAATAATTCACGAGCTAATGGATGGTACTTCTGAGCGAGGATACTACATGACCTCAATGCTGGAGATGGGGACTCCTTCAACAGTTCAATCGAGAATGATCTCATCCATTCGATCCAATCATCTTTGGTGCTTCTCTGGCTCACCTCCCACACCTTCTGGAGATTGGCCTCGGACACTTGCAGCTTCTTCGGAGGAGGAGCGTTCCCATGGTTGGCACCAACACCGAACCCGAAGCCGAAGCCCAACCCCACTCCGACTCCAACACCCCAATCCGAGTCGAACGAGGAATTGGAATCGAAGGAAGAGTCATCATTGGCGAACGAACCGTTGGATGTGGCACCAACTCCACCGATGGTTAGTCCTGCTGCGGCTAACGCTGGTGTGGCACCAACTAGACCTGTACTGGCAGTTCCAGCAGCAACCATGTTTCCATCCTTGCCTGACGTACCACCTACACCACAGGCCCCTGCTGCACTCATTCCATGACTTCCCGGTCCATTCATTCCCAGTCCGCCCAATCCACCCAATCCAGCCACGACGGACGCTCCACCCATCGCCGCCAAATTCAATCCGAAAGTTGGAGCGATCGCCAAGATGCTTCCTGCCAAACCCGTACATCCAAACCCCTGGAAGCACTTGAGACCAAGTTTGATCCCATCGAGATCGTGTGGGTAGATTCGTTGGAAGTGAGATAATTTTGCAACGAGTAATTCGAAACGCTCCAAATAGGTGTGAGTGATTGGGGGAGGCGCCTGGATCATTCCGGCAGTGTGAGCTGATCCAGCATGTGCAATCAGGATCGCTTCGATGAATGCCGGCTGTTTCAATCCGGAACTTGGTGGCTCATTCTTGCTGCTACTACTACTTGAATGCGTCCCGCCATGTCCAGCGCTCAGTGAGTGATGCAACCCTCCTCCCAGGTGCTTGTCCACCCATCCAGGCTGGTTGAGTATGCGTGAGAACATTGGCAGGAAGTTGATGGCGGCCGTCTGGAATTGAAAGAGGAGCAAACACAGTAGCTGAAGAATGTCTTCACGGAGTGGAGCGAGAGATGAAGGATGGAGGAGTGAATGGAGGTCGATGGTTCGAGCGGCACTGCTACTACGTGTCCCAGTGGGAGGAGCAGTGAGTGTGGCGAGTGTGGATGCAATGTGTGCTGCAGCTGGAGAAGAAGAACCAGGAGTCGCCGTCGTGGTGACAACCTCTTTGCTGCTCTTACTTGTGGGAACGATTGGAGGTGGATCAGGCAGCTCGAGCAACCTCGCCAAAGGTAGCATCAATCTTCCCGCATATTCATGTAGGTTCAATATGCGTGCAATACTTGCAATACTTGCAATGGCGGCCTGTTTGACAATCAGGTTACTCTCGGGCTGTTCGGCGAGTCGAATGAAGGATGGCAGAACCAAGTACAAATAATCCGTCGTCCATTGACTGCCAACGATGGAGGCACGTGAAGACATGGATGAGAAGGAGAGACCAGATAACGGATGGGGAGCTGGAGGTCGCGAGCCACTGGACCCTCCACCGATCGTCACACTTGCTGCAGCGGCTGTCGATCGAGATTGTGGTGTGAAATACTGCTGGTTGATCACATTGAACGTATGAAGTATCTTGAGCGTCATATGTCGTTCGAAACTTCGATCCGTATGAAGCAGGTGCAACAGTGCCGGCACCAACGTGGGCAAGTAGACCTTGAATTCGTCACGCAAGGCCAAGACGATCTTGTTGATTAAGATCAAGATATGCGTCGTCCATGTCTCGGAGACATGCTGTGGAACGGAGGACACGGATCCGCTGGCTCCACCACTACCAACATTGGTTGCAGGCACAGATGTGGATGCATCGACCAACGTTGACGGAGTAACAGATGAGCCTCCACCGACCACGCCACCACTTCCATGACCTCCCGCTCCAACAGATGGTCCAACACCTCCCCATCCATATGTGATCAACTCGAAGATACCTTGTAAATATGGCTTGATTTGGTGGCGTACAACGGAGATCAGGTGGCCTAACTGAATGAAGAGCGCGTCACGCAAGCTGAAATCGAAGTCGGTCTCCCCTGAAACATTCGATGCAGATCCACCGGATCCGGATGAGGAAGCCGAGGAAGTGTTGCTGGAACTCTTGCTCGATGTGCCTCCTCTTCCTGCTGCATTGTTGCTTGTCGTCGCATTGGCACCACTTGTCGCCGTTGGTGGATTGAAGCTGGTCTGTTTGAGCACTTGGATGAATGTGGGCACAATCATCGGCAGATACTTGGCACACTTCGTCGAGCTTCCAAGACTACGCACAATGAACATGATCGCTTTCAACACTTGGGAATGGTGCGTGCCCAACGAAGGGTCACGGAGGATCTTCAACAGTCCTTGTAAGGCGACAGTTGGATAGTAGTCATCACTCAATTGTGAGAGGGAACTAGACAAGGAGCCACCTCCAGGTAAGGAAGGCAATGCATCCTTCGTTGCACCTCCTCCTCGTTGTTGTCCCTGTTGATTGTTGGCAGTTGGAATGTCTTGACTGGGCATCGTTGCTCCCGCTCCAGCCATGCCTCGATTGAAGCTCTTCACCGGAACAATGAGGAATCCTCTCGAGGATGCATCCAGTATCTCCCGATAGACATAGGGATCCAATGCACCGAGCACACCGAGCAATTTCAACACTTCACGACGAACGAGATACGCGCTACTTGCAGAGGCGGAAGGAACGGAACTAAGCATCGATCCACGACCACCAACCATCCCTGCACCAATGAGACCTGAATCGGCGCCGTCGACCGGAGCCGAGCTTCCGCCACGCACATGGTTGACAACAGCCTCACCCTTCCTTCCTCCCGCCGTCGACTGCAACAGTCCCAAGAGAATCTTCAATAGTCCCGGGTAGCGGAAGTATGGTTCCACAACGAATCCCGTGGCAGTCAACAACGATGAAAGCGTTCGCAACACGACATCCTTGCGCAGGACGGAGGAAGCTTGTCGAAGGTTGCCTGAGGTGGAAGATGGGTTGAGTGAGAGCAGATGGAAGATCAATGGAAGGAGTTGCATCAGATAAGATTGAGGATGTGGAGTCGTCGATGTCGCACTGGATGATGCATACTTTGGTGTGTTGAATGTTTCGCCTTCATTCCATGCCACCAGTGCATCTCCACCCTCGCCATAGTCTTCCAGGCCATTGGTCGTGGCTCCAGGCGGCATCGCCAACACATGTCCACCAATCAATGCCAACTTGGATAATGCATCCAGTAGACAATTACATACACGTAGGTCGGCATGAAGACTTGAGAGAGACGGAGTCCGACCTCCTTCACGAGTCGAGTTGGAGCGGGATCCACCGACATGGTTGCCCGAGCGATCCAGGCCCGAATGTGTGAGCGGGATACAACTGCGAAGCTTGGGGATGAGAACTTGCAAGATGGTTTCGACATAGGGCAACAGAAGCATCTTGGCAGATCGAAGCAAGTGTCCAAGCAACAAACAGCTTTCCTCTCGAGTACGCGCATCGGCTCCATGGTTGATCTCCGTCAACAGTTGCATGAGTACTTTCCGTAAACTTGGCATGACCAGTGCGGGAGACCGTACACCAATCCGCCCGATGATACTACATGCCACTCGTCTCACTCCCAGATTCTCATCGTTGAGCATGAGGAAGAGCTGGTGGATAAACCCGGGAGTATGCAGGAATAGATCATCGAGTCGATGACGTGAGGGAGGCAGCGACCAACAATCGAGGAGTGGATTGTTCGAGGAAGTGAACCCATCGGCGGCGGAGGAGGAAGAACAGCTGCCATCCGAATCGAAATCATCACTATCATCAAGCATCGATTCAGTCAAATTGATCCCATCCATATTGTCGTGACCATCGTCGCCATCCTCATGGCCGAACAATCCACAACCAGCAACGCCCTCTCCATCTCCATCCCCCCTCAGCAACACGCTCAAGATCGCTCGTCGATTTGAGACGACGGGGTCGGAAAGGGCCGAAATGAGCAGCCGGTCTAAACAGGAGATTATGGTGGAGATTTGCAGAGGGGAGAATGAGGCAGTGAAGAATGATGCGGATGTGAGCACATCGAGAGAAGCGGAGGAGTTGGAGTCCGATGAGGAAGAGGGCGTGAAGAAGGATGCGGGAGTGGGAGCTGAAGAGCCTCCAGCTGATTGTAAAGTAGGTGGAGCAAACCCTGCCAAAGATGCAGCAATCCCTGCAGAGACATTGGCGTTACCACCGGAGCTTTTCGATGCATGCTGTGGTTGAGGTACCGCGATACTTTGCTGTGCGTTCAACACCACATGAGCTCGCTGGTTGTCCAACAATGATCTCATGACCCTCTCCTCGTTCTCTCCCTTGGTCTTACAAAGTATCTTCGCAATGGTGACCGATGCCACACGTCGTATCTTTGGATGGTGGAAATCGAGCAGAGCGACCAGGTTCAGATCACGCACGACGGACAGTAAAGTGTGATTCGTGAAAGGGAAGGAGGCGAGAGTGTGGAGGGAGAGCAAGAGTAGGTCGAATGCGAGTGAGGAGGAGGCATCGGATGAAGGAGATGGTAGCGATGGACTCGACCCACTTCCCACAGACATGATGGTTCGCGCCGGTGTGGTGAGGATGCCTCCGAAAGCAGCGAGGGTGCTCGGACGACGCTTCGGTGGACCGACTGCTGCGGGAACTGGAGCGAAGTTGCCACTCGATGCAGCCGTCACGCTGACACTGCCAACGCCACTACGACTACCCATGCCAACACGACCTAACTTACGTCGACCGTCGGAGGAAGAGGCATCGATGGATGATCCAAAGCCTAGCCCAACAGCGAACGGACCGACCAATGCATGTACAACTAGGGGAGATGGATGAGAATGAAGACGAAGATGAAGATGATGAACCACCACTGCTGATGCCACTGCCGCTACTATGGCTACCAGCACCAGGAGTCAATGCTGCCGCGGATGGATTCTGCATGACTGCCAGAAGTACACATGAGATTCGATGGAGTAACTTCTCCTGCAGCAAGGCGATCACACGACCGACGGGCAATCCTGATGCGGAGATGATGGTCGATGTGAGTGATGATGCAGTGGTGGATGGAGATGAAGGATATTTGCCATTGGCAGAGGAGGATGGAGAGGTTGATTGGTGTGGTGGCAGCGGGTGGACTGCGCCGGTTGGAGTGGGCGGATTGTTGTTCCTCGATGCACTCGACGTTCGTGATCGATTCGAGGCGGAAGATGTTGGTGTTGAAGAAGACGAGGAAGATGATCCGGAGCTATTCCATACATTTCCCAAAGGATCCCGATTGAGATTGGTGCACATCGCCAGAACACATTCAATCAACGCCGGAGTGAGCCCTCCAACGAAGAGTTGCTCCACCAACTCCGAAGACAAGAAGGGCAACAGGCGGATTCCGAAGGCCACACTCAATGAGGCCAAACAGTTGAGAGATTCATTACAGAAGGTATGTTGTGGAGTGGATGGAGTGGCTGCACTGCCTCCTCCAACACGCAGGGTACTAAACCTCGAAGAGGTGACCGGATGGGTTCCTCCCGGAGTCGTATGGGAGGCGGAGGATCCAAGTAGGACACCTTCACGAATCACTTCCATGATCACCTCGATGATCCTGTGGTTGGAGGCGTTGGACGCGAGACGTTTCGAACCGAGCACAACGAGATCGCCTAGCGACAGGAATCCAATCTCGCGAGATATCGGGTGTGGCGCCGATGCGGATGATCCTGAAGATGGTTGCCACGAGACCATGCTGGAAGGGTTGAGACCTAATGCGCTGGCGGCAGCAGACAAGCTTGGTGAGTTGGCAGCATATCCTCCACTCCCCATGACACTGATACGTGTATTGACCAGTACATGAAAAAACATGCAATCAAAGTATCCCATCCTTGAGCATGCTTCCCAATCGAAAGAGACCAGCTTCGGAAGCAACGCCACGATCGAATCACGCACCAATCGAGAGTGGCTTGAATGCAGCTGCAGGAAGGCGGGGGAACCGGGCGTGGAAGCTGCTGTACCATGACTCTCAATCGATCGCTCACCTTTGATCGTCAGATCCTTGAATCGAAGGACCATCTCAATACAATCTCGATAGCGCGTCGAAGGAAGTGGCTGGGACGAGGAGGATGGAGATGTGCTGCCACCACCTTCAGTCATCGTACCCACTGCACCTGATCCACTCCCTCTCAGAAATTCACCAGAACATCGAAGTAATTCATGTAGAATCAGCAGTCCTCCATGAATGCTTTCCACATTCGGCACGGAGTAGGGCGTGGAGACCAGCGAGGTCGTGTGTGCATGGATGATCGCTGCGGCACGAGCAGTGGCCATCGAGTTTCCAACACTTGCAATCGCTTGTGCCGCAGTTTGTGTGAGGATACTCGGTGTAAGTTTGAATGAACGCATCACTTCCGCATACACCAACCCATATCGCTGACTTCGTAATCTCATGGCACGCTTGGCGATCAACTGGATACAGCATCTCAAGGCGGCCGCAGCAGCCTCACGAACAACGAGAGATCGATCACGTAACGCTGTCCATACCTTGTCTAAAAATCGTCCAATGTGTACATTGAATAATGTCGGAGTGTTCGATGCCAGTTCTCTCAGGACGGTGACGGCGGCAAATCGTCGACTCTCTCCCCGATCCCCTTCCAGCCACTCCAGACTTTGATTGATTTGAAACTCGACGATATCGGAAGAGAAGGTGCCACCAACCCGAGCCAGATGACCTAATGCACTCGCTGCTGCTGAAAGAAGACGAAATTCGAGATGTAAACGATCATCAGAAGAGAGTGCTGAAGAGGAGGAGAGTGGAGCACTGCTGCTACCTGTACCACTGCCACCACTGCTGCCACCAATGCCTGTGCCGCCGATACCACCCCCACTTGTACCACTCGCTCCTGCCGCACCAGCTGTTGTCCCACTTCCACTTCCACTGCTGGATCCCCCTCCAGTCTGTTGCAGAATCATGCGTAAATAATGTGCAAATCGAATATTTTTCGTTTCATTCTCCTCCGCACTGAATGACTGGCCCATCATGATCCCGCCCTCGCCCAGCCCCCCGACCCCATACCCACTCTTCAC
>Ga0256771_1000194_pt1 | contig 12544 bp, 1 predicted proteins | sample MC6MC0922MT_FD_186046 | JGI IMG/M metagenome (GOLD analysis project Ga0256771, IMG submission 186046) | Metatranscriptome of enriched soil aggregate microbial communities from Iowa State University, Ames, United States - MC6-MC0922-MT... | ecosystem: Environmental > Terrestrial > Soil >...
GCTCACTCACTCACCCATTCATTCCATTCATTCCATTCCATTTCATTCTGCCATTCCATTCTGCCGACAAAGAAGAGCAAGAAGAAGAATTCCTTTGTGCCTGTTGAGGCAGACAAGCCGACAGCCACCATCATGGCTCCACCATTCATCCTCAAACCCCTGCCGAGCAAGGCGACGCCAACGCCTGTGCATATGCCTATGCCTGCATCGCCACCTGCACCTGCACCCGCCTCACACAAGAAGCAATCGAGTACAAGTCATTCCGTTGCCACACCCGTCTCCCGACCAATGATGTCAACCTCGCTGGCCCAGTCCCAGTCCCAGTCTCAGCCTCCGCCTCACATCCTTGATGAACTCCTGCATGGACATTTGGCCGAGTTTCAACAGGCAGCGCAACAACACATACAAGCGCTTCTGTGTGGGAGTCAGAGTATGGAGGGATTCATGAATTGGCTGGGCCCCTGCCATCCCACTCCCACTCATCCCACTCCTCACTCAACATCAGCATCAGCATCAAGCTCAACATCAGATGATGAATTATTGACGCCCACAGCACGTGTGTTACGCAGCACTCAGCATTCATTACGTATCTTTATGCACATGCGGCATCCACCAATCGGAACGAAGAGTGGCACCGACAGCGCGAACAGTAATCATGACGACAATGATAAGACAGCGTCGTCCAATGCGACTGTTACCGCTCTACCGTCACACTCACGATCGGCTTCCAGCTCTGGAAGCAGTCTGACTGATGGAGCTGGTCACTATGGCTGGACCCTACTCGTCAACAGCTTCGTCGACTTCAGGACGACCCAGCTGAGACTGCACGGCCATGCAGAGACAAGTCTCTACTCACATGCACGTGATGTCATCTATCTCACATCGCTGCTCGACCTTGTCGAATATGCACATGCAGCATTCAATGAGGAGCATGACAGTATGGGGAGTGTAGATGTTGAAGAATCCTCCTCTCCATTCCCACCTAATCCCATCCTCTCCCTCTCTCTACCCACTCGCTTATGTCAAGCACTGGAGCAGGCGGCCTTGACATTCTTCCTGGAGCCATGTGGAGTGGTGCGTGATCGCGCCAGCAAGACGGCGGGAACATGGGCGAAATTGATGCGTAAGATCAAGAGTCCAACAAAAAAGAAAAAGAAGAACCAACACAGTGTTGAGCAACCGACACGAATGGAGGCAGCGGACAATGAGGCAGAGAACGATGCTCCCTCTCATTCCCCTTCATCATCCATCGACGCTTCTTCCAGCATGAATGCCAATGGTGTCGCCAGCACCAAGTCCTTATTGGAGCTTCATGCGTTGTTGTTGGATGAGGTCCTTCAAGATCGGTGGAGTGTCTGGCTGTCCTTCCTGTGTGCGAGCACACATGAGGCAGGGAGTATGAGCAAGGGAGGACGATTAATACCCGTCCTACAAAAAATCCTGCCAACCATCATACCCATACCCGAAGTCATCAGCAGCCTAGAAGAGGCACAGCGGACATCAATTGGAGCCTCTGCTGTGCTGACTGTTGGCACGCAGCCCACTTCTCCATCATCCAAGAAGAAGAAGAAGAAGAAGAGTAAGCCAGCTGCTCCAACACTGCCATCTCCTATCCTCGCCCGTCTGTTACGTGCATTATCGCGCCTTCCTCTCAGCATCGGTACATCATTGGATCTGAGCTGCGCGTACAGCGTTCTGTTCACGTTGGTGTCTCTCTTCCGCAGCCCGCGCTTAGGCAGCACCGGTGGAGGCGCATCCGCAAATGAGATGAAGAGAAAAATCTGTCAGACCATCCATGCACTCTTCCATCACCTGGCAGCAGCAACTGGATTCCACAATGCAACAACCGCTGCCAACGTCAAGGGCCATCATGCAAGATCGCCTGCACTCATGGGAACGGTGTATGGCAGTATGAGTGGAAGTTACGCGACCAGTGGTGTTCCACTCCACTCCGCCTCACTCAACTACAAGAGTTGGTTCGCATTAACAACGAGCGCTTACTCCTCACTACTGCTATGGCTTGGTAATGGCAGTGCCGGTAAGAAGGCAAAGAATTGGTTTGTTGCCTCTCCCGCACTGATCGATGTCCTCTGTCTGGCGAGTCCAGAATTCTTCTTGAAGGAGATGAATGCTGTCACAGAGGGCATACTATACAAAGTTTATAACTGTGTCGATGCAACAGATATGGGCATTGCTGCGATGGATGACGACAGGCCAGAGGACATGGAATCCTATCCGAGCCTTCAAGCATGTATGCACAATGATGTGCATGCAGAGGAGGAGCAAGAGTTGGTGTACGGCAGCAGTAGCCTAACATCATTGTCAGCATCCTCCTCCTCATCCTCCATAGCCTCTCGTTCCAACTTGCACAGCGTTGTCTTCGTCTCCTTGTCACGCTTCCTTTCCCTCTACTTGAGTGCGGTGAGTTTGCGTGGTGAGAGTATGGCACAGAACTTGGAGAAGATTTCTGAGCTGTACATCGCGCGGAACAAGGAAATCATTTTCGCACGAAATGGAGGATTGAACGTTGACAAATGGATGGCCATGCACGGAAACAATCAAATGAACACCAATAACAATGACAATGGAACAAGCATGGCCGGCAGCAGTCAAATCCTGACTGCGTCCAACAGCGGTTTCATCGACCAAGCATTGTTGCATGAGCTGTCCGGTGCCTCTTCTGGCAGCAACACTCTCGGCCCTTTCACGTCTCCATCTGATCATATTTTCCATCGCAGCACTCAACAGAGTCTTGTCTTACTCATCCTCACCATGGCCATGGCCAATCCATTTGCTGTCAATCAGAAGCAACAATTCATTCAGCAACAGCTCCAACTTCAGGCATCGGCCAATCAGGGACAGAGGCCGGGGCTACGAAAGGGAAGCGACCTCCGTCTCTCGATGCTATCCCAAGAACCACTGGGCAGCGGCTTTCTCTTCGTCCTCCATGAGATCGTTCTGCCACTTTTTGCAAAACAACAACGAAATTGGGAGATACAGACGAAGAGGCACCAAGCCACCATTGACTCACCTGCAAGCATGACACACACTCATATGCCCTCCACTCTAGCCGCCATGACGGATCCATCCTTGGCACTCATCGCGACTTTACAGCCTGGTGACATCTCCGCCATTGATTCCAACCTCAGCATGGATGCTGCCACGAAGTTCGGCACCCAGAAGCGTGGAGCCTCCGTTCCCGTACTCATCGCTGTGCAATGTCTGGCAACCATGTTCGGCATCGCCACATTGAAAGAATTCGATGAGGAAGGAAGGCTGGTGGAGGATGAGGAAGCAGAGGTGAATATGGGATCGGGCCCAAGTGTGGTTCCATCTGATATTGCATCGCTGCCAGTTCTGTTGGCTGGTTTACGTGCGTCATTCCCACTGTTACATTTGCCGAGTATCGTTCGAGCTCATCCTTCTCTCCGTCTGTCCTTCCTTCGTCCCTTCGCTGCAACACTCTCGAGCTTGCTGCTTGAATGTGACCGATGGATTGGAGGCCAGACACTGTTGAAGCTTCCAGTGAGTGAGTCGTCTCTGCTTGAGAATGCACGCCAATCGGTGCTGTTGGCTGGGCTGAGTGGCTCAGCAGCAGAGGAGGCAATGGAAGAAGGATACACACAACGATTGAGAGCAGTTCACAATTCACGATCGTGCCTCCGATGGTGTCTGACATTGATGAGGAGTATTTGGCCGTCCTATGCTCATGCACCAACACCCAGCTCCATTGCTGCTGTCACGGCTGAGCGCAATGCGAGTGGTGGATGGGTGAATTACCAGTTGACGGAGGCCGTCTTATTGCGTCTGCTCCTCCGCTGGTCCTTACATCAAGATGCATCATTGCGCGCATCATCAGCCGCGTTGTTGCGTTGTTTGGTGCGACAATCTCCCATCATAGCTGGCATGGCCGAATCGGATACGGATGCTGACGCTGATGCTGATGATGGCACTGCCCCATACTTCCAGCCATACTTCGCTCATCCCGACGCGACATGCCCACGCACAGGATTCATACCCATACCACCAGCGAGGATTCTCAACGCAGCTACTACATTCCTGCGGGATGAGATATGTGCATGGTTCTCATTACCTGCTGCCCTAACTCAAAACCATTCGTCGTCTTCTTCTATGAGCGCGCATGCTTATGATGAGTCCTTGCTGTCCGATTCGGTTCGCATCACGAAGTTGGGCTCCGGCTTGGAACAGACAATGGAGGTCATGCTTGAACTCGTCGTTGAGCTGTTGTGCATCTGGCGTCATCGTGTCCGCGCAGCATTCGACGCTGGTGAGGATTCAGCATTGGCGGCAGCGGAGCGTGAGGCCAGTCAGAATTTTGATGCGGCCGAGTTGGAGGCAACACTGGTCGCATGGCTCGTTGCTGAGCAGCCAACCATTCGATGGGGAGTCATGCGGACACTCACAGCATTACGGGCACTCGAACAAGCGTTACAACGGATTCAACCAACGACAATGGATGAGGCGCATGCGAGCAATCATGCTGCAGCGGACAATATGGACATCGAGGAGGAGGAGGATGATGACAAGGAGAACGTTAAGGAGATGAAGGAAGACGTGAATGATGATGGCGATAGTGATGCAGACGACGAAGTAGAGGTTGAGACGAAGGACGATGGCATCATCTCCTCCATTTCTTCCATTCCACCTCGTATTCATTTCTTGAGTTTGCTTGAGCGTTGCAACTGCCTGTCAAAAGAAGATGATGGAGGCATGACAGAGTGGAGTGGTGATGATCTGCTATCCAACGCACGATGCACAGCAGCCACATCTGCATCTGCATCTCATTCTCATTCTCGAACATCTAGCAACTGCTCATCACTGGATAGTGGCAACACGTTGAATGCTGATGATGATGTTAATGCTGCTGATATGCCGGGTTTTCCGAATCCCGTTCACTTGGTGTCCTGTTGTAAGTTGAGTGGTGAGAGTTGGGCGATCTACCTCGCTCATCTCCTTCGTCTCCTTCATCCACGCTCTGCACTCGTCGCGCGCATACATGCACAGACTGAGCAGCGTCTGACTGCACTGTCCACTCGTCTTCGTGGTGTGCGTACAGCGCAGAGTGGTGCGCGACGTCGATCAGGCTGGAGTCTGTCTGGTGTGCTCGGCAGCCGAAAGCGTGCAAGCTGGCTGGATGCACCAGCTGAATGCCTGCTGACCGAGCAAGAACAAGCAACATGGCGCAACAGTCTAGTCATGAGTGCACTCAGCTTTGCTGCACGCTATACCAATGACAATCAAGCTGGAGCATGTCAAGATTTCCTATCTGCTCGCTTCCTCTCCCTATTGGCCTCTGCGCATGCCCCTCTGCGTCGTGCGACATGCATGGCTCTTGGCAACGTATTCGTGTCCGCCCTATCCAGTGATGGTGCAGCGATGGCGATCGCTCGACCACTACTCGGTGCGTTGGGTGTAGTTCAGGCCCAGTTACATGAGCATGGGCAAGGTGGAGCGTTGGGCCAGGGTCAAGTCAGTGATCAGCATGAAGTCGTACGACTGGTGAGTATGGATGCACCATTGGATGCAAGTTCATTGCCCATGGTCACACTCTCCACTCTGCAGGTCGATGCACTCCGCGTCCATCTCTCTCATGTATACCGACTCATGGTCCAACAGCTGGAGGCGAAGCACATGCTCGTGAGGCCAGCACAGGAAGGCGATAGGGATGGGCATGGTCATGGTCGCTCCTCCATCCCCGCCAATAGTGCGAGCTCCCTGCTTCGTCCCGCACTGTTGAGTTATGTGCTCAGCTGCTATCACTTCCTGCTGAAGGGTCATGCGCATAATGAGTATCGCTGGGATTTCATTGAACTGCGAGCGAACCTTGCACGCATCGTCACAAGACTCACAAAGATTACCAGCAGTGAGAGTCCCAAACCCATCGCTGTCGTACCAACATCAAGCGTCGATATGGATGCGAGTGATGACGTTGTTAAGGGTGGTAAGAAGAAGCCAAGTCAGTGTCAGTCGTATCGTGCCGCGCTGTTTAGTGATGCGCATCGTAAGCTTTTGTTCGAGATGTTCCTGAGTTGGTGTGGTCATGGTCCCTCATCGGCCGCTTACACAGAGAAGCTCAAGCTGCACACATCAGAACTGCTGGCAAAAATCAGAGAGAAGACTGCAAGAAGGCTGGATGCTGCCACGGCTGATGAACAGGTGGCAAACTTGCATACACAATTAAGTGAGGCAGTTGAACAATTGAAGCTGTTGGCATTGCAGGCCATGGCGGCATTGCTACGCGGCCGATGCTTCGATCCATACTTGCAGTCACAACTACAATCCAGTCTAGAGACAGGAAGCACCAGCACCAACAATGCCAATGGCAATGGCACCGACGCCAGTGTGAGCGAGGCGTCATCGTGGAATGGCGTCTCCCTTGCCTTGGATGCATCCTCGCCAACAGCCTCCGCTGAGCGATCGACAGCAGCCGCTCATGCACAGATCGTGACCACGGCAGCAGGGGTGGCTGCGACTGCGACTGGTGGAACAATGAGCAACAGTGGCGAGTGTGGCAGCAAGGGAGTCGTCTTCCCCTGGCTCAATGCTCTCTTACTCTCCTCCAATGCCTCTGAGCGCGATGTCGCCTATGAAGCGCTGGAAGCATTCATTCGTCACAATGAACACCTGTTGCCACTATTCATCACACATTGCTATGTCATGCAGTCGGGATCCTCTGTGCTCAGCAAGCGATACTTCCTCGTCATTGGACATATCCTTTGGAGTCAGGCAAAGCAAGCAAAGATAGCTCAAGCAAAGAACAAGAGCCGCACAGAACCTCCTAACTCGCCCTCCACCTCTGGAGGCGCGTCGTCCCTCATGCTCAAGATTCCATTGAGTGTCCTCATTCACCTGCTTTTATTCAAGTTGGGTGATATGAGTTTCACCGTACGCAGCATGGCACTTCGCCTCGTTCCAATCGTTGAGCAATTCTACTCAGTCAAGGGGAAGTCATCAACGTGTGCAACAGCAGCAGCAGTCTCAGCCCCGCCCTCATCCGCCTCGCATGTCGTTATCGGCTCCCACCTCCCTGATACGTATCATGCCATGCAACTTCAACTGAGTGCTCACTTCGCCGCTCTCCTCCCAGATGAATCTCATGCTCTCTTCAATGAGTGTGCGCGTCGCATACTCTTCCTGCATCGACTGCGCATGGGAGGAGTAGCGGGTGCAGAAACAGGAACAGGAACAGGCACGGCAGCAGGATTGTCCTACTCCAACGGCGGCAGCGCTGGAGGTGCAACCAATACTGTTCACATCAATAACCAATTGGAGGATACCATTCGTAATATGGTGAGCTATCTTGCCCCATGGTTGGCTAATATCAATCTTCAGCCTTCATCCTTACTGAGTGGTCTGGCAATGAGTGGTAGTGAGACTCCATTGTCGCCGACCATGTCTCGTGCTCGTCGCTTGCGTACCTACTCTGTATTGACGGCGTCGAAGGGTCCAGCTGACATCATGCAGACACTACTGGACTTCACTTTCCTCTTTTCGACACCGTGCGCACCATCGTCGGCACACACATCGGCAGCAGCAGCGGCAGGATTGGCTGCGATGAACATGAGTGCAGCATCATCATCGTCATCATCATCCTCAGCTTCTATTTCGGGAATTTCGGTGCGCGAGGCAGAGGCTGGATTCGGCCTCAACCTCTCCTCGCCTGCACCTTACTCCGTTCCATCCCAACTACTCCAAGGCCTCTATACACAACTCATTCGTGGCAGTGCAGCAAGACAGAACAAGCAATTGCCATTCCATTCATGCATGGACAGTGATAATGATGAGGATGATGATGGTACGAGTGATGCTCGTCCCAATCCGAATTTGGAGATTCTGTTGACCTTCCTGTTTGATCGTATGCGCGCACTTCAACGAGCGCATAGACTCTCTGCTGATTGGCTCGTATGCTTCCAGCGCATTGCACTCTACCTATCAAGAATTGAACCTGATCAAACGCTTCGACTGCTCATTGGACATATATTGCACAATGCGACGAATAGAAGCAGCAATGCTGGTGTTCGACTCATGGAATCACACGCAACCACAACTGGGAATAAAGCAACACTCACGAAGTCGAATTTTGCCCTGATGTTACTGGTTGAAGTTGCGTACGAACTGGACTTGAGTGGTGATGAGAGTGCTCGAACGCGCCAAACCGCTTCTGGCGCTGTGTCAATGTCATCGCCACTCCACTCACCAATGAGCCCAACTCATGTCAGAACAAGATCACGCGCAAGTGTTGGACGATCGCACTTCCTACCTCCCACCAACATTCAGCAGGATGATCGTAGTTATGGAGTTCGGACTGTGTCTCCAGCATCCTCACCTGTGCGTGGTCGTGTGAGTGGCCGATTGAGTGGAGGTGGCATCCGTGTGCGACAGCCGCTGGAGACCGTTGCGTTATTGTTACATATCGGCTTACTCGGCCTGCACTACCCATCCTCCGCACCTCCTGGCTCCAGCTCACAGCAGCAAGCAACCTGTGCCCAACTATCAACATTCATCCGCCGACATGCGACAAGCCTGCTCATCAACCTCATACAAGCAACGGTCTTTCAAACAGGAGAGACGAGCAATGCAGAGTATGGATCAGCAGCACTGGCACGAAGAGAGAGTAAGAGAGTGTCTCAGCTATTCGCTCATGAAGAGGGAGATGAGGAAGCAGAGGAGGAAGAGGAGAAATATGCTGCACCCAAACCAATGCAGCGGAATACAGATGCCGATGAGAGTGAAGATAGTGCTCACGATCTTGATGAGGCTGATGAGTTGAGCATCGTCGACGATGATTCTTCATCCATTGGCCACGTCAAGTCCACCCGTCATCTGTCACAATTCAACTCACGACACACGATGAACTTGGCTCTGGCTCCCCTCCAACTATCGATACGCACAAAGAGCGCACCACGCCAGACCAATGCCCGACTGCCATCATCATCATCATCATCATCAGCGTTCGACACACCCACATCCACGCCCAGCACTCGCTACGAGCGTGCACTCCACCTGATCAACGCACTCAATCAGTATCTCGGGTGGATTCTCGTTCACTCGAATCAAGGAGTGTCTAAGCTGCCTCTCATCGCTACCGGCCGGGTCCCACCAATCGGCTCCATTGCAAGCACGCGGCCTGCTGCCAACAACAACGAGACAGATGCCTACCACGTGGACGGGCTGGACTTATCGACTCTCCTCTTCACACTATGCTCCACCATTCCAGCACCAGCTAACCGTGCTGCATTCGTTCAATGTTGGTTTGCATTGAGCTGTGAATGGAGTTGTGCATGTGACGGTGATGCACATTTCAATGCCACCTCTCTGCTACTCATGCGCATCATGTGTGAGGGAAGTATGAATGGGGCACGTGGCATCGGCATTGGTGGGGGAATGCTCAACCCCCTGCCTCGACCATCCGTGCGGCTAGCAGATTTGCATCTGTTGCTACTCCGGCTGGAGCGGGATTGTGATGCATGGATTGGTCGTGGGGCGGAGGATGAGGATGGCGCCAATGGCAATGGCAATGGCAATGGTCTGAGTGTTGGAGGCTCAACAGCATCAGCGTTATTCGCTGCGCCTCCCGCCTCAGAGGTGGTGGCGTCATTGCTTGCATCCATCCAATCCGTGCTTGTCGTGCTCGTATCATCGACGACGGCTGCCGGCATTGGTGCTCGTACTGAGGCATGTGCGATGCTCGCCGCTGACGATGAGATTCAACTCTTCCGATCCTCTCTGCCACGTCTATGGTGGCTCTGTGTCAGTTTGGTGCAAGAGTACTTGACTGGTCGACTGACACGAACCGGTGCTGGTCGCTCTAACAATCCTTCCTTCTCCAACCTCTCTGTCATCCGTCCACCCATTGGTGATGTGCTCGTCCTTCAAGCATTGGAGACATTGACGCGATGTCTGGAGCTGATTGCTGCGGCTCAGAAGTCACACAACCTACAAACACAACACGGCCAGGCACAAATGAGAAGAACCAACGCGAGTAGTATGGTGCAATGGATTTGGAGTTACAAGCCCGACGGCGAACAGTCAAGGAATGAGGAGTCAGAGGAGGAGAAGGAGAATGAGAATCCATCGACTGCTGCTGCTCCATCTTCCATGCTCACCTCTTTTGCCTCACTGCAGTCCAGCTTTGGTGGCGTGCAGAGTTTATGTCATCGACTGCTCGCGTCCAACCTACCTCAAACAGTTGCCAAGCCTCGTGCAACAGCCACCTTGGATGACAGTGTCAATGCTCCAACTCAACATGGTGGTCGGTCAGGTGCGGAGTATGCAGCCAAACTGGCAGCGTTGTCACAGAAGGACCCCGGTGTCATGATGGTGAAGGACATCGCGCCACATACATGTTCGGCAAATGCGGAGTTGGTGAGTCAAGTATGGAAGATATTGGGACGACTGGCTCCATTCACATTGGTCAATGATGAAGAGCGCACAGTCGTTGCCTCACTCGTCGATTCATCGTTTGCACTCACACTCAAGCCTGGCATGGAGCTGCCCGCGACGAATCCTGACCATGCCAAGCATCCGGCTCAGGTTCATCCATTGCTGCTCAACATTGTTTTGCAACTGCCAGCGTGGTGTATGGGGCTGGAATCTCCTCCAAAGGCTGACCACAAATGGATCGATGTACTTTCCTCCGTGGCGCATCACACCCATGAGGCAAGTGGCTTGACGGCAACAGCAACATCCGCATTCACCGGACTCGGTACAAAGGCAACGCGAGTCGACCCAGAGGCACATCGGCAAGCAGCTGGCCACTTGTGTGCACTGGCATCAGCAACCGGATGTGTTGAATTGGCAGCAACATTGGATCGATTCGCAAGTGGAGCATTCCACGCTGCAGCAGCAAGGTCACCATTCGCCTCCTCTCATGCTCCCTTCCTTGCTGCTCTCATCCCTGCGCTGTGCACTTGTCTGTCTCGTGAAGCGACCTCACCTCTACTCCATGCACTCATGGATCTACTTGCAGGTGCAGGTGCATGGCTGCCGCCGACACCGTCATCAGTGGGGTCACTGGACTGTCACACGCAGCAGACACATCAATTCATCACCAACATTTCCACTCACACCGGCTCGTCGAAGAGCAATAAGTCAAAGAAGGAAGCAAAGAACGGCCACAAGAGAAGTGCGTCCATTCAAACCTTCTCAGTGTCTCCCGCGAACCAGAAGCTTCGACCTCTCTCTCTGTCTGTCTTCCACTTACGCCTTCAATCCATGCACTTCGACATGCTCTGCTTGGTGTTGCGTCATTTGGATTGGTCTCGTCTCGATACGAACGCTTCACTCCGCAGAGTCTTCCAGCGGTTCAACGCCATGCTCCACGTTCAACGATTCAGAAGCCGTGTGGCAGCGACACTCAAAGTAGTGGTGGCAGCATGGCAACACACGACAACAACGAGGAGGGACTGTCATGCACACCAATATGCACACCTCATGCATGTGCTCGCATGCTCCAATGCGATTGGCGTAGAGGAGCCAATGTCTGAATCCGTTCCTGCATCATCCGAGCCATTGAGTCCAGATGAACCGGACACTGCTTCAACCTCCTCTCGCCGCAGTTCTAGAGCGCGCAAGTCTCTCCGTCCAGCATCGTACTCACCTCCACCGCCTCAACCGGATTTGCAGCTGCAGGTGGAAGCATCGGCTGACATTCCGATTCATATTGAGGCGATGGACGACGCTCATCAGCATGCACCAGATGATGACGAACATGAGCCCCTCTCACCTGCCTCATCCTCTTCTCATCGCAAGTCAGTGGGATTCGGTGTTGGCGCAGAAGTCATGAATGCTGCACACCAAACCATCACAACCAACAACGAAGCGGATGACATGACCGAGCAAACATTCATGCACGACAATGAGAGCAATAACATGGAGCATGACGATGCAGATGTAGATGCTGATGTTGCTGCTGCTGCTGCTATTGCAGCTGCTGCTGCTGCTGATAATGATGACGACGACGCCGTCGATGCGAATGCGAATGCGCCAATTGAGCACGAACAGGAACACGAACCGGAGCAGGATCAAGCGTCAGAGCATGCTTACGTTTACGAGCATGATGCTGAACACGAGCATGAACAAGGACATGACCGTGAGGATGGCCACGAACACCAGACAGAACACAATACATCGCAAACGCAGCTGCACATCGAGATTCAACCAACAGAGCAAGACGAGGATGAGACTGAATCCATGCATGATCATGAGCGCGTGCATCATGGTGTGCCCATGCAAGCACACAGAAGTGAGGCATCCAGTCAATCTTCAACCATCACCTACTCCAGTAATGATGAAGAGGATGCTGCTGCAAATTCAACACTGACCTTCAACTTCCAACATGCAGAAGCAAATGCAAACCCCACCGTTCCTGCTCCTTTCACTGCCACTGCCACTGCCACTGCCACACCTTCCTATCTCTCTCCGATTCCATCCTCTCGCATCAGTGCGGTTCATTCGTCCACCGCTTTTTCTTCCCCTCCCAAACTTGATATTGACATTCATTCCTTCCGTTCCCTGCGCTCCC
>Ga0256771_1000195_pt1 | contig 12537 bp, 2 predicted proteins | sample MC6MC0922MT_FD_186046 | JGI IMG/M metagenome (GOLD analysis project Ga0256771, IMG submission 186046) | Metatranscriptome of enriched soil aggregate microbial communities from Iowa State University, Ames, United States - MC6-MC0922-MT... | ecosystem: Environmental > Terrestrial > Soil >...
GAAACCTTCATGCAATTACGTGAGCAGTATGAGTCGCCACGATATAGACATCACAAAGTTCGATGGGTGACAAGTGCTGTCATGTCTGCTACAAATCGTGAGTCTCTACCCGATGGGTTGCAACCAGCGCCTGCATCTGGTCGTGTTCGCACAGGCCATTCTCCCTCTCCTCCATTCGCCCCGCTGTCACTCCCCCCATTCCCGCATTCACTCGCCGCATTCCGTCAAGTCTTATCCGGTTGGCAATTATGCGGTACCAATCTCTCAAAACAGATGAATCGCCACTGTAAAGTATGGAGTGCAGCATTGGGTGCGAAGTGGGATGACGTCTTCACGCATGAATGCACGACGCTCGTTGCAGCCAAGGCACTGTCACCGAAATATAGGGCGGCTGTTCTTTACAATATTCCCGTCGTGACTTTTGCTTGGCTTGAGACCTGTTTCCGTCTCGGCTGCAAGATCGATCCAACGTGCAAGGCAGAATGGCAAGTCAAACCTCTGGTTGGTGCCGTTGTCACCTGTGTTCGACTGCCAGCTGAGACGGTTGAGGAAGTGAGAAGAGAGGTGAGGGAGGCGGGAGGAGTGTTCCTGGAGCCGGATCCAGCTGTGGATGACTTACCCGATGAACTACCAGCAGAGGATGCAGATACACCAACACTCCCCATGTTCAAGCCTTCACGCCAATCACTCACTCATATCATCAGCTCCTATCCTGCCCCTGCACTCATTGTTCAACAAGCAGCCAAATGCAAGGTTGCATTACAGAGTACAGCCTGGCTTCCAGCTTTCCTCGCTGCACGGGGTGGAATGGACAATGATGCAGTTTATGCATTGAGGAGCCCAGAGGAGCAACGGGAATATGACTTGCAGCAACAGAGAGCACAGCAGGCGAGGGAGGAAAAACGGAGACAAGAGAGGGCAGAGAAGGAGAGAGTGGAGAAGGCTCAAGCAGAAGCAGAGGCAGCGGCGGCAGCAGCACGTGCAGAAGCTGAATTAGCACGTGCACAAGCCGAATTGGCGGTACAACGTCGATTGGAGCAGGAGCGTGCAGGTGAGATCGAAGTTGAATATGATGAGGAGAATGATGACTACCTCTCTGGACTCAGGATTCTACTCTTTGCTCCGGACTCAGCTGCACAGTTTGATACGATGGTCAACATTGTACGAGCGGGTGGAGGCACGAGACTCAGTTCATTGGCTGGACGTGAAGGAGTGGCAGGTGGGCATGCATCAACACCAAGCAACGCTGGTGGAATGGGCAGTCTCACTGCATCCGGTTCAGCGTTTGGTCCTGCCAATGCGAATGTCAACAATCTCGTCTTGGTGCATGGAGCGAATCAACGTCGTGAGGTGTTGGATGAGAAGTTGCAAGCAGAATGGGCCGGTACAGCTGCTGGATCACGAAGACGTGGCTTGTTCGCTCTCGGTATGTATGTTGTGAGTCATCATTGGCTCATTGATTGCTACAAACAGAAACGAGTGGTACCATTTGCAAACTATATTCTGCCACCGCCTTCATCATCAACAACCAATGCATCATCAACTTCACCATTCACCACCGGACAGCAGCGGCCAATGTCAACATTGGTTCGAAATACAAGCACAGGCCATGTGCGCATCGGTGGAGATGCAACAGGCCCATCAGGTCCCTCATCTCGCCCTCCTTCCCTACCATTACAACGATCAATCAGTGCACAATCGATGTTGGGTGGAGCCATGCAACGGACGGTTAGCAGTGGCAGTAGTGCACATGGAATTTTCATTGGTGAACGAGGTGGTGGTGCAGCAGCGAATGACAACAGTTTGATGGAAGTAGACGTAACACTTGATCAGAGTAGTCGCTTTCGCTCTGGTCGAACGGATGGTACAATCGATGGACCATCGAACTTTGCTTTGTTCAACAGTTCATTGGAAGCGAATAAACCAGCGGCTACTGTCGGAAGCAGTAGTTTCAGTCGCCTTCCTCTCACTGGTCGCACCACTGCTCCCTCTCCTGCTCCTGTCGCTGTTACTCCTTCCAATGCCGCACCTGAGCGTGCCTTGTTGAAAATGTCTCTGAGTGCTGCATCCAACATCGGTAGTAATGGCAAGAATTTGTCACTATTCGCAGCGATGCGCTTCGTTGTGGAAGAGGAGGATGAAGAGTCAGAAGATGATGAGGCTGAGGATGATGATGGTGAGGAAGTGGAGGAGGAAGAGTGTAAAGGAAGCCGTTCTACACGGTCGTCCTCCACCCGCTCTGCATCGAAATCAAAGTCAGCATCATCGAACAAGAAGCCGAACAACAAGCGATTGCTGCCAGCTCTCCGCTTCAAATCAATGCAGCGACTCAGTGTGATCAAGGCACTTCAGGATTACGGTGCCAGCAATGTACATACATCATGGGGCTTTCGTGAGAGTCGCAATCAGGAAATCAAAGACAGCATCAACATGGTGATTGGGAGTGTGTGCGGAAGTCAGATCACGCGAAAGAAAGGTCCCGTGGCATTCGAATCGACGTATGGAAATCGAGCACAATTCGTCTCGCACTTATGGGTCCATGCTTGTGTACGACATAATCGACTGTTACCTGGCCCGGCGTCATCGACTACACCCAACCCATTCCTCTGTGGCTTACTTCCGCCTCTCACACTCTCCACACCAGCCATCACGGACTTCTCATTACTTCATATCTCCAATTCTGGCTTCAACTCGGAAGAGAATCTCATACTGGAATCCATCACACTCAAACTGGGGGCAAGATGGAATCCAAAGCTGTCCAAGAGTAATTCACATCTCATTTGTAATGATCATAAGATTGAATCATCGGATACGAGCGCAACTGGTGGTGGAAGGAGTATGACACCGCCTGTTGTTCTTGGGCCATCCCCGTCTCCTGGACAGACTTCTACATCCGCTGCCTCTCATGCTGCTGTTGGCATTACTGTTCCTGCTGCCAATCAAAAGCGAGATTTTGCTCGTAAGCATGGTATTCCTATCGTTCGTGTCCAATGGCTACTTGAGTCAGCTACACAGCGACAACTCGTACCTGAGACACGCTACTTGCTTGAGCCAGCAAATCCTCCTTCATCCACCGCTTCAAAGACCGCTGCCAATACTCGAAGCACCGCTGCCGCTGCCGCTGCACCCATCACACCCGTACCTGACACCCCCATGCTCTTCGCCGATGCAACGAGTCCCATCCCTTCAGCTGTAGCTGATACAAGCAAGCCCGCCGCAGGTGAGCTCAAAGGTGAATCACACTCCCCACATGCAGCCTCAAGCACTACCCATCCACCACCGCCTACCCCTCTTCCTGCCTCCCATTTCATCCCTCCACCACTCTCTGACGCAAAGCCCACTGATGTTGCTTCTGCTCGTAAGCGCACCAATGCTGCACGTGGCTCACGTTCCTCAGCGCAGCAACGAGAGGAGGAAGGTGAAATCGATTCGGACATCGCTGAGAAGGATGAAGGTGATGACATGGATGAGGAGGGTTTCGCTGCTGATATTGAACGAAGACGAGTGGAGGTGGCAAGGAAGGCTGCAATCATTCCTGCTCTCGCAACGACACCGAGACGAGAAGCGAGAGCGAAAGCCAGAGCCAGGGCTGCTGCAACCACGGCAACGGAATCCCCACAACAAGCTGCTGGCTCACGAGTTGCCAAATCCTCTCCTGCTGCTGCTCACTATCCGTTTTCGCCTACTCCACAACAATCTGACCAACTGACACGTAAGGATGCGTTCAAACGATCCATGCAGGAGCAGAGCAAGAAGCTTTCTCAACAGCATGCACCTGCACCATTCACATCGAATCGTCGCACCACACGCACACAGAAGGCGCAACCAACCGCAATGGTGGATGATGAAGACGAGGAAGAGGCAGTTATGGAAATTAAGGAGCCTGAAAGCAAGCGAAAAGACCGCCGTATCGTGGATGATGATGGAGATGATGATGAGGCAGAGTATGTGCCACCTCAACTCGCAGTACGTGCTGCTGCAGATAATGAGTCTGAAGGAGACTCTTCCGTACAGGAACAACCAACGCGTGCAGCAGCTGCAACAGAGCGTGGCGACGATGATGCATCGTCTGCTCGTTCCGTCTCATCTATTGTGGAGCCTCCCAGCTTCCGGCGTATCAAGCGCAAGGCCGATGTCGAAGGAAATGATGGTGCAGCGATGGATGTCACTCCATCACCTGCCGCGAGTGAGACATCTCCTGCCAGACGAACGCCCACATCAGGAGGCAAACGATTCCAGAAGGCGCATGTCAAAGGAGGAAGCGGACGCAAGGCAAATGATGCTGTGATGACTGCAGCCGCTGCTGCTGATGATGATGTCGCCGCTGCGCCTGCATTCGTTCCCAATGCAAGCTCTCGCTCGATCCGAGCATCACCTTCGACAGATGGTGAGTCTGTATCCGAGCGCACTTCGGTGCAGAAACAAGCGAATCATGTTCCTACTTCCTCGCTCGGTGCGCTTCCCTCGCCTTCCTCAGCTACAGCTGTCCCTGTCCCTGTCCCTTCCGCATCTCCAGAGCAACTGCAACAGTCTGTACCCAGTACACGCGCGTCACGATCAAGGACAAAGGCTGCAGCTGCAACTTCTTCCGGCCCAACATCTGTACGTCGACGCATTGATATGGCTGCTGTCACCGATGAGCCCTCACTTGTAGACTCTGATGAAGATGAGGAGGATGAAGAAGAAGAAGCTGGAGAGGCAGCAGATGTAGTGAGTGCCGCCGAATCCAGTGATGATGATGAGGAGGAAGCTGAATGGCAGCCTGGTGCAGTCTCATCCACAACGAAGAAGACAACAACAACCACACCTGCTCCGTCCTCACGTCAATCGCCGAATCCCAAGCGAGCTGCCACAGCTTCTCGTCCCATACACTCTCGTCGTCATGTACGAAGCATCGATGAAGTCGAGGAAGAGGAGGAGGTCAAAGAAGCCAACACGAGCAAGCATCGCAAGAAAGGAAAGAAAAAGATTCTGGATGAAGATGAAGATGAAGACGGAGAGGGAGAGGGAGAGGATGATGTCGCGGCTGAAGATCGAGAGTTGGAAGAGAATGGTGAGGCGATGGAAGTCGAAGATGGAGAAGCCTCATCTGGTAAGGAACGCTCGACCACGACAGCAGCAGCAGCAGCAGCAGCAGCAGCAGCAGCAGCAGATAAGGGCACCACCACGCCATCCCGCGCAAAACCAAGCCGTTCTTCTCCTCGCGCCGATAAAGGTAAACCATCGAAACCAACTGTACCCAAACAGGATGCTCCTGAAGCCAAGGAGAAGGATGCGCACAAAGACGAAGCCAACGTTGATGACAGCATGGAAGAGGAACAGAAGTCTCCGTCTCCGCCACCCAAAACTCCAACCACTCGACGCAAACGTGATCTACTTACTGTCAAAGCCAAATCACCATCATCATCATCATCATCGTCTACTTCTGTGTCGAAGAGCTCTCCGGCAGCTGCCTCCTCCAAGCGCTCATCAGCTGCACACTCTGCCACTCCGCCCAAGAGTGCAGGCTCAACAAAGACCCCGAGTCCTGCTCGTTCCTCTCCTGCGCGTCCTGCATCCACTCGCCGCACAGGCGGAAGAGCTGGTCGTGCATTGACAGCTGCATTGGCTGATGCACCCAGACGTTCGCCAAGTCTGGGTGGTGGGCCCGATCTCGGTCAAGCAGAGTTGGAAGCGACGCAACGTGAGAGAGGACGAGTCATCCGTGAATCGAGAAGGAGGGCAGGAAAAATACAGGAAGATGATGTGACATTGAGTCAGATCCCTGACCCATTCGCATTCCAGGCGTCAGAGGAGAACAGTGACCCAGCTGACAGAAGTGCTACACCAACACTGACCAAGATAGAAAAGGAGCCTATGCCAACTGCGGCTGCTGCTAAACGTAAACGTAAGGCTGCGACACTCACTGGAGAGGATGAAGACAAGGAACCGCAATGTGAAGATGGTGGAGCAGAGGACAGCGCAGTGAAGCCTGCTGAACCTGCTCCCGCGGCTGTTGCCACTCCATCAAGCCGCCAACCAACTCGATCCAAAACTACTCAGCCATCAGCCTCTGTTCCCACAACGAAGAGACAACGCAAGACGACAACTGCAACTGAATCACCAATGCAAGAGGAAGAAGCGGAGACTGAGGATGCTGAAGCAGTCCAACAAACCCCACGTGCCTCGCCACCTCGCCCCACATCGAAGCGCAAAGCAGTCGCTGCAGCTGATGCAACCTCAGCTCTACTCTCACCATCCAAACGTTCCCTCTCAACAAAGGCGGCGGTCTCACTCAGTGAACTCAAACATTCGGCAGAGGAAGAAGTCGAAGACAAAGGTGAAGAAATGGAGCAGGAAGAGGAATCACCAGATGATGCAGTACAGGATGCTGAGATGGAAGACGTGGAACAGGAGACCGCAAAAGGAGGCAAGAAGAGCAGAGGAAAGAAGAAGGAGACGAAGAAGAGCAAGAGCAAGGCAAAGGAGGAGGAAGCAGAAGAGCCACATGATGAGGTGGAAGAAGCAGAGCCAGAGCATGCTCAAGTCAGCAAGAAGAAGACAGCACCCGCTAAGAAGCGCGGACGTGCTGCCGGGACGAGCCAGCGGGAGGTTTCACCGGAGGAGCCAGACACACCGGTTAGTGCCGCTGAGTCAACGACGAGCAAAGGTGGTCGTAAACGTAAGGCTGTCCCAGCTCCGAAGGAGGAAGATCAACCACAGGAAGAAGCAAAGTCTGCGTCATCCAACAAGCGTCCCAAGTCATCTGCCACAAGCGCTGCTGCATCTCCTGCATCGATATCCAAACCATCGAAGTTGTCGAAGCCTTCGAAACCCGTCTTCTGCCTATCAGGTGTGTCCACAGCGGATAAGGCTGATTATATTCGTATGCTGCATGCGATCGATGCCGAAGTGGTTGGTGAGGAAGAGGATGCTGCATCCGCCCACACCTCATCGTCACCATCCGATTCATCGAGTGTTGGTTACAGTCGTGTGACCCATGTCGTTGCGAGTTGTTCCAAGGAGGGTCGTATCAAACGTTCCGAGAAGGTGTTGGTTGCATTGGCCTCAGGACGGATCCATGTCGTTCGACCGGAATTTGTACGCAAGAGCTATGAAGCGAGAGGCATGGTCGATGTGCAACCACATGAATGGTCGAATTCCAATGCCGCAACGACGAAAGACAAGTCGAAGCAAGATCCCATCGCCGTGGCCTTGCGATATTGGCATGATTCACGATCGAACAAGAATGGCCGACCCTATGCTGGATGGGTCGTGTGGGCGGATCCAACCATCAGTGCGAACAAGAGGGCGGTATTTGATAAGCTGTTGCGATTTGGCGGAGCGGAGGAAGGACTCGTTGATGATTCAACGGATCCACGAATCAACCATGTATTGTTTGATACGACTGCTACAGAGGACGAGTTCACTGCTGCAGTCATGAGCAACAAACCTGCTGGCAAGAATGCGACTCCGCTGGCCCAACAGGCGTCAATCGTTCGTTCCATTCTCAGTTCGCATCCTGACCCATCCTCGTTGGTGATTGCCCGTGAGAAGGTGTTGGTGGAACATCTCGTTCAGATTGGCAGGGAAGACTTGAACGAGTTCACACTGCTCGCTGATCCAGCTGCGACGGCGGATGTAATCAACTCGAAGAGTAAGAAGACCAGTAAAGCTCGATCCAAAGCTGCATCTCAATCATCGTCATCATCAGCTGATGCAGATGAGGAAGAAGAGTGGAAGGAGGAGGAGGAGGATGAGGCAAGTCAATCATCACGCAAGCCATCACGACGTAAGGCTCGGAAGTGAAGCTGAACCAAACCCACCCTCACTAGCGCTCTGCATCACGCTCATTCCACGCATTACCTCCACAAACTTGTTTAAGGCTTCATTGTTGACCTGTCACTGTGTTCTCTACATGCGTATTGTGTGATTTTGGCAAGCGACATTGCCCACTGACTTCGAACTGGTGCGACTTCGGGACCAGACACGGCCCTGTGCGCGGCGTTGCTCAGGCCTGGTATTCACGTCACAGGTGGATATGATGAAGATTGACTGTGTGGCATGTGTGATTGAGGATGAGACACGATGAAACATCGCCATCGGATTCCATGTTCGAAACCATCAGGTGTACTGACTTTCGGCCAAATTGACAATTTCTTCATGCACATTGCCATGCTTCAGAATCACAGAATCTATTCCACATTGTGTTATCGTACTCTGTAATCATTTGTGTGTTGAGGATGCCTACAGTGATTCTACAGTGTGGGACGTGCATGCAACTGCAAGTGCCCGATGCAAGCTTGCATCAATTGGATCATAGTATCGCCGCAATGTCATCCAATGGCATCTCCTTCTACTCATATCCGTGTCACGCTCTGGACATGGTAGTGGAGATCTAGATGGCGTGCTGATCGTGAGCCAGCGACTGTCACTACCGCATTCAGCTGTCACAAGTTCCGCCATCTGACTCTGAATCCGATTCTGAATGTCAATGTCACCACATCAGACCACGCTGAGCCCACGACGACTCACACTCAATCATACTCTCATCATAGCTCCAACAACCCTGCCATGTCATCCAGCAGCACAGTGGATGAGTGTGAGGATGCAGATGCGAGTATCACCTATGTACGATATGACTCGACGGCCATCGCGGCGAGGAGAGCGACTGGCTGTGGCACTGTGACTGTCACACAAACTTCTCATCACCACCAGCATCATCATCGTGCTGCATCCGCCACTGTTCGATTCAGTGGGTCGAGAGCTAGGCCTGTCAAATCCAGGAAGACTGATCTCGCACCTAGTGTGAACATCATCGCGTCATCTGCATCATCGCAGCAGCAGACACGTCAACGACTGTCACAGGCAAGGACTCAGAGCCAGAGTCAGAGGCCTCGCAGTTCAGTTCCGTCTGTGAGTCCATGGTCCACTCATGATCAGCCATCCTCCGTTGACGATCATGCAAATGACATGATGCCATCACAAATGTCGGAGCGCTCGAACTCAGTATACCGTTCATCGACAAGTCAGACTTTCATTCCATCCATCATGCCACCAGCACCACCATCACGACCACGCTCAGCACAACGACATCGTCCAACCATCCATCAACACAATGCTTCTGATGCTGCGGCCACATCAACTGCTCATCCTCCTCCCGCCATTCCTGTTATTCCTATTCCATCCGGCGACAGTAGCTCAACGCGGAATATCCATCGTTCGTCTCGCAGCAGCATGAGCAGTAGTGACCATGGTTTCACGGACTCTGACAGGAGTCAAGTGAGCGAGCAATTGATGTGTGAGGATGGGACAGAGAGTGAGAATGAGCATGATGGCCGCCAGGAAGGAAGGCATGGCAGAAAAGCGGAGCATCAAAATCTGGACTCTGACTCGAGTGCGAACGATTCAGACGCAGAGGCGGAGAATCATCGTCATGATGCTAGCAGCATAATGCGTTCCTCTCATTCGTCCTTCCATGACCATGATCAGAGCGAGGAGAAAGAAGCCACATTCGACACTGCTCTTCTCAATGCTGCATTTCGGCCCAACTCAAAGCAGGTTGATCCTGCGACATTCAAGCTGAGTCATCGTCTTATCTGGGAGAAGCTGTATGGGCTGAATGGAACAGAGGGTGCGCAGTCGCATGTACACCGCGAGTCTACATCTCCCAGCAAAGAAAAGCCTCATCGAAGATCAAAACCTCGCTCCACACCACGACCACCTTCTCCTCCTGCTGCGTCAGATCCTCCACGCCGTCCCACCGTACGACCACCACGAATTCCCAGGTTGCGATTTAGCGTGAGGGATGGGGTCGTATTGGTGAATGGAGATGGGAAAGACGACAAATTGAGCAACCGTAGTGGTCATGCGCGTGCGTCCATCGAGGGAGTGAAAGGTCAAGCGCTCCAGAGTGCCCACTCTAGTGGTGCTGCAACAGCGCGCCCTTCTGCGGCAACTCCAACTTTGATCGTCAGTGGAGCTTCATCCACATCGAACGCTACACCGCATTCAGCACGGCCACTTTCGAACACTGGCTCTCGAACAAGTCGAACACAAGCAAAAGCATCAGGCATCACTCCATCCATTCAGACTGCACGTGACACACGATTGGCAATGGGACTCCGTGTTGTCGAACGCACAAGCGCAGGAGTGGATCAAACTTCAGACCATGCATATGTCACCACAGAGCAAATAGCTGCCATCAACAGCCTCAGTGCTGCAGCCACAAGTGAGACTTTGGATGCGGGCAGTGAGCCTTTCACGGCAGTCTTGAGTGCAAGACGTCAAGCAGTCGAGCAAGATCGTAAGCGGAGAGAACAAATGGTGATGGCTGCGATGAGTAGACGTGGGAGACAGGCTCTCCGATTAGATGAGAATGATCATGTGCTTCGAAAGCATGCTCCACCATCTGTGCCGGCATCTCCACGAAAGCCCGCGACTGCTCGCCTGTCCACATCCACACACGACTCCGCTTTTGCTTCTCCACCCCTTCCTTCACGTCAGCCATTTCCCCAAGCGCCAGCACAAACTGCACTGCATGAAGTCGCTCAATCCATGCAATTCCTTTCCATCTCTTCATCTTCTTCTGCGCGCAACCATGACCACAGTCGTCATCCACACCGCTCCACAACACAATCAGCGTCGAATCAGTCTCAACTGCTGTCATGGCGTGGAAGTACGCGAGTTTGGTTATCGACTCGTGGACACGATGTGGATCGAGTCATCACCGCCGCCCAACTCACCGAGCTTCGTATGCTGTATGAAACCCTCGATGAAGACTGTTCCGATTCGTTGGATGCGGATGAGATCGCCGTGGCATTAAGAGTGTGTGGAGTGTTTCGTGGCAAGGAACAATCATGTAAAGTGTTGGCGGAGACCATCTTGGATTGGATGGAGAATAGAAGAATTGATGTACCTGGAGCATGGACAGCGTCGAAACATGAACAACATGGACCGAGAACCACATCGGCAACGAAGCGTGGTGGTGTTGTCGGAAATCGAAAACAGAAACAAGAGAACAAGGCATCTGCGTCTGAAGTGGAATCAATTACTGCACGGCCACTATCTGCTCGTCTGGCAGCGCAGATCGCCTTGGCTACATCTGGCTCAAGTACCACGAGGAGTTCCAGTGGCGCTGCTTCAGGTACTTTCAATCCGACGTCGCACTCATCGCAGCAACCTTCTTCCAGTAGCTCCAACAACAATAACAATGCACGAACCTTATCATTCAGTCAATTCATTTATGTCGTCATGCATTATGACCTACCAATTGGATCACGTGCCGGAACACAGATGTATGCTGGTGACGGTGGAAGTAGTAGTGGAAGTCAAGCATCTGGTGGCAGCGGAGGAAGTCGTCGACGCACCCGACCATTGTTCAGTGTCTTGATGGATGGAGCAGGCGTTGGTCCAGATGCGCGCGCAGGATCAGGGGCAGGGTCAGGTGGTAGTGTTGGTGTGCGAACCTTCTCTCAGGCTGTTCGTGAATTCCGACGGCAGAGAATGTTTGAACGAATCAAAGCGGTCAGACCCGCTCCAGCTGTAGCTGCACTTGCACCTGCACCTGCGCCTGCAGACACGTACTCAGACTCGGAAGCGAACGATGCGCCCATCATGGCTCGACGTCACTCTCAATAGTAAGATGATGAATGTGGTATGGCAGCTGCTATGCGCAACATTCAACGGCCGCCTGACAGTGTGCTCAAATTAAATGTTCGTGGCTCAAGGAGCCGACAGAGTCTGGCGGCTGACCATTGCATGATTGGATATCGTCGCCGTCGCCGTCGCGGCCGTCGGTCGATGGAGACGACGTTCTGCGTGGAGTTTCTTCAAATCCTTCTGCAGAGGCTACAGTGTGCAATGATGTTCACCATCTCCAGATCATCATCTCAACCAAACCTCAGCCAGATGAAAAGCTTGACCGTGAGCATCATGCACCAGGTCATGGCATCCCATCGTCGTTTGCTTCCCCTTCACCATACCCATCATCTGAGGAGCAGCTCAGTCGTCCATTGTCATTCTCACTCCGACCGGATGCCTCCGCCTACCCTACTCAGCATTGGGCCAGTCAATTGCAGAGACCCATCGGCATGGAGATGGGAATGGGAAGTATTGGCACTGCAATGCCACTTGGGTTCGGAGCTTTCCCTCAATCATGGCAGCAGCATGAGTCACCACTCGCATTCCAACATCGTCAACCAGTCCATGCTCGATTCGGTCAGCCGTCATCATCCGCCATTCAACAACCGCAATGGCAACAATGGCAACAGGAGCAACAAGTTCCATTCGGAGCCGGCATCCCATTCACTCAACAACCACAACAACAACAACAATTCCAACAACCTCAACTCACACAGGAGCAACAACAGCAGCAACAGCAACCCGGCTTCAAGTTTTTTTTTCTTTATATATATAACGATATTCCTGTCTGCATGAGCTAGATGGCATCAGTATTACATGGTCAGCCAAGTAAATGGCAACCTTGTTTCCAACGCTTCGCCATCGACTTCATGATCAGGCCGCGTTTGTACACTGGGAAAGTTCATTGAATTTGCA
>Ga0256771_1000197_pt1 | contig 12524 bp, 4 predicted proteins | sample MC6MC0922MT_FD_186046 | JGI IMG/M metagenome (GOLD analysis project Ga0256771, IMG submission 186046) | Metatranscriptome of enriched soil aggregate microbial communities from Iowa State University, Ames, United States - MC6-MC0922-MT... | ecosystem: Environmental > Terrestrial > Soil >...
CCAATGCTGACCCCTCACTCCTATTCCTATTCCTATTCATATATCTATCAGTATACACCAGCACTCATCGAGTGATCGTGCATTGTACGCAGGATGAGCAGTAGCCCAATGGGCTCGAGTAGCGGCGGGAAAGACAAGCCGCCAGTCTCCTCAGTCTCAACAACAGCCGCCGCCGCTGCTGCCCCGCCCTCATCAACCAACCCTGACTCGCAGTCGCCAACAGAGGGAGATCAGCCCGCTGGTAGAGGCCATAGACAAAAGAAAGCAAAAGTGTTTGTTGATGCCATCACTGCTTCCCCACGTCTGTCACCCTCATCCAGTGATGATGTCCATGGTCGCATGCTGCGTGCTTCTCCGTCTCCCTCTCTGTCTTCCTCTCCATCCTCCTCCGCCTCAGCTTCCGCCATGCCCGCCATCCCCCTCAATAACAACCCTGACTCCCCCTCCGATACAAGCTTCCACCAGAGTGTGGAGGAACGAATTGTTGACATACCAATAGAGCATTATGGCATGGAGGTCGATAAGATCTTGGCATGGCGTTACCGTCACAGTACGTCGATCAAGCACACCTCGGCCGATGGGAAAGTCGTGGTTGGGGGAAATGAGGAGAAGAGAAAAGCACCATTCCAGAGCAAGGAAGAACAACATTTACATATCCATCCATTGCATCATCCAAACACACAACGTCATCAACATGAAGTTGACAAAGTGAAGAATGAGGAGGAGCAGGAAGAAAGCAAGCAACCACCTGCCTCTGCCTCACTCGATCACTCATCGCCGTCCTCCTCCCCTACCACTGCCGCTCCCTCACCCTCACCCTCACCCTCACCCTCACCCTCACCCTCACCCTCACCTTCACCATCGAATCTCTCTGGCTCTCCTTCATCCAGTCCAGCACCTTCTCCTGTTCCGATGCTGACATCTGATAGCAGCAGTGGCAGTGCGGATGTCGCGGCGGACAAGCACATGGTCAAGGAACCCTCAGCTCAAACCACTGCTACACCAGCAGCTTCAACATCCTCCACCACTGATGATTCGACACAGAAGGAGAAGAGTGAGAGTAAAGAAGGTGGAGATGCCAATGCTACTCCCATGTCAGCAGCCGAACTCGCAGCGAAGAAGCGTAAGGATAGCAGGAAGCGTAAAGGTCGTGGTTATGAGGAGCATCTATCCGCTGATCCAGCCTCATCCTCTGCTGCCTCTGCCGCTGCCCTAGCATCGAATCGCCGTTCCCGCTCGTTCACTCCCATCTCCCGGTCCGATGCGATTGCATCCTTCCAGCGTACCCTGGCTGCGGCGCGCGCAGCCAGTGGCATCTCCGCCGCACCATCGGGACTGTTCAAACCGAAGAGGAAAGAAAGAGAAAGGACAACGAAGTTCGGAAGACATCATCATGATGTGTCAGATGAGGAGGAAGAGGAAGAAGAAGAGGAAGAGGAGGAGGAAGAAGAAGAGGAGGAGAATGCTGCTGCGGATGAAGAGAGTGATGAGGAGGATGCGGATGAGGAGAGTGATGACGAGGAGGAGGAAGAGGATGCTGCAGCAGAGGATGGCACACGTGCCAATAAACGTCGTAAGACCTCCACGAAGACTGTTGCCGTCAAATCCTCATCCTCATCTTCTCGTCGCAATGTCTCCACAGCCTCATCTGCCTCCTCTTCGAAGAAGTCGTCGAAGCGTGCAACCTCTGCCTCCTCGAAGAAGAAGTCCTCGCATCACACTCACACTGCATCCACTACCACCTCTGTCGCTGCACCCAAGAACCGCCATCCGGGTCGTCCATCCCCAACTGAAGTTCGTAATCGATTGATCGCTGAGAATAGTGACAAGGAATTCTTTGTCACCTTCAAAGGTCGCAGCTACCTACATGCCAAATGGGTGGATGTATTCGCCTTCCTCACTCCACCCGACTCACGCGCCGCTGAACTCACTGGTACCGCACAAGCACAGGACCAACAAGCCTACACGCAACTCCGTGTGAAATTGCAACGATTCTTGAAGTCGACCCCAGTGCCCATTGGGGATGAGGAAGAACTGTTCTGTCCGGAGTGGGTGGAAATCGATCGAATCTTGGCACGCAAAACGGAGGAAGTCGAAGAGAGTGAGAGTGAAGGAGAAGGTGAGGAGGGCGGTGAAAGTGCAGGCGAGGGAGAGGAAAGCAAGATGGATGTGGAGGACTCAAACAAGTCATCCCGCAAATCAATTCATCGTCATCTGCGCTCTCCTCATCGGGCTGTTGCCACGTTCTACTTGGTGAAATGGGCTGGTTTACCTTATTCGGCGTCCACGTGGGAGCATGAGAAGTTCGTGCATGATGACACCAAGATTCATGAATTTGAGCGTCGACAACGAAATCCACATAACATGAAAGGTGCGGAGAGACAACTGGCATTGGGCGCCTCGACAACCAACCCACGCCCTCCACCCTCCGCATGGTCCACCAATCGTGTGCGTATGATTCCACCACATCACCTGCCGACATTCAAGAATGGGAATGAGCTGAGACCATGGCAGATTGAAGGAGTCAATTGGCTCAATCATAATTGGTATCAACGAAAGGGATGCATCCTGGCCGATGAAATGGGCTTAGGCAAGACCGTCTCCATTGTTGCGCATTTGTTGCACGTTCGTAGTGTGTACGCTCGTGGTCCCTTCTTGGTGATCGTTCCTCTGTCCACACTGCAACATTGGAAGCGTGAGTTCGATGCGTGGAGTGAGATGAATGTCGTCATCTTTCAAGGCAGCAAGCATGATCGGGATATGGTCAAACAATTTGAATGGAGCTTCTTCGCGAATGAGGCGGCAGAGTATGATGGCAAGACTGTACTCAACCATGTGGAGTATAAGTTCGATGTGTTGCTGTGTACGTATGAGTCCATCCTATCGGAGGTTGGATTCCTGTCACGTGTTCCATGGAAGCTGATGGTTGTCGATGAAGCCCATCGGTTGAAGAACAAGGAGAGTCGACTGTTCAAGGCATTGAAACTATTCAACATTGAACATCGGGTACTCATGACTGGAACACCCATTCAGAATAATCTCGATGAGTTATGGACGTTGTTGAATGTGATCGAGCCTGTGACTTTCCCCAGCTTGGAGGAGTTTCAATCTCAGTATGGCGTCCTCTCACAGAATGAGCAAGTACGAGCATTACAAGCAAGCTTGAGTCCATTCTTACTCAGAAGAATGAAGGAGGATGTTGCGAAGAAGATTCCCCCCAAGGAAGAGACCATCGTTCAAGTCGAGTTGACCTTGTTACAGAAGCAGTATTATCGTGCCGTGTATGAGCGCAATCGCACCTTCCTCTACAAAGGATGTCGATCGGGCAATGTGCCTCATCTACTCAACGTGGTCATGCAGCTGCGTAAAGTATGCTCACACCCATTCTTGCTACCAGGAGTGGAGGAGAAGGAGTTGGCTGCAGCAGCGGCAGCGGCAGGACTCGATGAGGATCAGCATCCAACATCTGCAGCAGAGGCGGCAGGGGCAGCGACAGCGAATGGTGCAGCAGCGAAGAGTAATGACATCGCACTCAAGACTCTCATCGCTGCCAGTGGCAAGCTCGTACTCGTCGACAAGTTACTTGCTCGCTTGAAGGAGACCGGTCATCGCGTACTCATCTTCTCTCAAATGAAATTGATCTTGGACTTGTTGGAATATTACATGAAGCTGAAGGGCTACCTGTATGAGCGTATTGATGGGAGTGTACGTGGCAATGAGCGACAGGCAGCAATCGATCGATTCTCACGACCGGACTCGGATCGATTCGTATTCATGCTGAGTACACGGGCGGGTGGCCTGGGGATCACTCTCACACAAGCAGATACCGTCATCATATATGACTCGGACTGGAACCCACAGAATGATTTACAAGCTCAGGCTCGTTGCCATCGTATCGGTCAAGAGAAGATGGTGAAGGTCTATCGCTTGATTACGCGCGGCACGTATGAATGGTCGATGATGAAACGAGCGAGCATGAAGCTTGGATTGGATCAGGCGGTGTTGAAGAAGAGTGGATTTGATCAAGTCAGTATGGATGGAGAGCTGGGAACGACGGGCAGTGACTCCAATGCACTCTCCAAACTCTCACGTGAGGAGATTGAAGCATTGTTGCGCAATGGAGCCTATGCCTTACTCGATGATCCAACGAGTGAGCAACAATCGAAATCCTTCTGTGAGGCCGATATTGATCAGATTCTATCCACCCGTACCACGGTCATCAAGAGTGGAGGCAATGAGGATGAGGACCCGGATAAGCCACGTGAGGGCAGCACATTCTCACAGGCAGTGTTCACATCCGATGAGGCTGACACCAAGATTGATCTCAATGCGGAGGACTTTTGGCAGCAGTTGTTACCCGATGAAGGCAGCGCAGCAAAGCTGACTGAGAAGCTGTTCAGTGGTGCCGCCTACGCCACTCCACAGGCGCGACGACAATTCATGAAGTATCTGGAGGATCATGTGAAGGAGATCATTGAAGCCTACCAACAAGGCAAGAGTCTCAACCATGTGCCACAGATACTCGATATACTCAAAGCCATTGCGACATCCACACCCACACAGGACACGAAAGAAGAGAAGAAGGAGGGGGAAGACAGCGGTGTCAAGAAGGAGGAGACAACAGATGCAGAGAAGCATGGTGATAGTAGTGCAGCGATGGATGTGAGTGACGAGTCTGGCAATTCAACAACAGCATCAGCCGCCGCATCATCTGGTCCTTCCCTCGGTTGGAGTCTTGCTGAGATTCGTCAGTGTGATGATTGGTTTCGTGCGATCGAGCAGCCACGTCGTCAACGGAAGATGGCGGAGCGTTATACGGATCAATCAGCCACGATGGTCGGAGGAGGAGCGGCGGCCGCTGCTGCAGCAGGTATGAGCTCAATGGTCATTGACTCTGCCTTTAAGCGACGCTTACATGGTAAGCCCTTACATGGTCTGGGTGGCATTGTGTTCAGTCGTAAGCAGAGGAAATCCTTGACGGCCATCCTACTCGATGTGGTTGGTATCCTCCCCTACCCAAAGAGTGTTCTCGCTCGTGCCGCACTGACTGAACAGTATGGTGAGGAGGCACGTGACCTACTCAGCATCAAGTTGGATGCACTGCCCAGGCCAACACTCAATGAGCAGATGAATGTATGGAATGTCCTGCGCTCACAAATGGAAGCCTCGTTACGTACACGACGCCTACGTGAATTCATGGCCTATTGCCTCGCCTTCCTCTCGTTACTTGCATCACTGAGCGATGAGCAGGATGCTCCACTCTTCCGCTCTGTGCGTGCGAAGTTACTCCACTGTGTCCCATCCATGGATGAATTGACACGAATGGAGAAGGAAGAGAGTAAGGAGAGGAGGAAGCAGGAGAGACATCGAGCATTGAGGAAAGTATTGGCGGAACAGATTCGTGTCAAGCTTGCTGCTGTCAGGAGGCAGCAGAGAGAGGCAGCGCAGGCAGAGACACAGGCGAAGGTTGAAGCTGAGACGGAAGCGGCGAAACAAGATCAAGCGTCGAAGAGCGAGACGGATGGCATCACCACCGTGTCCGATACTGCTGTACCAGCCGGTGGTGCCGCCGTCTCTGCAGAAGCGCCTCTCCCACCTGACCCGTCCTCGTCTGATACTGTCATGACTCCAGTCAAACCAACTGTCAAGATTGAACCTGCATCCTCCACATCTGCCGCTCCCTCACCCCTCCCCTCTCCGTCCTCATCCTCGGGCAATGCAGCCTCCTCGTCTCGCGAGGGTTGGTCTCTGATTGATGAGGAGTTGTCATTCAATCCAAGTTTGGAGGGGAGTGGCATTCAGCCATTCATGCAGACACCAATTGGCGTGTTGAGTATTGAGGATTTGTTGCGTGAGGAAGGAGCAGGATCCAGCTTTAGTTCGAGTGGCAAGCGGGTTGGACGACCACAAACAGTGGGCTTATCGGGCAATACAGCCACACTCATGCAGATGCAGCCAGCCATCTATCGGGGTGGACCCCCAGCAGATGTGCAAGCCGAGGACTTCCAGCCAGTGTATAATGATCTCCAGGAGGCGAAGGAAGAGGCGGAGGAGGTCGCACATTATCAACGCTTCCATCGTGATCCAACCACTGCCACCATCGCTCATTTCCCGTCGTTGAGTGAAGATTTGGCATTCGTGACGTTTGCAGCGAAGCGAGCGAAACGTTGGGCGCGATTCATGTTGCTTGGCTTACAGCTGAGGGGTGAGCTCGATGAATTCGTTGGCACGTATGAGAAGGAACAAACACTGAGAGAAGAGTTACGCGAGCTGCTTCACAAGCATGGCCTGGAATTAGATGAAGCCGATAGTGAGTTGGATGCATCCAGACCGGAAGGTCAGAAGAGAGCGGCGGAGGAGCTGAGCATCATTGAAGGTGAGAATCTCGAAGCCAACACCAACACGCCTGCTGCTGGCGGAAGCGACCAAAAGTCGGATGCGACCAAAGAGTCATCATCAAAGAATGCATCATCCAAGTCCGCTGCCAAGTCTGACTCTACGTCGCAGGATGGCGATGATAGTGATGCAACGATGGTGAATGCATCACCTGACTCGACTGATGCCACCTCAACTTCCACATCTGCATCTTCCTCTTCACCTTCCTACTCTCCAACCTCCTACTCCGATCTCACTCCCGCTCATCGTAAGATCATTTCCAACATTGCCAAAGCTTCGTTGAGTGACTTACACAGCGTTCCACCATCCTTCCTCATTCGTCTCCTCCGTCGTACGCTCATCCGTCCTCAACCTCCCTCACATGACATCGCACGATTTGGCCACCCCTATGCATCCATCCATTTCTCACCATCCTCCACAGCCCTCTTGGAGAAGAGTCCAGCATGGTGGTGGAGTTGGCGTGATGACAAGAATTTTCTGTTGGGCTCGGGCTTACGATATGGTACCGGCTTTGAGCGTATCAAGCGTGCACCGGAATTGGGATTTCGATATAAATTGAGTGAATGTGTCTTTGATGAGGCGGCAGCTGGAGGACAGGATGAGGACAGTGAGGAGGAGGACAATGCACAGACGTCACCACATAAGAAGAAGAATAATAACAGTAAATCAGCGACGAAACGAGACACGGCGGCTGCTGCAGGTGGTGCATCGTCTGCTCTCAAGGATGAGGGTGATGGTGGCGAGACTGCACTCGTCTCTTCCTCCACCCATGTCTCCTCTCATGTCAGTCCCGCAGCTGGTCATGGTTGTGTGTGTGGTTGTGCACGCTATGCACGTGGCATGGGTCGTACTCGTGTGTGTACTTGCTGTGGCTTCTGGTTTCATCTTGGTTGCATCGAGCAGCCAACTCCACACCTGCGACTGGATGCCTTCCCGCCACTTGCAGCGGGCCATCCATTGGCATTTGGATTGGGGAGTGTGAATGGAGGACCACTGGCTGAGACGATCACATCGCCTGATAAACATTCGGATGCGCGTAATCAGACGAACAATGCAGCCAGACAGTCCAGTGATGGAGGAGAGGAGAAGCTCAGCCTCACACGTCAGTCATCGGAGGAGAGTATGGATACGAGTGAAGATGTACCGGTGGTGAAGACAGAAGATGCGGCAGCGTCGAATGGGAACGCGGATGCGAGTGCAACATCGAGTGAGGAGGATGAGGAAGTTGAACCAACACGTCGGTCCACTCGTCCTCGTAAGCCAGTCAAGTTCGATCGTTCTGCCACTCCTTCTCCAACTCCTGCTGCATCCGCTCCATCGAACGCATCCGCCAGTACTAGTGGTGGTGTTTCCACTCCCATCTCCCTGGATGGTTGGCGCTGTCCACGTTGCCAACTCTCCTGGCCAGTCATGCGATCACTTGAACTACGATTGCGTACACTCATCGACTATATGGCGAAACAGAGAAGATTAAGAGCGAAGATTCGAGACAGGATCCTCACAGTATTGGATGAGGAGAAATATGCGGCGGCTATCAAGGCACAGGCAGCAGCAGCATCAAGCAGTGAGCGTGGGAGTAGTGGTCCGAGTGCCAAAGCTCTTGCACGCCAACAAGCCGCAGCGGCTGCCGCCACTGATATTCATCAACCTTTCACTCGTCGTCAGAAGCATGAATTTCAGCGTAGTCTTCAAATATGGGGTATAGCATTCTTTGAGCCGGATGCATACACGAAGAATGTGCCCGTACTGGAATCGGTGTGTGCGGGTGGAGCGAGTAAGGCCGTGCAACATGTTCAACAGAATGATCAATTGAATCGCAAGACATTGGCACAGCTACGCTACTATCATGAGCGACTCATGGCGCAGTGTCATTATCTCATTGAGCGGCATCGGCGTGATACGGGTATTGCGATCTTCAGTCGTCGTCAGCGCATCCTCCAATGTGAGCAGAGTGAGTTGGCTCGTGCGCATGATCTCATCATCCAGCTACAGGAGGCGAAGCGGGATCATGATAAGGGATATTGCTATTGTCGTGGTGTGGGGGTATCGAATCGGCAAGCTGAAGCCAAACGATTACGGAGACGACGTCCAGTGGAATTCTTAATTGGATGTGATGAAGGCTCGAGTATGGCCTGTCGTACGTATGGCAAATGGTTCCATGGCCTCTGTATGGGCTTCGCTGATGAGGAGGATGTTCCCGAGCGGTGGATCTGCCCATTCTGTCTGGCGGATACGAATGGGAGCGCAGTGGAGATGCCACCCATGGCATGGAAGCCACCAGATGGAGAGCAGATGGAGATTGATGAGGAGATGGAACAGATGCTGGAGACGGATATACCGCCACCTCCTCCTCCATTCGAACCATTACCACTCACCGTCTCATCGGAACCAGTCGGTGTGGCTGCGGCAGCGGCTGCTGCTGGTGCAGTCCAATCGGAGTCGTCTGCCGCTGATGGTAAGGGGCACGAGAAGGGATCCAGTGCAGAGAGCAAGTCGACTCCCGCTGCCAGCACAGATGATGCAGCTGACGATGGTGAGAAGAAGCAGAATGTATCGATGCGTGAGCTTGAGGAAGAGTACACTATACGTGTGGCGAATTATGAGCGTGATGCTGCAGCGTTGCGCGAGGAGTATGAAGCAGCCGAGCCCCATCTCTCAGCCCCATTGGAGAAGCCTCCCATTGTTGATGATACTGTCTCTCATCATCTCGCCACCAAGGTTCTGGCTCGTGTCACACTCCTCTCACGCTTGAGTGAAGGCTTAGCAAAGGGTGAGGCTGCAGTGAAGGATATCTTACATGCGGTGGCCTCTGCTCCTCCACCTCCACCCATCGTCACTCATGGCATCTCAAGTAAACTACCGGAGTGGTGGTGGCCTCCGACTCATGATTGGACATTATTGAGGATTGTATTCAAGCATGGATTGGGCAATGCGGAGGATGCACTCAATGATGAGATGTTCGATGAGGCATGGCATCCACAGACAGACAGTGATGTGTTCACGCATTATGAACAAGTCATGCGAGGGGAGACAACGACGAGTGGGAGTGGGACGGAGAGTGGCCGAGCGACGAAGAAGGTTGACAAGGATGGTGCACCCGATCATAAGCCAATGAGCTTAGAGGAGTTGCATGCGGACACTCGTCGTTACTTTGCGCAGTTCCTTCAAGATCGTAATCCCCTACTCAAACGCTTGGCATTGTTGGCGAATTGGCTGCTGTTTGGATCACCGGATAATCCACATGCGATGAAATCGAACCTACCACAAAACTCAACGAGGAGTGTGGCAGCAGCAACGATCATGCTCGCCAAAGCACCAACAAACACAAGCACGATGGAGGCGACACCAGCCTCATCGCAATCATCATCAGCCACCAAGTCGCTATCTGAAACTGCTGTTGCTGCCATCCCCGTCTCTCTCCCTACTCCATCCCCACAATCGCCATCCTCCTCCCGCCCTCGCATCAAACTTCCACTTGTGAAGATACTCAACTATAAGTTGAGTGGTGATCAATCACCATTCTCGGAGAGTGAAGAGGAAGAAGCGGAGGCGGAAGGCGATGTCGCACGGGAGCCGAAGAAAGTAGCGACGAGTTCAAAGAAGAGGAAGTCAACTGGCACGAGTGAGGCGGCAATGGCAGCAAGCAGCAATAAAGCCTCTGTAGAGGCCGGCAAAGCAAAGTCGAAAGCACCGTCCAAGGCAAAGGCTGCTGGCAAGACAGACGCGGATGCAAGTACGAGCAAGAAGAAGAAACAACAAGGGCAGAGTGTACAAAAGAAGAGCAGCAGTAGCAAGAAATCCAATAGCAAGAAGAAGTCACACAGTGGCATGAGTGATGATGAGATGGATGGTATGGGTATGGCTATCGATGATGATGCAGCATCTGTCATTTCGTCCCCTGCCTCTGGCCAGAGCAGCCGACGTGGCAGCATCAGTAAGTCCGCCAAGTCCACTAAGTCCTCATCAGCGAAGTCGAGTGCAGCTGTTGCCAAGTCTCCACGCTCCATGAAGGAGAAGGAGAAGGAGAAGGAAAGCCAGAAGAAAAAATCAAAGAAGAAGACTCCAACAACTGACAAGGAGAAGGAGAAGGAGAAGAGTAAGAGCACGAAATCCAGCAGCAGCAAATCCGCCAGCCAGAAGAAGAAGGGTGAAGGATCATCAACAAAGAAATCCTCAACCAAGTCGAAGCATGCAAGAGCCGACACGGGCAATGATGAGCATGAGCAAACTGCGCCGGCAAAGAAGAAAAAGAAGGTTGCAACACAGCAAGAGTCGAAGAGTGCTCCTCCCGACACAGAGATGGAATCGGGTACAAGTGATGAATCTGCACCATCATCCGCCCTCTCCTCTCCGGCAAACTCTCGACCTGTCTCACCCATCAACTCCGCTCCGCCATCACCCTCACATTCCCATCCTCATTCCCATTCCCATTCTCACCGCATTGGTCTCAATGTCAAGAGTGAGTCGGATGTTGCTCGCGATTCGCATGGTCGGCCCATCCTCCCTTTCACAGTCAAGGGTGGCGTGAGTATTCTGAATCTTGGTCGTATCAAGGACAATGTGGCGTATCATAAAGGTTCGGTGTTATTCCCCGTTGGATTCGAGTCGGTTCGGCCCTACTTCTCTGTCTCCAATCCAAGTCAGAAGGTTGAGTATCGAAATCGCATCTTGGATAATGGTGACGCCGCTCCGCTGTTCACGGTGCAACCGGCGGATGATCCAGCCACCACCTACTCGGCGTCCAATCCATCGACATGTTGGGGAGCGATTGTAGCCGCCGTGCATGAGAAGCGTGGGGATGAGGCTGACCATCCTAGTAAGAGTAGTCATGGCGGCCCATCGGGTTTGGAATTCTTCGGTATCTCGAATCCTGTCGTGAAGACGCTAGTGATGGAGTTGCCCGGTGCACAGGAGCTGTTACACAAGATTGAAACAACCATGCCCAATGCACACAAATCCACACATCATAAACAGCCGCACCATACAACACCATCGCAACCTGCACAGGTACAAGTACAACCACGTGCGCATACACCCATTCAGGCACATGTACATGCACGTGCAGAGACACCAACACAAGCGACAGCAGTTCAGATTCCCTCAACCACACACCAACATCCATCCCCCACACACTCACCCGTACACCCTCCGGTACTCCAGGCGCATCCAGTACCCCAGACGCATGCTGCTGCTGCTGCCACCCCTGCCACTGTCGCTGCTGTACCCCAACAGGCTTATGTCGCTCATACTGCTACTGCCATCCCGGTCGCAGCTGCGTCTTCATCTCCGCTTCACACCGCTCATGCTGTTCCCGCCCAGAATCAATCCGGTGCCATGTCCTCCTCTCCATCCACCATCCCTGTCGCTGCAACTAGTACGACGACTACTACTCCTGCTACAGCTGCAGCCACTGCTACCCATACTCCATCACCTACCCCACATGGTCAGTCGGTGCCGTCCGCCCATCCTCCATCTCATGCCTACTTCAACATGTTGCATCATCCCTACCCGCATGGTGCCACAGCGATGATGGACCCGGCCAATGCCAACAATCATGCGGCCATCCAACACATGTACATGACACAACAATACATGCAAGCACAACAATACCATCAGCAACAACAGCAACAGCAACAATGGCAGCAACATCAACATCAGATGAGACAAGCTCCCACACACCAGTCTGCTTATCCCACTGGCGGTGTGCCGTACATGGCGACTCCCGCTAGTCAACCTGCACTTGCTGTTCCTGCCGTTGCTGTGCCTGCACATACTCTTCCACCTCAACAACACCCTCCGTCTGCTGCCCTCAACGCCACTCAACCCATGCAGACTGCACCGTCTGGCAATGTCTCGTCTTCGGACACACAATTACAGACGACGACGATGGATACATCAAGCACGTAGATGCAGCTCAGTCGCTTCGGCACGGTAATGTCATGCTCGTATCTGGCATCAAATCGTTACATTGTTACTCATTTCATCATTGTCCGTGATGTTGCTCGTTGATGAGAAAATTCTAACATACACGAGTTCAAATCCGAGCGATTAGAGTTACGGCACGTTCAGATTCAATGCGCTCATTGCGGTTTGGCCGAATTTTCTGAAATTTCGCTCCTACGTATACA
>Ga0256771_1000200_pt1 | contig 12452 bp, 10 predicted proteins | sample MC6MC0922MT_FD_186046 | JGI IMG/M metagenome (GOLD analysis project Ga0256771, IMG submission 186046) | Metatranscriptome of enriched soil aggregate microbial communities from Iowa State University, Ames, United States - MC6-MC0922-MT... | ecosystem: Environmental > Terrestrial > Soil >...
AAGCCAAACACAAAGCGCCGACGCCGATGACCATAAGGATCCGGCGAAGAAATTGTATGTCGGATAATCGGCTCACATTCGTAGCTATTCGGCTTTTCCAAAAATGATCAGCGAGTGTACGCCGCGCAAGACGGGGTTGAAACCAGAAAGGTGTAATAGCTTGCCCGTGCCGTTCCGCCACCCGGATGCTTTAGGTCAACTATCTGCGCTACGTGCACTGTTACGACCCGTCGGCCACTCAGGCATCGTTATCCTCGCCGCGTGAGCATACTCTTGTCGCCGAATGGCGGCTTCGGGGTCCTAGAGGTCCATCTGTGCCATTCCGATCCTATCCTCATCAGGCCGCGACTTTTGAGTTTGCCCTCCAAACCTCGCACATAGTGCCGGAAGAACCAGCAGGGTGAGAATTGTCGCGCTGATGAGCCCCCCGATTACAACTGTCGCTAACGGCTTCTGAACTTCGGCCCCTGTCCCCGTCGACAAAGCCATCGGTACAAATCCAAGCGACGCGACGAGGGCCGTCATCAAGACCGGTCGAAGACGAGTGGTCGCTCCTTTTAGAATAGCGTCTCGCTGCCCGACGCCTTCCTGCATAAGTTGGTTGATGCTCGTCAACATAACCAGTCCATTGAGAACAGCGACACCGGATAAGGCAATAAACCCAACGGCTGCCGATATCGAGAACGGCATGTCGCGAAGCCATAGCGCGAGAATGCCACCGGTCAGGGCGAGCGGTACGGCTGTAAAGACAAGAACCGCATCGCGCGCAGAACCGAGCGCGGAATACAGCAAGAGGAAGATCACAAAGAAGCACGCCGGCACAACGATCATCATTCTTTGCTGGGCCGCCGCCAAATTTTCAAATTGGCCACCCCAGGAGATGTAGTAGCCAGCCGGTAGCTTAAGTTGAGTGGCGACCTTTTGCTGGGCTTCGGCAACGACTGACGCGATGTCACGGCCGCGGATGTTTGCCGTGACGACGACGCGCCGCTTGCCATTGTCTCGGCTGACCTGATTAGGCCCTTCAGTAAACAGGAATTCCGCCACCTGTTCCAATAAGATCGAGGACGTTCGGCCATTGCGATCGGGCGGAAGAGATACCGGCAGGTGTTTGAGCTTCTCTACGTCGGCGCGAAAATTGTCCGACAGCCGAACGACGATTGGATAGCGACGATCGCCTTCGAACACAACGCCGGCATTACGACCGCCGATGGCTGCCCCGATGACGTCTTGCACGGCTTGCACGCTCAGTCCCAGTCGGGCAATTTCCTCTTGCTTCAACTTGATTTCAAGAAAAGGCAGACCGGATGTCTGCTCGACGCTGATGTCGGTCGCGCCCGCCGTGCTCCGAAGTATACCCGCGACCTGATTTGCCACTCGTAGCATTGGCTCGAATTCCTCGCCAAAGACCTTAACTGCAAGATCTCCCCTGGCGCCAGCCAGGAGCTCGTTGAATCGCATCTGAATTGGTTGCGAAAAGACGAGATTATTGCCCGGCTGCTTCTCGATTGCCGATTGGATCGTTGTGATGAGTTCGTTCTTGCCGAGATCAGGATCGGGCCATTGATCCGAGGGCTTCAAAATGATGAACGTGTCCGAAACATTGGGTGGCATTGGATCGGAGGCGACTTCAGCGGTTCCCGTCTTCGAGTAGACGAAGGCAACCTCGGGAAAGCGGCTCACGACCTTTTCCAAGCCCAATTGCATTTGCTGCGACTGGGACAGCGACGTGCTCGGGATGCGTATCGCATGCATCGCGATATTCTTTTCGTCCAGCGTCGGAATGAACTCCTGGCCAAGCTGCGAGAAAAGCACGGCCGACAAGGCGAAAAGCGCAACCGCGCCGCCCACGAACATCAGGGGCAGACGTAACGCAGAAAAAAGTACCGGCGTGTAAAGACGCTTGAGAAAACGAATAAGCCGATTCTCTCTTTCTTCCACTTTCCCGGATATCGCAATGGCGATGGCAGCCGGAACAAACGTCAGCGAAAGAACAAACGCCGCAATAAGAGCGATGATGACTGTCAGAGCCATCGGTTCGAACATTTTCCCTTCGATACCGCTGAAGGTCAGCAACGGAACGTAGACAAGGATGATGATCGCCTGCCCGTATACCGAGGGCTTGATCATTTCTTCAGAAGATCGGATGACCGTTTGCAGCCTCTCTTGAAGCTTGAGCCTCCTGCCGAGTTCGTGTTGGTGTTCCGCGATTCGCCGCAGCGTGTTTTCTGCGATGATAACCGCACCATCGACAATGAGGCCAAAATCCAACGCGCCCAAGCTCATCAAGTTGGCGCTGATTTTTGTATACACCATCCCTGTCATCGTAAGCAGCATGGCCAGCGGAATGACCATTGCGGTGATGAGCGCGGCGCGAAAATTTCCGAGAAGGAGAAAGAGAACGAGAATTACGAGTAAGGCGCCCTCCGCGAGATTCTTGCTGACCGTTGCGATCGTGGCATCGACCAACAATGTTCGATTGAGGACGGTCTGAACGACGACTCCTGCAGGCAGGCTCGCTTGTATCTCCTTCATCTTCGCATCTACAGCCGCCGAGACAGCGCGGCTGTTCCCGCCAATGAGCATCATCGCCGTTCCAACGACGACTTCCTTGCCGTTCTCACTCGCGCTGCCCGTCCGCACCTCTTTTCCGATGCTGACCTTCGCGACGTCCTTGATGCGAACGGCGACTCCCTCGCGCGTGGCGACGACAACGTTGGCAATTTGCTCCGCCGACGTCAGGCGGCCCGTACTTAAGACCGCGTAGCCTTCGCCATTGCGTTCGATGTAGCCGGCTCCGCGGCTGGCATTGTTTCGCTCGAGTGCCTGCGCCATATCGGAAAATGAAATGTTCAATGCCGTCAAACGAGCGGGGTCTGGCTCAACCAGATATTGCTTCTCAAAGCCGCCGATGACGTCTATTCCCGCCACTCCAGGTACCGTGATCATTTGAGGCCGGATGATCCAGTCCTGCACCGTCCGAAGATAAGCGGCGCGCTCGACTTCGGTCGTCAAACTTTGTCCCTCAGGTGTGAGGTAGCTGCCGTCGGCCTGAAATCCGGGTTTGCCGACTTCCTCATCACCTGGCTTGGGCGACGCATACTTCACCGTCCACATATAGATTTCGCCGAGGCCCGTTGAGAGGGGACCTAGTTTTGGCGTGACCCCTTCGGGGAGATTCTCTTCCGCCTGCCGCAATCTCTCACCGACTTGCTGTCTGGTGAAATAGTTATCGGTGCTCTCGGAGAAAACGGCGGTCACTTGCGAAAAGCCGTTGCGAGACAGCGAGCGCGTGTAGTCAAGGCCAGGGATGCCCGCGAGCGCCGTTTCGATCGGAAACGTAATTTGTTTTTCGACATCGATTGGCGAGAGAGAGGGTGCAACGGTATTAATTTGCACCTGATTGTTGGTGATGTCTGGCACGGCATCAATCGGGAGCTTCTGCAGCGAGAAGACGCCGTAGACGGCCGCTCCGAGCGTCAGCAAAACGACCAGCCAGCGCTGTTGAACAGAGAATGTGAGTAGACGCGAGATCATCAGAAAATCCTCGGACTAGTGATGGTGCTCAGCTTCAGATTTCCCGAGCTCGGCCTTTAGTAGAAATGTGTTGGCCGTGGCGATGAGTTCGCCCGCCGTAAGTCCAGACACAATCTCGGCGGAGTGATCGTCGCCCTTGCCGACGTCGACCTGACGGGCCTCAAATCCAGCATCGGTGCGGACGAAGACGCGATCCTCGCCTTTAATGCTTTGGATGGCGTCTTTAGGAACGACGATTTCGGCTTTTGTCTCAGCCACGGCAATTTCGGCGGTCACGAACGATCCGGGTCGCCATATACCCCCGCTATTTTCGACGGATGCAATGACTCGCGCGGAACGCGTGTCCTGATTGAGCACGGGGCTCGTGAAGATAATTGTCCCGACCGAGCGATGATTGCCGTCGTTGGTATCGATGTTGACGTGTTGACCTTCCTGGATTTGCGAAAGGTCTTGCGTTGAAACAGTGAGCTCGACCCAAACTTTCATCAGGTCCGCGATTGCGTAAAGCTCGTGCGCCTGCCCCTCTCCACCCATCGGCGTCCCAATGTCGACCAGCTGCTCGACAATACGTCCGCCGATAGGAGCTTTGATTTCATAGCGCTCCAGACCACTGCTGGGTTTTTCCCCTCCCGCTAGCTTCGCTACAATCTCGTCGCCGACCCCCAATGCCGATAGCTTTTGCCGAGCCACGTCGCGACGGACTTGCGCTTCTTGATACGTCGCCTCTGCCTTGAGAAGCGCCTGTTCGGAGGTGACCTTCTTTTCCCAGAGAATCTTCTGGCGCTGATAAAGAGTATCCTGCAGCCGAAAATTGACGATCGCGGCGATGTATTCGCTCTTCGCGTCGGCAACCTCGCGACTATCCAAGATGGCGATGATCTCGCCGGCGGATACCGGATCACCCAATCGCTTCTTTAGTTCCGCAACCGTCCCGACGACCTTCGACGGCACGCGCGCGACCCGATTACGATCAGGCATGATCGTGCCAGGCACACGAAGCCGACTTTTTATGACGCCGGATTTCGCCGGCTTCACTTCGATATTGGCGGCGCCGATTTGCTCGGCATCCATTGCGATGCCGCCATCATCGTCATTGTGGCTCTCCTCATGTGAATCAGGATTGCCATTCGCCGCCTTGGCTTCATTGTGGGAGCCGCCGCCGTGCTCGTGATCCGCATGATGGCGAGAGTGATCGCCTCGCTCTTCCTGCGGTATCGACGAAGTCGATTCTACGACATGCAAATACGCTCCGAGATCTCTCAATTTCGAAGGCATATCAGTCGTCTCTGCCAATACGGTACCAAGAATAATGCCGGTGCCGAGACCGGCCGCCAGATAAACGTGTTTCATGAATGACGATCCAAACTGCTCGCTCCGTTGGTTTCGTTGCGATGTCAGTGAGACGGGCTATGCCGTCTCACTGCGTCACGTCGCTGAACACCGACGCCATTTAGGTTTATGACGACCACGATCATCTCGACCGGCGTTCGCGCTTGTGCGTGCAATCCGCAGAATCTCGATCGCAAGGAACTTCTTTCCGCCACTTGCGATGATCCTGCCTATCCGAGAACGGCGGCCACACAGCCGGAAGCCGATCCTTCTTATGGCAATACGTTCTTCTTGGCTGATTGTGGCAGTGGCGATAGTCGCGCGCGTCGGCCACCACAATGTTCTGTTGCGTTGTGGCTGCGTGCGCCGACGCCACTAACGAGAAACATGCTGCGGCCACGAGTGTGAGTTTCGTCGTCACGTTGTGCTTCACTTCGATGTTCTTCATTGCTTTATCCTTGCGGACGTTTGCTCGCGCCGCGCGTCTTGTTCGGTCCAGCCAAGCATCGTCACGCGCGTGTTGACGCGATATTGCGCAAACGGATTGATGATCAAAAACGGAAAGCGGCGCATTGTTTCGCGACGATTTTCTAACGCCGCGAGTGATGCACGAAGGCGCTGAGCGCTAATTCAAAAGCACGATCGTTCGTAGAGCCGCGAGTGCGGGATCGCGAACACTCTCGTAATCAAACGGACGCGATGGAAATTGCGGCCATAAGACTCCAGCTCGCCACGAGTGCTCTCGGCCAATATCGGCGAAAGGCACGTGCCGAGGCTGCGGAGGTTTACACGTCGTTGTCGGCGAATCCGGCCGAACCGTCTCCGCGAAAATTAGGTGATCAATACAAGAGGGTTCAGTTGAGCGAAAAGCCGTGGCGCCAATCGATATATCTTCGAGAGTTAGCGCGTGTTGCTTGATGTGTTCGAGCTTTTCGCCGTGTACCCATTCGATGGCATGATGGCCATTTTGACCGAAGCAATTGCGAAGAGATCCCGATAAAGCCGCCGTCAAAACCAGGACGGCAAGTATCACCTGCACGGTGACGCGGCCGAAAGGCGTGAACCGAGATATTCCCGTGCTGTTATTTCGAACGTGATGAACTCCGGTCATCATTCGTCGAGCACCCCCAGTCCACGACGCGCGCCCGCATCATTGGGATTTAACCTCAGAGCGCTCTCAAAATCCTTTTTAGCCGGTCCAGCTTGGCCCAGTTTGAGATAGACCAAGCCACGCTCGGTAAAGGACGCACGGTGGCTGGAATCCAATTCCAAAGCCCTCGAAAAATCTGCAATCGCCCCGTCGAGTTGTCCCGATTGCGCATACAGCGTGCCTCTCATAAACGGGATTGCCGGATCCCGGGGACGTAGCTCTTCAGCGCTGTTGAGATCTGCATGGGCATCGTTGGTGCGATTTAGAGACATGTAGAGACGCGCACGATTGACCAACGCCTCGGGCAAATTCGGATCGAGTGCCAGTGCTTCGTTGAAATCTTCAAGCGCACCATTGCCATCACCGGCTTTTCCGCGCGCAAGCCCTCGGTTGTAGAACACACGGGCATCGTGTGGCTTGAGACGTGCCAACTCCGAATAGGCGGTGACCGCCAATGGATAGTTAGCCGCTGCGAATGCACCTTTACCGCGTTCGGCCCATATTTGAGCCTGTTGGTTGCGAAGTTCGTCCCTCTCATTCGGATAGCTTTCCAGTGCGCGTGCAGGCGCCGGAGCCATGATTGAGACCATTATGATGGTCACGATCGCGCTGGATCTGCGAGGTGGACGGCAAACACGTACGTCATCGACGCGCGGCGTCGCGGAATGATCTCTCATTCCTCATCTCCATCGTTCTGTCTGAGATAGGTAAAGGCTCACGCTCAGTACTGAGCGGTCCAAAGCTCTAAATCAGGAGAACTATGGTGCTGAGATCGCTAAGGCTGGACCTCACAATGGGACATACAGCCCGTGAGGTCACTTTGCTTGCGAGGACGTATGATAAAGGGAGCGGCGATGACGCAAATGCCGCAAATCCAGGAGCATCGGTGCCCGTGCCCACAACGGCAGGAGATCGCTTTACGCGGCTTTGCTTGAGCAAAACTCCGCGATCGAGTCGAAAATCGCTGCACCCTGAATCAAGAGCATTGTCGGACGAACCGAAAAGGGTGCGATGTGCTTGCGACCTGTCGTGGTGGTCAGCGTAAACGTGCTTAAATTCGATAGCTGCGCCGTGCGCTTCGCTGACGCAGACAATGATAGGTAATCCGGCGATGGTCATCATCGCCAGGATCATCAAAGTCGCCGCAGATCTGAGATGTTTACTCAGCATAGCCGCAATTAAACCGATTTGGACGCCGTTTGGCTAGATAAGTTTCATTGATCGAAATTGCTATGGGCAGCTGAAGGAAACCGCCTGTGGCGCTATCGCCACGTTTCATGTCACATCGTCGGACTGGCATGCGCATCGTGTTTTCGGTGATCTCAATCTGGACGTCACATGAGCAATCCTAAATTTGTCATTCATCAGGCAGGCGGTCTTTATGAGAAAGACATCGGCTGACGAGCGGGCAAACGGGTGCCGCTTGAGGTCACGTCAGCCGGGAGAGAAGCCGCAAGTGCATTTCGATCATTATCAGCTCGTTGTCTTTGGTGCGGTCGGTCAAGCGTTGAATTTTGATTTTAGGTTCCGTTTGGCCGACAGCGATTAGTGGCTCATTGCGTTCACGAGGCTGCGCGTCAAACTTTTGAGCCAGTAAAGACGTCACGTTCTGGGCATCGGATGGAGCTTTGACCTGCCAAACAAACGTGCGAGCGATAGGGGCAGCCGGCACCTGCGCGATTTTTATGGCTCCGGTGTAGGTTGCCCTTTCCCCAGAACCAGTGTCCCCGAACTCACAGCGCAGTTCCATGCTGATTGATGGAAGCGTCAACTGCGGCACACCGGCGTCTTTAATGGGCTCACCGGTGCTGCAAATCAGTTCTCCGACAAAGGGGCCCTCGGCGGCGGCATGAGCGGTCCAAGGCACGACCAGATAAATTGCCAAGCTCAGCTTCTTAATGGTTGCGATCGTATTGCGGGCCATGACGTCCATCCTGCGGAGCGGTTTGCTTTGCAACACGCATTCCCGCAGGAGGTTCCTGAGCTTCACTGCTAAACCGGCCTGGCAAGCAGCACTTTCGCGTAAGCACGCTTCAAAGTGCGCAGCGATTCAACTCGTTTTGTTGGTCGGCGTCGGGTCGGGGAAAAACGCGCGTTGCCGTGCTTTTTCTCGCGAGCAGCTAAGACGGACGGAGGACCGCGCGACTTTCGCCGCGCGGCTGCGGGTCAAGCCGGTGGAAGCTGGAAATAGTAGTGGCCGAACAAAATCACGGCAACACCAAGCGCGAGAGCCAAGTACGGCAGCATTCCTGCGCGCCGTTCGCCGAGATCCTGGCTCTTAAGATCCAAGTCCAGAAGCATGTGATCCGGGAACTTGCCTTTGTCCTGAACATAGTGACGGAAGAAAAACACCGGCAGGATGAGAAGAGCGAAGCCTATCCCATACCAAAGCGAGTTGGGATTGCCCCAAACCTTCGCTCCTGCACCCATCAGCAGCAGGTTGAAGAAGCCGAGGACGACGTTGAAAGCCACGAGCCAATTCGGCGTGCGGTACGGCCGCGGGATATTCGGACTGTCAATGCGATGAATCCAGACCGACTGCAGGTTGAGGAAGATGAAGATCATGTAACCGACGTTGGAGATCGCGAGAATGAAATAGTAGGCGTTGGTATCCGACGAGGCAAACGACAGAAGGCCGAGATTGAAGATGAGGTCTGTCCACATGGCCCGCGTCGGAGCACCGTGCTCGTTGACGTGACTCAGGTACTTTGGAAGCCATCCATCGACACCGCCCTGGTAAAGTGTTCGCGATGACCCAGCCATCGCCATCATGATGGCGAGGACGAGCGCCAGCACCATCATCATCTCGAGAAGATGCGTAACGAAGATAGAACCCCCGCCGACCATTTCGCCCATGGCGGCGGCAACACCGGTTCCATCCACAATGCCCGGCGCGGTCATCCCCTCAACGCCCAGATACCCTTGGAAGGTGGCGGCGACGAGCGTATAGAGCACGACGCAAAGAAGCCCCGCGCGCACGATCGATTTCTTCGTATCGACTGCGGGATTCCTGAATTCGCGCGTGTAGCAGACCGCTGTCTCAAACGCATATGTGGACCATCCGGCGATGAAGAGCGCGCCGAGGAATTGGGTCCAGCCGCCATTACTCCAATTGCCGACTGGCGGCACAAGCGGAACGAAATTATCCGCATGAACGCTTCCATTGAAAAATGGAACAACGCCGACGATCAGCATCGGTACAATGACGAGGAGTCCGATCCACATCTGCACGCGCGCCGTTCCAAGGATGCCCCGGTGCTGAATAGCGAATGCCATCAGCATCAGGGCGGCGCCCACAAAAAAAGTCGAGCCAATTTCGACGTTTACAATCCCAAAGAATGAAAAGTTCAGGAGCGTGAAGCTGCGAAGAAAGGGCGTGTGCAATTGGGTGACGGCCGCAATGGCAACCTTGGCCGCCTCTTCCGCAGACTTGCCGTCGATGGCTGCTGCGTTGGCTGCGGCGTGGAGCCATGCCATGACTTCCGGTGAGCTCGCCGTGAAGGTTGGGATAGGGGCGATGGCATTCAGGATATAACCCGCCGCAATCGTGCAGCCCAGCGACAGAACCGGCGTCCAAGCGTACCAGTTGCACCAGACTGACAACGGCGCAATGACCTTGCTGTAGCGCAGCCACGCGGCTGCTCCATAGACCGCCGCGCCCCCGGACTTATTTGCGAAGAGGCCAGCGATCTCGGCATAGCTGTAGGCTTGAAAGAAGCCCATCAGCACCGAAATGGCCCACACAAGAAAAGCAAGCTTGCCTGCGGCCGCGCCCATTCCCCCGATTGAAATCATCACGAGAGCAGGAACGCCGCTCGCTATCCAAAACGCACCTTTCCAATCAATTGCTCGGTGAAGACCGGCTTCTTGGTGCGAAGCGGGTGCGAAAGCCTCCATTTTCGTCTCACTGACAAATGTCATCGATTGCTCCTCCCTACGGAACAGGGCCCATTCGCAGGCTCATAATTATCGGGAGCGATCAATCCATATAATTGCATACTACGCAAGCTATTTGCATTGCGTGCATTATAAACTTTTGTATAGTATGCAAAGTCTGCTGGTCTAGGGGAGTCACGGCACAAATTGCGTTGAGTTCGGACTCATAATAAATTCCCGGAAACACGGGACTTCAGCGAAACATGACCAAAGATAAGGCGTTGCGCAAAATTCGGCCCGCCCGGCGTAAGACTGCGTCAGAGCGTGATGCAACGGACAACAGGGATTTCGCGAAGCTTTCTCTCGAGACCCGTATCGGCGCCGTCGTTAAGCGTCGGCGATTGGAAGCTAACCTGACGCTTGCCGACTTAAGCACGGGTGCTGGTCTGTCGAGCGCTATGTTGAGCCGTATTGAAAATGGCATGGCAATGGCGAGCCTCGATGCGTTGGAGCGCCTATGCGCCGCTGTTGGCATCGGGCTCGGCGACCTTTTCAAGGAAACGGATACCCAGCGTGGCAGCGCCCAACTTGTCAAACGGGCGGAGCAGATGGAAGTCGTGCGGGTTGGCACAAAATATGGTCACACGTATCGGCTACTTGCCTACGACCGTGGTCCGCGCAAACTTTTCGAGCCGTTCTTCATTGAGATGGATAAGAAAAGCGAATCCTATCCACGGTTCGCCCATCCGGGCACGGAGTTTATTTATATGCTTCAGGGCCGGATGGAGTATCGCTTCGGCGATAAGAGCTATCTCGTGGAACCAGGCGATGCGTTTACCTTTTCTGGTGACGTCGTCCACGGGCCTGAAAAACTTCTCGACGACCGAATAAGGTTCCTGGCTATCATTTTCTATAATTCTTGAACGGGCGCACGAAAGAAAAAGGCCGGAGACTAACAGGTCTCCGGCAAGTTGAGGTAACCGCGGAGTGGTTACCTCGCGCCAGGGACCCATGATGTGCCTGCGAGTGGAACGCCGGCCATAGCGGCAGCCTCGACGGTAAGAGCTACCAAGTCTTCGGGTTCCAGATTGTGCAAGTGGTTCTTGCCACAAGCGCGCGCCAGCGTTTGCGCCTCTAGTGTCATGACCTTGAGGTAATTCGCGAGCCGACGGCCGGCGAGAACGGGATCAAGCCGCTCGGTGAGTTCCGGCGTCTGCGTGGTGATGCCCGCAGGGTCTTTGCCCTCATGCCAATCATCATAACATCCGGCCCGGGTGCCGAGCTTCTTGTACTCCTCTTGCCATTTCGGATCGTTGTCGCCGAGGGCGACGAGAGCTGCGGTTCCAATCGCCACCGCGTCCGCGCCGAGGGCCAAAGCCTTCGCGACGTCGGCGCCGTTTCTTATCCCTCCGGAAACGATCAATTGCACCTTGCGATGCATGCCAAGATCCTGCAGCGCTTGAACCGCCGGCCGGATCGCGGACAACAGTGGAATACCCACGTGCTCGATAAAGACTTCCTGCGTCGCTGCCGTGCCGCCTTGCATACCGTCGAGGACGATGACATCGGCCCCGGATTTAACCGCAAGCGCGACATCGAAATATGGACGGCTTGCGCCGACCTTCAAATAGATCGGCTTTTCCCAATCCGTTATTTCGCGAAGCTCGTTGATTTTGATTTCGAGATCATCGGCGCCCGTCCAATCCGGGTGGCGGCACGCCGACCGCTGGTCAATGCCCATGGGAAGTTGGCGCATCTCTGCGACGCGATCCGAAATTTTTTGTCCCAGAAGCATGCCGCCGCCGCCGGGCTTGGCGCCCTGCCCGATTACAATTTCGATGGCGTCGGCTTTTCGGAGATCGTCGGGATTCATGCCGTAGCGCGACGGCAGGTACTGATAAACGAGATATTTGGATTGACCCCGCTCTTCGGGAGTCATGCCCCCATCGCCAGTTGTGGTGGATGTCCCGGCTAATGATGCTCCGCGTCCGAGCGCTTCTTTGGCGTTTGCCGACAACGACCCGAAGCTCATTCCCGCAATGGTAATCGGGATCGAAAGCTTCAATGGCTTTTTTGCAAAGCGGGACCCGAGCACGACTTCGGTCGCGCATTTTTCGCGATAGCCCTCGAGAGCATAGCGGGACATAGACGCGCCGAGCAGGAGCAGGTCATCGAAGTTCGGCACTTTCCGCTTCGAACCACTGCCCCGAATATCATAAATGCCCGTCGCAGCGGCACGGCGAATTTCTGACAGCGTGTAGTCATCGAAGGTTGCCGACGGACGCGGAGTGGTCGTTGGCCAGGATCTTTCATGCTGAGTCATCAGTATGCTCCCGCGTTGTCGATATTGAAGTTGTACAGCTTGCGCGCGGAGCCATAGCGGCGGAAGTCCGCGACATCGACCTTGAATGCTTCGCCTGACGCTTTCGAAAACTCGTGCAGTTCAGCTTTGTGTTCGTCGCGCAATCCAGCCGAGTCGGGACCGCGGCTACATAAGGTCGACATCATTTTGGCTAAGAGCGCCCCAAGCTTGGGCTCTAGCTTTGGATCTTTGATGAAT
>Ga0256771_1000201_pt1 | contig 12446 bp, 2 predicted proteins | sample MC6MC0922MT_FD_186046 | JGI IMG/M metagenome (GOLD analysis project Ga0256771, IMG submission 186046) | Metatranscriptome of enriched soil aggregate microbial communities from Iowa State University, Ames, United States - MC6-MC0922-MT... | ecosystem: Environmental > Terrestrial > Soil >...
CGAAATTTTAGGTTGGCCAAGAGGGCAAAAACGGCGCGTTTTCGAATCTATCTCTATCAGCAAAACAGCAATGCTGGTCAAACTTTCAGTACCTTCCTCATTTGCAACAACAAGCCTTATGGCAGTAACATTAGCCTTGTATCATTCTGCCTTCCTCGTGGAGCTGGTCAATACAAGGGACTTTTGCGGAGGGGTGTCATTGTTGCATGGTTGTTGCTCCTCCATTCTTGTGATTATTCTTCATTGTGGCGAGGTTTGCTGGATAGCGATACCGCCATGTGCACATACATTGACCTTGACCTTGACCTTGTTGATGAGGAGATGTGGGAAGATCAGAGCTCAGCATCAGACGGTGTTGGGTTAGCGTTGAAGAAGCGCCCTCATGACTACATGCATGAACGATCGATGATAGTGAAGGTGGGTGCGGATTGTCAATGGTGGTATCAGTCTGAGTTTCTGTTGAGGTCTGAAGGTTTTGCTGGTTGAACGCGTGTGCCTCGGTTAGAGCGCATATGAATGTTTCCATCACACTTCAAAACATTTGCTGATGTTCGTTGTTGGTCAGCCAAGAGGACAGCACCGCCACGCCATCTTTGACCGACACGTTGCGTGATCTGAATGCCGCGGTAGCCGTAGCCGAGAATGTGCGAGGGGATGGGCGAGATGAGGTGAATAATGAAGGAAGCAAGGACGATAACAAAAACAAAGAGGAAAGTGAACATTGCATAGTCTACCAGAGCGTATCTCGACCTTGGAGGAATTGACCATGGTGCCACTGGGTGAAATCACCGATGGATATACATGTGTTTCTCATGGAGCCAAATTGGATGCCGATGGATCCCTCAATTGGATCGGATGCTTGCTTATCTTCTGGAGAGGCCGATAGAAGAGAGAAACCTTTGGGCCAATGAAACAGCTGCGACACTCGATGATAGTTGCTTATTGGAGCTCAACCAGTTGTACTGAATATTTTCTGTGGCCACAACAACTTATAGTTGGGCGGATCGATTTGGATCGATTTGAATGATCGGGCTATGCGGTGGAAGGATTAACTTCATGTGTCGCGAGAGAAAAGGATGGTCGACCTCGTTGACTGCTATTGATGCATCTGTCTCTAGATCTGTTTCGCCCATCTTCGACATTCGATCAATTCCTCGGCAATGATGGCATCATCGATATCACTCGGGTTAGTGTAGAGCGGGCCAACGAAGCGAAACTCCTTCTTGGTCTATGGTTGAGGCTTGATCATCGTCAATGGTCACCGCGTCGTCGTCGTCGTCGTCGTCTGAAGGGAGAATGGGCTGAGTAGTGTGGAAGAAGTAAGATTTAGCGTCCCAGGAACTGTCAATATTTGCGGGGTGATGATTCCATCATGAGATAACGACAGTATCGATACGTGGCATGTGCCTACATCCAACGTCCAGCTCGTGCACAATACATCATCATGGGACATAAGATGCTGAGTTTCTTTGCTGTTTTGTTTGTTTTGTTGTTAATCACATATTGAGTCCGGTAATGACTCGTTTGAGTCCAGTTGATTGTCGCTTGAGTGAATGACCACCACTGCGACGGCGACGCTGCCGTTCACGTTCACGCTCACGCTGGCGATCGCGATCATCATCAATGTCAACAGGAGCGCCGCCATAATGCTGATCACGATCCTGATCATCTGAATCAAACTTTGCATGGACAACACTGGATGAGCGCCTCATCAACGGAATTTCTCTCTTATCCGTCTTAATCTGTATCGCCTTACACGACTCAAATATGACCCAACCACGTTTCTTCATACTATTGCGTCCATCACTCCAGATCAATTCCAGTCGTGTCTCACGACACTTACGTAACATTTGCCAATCAGTGACAAGTTCACCAATGAAATCTTTTGAGCCATTACTATTCCAATCATAACAACGAATGAGCACTTTGTTGCTATCAGGTGTAGGAAGAGGAGGAGGAGCCAGTGCCGAAGGGATGACTGGTGCCGCCGTCATGAATGCGGCAGATTTGACAACGAGCGGCGGCCATTTGGGATTCAATGTATTCTTACATACCTCCGTCGAGCATACATACTCCCATTCATGCGACACACTCATACTACCCAAACCATTAGGAGATGCCGAGGAAGCAGAGGTGGATGCCGTTGCAGACGAGACAGAGGCGGAGGAGGAAGCGGAAGCGGAAGCAACATCCAGACTCGATTTCTGCTTGAAGAACTCAAGGAAAGGATCAGATAATCCAAACAGATCCATTTTCGGTAGTGATTCGCCACGAATGATAAATTGAACCGTTTCTGCTGTCTGTTGTTGTTGCTTAAATAATTGCATACTGGTTGCCATGCGTTGTAAGCCTTCTGTATGTAACTGTTGTTGCTGTTTCTGTTGTCTCAGCTTGTTTGCTTCCTCCGCTAATTCCTCCGCCGTCTTATGTATTGCCAATCCTGTTGCCATGCGTACCAATGCTTGAGCCTTCTCGAGTGCCTGACCTCCAGCCAGGAAGGCGAGGAATGATTTCCGCTTTGCTGGCGTGATCGTGCTCTCCTCATACTCACGCTTATGTTTGACAAGCTCCTGGTTGGCTTCACGATCCACATCACTCGTCATCGAATAATGTTGAGCCGCATTGAAGGTGACGGTACCGGAATGCTTGTAACTATCACCACTCTTCCCAACTTCACCAACCTTCGACTCATCAATGACACGAAATTTCAACATGGATGTGAGCATCTGACGTAATGTCATTGTAAATTGTCCAATGTAGTCATGTTCGCCCACTTTATCATAGTCATACATCTTGACTCGAATCTTTCGATCGACTTCTCCTTCACACAGATCATGCACATTGAGCACTCGAGGGAGCCACACGGGGTTCAGGGTATTATCTTGAACTTCTGTACGGAAGACCTCACGCCAGCTCTTTGACGCACCATGACCACATTGAAGCTCGAACACACAATAGGGGTCACTCAAACCAAACAGATCCATCTTTGGGATATGTTTCGCTTGCATCTGGAATTGGACTCTACATCCAGTTCGATTGTTGAACAATCTCTTGTCACATTGTAGAACACCCTTCGTGGTGTTGACCATCACACTCAATTCATCAAAGCATAAAATGCCTGAATGCTTATAACTCTTACTCTTCCTCTTCCGAGCTGGGTCCAGTAGCTCCCATTCATATCCTGTGCCTTTCTCGAACAGTTCAGCAGGAGTCACAATCAATTGTCCAATGAGCAATGGTTTCTGTCCATCATTGTTGGCAATTTCCAATGCCTCGACCTTGATCTTCCGCTCCATCTGCATATGGCACAGCTTCAACAGTGAGATGATGAGTAGGTTGAATGATGGTGACAGGTCATCTCGTACCGCGTTTGTACCTCCACATCGTTCCCAGATATGATTTCGTTCGCGTGAGAATTGAAGGAAGATATTGGACATACCAATCTTACCGACATGTAACAGATTCTTACATCGGATCTTCAGCGCAGCAAACTCCTCAAATGTGGATGGATCAGCTTGCTCGATGAGTTGGGCGGATAGATCATCATTCAGCCATTGAGTTGGATCACGGTACTCCTTCTTACCATGCTTGTTGCGGAAGGTACGCATAGGACTGAGCGCACTGGCCTCACTAACAGCACGACCATGACCATGACCTTGACTTGTGCGATGAGAGGAAGCATTGGCGATGGCAGACGGAACATCCATCCCATCCCCGTCAACAAAAGGCATACTACCCATCGACGCATGACGACTGCGTCCTGATCTCGGTGATGCCGGTAAGGCTGCAATTTCATCTTCTTCATCCTCATCCTCGCATTCGTGCTCATCCACATTCAGCTCTGCGCCGACAACACCATGGGTTTGAGTTTGAAGCCCTGCACCAAATAATGAGGGTCGTGCTGCACTAGGAGCCATCTCACGCAATGCATCGATGAGCTGTTGAAATGTCTTGAATTGACGGCATGAATCATTCAATTCTTGTATCTTGGCAAGGGTGCCTGTACCAATCTTCGTCTCTGCATACAACGTCTCGACATGGCTGTGCTCGATGCTTCGTGGGACGCTACCAGCAGGATCCAAATCCCTCCACAGTTGGCATGTGGATTCATCCTTGAGGAATGCATATGCATCCTCCTTCTCTGCCTCCAATGCAAGCATCTTCTTCAAGCCCTTCAGTAGATCCTGCAATGAGAAGAATGATTTACCCGCCTCCTGTAGCTCATCACATAGACTACGAGTCTTGGGCAAGGAACCACATTGAGCCAATAGAGCCTCCAAATCTCCACCACTCATTCGTACTTTGATCTCATTGAACAATGATGATTGCTCGAGATAGGAACGAAGTTCATTCTTGATGGCAGCTTGCTCAGCTAATGCCTCTGCTACACGCTGTGATTCCAATGCAGCACTCAACTCCTCCAAGTGCTTGAATGGTGCCAACTTGTCTTGGTCAACGAGCTTGAGTTCAACAATCAACTGCTCCGTTGAACGACCCTCACGCATGGCAAGCAAGGTGGCAGCATCATTCTCGCTCACCTTCAAGGGCGGCTGCAGTAAATTGCTCTCATCATTCACATAGCGCCGTACGATGGTGCGATCCTCGTGATCACTTGCATACGATGTCAACAATGCAGAGCGAAGTTCATCGACTGAGGCAAATACCCGTCCAGCTGCCAACAAGCGTGTACAATGATCCAGTGTTGGGACGATTCCATGCCAGCTGCCCAACAATGCATTCAGCTTCTCGTCTGATGGGGCAGTATCAGTGACAGCATCCGCATCACTCAACAAACTCTTGCCTGCTTCTTGTAAATATTTGCGCAATGCATGGATATCTTCGAAGAGATGTCGTTTGAAGGATGCAATAAGATCACGCGGACTTGAATAGGATTCCGCACGATCATGCATACGTTGTAATGCTTCGAGCACATCATCCACTGGTCGTCCCTCGTATAGATTGATGATTTGCTCGGCTTCATTGTAATTGATTTTCGTTGGTTGCTTGATGAGCATCGATTGTTGATTTATGAAACCAACAACCTTAGCACGGTCCAATAACTGTTTCTGTCTCACTTCTTTGACAGCCCTGATGAGTGCATTCATATCCCTATACTGATTCCCACTCTGCCGTTCTCCGTTCAATATGTTCCGTGCAATACTGGGATGACTTGACTCTGCCAGTAACCTTTCAATGGCCTCATCCGTCAACTGTTTGTCCACGACATCATTCCGCGCTTCCTCACTGAAGAGTTGCCTTCCGTCATCACTTGCCAGGAATGTTCTCATCTCCTCCCTCTCCGCCTTCTGACGTCTCCTCACACCATCCACCAATGAATCACCATCACCATGAACATCACCATCCACGCCCATACGGGTCAGCATATCAGTGAGGTCGCTTAAGGGACGGCTCCCACTGAGTGCTAGTAACTGCTCCAATGTTTCATCACGCACACTGGCCGCTGGGGCCAGTACGGCACTGCCTGATAAGAAGGGGCGTAAAGCAGCAACGCCCGTACGTGCCGATGTGACCTTGGATGAGATGGCTGTTATTAACGCAGACATGTCACGACACTTGACGCCCTCGGCCATCAATGAACACGCATACTTGTAACAATTCATCAAAGCAGCACCGGTGGTTGCACTCGTAGGCGTAGTAGGAGGTGCAGTATTAGTGCTAGTCGTAGCTGTACTAGTGCTCTCGGCATTCTGACTGGAGTCGTTTGATGGAGCCGCCGCAGTGAGGAGTGCAGCCAACTCGGATTCATTCATCGAGACGGCAGCAGCACCGGGAGGAGACCACAGCATTGAACCCTGTCCCTCACGTAAGAAGTGATGCAGAATCATACGTTCACGCTTACTCAACACGGCTGACTGCAGTGCATCAATGTCAGAGACGGTGACTGAGTCGGCATTGAGTGCATGAAGGAGAGCCAAGGTCGTATGAGCAGTGGTGGAGAGATGAGGATGCTTGGCAGCGAGAGAACGAACGGAGGAGGACAAGGCAGCCTGACTATCTGCACCCAATGTAGGAGTGCGAGCCGCATCTGCGTCACAATCATGTCTGACTGACGCGAGTAATGCATCGGCATCATTGACGTTGAGCTTGACTGATGCAGTCAGCAATGATGAATGAGCATTGACATAGTCAACGATCGCAGCACAGTCTTTCATATCCTGTTGATGAGCAAGGCTGACAGCGGATACTAACTCAGACACAGATGAGTATACATTGCCTGCCGCTGCCAATCGTCCAAGCTGTTTCATGCAATCATTTGGATGAATGGCAGCAACAAGCAATGGCTCCAGAGCGGCATCACTTAGATCGACGGGTGCACCGTTGTTCGTTGAGGAGGCGAGTAGAACAGAGCCTTCGCCGCGCAAATAAGAACGAAGGTCACTCAACTTACTAGATCTGTGTTTGACGATAGCTTCAACTAATGCCGAACCAGAGGGGAAAGACTGATGTGCCTTCTCCATCTCATTCAGCTGATAATGTAGATGCTCCAATCCGGCTTTCGGTGGTGATGGCATGACAAGATCGAATAATTGATCACAATGCTCTGATGTGAAATCGACAGCATTGCCCGATGTTGATGATTTCTGAATGAGATTTGATGCCACGATACGATGGAACAGTTCCTCTTTCCATGTGTGCTCCTGTTTGTGTTTCGCTTGTACCAGCGCATCCAATTGCGACATGGAGGAAACCTTCGATGCCGGACCTTCATGGACCAATTCCGATATGTATCGTACAGTCTGCTTCAGGCTGCCTGCACTACGTACGAGTTGGTCAAGCGATGCATCATTGATACCGAGTGAAGTATCGAGCAGTGTATCGTAGGTAGATGATGCATCGCTCGGGCTCATGGCACCAGAGACTGAGGCACGCGATCGTGATCCTCGCACACTGGATGGAGGTCGACCCTCGACGGGAGGTGGCAATGGAGGAGGTTGGGTCCAAACCTCACGTCCAACACACACGTCATGAATATTGGGAACGATTGCCGAAGCCGATTGTGGCATGACAGGTAATGTGAGGAATTGTTTCAACGTCTTCCTCTGAACATGGATTCGCTCTTCAACAACGCGACACAGAGAAGGAACATCCGTGAAGTTGTCGTTGCTGCCTTCATCCACGAGTATCTGCATCATGTGAAGCAGTGTTGCCATCGGGGCGATGACACGAAGAGAATCCAGATCGAGGTCAGACATCGGTGCGTCAGCAGCCAACAAACGATGCCGAGAAAGGAACTCACGCGATGCAGTTCGCTCAGATTCATGTTGCACAAGCAACGATGTAAATGATTGTGCCAACGATGATGTCAAGTGCTCGACCGATCGACCGGATGGGCGTGGCTTTTTCTGAGCGCCTGATTGAGCGAATTGCGACAGGAACTGCATGCACATCTCTCCTGCTCCTGATAGCACATACATCTGATGCACTTGTTGCATCGTGAGTGGCGTTGGTGATGTGAGTAGAGATGAACCGCCCAATTGCTTGCGGGACGTTGTTTTTTTGAGGAAGTCAAACATCTGCTGCCTGGTTGCTGCGGCCTGCTGCTCTCGACTGCGAACCATAGCCAGGAGCTCTGGAATATTGGCACAACGTGTGTGCGCAAGATCCAAATGGCGAAGATGAAGAAGAGCCGATGCAAGCTCATGGCCCGTGTACGATGACTTCGTCCCAGCCGAGGATCCAGCAGCCAGAATTTCCTCTAACTGAGCCTCTGATAAGTGTTCGTCCTGCTCACGCTTCAAGAGCATACTGTCTTGCTCCAAGTAATGCCTCAATGATGCCAGATCATCCTTATGCTGTTGAGCTCGATCTCGAGCAGACTTCTCTGCTTCCATGTGCATTCCAACGATGGATTGGACGAGCTGCTCGACGGTGGATGCCCGGGGAGGGTGCGTACTGGACGAAAGTTGAGTGCAATATTGCATGAGCTGCTCCAATGAAAACGGAGATAATTGGATGGTGGTGGGCTTGCGTCCATGCGATGTCATTAAAAGCATCGGGGGTGACGGTGGTGCAGAGTGAACATATTGATTGGGGTTTCGACATGCATCATACATCGTATCGATGGTCTGTGAGGAGTTGGCCACCGTCGATTGAACAGTAGAATTGGCGAACAAAGGCATCTGTTGCCTATTCGAGAGGAAACGGGACAAAGTGGATTTATCTCGCGCCTCAGAAATGATGATTGAGCGAACACGATCGATGAGAGCTTTCATGTTGTTGAAGCGCGCTTGGTTGGGATCCGCATCCAATGGTACCAACCTCAACGCGACGAGTCGATTGACCATCTTTTCAGCTGACATCACACTTGGTTGTGTCTGCTGCGTTGACTGCATGGCTTTGGCAATGACTTCCACCTCGTTGCCCAATTCCATTAATTCCTCCAGATCGTTCCGACTGAAGCTCCTCGGTGTATCCATTTGAGGCTTGGAGAAGAGTGTACATGAATCCGAGCGCAGGAATTGCAACAAACGATCAAGACCATTCGCACGATCAACAAGTGTACGATGATGCATGTCACGAAGTGCAACAATGAGAGAATCGAAATCGGTGTAGGAATGCTTCTGTGCATGCATGGTGCGAATATAACCATATGCATGTAGGCCACACTCACTCTCAATTAACAATCGATGTACATCTGCATACGTTGGGGGATTGAATAGTTCACCACTTCTCATGAGCGCATCCCGATCAATGAGGCTACATTGAGGATGTCGAAGGAATGTCCAGATCGATGCTTGCATCAGCAACAAATCCTTCGATGCGACCTGCACCGAGTCGATGAGAGTGGATGCATCGTTGAACGAACGACGATGGAAGACGAAATACCGAAGATGCAATAGCAACTGTGGAAGGGATCCATTGCTGCTCTCCAATAGCTGACGAAGTTCATTCGAGGTCAGTTGCAATGGGGCAGTCTTCACATCATTCGAGTCTCCATCGTTGTTGAGCAACACGCCGTGCTCCGGCTCCTGAAAGAAGTCGCACAATTGATTCAGATCGTCTTGTCTGGGCATTGACTGCTGTGACGGATTGAGACCTTGCATGTTGAATCGTGCTGCAATCTCCTGTGCCAAATGTCGCCAACTGTTGAACGCCAACAATTGAACCTCGCCGATCTCATTCATGGCTGGACCATTCGTCAGCGGTAGGCCTGGAGCAGTGTTCACCTGTGGCAAGAATAGAATGTCCTGCAAGATCGGCAGTGTGTGTGGGCCAGCCTGACCGATGTCGAACAATAAGTAGCGAATGACCGAGAGCAAATCCTCATCCATTGGTGCAGATTGGTCCATATTCTCTTCACCTGTAGATTGATGATCAAGCGCTCCAGCCAGGATGAATAGGAATTGCCTTCGTGTCTGACTGAGTGCATCAACCCGTTGGAACAATCTCGGATCCGATGCCAGGAATGCGAAAGTAACTTGTGTGTGCAAGAGTAGCTGGAATGCAAGTGCATCGATCAAATGTGCCATCGAATGGAACTTCATTTGTTCTTTGATCTCAGGAGCGGACGACATGTAGTGAAGGAAGGCCAACGAGGATCCACCAGCCAGCGCATAGATCGATTGCAAGTCGCGACCAAGAATGGTGATCGATTCGGAGCAATCAGAAAAGAAGGTGTTGTCTGGCGAGGAGAAGAAGGATATCAACTCAGAACGAATGGATGAAAGCTGAAGATTGGGAATCCTCAGAAGACGCTAAATCAGTGGTCGGACCTTTACTGTCATTTTGTTGCGATTTGTCTCTTCGTTGTTGTTCCATGTGCTCTGCATGCAGTTGTTTCAGAGCCAATATCAACCCTTGCGCCGACCGGAAGCTTTGATGCCGCAAGAGCGAGAGGCATTGGAGGGTACGTGTACACGAGGCTGCTGCGGGCCGACCACGAGACTTCGCCGAGTCAGGATCATACAATGCACGTTGCAACATATACAATTCTTCAGTGGACAACTGGGCGAAGAGTTCATATGTCGATTGGAGTGGACGAGCAGCTTCTCTCTGTGCTTCAACTGCTTCCATCTCCTCCATCCTCACATCTCGTTCACTCATTCTGTCCAGTGTCTCAATTAGGTGTTGGATGGATGTGAGATGCATCTGGCTCGATTCGATCTCCTCCAACAATTTGAACGTACGATGGATACCGCGACTTGCTCGAAAGATTGCATAGCAATCAGCTTGACTGACATTCAATGAACGAACCAGTTCGAGTTGGAGGCGCTCGTTTTCTTTCTCTTTCTTTTCATCAGCACCGTCGGCAATGCCTGCATTTGAGTCGTCCTCCAATCGTTGCAACTGTTTCTCAGGCCGTTGACGATGTCTAATTCCTTGCCATAAGTTCCGTGACGGGTCATACAGCACAGTTAACAATGCCTGAACTGCTGAGTGTTCCTTTTCGCTGATCTCGATGAGGTCTGCTGACAATGAATGGATATCCTCATACGATCGTCCAGCCAGGAGCAAATGTTGCAAATAGACGAGCAACTGCGATGGCTCGATTGAATGCTCAATACAGCAACGATGGTAGAGTTGCTGCAACTGTGAGACGCTGAATGATGATGGAGCAAGAGATGGATCCGTAGAATGTAAATTTGCTGAGGAACGACGATGCGTCCGTGGGTGTGGGAGGAGTTTGAGCAATTTCTGTTCTGCTGGAGTGAGATGACGAAGGATGAGTGGACACTGTTGCATCTCATACAGCTGCGATGAGTCGTGGTTTAGATCGTCATGGATGGCTAGATGCGCGACAGTTTCGTTCGCAGGGTTATGTAAGAACGCTTGTAATTCAGCCATAACGTCCTCCGATACTTGTGCATGAGCTTCTGCACCGTTCTGATGGGCAGTCTTCTTCTTCTGTTGTCCAGTTTGTCTGGTGTCATCATCATCATTATCCTTATCCTGTGATACAAAAGTCTCATCATGAATAGCTCGCACATCCTCAGCCAGTGCAGACCATGATGTGTAAGGCATCTGCTTGTGAATGCGATGTTGCAATGCAAGGGATGGGGAAGAAGTGGGCGTTCGTGGCTTGGAGAGAAGCGAATGATTTGGCATGGTGTGATCGATGAAGCTCTCCTCCATCTTACGCAAGCATTCCATCAGGCGCATCCCTGCGCCGCTCTGCATGGCTAATCGCTGGATGATGGGTCGATGATGGTGGTTGGAATGTAGTCGAAGCTGCTCTTGCAACGTGTGTGCAAGAATGTCACGTTCAGACGAGGAAAGGAATTCGTGAATGAGTTCACAGTATCGATCGAAACGGCTCCTGAATGATGCAACACCTTCAAGGAGAGCAGAGAAGGATGAAAATCCTCCTGCGGGGACCAGAGGAACGTCGCCGTTCGCTCTTGCATCATCTCTACCATCCGTTGCATGATCAGCAATTGAACTCTCGTCAATGTCATCATTCAGTTGGTGAAGAGTGAACAATGCAACGTTCAATTCCTCGTTGCGAGTCGTCGATTCATCACTTGGTATTGTTGATGGAAATGGTGGCGGAGCCTCTCCACATATTTCGATGAGCTTATCCAAATCACCTTGTGTGATAGCAATATCTTCATCACCATCCTCATCCATGGTGGAGTTGGAGAAGAGTTGACAGTCAGAGGATGCGAGGAAAGTTAGGATGGCATCCTGAATGGACGTTGATGAATCAGTGGAGAATGGGGGAGGATTGACGGAAGGAAATGGACCAGGTCCAACAGTAGCGCCATCAGGTGCCGGTGAGGCTGATGACCTCATTCCTTGTGTGTCCATCTTCATCCTTAATTCTTTGGTCAATGCGAGCTCCTGCATGCGTCTCCTTCTCACGCTCTCACCTCGATGTGCCGCACGTAATGCATGGATCAAGCTAGTCAGATCACGAAATTTCTGTCCAAATTGCACGAAGAGACGCAGATGCATCAACGTGTCTTCTAATGCGTGCCCATCCAAGCAGAGACGATGGACGGCAACGAGGCTGAATTCGATGTTCGAGTTGGAGCCGGTGTTGGTGTTGGAGTTGGATACAAACAAGTTCGATTTCTCTTTCCGAAGGAATTCAAGTATGCTCTGACATTCATCTTCTTTCCGATGATGCGCGTCCACCAATGCTTGAACCAGTTGGTGAAAAACCGTCGATGATGGGGATGACGGCGGGATATCTGGTCCCTCCTCATGGAATCGCACACCCATACTGGCCATGTAGTCCAAGCTTCGTCGTACGGCATGCACTCCACCACAGAGACCGAGCAGACGAGTCAATGCCGTGTGTGTTAGTTGTAATGGAGGAGAAGGTGGAGTGGAGAAGAGTACACAATGCACACCACGACGAGGATCACCGACTAAGAAACGAATGACACGCTTCATCTCCGTCAACGATGCAGAAGGTGCGACATTGAGCGAGGAGGCTGACTGAACAAGTGCAGTGTCCTCTTCGTCGCTCGTCGGCGCAC
>Ga0256771_1000205_pt1 | contig 12350 bp, 1 predicted proteins | sample MC6MC0922MT_FD_186046 | JGI IMG/M metagenome (GOLD analysis project Ga0256771, IMG submission 186046) | Metatranscriptome of enriched soil aggregate microbial communities from Iowa State University, Ames, United States - MC6-MC0922-MT... | ecosystem: Environmental > Terrestrial > Soil >...
ATTGGACCAAGTGGCCATGGGAGTAACAGTTGCTTGGGAATGTCGCGAGTGTATGATCTGAACCGCCTTAGGCCATTGTCGGTGAGCAACATGACACAGAGGCACACATCGACAAGTTGAACGTGTCAACAATCTTGTTGTGCTACACGCACATTACCACGTCGACTATCACGCCTATGGGCAGCGGCACAAACAGTAAACGAGGTAGACGCGGGGGTGATGGTGACGGCGATGGCGCTGACCCAGCGGATTCGTACTGTTGCATGGCCAGTTACAGTTCCAGGTTCGATGCGGCAGTCCGGGGTTCCACTCGAATGAATGTGCGGGAAGAACTACCGCTACTACTCCGCTCCCGATCGCGAGCTCCATCATCGTTGCTTTCACTGGAGTCTGACCAGAAACGGAAAAATACAGAAAAAAGAAAGAAGTGGGGGAAGAAAAAGAATAAAGTGGCTCGAATACGGAGACTGGCAATCAACGGAAAACCGCAGAAAAAAAAGGAGGGAAAGAGAAAAAAATGGAAAGATGAAAAAATCAGTGACTGGACTACAGAAATGGAAAAAATGGTCTAGGACAGAAGCGGAGATGTAGGTGTACATGTTCAGAGCTGCCTTTCCACTGTCAACTACTGTTGCAGCCAAGAGAAAAAAAAAAAAGCGGCTAGAGTATGGTAGGTTTCCAGGGGGCGACATCGTAATGTACAGGGTGTTGATTGTGAGGGCGGAGAAGGCATATGCATGTAGTGCCTCGAGAGTGAACGTTGTGGGCGGAAGCCAGGCACTTTCTTTATACTTCTTGTTCCCGCATCTGTTCACGTAGCGTCCATGCTTTCTTCTCCGCCATTTTCTTGAGTCTCCACAGATATCGTTGACGTGGTGGACCGACTTGTACGATATATCTCATTCGACACTGCTCCTCTCGATAGACGATGAATTCATTGCGCTCGGTTGCATGATACTGTTGCGCATGGTCTGGAGGTGGCCCCTTCGGCTTCCAGCCCACAGGAATCGGCGTCTCACGCATGGGTCCGATAGGGATGCGCACTCCATCCGGTGTGACGATCGCTTGTGAAGGGTCAGGTTGACGATGTCCAATGGCATGAGTGGAATGACAGTCGGGACCAATCTTGACGAGATCAAGGAGCTCACTCTGATGAGCAAGATAAGGATTGCCCAATGCCACCTCACACAGAAGTAAACACTTGGTGGAGGTATCACTCTGATCATTATTGTTGTTGCATCGATTTCGCATGTTGTATCCACCGCCAAAGTTTGCCGGTCCCACTACCTCACGACAGTACCCAATACTCTTCGCAAAGCAATCCGCATAATACACACCTTTCCCGAATGCATAGCCGGACACATCGGCCTCAGGTGGAGCGATACGCAAACCTTGGGACAAGATACCACAGAAATTCACCAAACCAGAACCATGCCATAACAATTGTCTGTTGGGGAAGTCTTTGTATGGTTCGAATCGTTCATCTTCTCCCTTTCGACTGATGCGGAATATATTGTATATCTCCCATGTTTGACGTGATTGTTCATTGTACACGAGTGCATCAATCCAGTGGAACTCGTTTTCCCAATGATGAACCTTCGCCATATGAACTCCCAATCCTGCATAGATATAGTCGATCGGATGCAGAATGTTTGGCTTCAATTGACAGGCCAACAGCAACTTCTTTGTCACAGCCAGATCGATGAATTGATTGATCTGCTCGACCAACTTCGCCACTTGCTGCTTGGTCGTGATGGCACGAATAGCTGAATGACGATGAGCGGGCTGAGGAACTAATTGGAAGAAGGCATTGGAGAGGGTTGATAGGCGCTCGGTCAACTTACTCTTCTCATCCTGCAATGAAGCGATGCGTGCATCAATCGATGCAACATCGTCTTTCTTATCACTATCTTGCTTCATTTCTTCATCTCCATCCTCATCGATATCCATCGCATCATCTGATTCATCCTTCTTCTCACTCTGATCTTGTGTGGCCAGTTGGAATTCCAATTGTTGTTTGAGTGTGTATTGTTGGCTGATCTGTGAGTCGACCTTGGTCAGATCAGGCAGGATAGCCGAGATTTCTTTGAGCTTCTCATATGCCGACTCCAACACCGATCGAGTTAATTTACTTGCGATGGACTCGTTGTCATCTCCCCAACCCATCGAGCGCATCAACGTATGAATACGACCAGTATCAGTGAACAATCGAACCAATGATTGGACTGAGCGTGGAGCGCGCACAGGTGGCAGCGAGGTGGCATCAAGTTTCGCAATGATGGTATCGATTGGTTTGAACAATGTTTCTGCGGCATCCACTGTCTTCTTCCATGTGGGTACGTATTTGCCGTCGACTGGGACGAATGTCTTCTGAGTGCGGTTGGTTTGCCAATTATTGCCGCTCTTCGATTTGAAGATTTTTTCGAATTCTGCACACGCTGCCTCAATGGTATTAAATGGTGTGGACTGGTATTGCCCATCTTCTCCAACCCTTCCCCATCGTGTCCACAGAATGTACAATCCTTGGAGGTTGTTAACGAATACGCTCATTTTGTAGAAGCTGTGCTTGCCCCAGTAGCCTGCATTCACCTCCGTGCATGTCATCTCAATATCATAGAATGGTGACTCAATGGCATTTGGATCCTTGTACACGACACATGTACGAACGAGTGAGCCAGCCAGAGGATCGACAGGTGGTGAAGGTAACTTAGCAGCCACTGCTGGATCATTGGCCAGGGCATCGAGTCTTGTCTGCTCTTGATTCTCCATCTCCACTGCATCGGCCGCAGCATCCACGGATGGGAAGCTTGACCAATCGACACGTTGCTGCTCACGTCTTGCATTCAATGCAACCTTGGCTGCCGCTTCCACCTTCTTATCAATCCTTGCACCCAATTGTTGTAATGCCTTCTTCATGACACCTGATGCTTGACCCAATGCAAGGTCCATCGCTGTCCTGCCTGCATGGTCACGTGCCCCGAGATCGATGGGAATGTTGTGACCATTGCGCGACGCTTCAACAACCTCACGTAACAGATCCACATTCTCATTGGATGGCTCATCCGCTCCATGAGGAGCGACCAGATAATGCAGGATGGTACGATTCGATGCACCACGTAAGTTGAAGTCATTGGGACGACGCTTGTTGCTTGGAGGGTTACTTGATGCGAACACTGATGGCTTCGGTGGAGGTGTTGGTTGCATGGCCAATCGCTTCCGTTCGGCTTCAACCTCAACTGGATCAGGTTGATGCATGAGTAATGCACGTAGACGACTCGCGTCCGCACTGTGCGCATCCAATGCAAGGTACATGAGAAGAGTTGCATCCGAGCCACGCTTGATGGGATGACCAATCTCCGTTGGTCGAGTCAACGGCAGGGCCCAATCGGCAACACGAAGGTTCGGATCCGCACCCCATGCAAGCAATAACTTGAGCAGATCCACATAGTGCGATGAGAAGGATGGGGTCAGCAATGACTGCAATGGACTCAATGGATGCATGAATTGTGGATGGGATGGCTTGAATGACACAACATGGCGATATCGCACTGCACGAGCAAATGTTTGACGCTTGTGAAGCAACAGCTCCGCTGCCTTCGCTTCCTCCTCTGCATTCGATCCTTGTTGCTGTGCACCACCTGCCACTGTCACTGTCGCTGCCACCTTAAGCTTCTCATACCAGCGTGGATTGAATTTGGATTCATCCAACTCTGGGCTTGGGTCGTGTGCGCCGTGTTGAAGGAGGAAGTGTGCCAAAGCAAAGTTGCGATGAGACACGGCCCAATGTAAGGCAGTGGTACCATCCATGGCTTGCGAGACGCCGTTTGCCTTGGCACGAGTCAATAGGTTGGGATTGATCTCATGCAACAGCTTGACGATCGGCAGATGATTAAGCCGTGCGGCCTCAAGCAAGGGTGTACGCCCATTGTAGCCGATTGCATTTCCATTCACTTTCTGCTCCTCCAGCAAGAATCGACAGAGTGATGCATGCGCACGAAGACACGCGAAATGCAACGGAGTGTAACCGTACACTCGTTCCACAGCATTTGGGTCAACCTTTGCTTCAATGAGCATAGGAAGCCACTTCGGCATCCAGGTATGCTCAAATGCCTGACGTGCGCTTGAGTCCTTGGGCCTATACATGGCGATGATATGGAATAGATTGCGTCCCGTCGCCGCATCCACATCACGGAGCCGACTCGGTGCCGTCTTGGCAATGAGGGTTCCGACTAAGGACAACATGTTGTTGGAAAGTGCATCCATCACTGCCGTCGTGATATCCAATCCACAATCCAGTGCCAGGTATGCACATCCAATGGCATTCTCCTGTAAGATCAAACCAAACGCTGACATCGTCTCCAGTCGCTTCTGTTGAAGCATCTGTGACAAGCGCAAATACTCCGCTGCATCATTGCCCTTCACTGCCTCACACTTGGCCACAAGCTGTTGTGTATACGGGAAGAGATGTCTCTTCAATCCAATCTCCTTGTGGTCCAATAGATCGACCGCCAGACTCAGCATCTTCATGAGGAGCGCATGTTGGAAGACTCCATTGCCTTCCTTATCCGCTGTGGCCAAGCTCGCTCCACGCTGCATCAAGTACTTGACACAGATCCGTGCACCACGTTGGCCTGCATAGCATAATGGCGTACGGCCGTATTTGTCACTCAAGTCGACCTTCACCCAACATTCTGCATTCTTCAACTTATGAATGAATGAGGTCGTACGATCCAACGCGGGGCGTGGAGCAGCGGACTGGCTGTCGGCGCCCGAGCCAGCAGCAGCAGCAGCAGAGTGAGAGCCAGCTGGAGCTTGGACCGCACAGATATCCGATAGGATTTGAATGGGATCACTACTCTCGCCGGGCTTGTTGTCCGTATAGATGGCACCAATGGGCACGAACACATAGTGGAGACAGCATCGGCCATCGTTGTCGACCAAGTTGACATCGGCGCCGTGCTGCAACAACAATCGTTCGAGTCCAAAGTTCTCCATATATCCTCTTGCACTCTCATCCGCCACACGGCGTGCACTGAAATTTACAGCCCAATGCAAGGCTGATCTCCCATTCTTATCTGTCAACGTCGTCTGTTCCTGTGCATGGTTGGCGAGTAGGAGTGTCGCCAGTGTGGTCTTGCTGGAGTGTTGAGCACAGATGGAGAGTGCGTGTGCACCGGTATCATCGACTGCGAGTAGCTGTTCCTTCTTCTGCTTCTGCTTCTGACTGAGCAACACACGTGGGATGGAATCATCACCAGGTGCGACTGCCGCACATAGATGGAGTGCGATTCGTTGCTTGTAATCTGCTGCCATGACATCTGCATGGCACTGCTCAACCAGGAAATGAGCAACGGCATTCGAGTGATGATAGCATGCATAATGAAGGAATGTTTGATGAAGATCGCGCTGCTCAGGAATGATGTACTCGTCTGCATCGATCTCACTCGATTTTATCCATGTCACTCCGTCTGACTTGGATGATGATGAGGCTGCGCTTGTTGCTGAATGGTCACCATCGACCAAGTCTTGTGGGTGGAGAAATTGGGCAAAGTGGATGGGATTCTTGCGATAGCAGCGGTCCCAGTATTGACAACGTGGCTTCTGTTGCTGACGATGGGATTGAGTACCAGCAGTAGTTGGCTTGGATGATGGTGTCGTGCTCGATGTGTCTTTATTATCATCAACAGGCAAATCATCCTCCTCACTATCATAATCACTGCTATCAGTTGTTGATGCCGTTGCAGCCGCATCCACATCCTTCATCTCTTCATCATTGTCATTGACGTCACTGGGTGCAGGGGCGACTGGTGCGGCTGTTGTGGTCGGTGTCGTTGGGCTCGTCGCCTTATCATGTTTGCTGCCATCCTCGTTCACCTTGTTGTTGTTGTCCTTCTTCTTGCGCTTCTCCAATGTCGCGATGTCATGCCACTTCTCCTCCACTCGTTGATCAATACTGATCTCAGTCGCATCGATGAATGTCTTCACCACTTCACACACATCCTTGGCATCGAGAAGGAATGGTGGAGTGAGAGGCACGCTGCTGCTGCTGGTGGACGCGGAGGGAACTGGTGGCGGTGCAGTGGCAGCAGCGGCAGCAGCAGGAGCAGAACCAAAAAGAGCGGCAGAAGTAGAGGAAGGAAAGGGCGCAAAACCAAACGATGCTGTTGGCTGCTCCTCTTCACTTCCCTCCTCACCATCATCGTCCATCTCTTCCTCATCCTCCTCATTCATCTCCTCGTCCACTTCCGCTTCCTCATCCTCATCTTCATGTTCATCTTCACCATCATCTTCATCTCCACCAGCGTCAGCATCTGCCATTCCCTGTTTATTGGTATCGGCATTGACATCATTGTTGCCCTTATCTTTACTCTCATCATCATCACTCTCCTGCCAGCCACTCAGATCCATTTCCAGCAACTTCCTCAACTCACCTCTCTCCTGCTTCTTACCGCTGTGATCGTCCTCACCATTCTTCTCCTCATTACCGTTGGGTGCTGATGCTGCTGCTGCTGGCTTCTCCTTCGGCAGTGGTAATGCTGTGGCAGCCAGTACGAGGAGCGCTGCTTTGCCATTCCGATCAACTATGTTCGCTGCATCACGCAATAAGTCACGTGGCAAACGTCGAACCAATAGTTGCAACAATGGCAAGATGTACATACGCTTGGCATGGAGGAAGAGTTGATGAAGAATTCCTCCATGTGGCTGCTGATTGCTCGTTTCCATACTCAACTCCCTCAGTCTCGATGGATGTCGTGCAGAATGTTCCAATACCAAATCGAGTAGCTGGAGCCATGCTGCTTCCTCTCGACGAACGCGCTCCAGTGCACGACCACTCTTCCGAGTGCATGCCCAGGTGAAGTATGCATGCAGGAGGATGTTGAAGAAGGATTGACGTGTAACCGTATAATGAGGCAACTGCTCCTCCATCTCACGGATGCGCTCAGATGGCACACCACAATCATGTTTCGCCGGCCCATCCAACATTCCCGTCTGTCTCAATTCCTCTGCATCCCATTCGAACTTCTCCTTCTGTTTCCCAGTGACAGGATCAGCTGGTGGAGGGTTGGGTGGCGTGTTGGGTTTCCTGGCCAGTGTGATGACCTCACCGGCATGACCCAAGTCGACGCCACCCTCCGATACCAACAGACGAATCAATGTGAGAGCCTTAGCAGGGCTCGACAAGGTGCCGATGGAGGACAGAAGCGTACTGCCGGAGCGTGACATGACATGTAGATCGAGGATGGATGGAGGGATGGCAGATGATGATGCGGCTGTAGCGGATGAAGCAGCAGCAGCAGTAGTAGTGCGTGCATTCTTCCCTTTCTTGATGGGCCGATGAGGGGATGCAGATGCTTGAGCTGGCTCAACTTGTCCAGAAGCAATCTCTCGTGCATACTTCATGATTGCGGCGACCAACTCTTTGGCATGTTTCTCTGACGCCGCTGCACGTTGTAATGCAATGGCACCAGTCTGATCACGCGCATTCAAATCCAATGCTGCACCATTCTGACCACTCGACACGAGTGAAGTGGAATGGGACAGCAATGAATGAGTCAACTCGAGTGAGCAATGAGTGTTACGAAGGCAGTAGAAAAGTAAGGTGCAACCATGACCGTCACGACCGTTGAGATAATGTTGAGTGAGCGCACCCTTGATCTCAGCGACACCAACGGCAGCAGCAGCAGCAGCAGGAGCACTGCTATCACCACCGTCTGCCATCTCTTTCTCCTCATCATACTCGTCTTCATCCATCTCCTCCTCGTCATCATCACTCTTGCTTTCATCCTCATCCTGATGACGATGAGACTTCTGGTTGTCATCCTTGTCCTCCTCCTTTGATTCGACGATGACAGGATCTGACTCGAGGTTGGATGACTTTGCCGCTGCCTCCAGTAGTTGACGGAAGAGGCTGAGTCTCTCCTCGTCAAACGTTGCATCGAGCTCCGTCTGCTTCTTCTTCATCTCCTCATCCTTCTTCTCCTGCTCGGCCTTCTCTGCATCTGTCGGTCTGATCCAATAGTATTGGGATCGTCGACTCTTCTCGGCTTCATGTTCCTCCTCCTCCTTGGTCTTGGGTCGAGTCAATGAGAGTAGACGCATGAGTGGAGTGCGATTGGACACGTCGCCACCCGCACCATACGACAAGTTGACGCGTGCACCATGTGACAGGAAGAATGACACAAGAGGAAAGTTGGCTTGTTGCATGGCCAGCATCATAGCGGTGTGTGAACTACCATCGACATCATTGATATCCAAGCCTTTCGACAGGAACAGTTCGGCAATACGAATCTCACTCTCACTCTGATCGGGCATTGGCTTCTGTGCAGCCAGTTGATGTAATGGATTGCGTCCAGTCTTCGGGTCCCGCAGCGTACAATCCGCATTCTTCTCCTCGACCAGGAACCGTAGCTGTCGCTCCACTTGGTCCGCACTCGAGGAATTGGGTCGACCAGCTAAGACATGATGCAGCACGACTAATCCATCACTGTCACGAGCATCGATGGCAACGGACATGTTGGGTGCGGAGAGAACCGTCGCGCCACATGCCAGATGGCCCTTGATCATCGCAATGAACAATGGAGTCGTCTTCCAGATGCTTCCCGCTGAACACAGGTCAGCCTGAGGAGTATTGGGCTGGGCATGCTTGACGAAGAGAAGGAGGAGCTTGAGAATGGAATTCCATCCATACGCTGCGGCATAGTGCACGAGATTATGATCCGATGTATCCAGGGCATCCACAGGTGATCCAACACTCACCAACAGATATTTGACCAATTCAAAGTGTCCATTCTTTACGGCATGAGTCAGGGGCAGCTTCCCCGTCTTATCCGGTGCGAGGAATTGCTTCTTTTGAACTTGTGCATAGTGCTTCGGATCGGGGAAACGCGCACATAATGTCTCATGAATCACCTTGACCACCTCCAGATGCCCTTGTTGGCATGCAATGACCAATGGAGTGCGCTTCTCCTTGTCGGCCACGAACAGATCCGCACCAGCCTCAATCAAGGCAGCAACAGTGGGAGCATGACCCTTCTTGCATGCTACATGGAGCAGCGTCTCTCCTGAACGTTTGTTCTTGTGGTTGATATCACTCTGTGCATGTGGCATGGTTGCAGCAGCATGAGACGGGATGCCTCCAGCCTTCTTGGCTTTCTTTGCTGATCCACTTGTGGATGAGCGTCTGGCACGCTTACGACGTGGTCGTTCCTCACCATCATCGTCGTCATCCTCTCCTTCGTTCTCATCATCTCCATCGTTTTTCTTCTCTTCTTCTTCCTTCTCCTTCTCCTCGTCTTCCTCCGCATCGTTGTTGCTGACTTGAGGCACGAGCAGTGGGATGTTATGTGCCGCTCCGCTCTCAACAGCGAATCTCAGTGGGGTACGCTGCGAGCGATCCGGCGGAGGGAAGATGTTGGCCCCCTTGGAGATGAGCCACTTCAATGGCTCAGGTGAGGAGCAGACTGCAGCGTAGAATACAGCCGTACGATTCGCATCATCCGTCACTAGCAACAATGATGCACCCATCACCTCCCACAGTGACTTGAGGAATGCGGTGTCAGGATTGATGGCAGCGAGATGGATGGGAGTCAAGGAATGATTCATGATGCTCTTCTTCGTCGCACTCGCACTCTTGAACTTCTCATTGGCAGCAGTATTGGATCCACTTCCACTTCCACACATGAGCGCATCAATATGTTGTTGATTGAATCCCAATCCCAGTCTGGTGAACTCTGCCACACTGCCTCCTGATACTGCCATGCCGGAGCGTTTGGCCAGGAACTGCCAGGCGGCACGTGCCATGATGAGATTTCCACATTCAACGGCGGCAAAGAAACCATTCTGTTGAGAGAGGATGCGATACACCTCATCTTCACGTGTATGCAACGTGAAGGTGGGAGCAGAAGCGTCTGCGCTGCCCGATGCTGCTGCTGATGACGCTGCATTGGATGCTGAAGCGGCTGCTGCTGATGTTGAGGCAGCAGCTTGTTGCGCTTTCTTTCCACGTGCACCACGACTGCCCTTTCCTCCTGCGGCATCGGGTACTGATGCGGCCGGTTTCATTGCTTTGACTGCATCTTCATACTTCGTTCTTGATGGGTCGAATGCCTGACAGAAGACGGCGAGCATCTCCGGATCCTTACACTGCTGCATCATGTACAGGAAGTATGCATGGAATCCGTGACCGCTTGCATTGGTGTTGTCATCCGCAGTGAATGCATTGTTTCCCTCTCTGCCACCCCTGCTGAGATTGACCTGTGCGACCCGATGTCCATAGGCGAGATAACTGGCCTGTCCTGTACTCTTCGTCAGGTTGTGTGTGGCAACTTGAGCACGATGACCGGGGGACTCATCGCTGGCATCCTCGACCTTGGTGGCTGAATCGGATCGAGCCGAAGCATGAGAAAGGTAGTATGGATTTGAGGAGCGTCCTCCACCCGCCTGGCCGCCCTGACTTCTCCATTGCTCCATGTTCAACTCATGCAGCAATCGTCTGACCAAGACACGATTGCCATTGCGAATGGCCATGTGCATACAGGTCTCATCCACGTCGGCTGACCACTTGATGAATGGCTTGGCCACATTGGAATGGTCCACACATGCCGCATTCAACAGTCGAGGCAACCATTGACGGACGGCACGGAAGCATTCACGCGAGGAACATCGAACACAGCAACTGGCATCCACGCTGCATGAGACTGATTCCATACTCTCATCCTTTGCTGCCATGATCGCATCGAATAATTCCTTCTGCTTGGCATCGCCTTCGCCAGTGATTGGTTGAAGTTGCAGCTTCTTCTTCGCTCCAGCCTTGGGAGGTTTAGGTTGTTTGGGTGCGCGAGGAGCGCGGGGTGCACGGGGCTTTCGTGGCTTCGGTGAGCGAGGCCCAGAGGCTCGACTCCGACCTGGACCACCTTTACCCTTCTTCGATGAACGACGCTTGGGTGAGGCAGTCGATCCAGCACCATCACTGTCATTGCCATCATCGTCATCATCACTGTTTGCATTCCGGCTCTTCCTGCCTTTGCTTGCTGCATTGCTCTGTCTACGAGGAGTACGTGGATAGCCAGACAAAACAAAATCTTCATCTCTCTCATCATCATCATAGGCTGATGACTCCTCCTCCTCTTCCTCTTCGACTTCTTCTTCCTCCTCACCATCTGCTGCGCCATGGGCATTCTCGTCATCACCTCCCTCTCCTTCTCCCTTTTCACCTTCACCTTCATCGTCTTGGCCTTCTTCACCTTCATCTTCATCTTCTGCCTCATCCTCGCTCGTTTCACTTTCATATTTTTCAATGATGAATCCACGATCCGTCCGTGGCTTGGCGGCACGTGGACTCTTACGCAGCGGAGTTGAGGGGGAGGCTGCGGTGGCAGCAGCAGAGCTGGCAGGAGCATCACTCGATGAGGGAACCGCGAGAGTCGAAGATGATGATGGCGCTGACGAGCGAGAAGGCGTTGCAGGGCTACGACCACGCTTCTTCCCTTTCTTCGCATTGCTTCCTTTCTTGGGAGTCTGCTGCTCCTTCTCCTCTTCTTCTTCCTCATCCTCTACTTCATCTTCCTCCTCTTGCATGGCATCGCTTTCTGCCTCCTTCTCTGCAGCCGCTGCAGCCGATGCGGCCGATGCAGCACGTGTGCTTGATCTCCTACTCCTGCTTGAAACATTCCGGCCACTGCTATTATCATTGCCTCCATCCTCTGCTGGTGTCACTTGCACTCGAACAGGTGGAGTGACTTCTTTCTGCTCCTCGGCCTTCGCAGCACTGCTGCTACTACCACTCCTGATTGCGGGACGACGCGTACGCCCCATGATGATGATTGGTTGATCGTGATTGCAACACAACGAGCCAATCAGACTTTCCTTGTTCTTCGACTCAATTGTCACGCAGGCTCTGACTCACTCACTCACTCACACACTCTCACACTCTGACACTGACACTGACAGCGGCTGGTACTGGCAGAGACAGCCCAGTGACGCGTCTGACCCAACGCGAGGACGAGTCAACACTGGTCGCGAGTCAGCATCAAGCAAGCCAATCAAGGTTGAGAACGAGGCAGTCACGCAGTGACAACGAGCAGCGTTGGCACGAATGGTTGTGTGAGAGTGCGGTAGGATGAGAGCAAGATGAGTGACAGACTGATTAGAGGAGCGGAGCAGGTCAGGTCTCGCCCATCACCATCACTGGCAGTGTGCCAGAGCCAGCTGCATGGACTGTGGCGTCAGGCCATGCCCGACCCAATCATCACGGCACGCCACTCCCACCAGCCATGTTGCTGCCTCCTTCTCTGACCTTTGTCGACACGTTTTCTTGGTATCAGCTTTTGTGTGTGTGGGATGGGAATGGG
>Ga0256771_1000208_pt1 | contig 12315 bp, 2 predicted proteins | sample MC6MC0922MT_FD_186046 | JGI IMG/M metagenome (GOLD analysis project Ga0256771, IMG submission 186046) | Metatranscriptome of enriched soil aggregate microbial communities from Iowa State University, Ames, United States - MC6-MC0922-MT... | ecosystem: Environmental > Terrestrial > Soil >...
ACAGTCATGATTTCATGGCGCACGCACGACATGAGTCACAGAGGCAGAATGAGAGAGAAAAGGCACAGATGAAGAGAGAGAGACACAGAAAAGCAATGAAAGAAGGAGATCTTGGTTCTGCGACAGTCGATCTCTCCAACTTGGCGAAGCATGCGCGAGTCATCTATGCGTTAGAACCACTCCGATCCGTCGCAATGCTCCAGGAACCAACAGCTTCTCCTCGTTCTCTGCCTGCGCTTGCAAGGAGATTGGTAAGTGCGCGTCATCAAAATTCGACACACGCTCCTCATGCGGCGTCTGCCACTGTGACTGCAGCCGCATCCACTATGGCTGTGTCTGTTCCATCACCTTCCCATACCCTTGCCCCATCCTCTTCCTCATCCTCATCCACATCCTCATCCTCCAATCTTTCACTGAACCGTCATGTCTCCTGTGAGTGCAGTGATTGTGGCAATCTTAATTCCTTCTTACGTTCCTCACTCCGCTCGACAGTGTTCGAGCTGCCATCCTTCAGGCGTGCACACATTCACAACATCATCACTGATCAGCTATCCATGGTGCTCACACATGTGTCACGCTGGTCAGGCGAGGGGCACAAACGCATTCTAGTTGTGGAGAAGATTAATGATCGAAGAGAAGAGATGATGAAGGTGCGGGCGGAACGAATCGGGAAAGAGCGACTAGAAGCGAAAGATGATGGCGGGGATGGCTGCGAGGATGATTGGAGAGGAGGGGGAATGCAACAACAAGAATTTATACTCATTGGTGGCAACCAGACGAAGGATACTCGTCAATTCGACTCTGATAGTTACACACGAGGACAGCTATCCGCGCAGATTGATGTGACGAATCGACTGAAGAAGTACCTGGCTAGTACGAGTGAGGAGAGACCATTACTCATGAACACGAAAAGCGCAGTATTGCTGGAGCCCAGCGTGACCACAACGCCATCACCCAATCCTTCAGAAGATGCAGATCACACCACATCTCCATCGGGTACTGATGTGGAAATGGCATTTGGCACTGTGGCTTCCTCTGCTCCACCACCGTCTTCGAACAAGAATCTGCTCGATTCCATCTTATCTTTGACTGCTTTAAACGATGACAACAGTTGCCGCAATGGCAACAATAGTGATCGTGACAGCAGTGAAGCATTCAGGCAGCAGGTGATGGAATGGTTACGTGCATTACAATTCACATCCATCGACCAAGTTTGGCACGAGATGAAGTTGGTTGAACAATGTGGCGAGGATGCCACACTCTTGCAACCGAAACATGCTCACATTCCCAGACGTCATATGATGAAACCGGCAGCATCGGAAACGGCTCTCTCTGCCGATACCTCTGCGTCTGCCATCAAAACATCCCCTCTCACATCGACATCATCGACATCATCTTTCTCAGCACTGCCAGCAGACAAGCATCTCGATGTGTGCGATCTATTCCTGCAATGTGTTCGTCATTGTTTGCGCACTTTTCATCAATCCTTCCTACGACGCTATGCCACCTGGAATCAGCGAGGCACCCTGGATCCACTGGCAAATCGGACGAGAATCCAAACGAAATTCAAGGAGCAACTCATCAAGGAGTTGGAGAATGGAAAGATGAGAAAGAAAGTGGTGGTGACCATGCTCAAACGGATGGGCTGGAGTGCTAGAAATGGGAAGGAAGATAAGAGTGAATCGAAGCAGAATGGCGGGACAGGGCCATCATCCTCTCATTCCCGTGCCCGGAACCTTCCCGATGCCAATAGCGACGACCTTCCTCCGCCCATTTCACACTCCTTTATCCACCGACGCGAGAACACAACTGATGGATATGTGGATGTGGCGCCACTTTCATCGTTCGCCAACTCTGCAGTTGCTGCCGCCGCCGGCGCTGGCTCATCATCAGGATCACCGTGGCCACCATTCCAATCACTAGCAAAAGATGTCATCAATGAAGAGGATGAAGGAGACGGTAATGGGAGTGGAGAGGAAGATGACCATGAAGAAGAAGAAGAGGGCAAGCAACCATTCCCCACCAGCCATCAAGATGTGTCCCGCCCAACGCGCTTCGGGAACAAACTTCCTTTCCCTCTGTCCGCTTCTCATCGCCAACTACAGCTTCAGTCGACGGGTGATTCAAAGCACATCGACAAGCTCCCTCGCAACTTTCCTATCGATCTTCACAAGGCGAAGTATCTGCAACAGAAAGCAGCTGCTGGATCATTGTCTGCTCGTGCTGTGCGTCCATCCTCCTCATTGGCCAGATCACTCTCATCGAAGCCTTTGCTTTCCCCCGTTCCACACTCCGCGCGCCGACATCATGTCAAGGAGACTTCTGCGCGTAGCGATGTGACTCAACGGGACAGCACCAACCTCCTCCTTCAACTCAGCCAACTCTCGTCCTCGTCCTCACTCAATCCACGAAACATACATGGACCCGTCGAACCCAAATCGATGAGTGAAGAGAGCAAAACTATTGATGCGGAGGAAGTCATTGAAAAAGAGGAGGCTTCATCTTCATCTTCCCCTTCCCCAGCCGTGGATGATCCACCCAATACCATTGATGCTGCTCGTCCCTCCGTGTCTGTTATGGCTTCTTCTTCTACTTCCATCGTCAATCGCATCGTTGCCGAGAAGTTACATCTTGAATCTGAAGCGCGTCAACGGATCTGGAAGTTTATGGATGCACACTTCCTGGAGGGAGAGGGTTTGCCATTGAAAGAAGTACGCGAAGCAGATGAGAAAGAACGAAGGTGGAGGATTGGCGAAAAACAAATTACAACTCGCCAAACGAAGCAGATTGATGGACAACAACTTCCCCAATCGACGAATGACAGCCGAGCAACTTCCTCCTCGCTTGCACCATCCTTACCTCTATCTCCTTCATCCATGCTTCACAATGATCCAGCTATCGAGTTTGAGTTGCAGTCGATGCGTGAACGCTTTCATCAACAGTTCGTCGAGCCACATGGATATATGCCAGAGAATGACCATGCATCATCAAGCAGAATGCGACCGCAACGGCAACCGGATCTCGATCTCGATCATCCCATGAGTGACATCTTACCAACGGATCAGTCATTCTTCCCAAGTTTTGATTCCCTCACCCCACCTCCCATCTCATCCCGTTCATCCAACCACTTGCGACTGGGAGATTCGGAATTCAATCGTGACTTCGCGGACAGTGCATTGGAACTCGGTGCACAGCCACTGATCCTCTCCTTGGCGAAGGAGGAGTGTGTCAACATCGCACCGGGATCATTGGGCAATGAGCATGGAGCAGAGATGCTGCTGCACGATGAATTCATGTACAATACATGCAGTCGTGCAGCAGATCGGAGTCGAAAGAATGTGTCTGTGGAAGATGTCATATTAGACTCCATCCTGCTGACAGACATGGAAGAAACAATGGATGTTCCGTTGCTCGTGCAAATGAGTAAGATGGAGGCGGAAGAAGCGGAGAGGATCAGACTGCTGGAGCAAGCGGAAGCAGAGGGTGTTGTCGGTGACACTTCCGCTTCGCCAGCGTCGACTGCACGTGGTATATCACGTACACCCTCCCAATCGTCTGTTTCCTCTCCATCGAAACGTGCCATCGGCAACACGACACGCGCCAATCATTCCATGTCTTCTCTTGCTGTTAGTGTTTCATCATCACGCTCGCACAAAAGAGGTGGCTCGCTACATGGAGCTGCTCCTATCGGAGGCTCGATCCAGATGGGTAGCTTCTCGACCACCGTTGTTGAACAGTTGGTGAAGAGTGAGAGGAAAAAGCACAAGAGGAAAACGAGTCAAGCGACGGTGCCAGTACCAACACGAACGACTCCAATACCGACTCAACCAACAGATGACTCACCACCTATGTCACCCACTGTCACACATCCTCAGCCTGAATCAGAGCCTCTTACACCCTCCTCACCATACGAGCCAACTGAAGATGCTGGTACGGACGATGAAATCACGCGCAAGGAATCTGCCAAACATGTTGCGACACCAGCTCAGCAATCACCATTGGTACGCTCTCGACGCCAAACGATGCGACGTGCCCGTGGCTCTTCTGCCAACATTGATGGTGAAGCACTGGCGCTCTCCATGGCATTGCTCAACGACCCATCCTCGGCACATGGAGATCCTCAAGATTCAGATTCAAGTGCAGCATCAGGTACAGAGTCGGATTCTGATTCGTCATCCATGTACTCTTCCTCGTCCGATGACGACTCCTCTTCTTCCTCCTCCTCGCAGCCCCGTTCCAGCGAGTTGGCTGCGTATGCTGCATTGGCCCAGCAGTTGACAATGAGTGAAAATGGGCAAGGACAGGATGGAAGAATTGAAGATGAGGAGGGGGATGAGCATGACAATGACAACAAGTTCAATGTTCAGGTTGAAGAAAATATTCAACAATTGGAAATCATGGTGAGGAGAGCAAAGAAGGGCAAGAAGAAGAAGAAGAAGAAGAAGCATAAGAGGAGAGATCGGGATGCAGTCGACGAACATGAGAGTGCAAGTGACAGCGCATCTACTTCGAGTAAGAAGGGCAGGAGGCGATGGAAATTGAGGAGCAGACGACCATCGAATTCGTCTTCACCCAAGAGTCAAGTTGCGTCTGGCGACGACAAGAATGAGCGTGAATGTTCACTCAAGGTCTCCACTGATGTTGCTGATGTCAGTAGTGTTGACCGTCTCAATGTTCCAAGTGTCACCACCAACAAGAAGAAGAAGCGACTTTCTTTCCAAGGTCTTGGTCATGCATTACATGCATTCCACTCATTGAAGAAGAAAGCAGGCAGGAGGAAGAGCATCAAACGTCCTACACAGTCATCCAAAGCTACGGACAGCGATGATGATGAGGATGAGATGTCATTCGAATCTGCATGGAAGCAGTTCCTCGAGAGCAATGGTGAGAATGCCGCTGCCGCCGCTGCGGGATCGAATGAAGTCAGTGCATGGATGGACAGCAAACAACAAACGGAACGAAAGAGTGCACGCAAGAAATTGTTTCGACAACTGTTTGCGGCAGATCAGCGCAAGGAGGTCGTGGGAAAGTGGCAACGATCGAAGGAAGAGGAAGCTGCTGCAGTCGTCGCTGCTGCACAAGCAACAGAAAATGGTGGCTTCAGTTCTGGAGACGTGAGTGCGGTACAGAGTCATCATGCCAGTCGTGCACAATTACCATCCTCGCCATCATCGCCTCAATCTTCTCAGCCGATCCACACTGCGTTTGGTAGCATTGATATGAGTGCGGTCGCGGAACGGCAACGACAATTGGAGGCGGAACTCTATCTCAAGGCTCGCACTGCAGCTGAGGCTGCTGCAACTCAAGCTGAACGTGAGAGGGAGGAGGAGGAGAGCAGACAGCAGCAGATGCTGTTGGAGAAGGAGCAACGAAGACAAGCACGATTGGAGCAGAAGCGAGCAGAGAAGGCGGCACAGAAAGCAGCGGATGCTGAATTGAGATGGCAACAATTAGCGAAAGAAGCAGCGATGCGAGGTGAGCGACCACCGGAGATCATCAACATGCAGCGTGAAATCGACAATGCTGCTGAGGAAAGCGATGTGAGTATGAGTAGTGGAATCTCGATCTCATCCGTGACAGAATCATCACCATCAGACACGAGTGAAGACGAAGGTATGAGGCTTCGTCGACACCGTCCTCGCGATCTTCGCTCACCCACTTCTACTCGTGCTGGTGCTGGTGCTGGTGGCGTGAGTCCACCCATGGCTACTGGACCTCCATCAACCCGCGCGGTTGCGACCCGATCATCCGGCTCCTTTGCACCTGTTGTCGATAGGAAGCAAGCGTTCAATCAGCTCCTCTCTGCCACCATGTCGGCTGTATCAGGCTTACTCGAAGAGGCGCGATCACGTCTTGGTAGCTTGCAAGGCATTGGAGGTGTGAATGACATGACTGGTCTCAATGAGAATGATGATGATGACGATCCATCAAGTTGTGCAAAGGTGAAGGAAGGGAGTGTTCGACCGATCTCTCCTGGGATGCTTCGAAGGAAGCTCGTGGAGATCATTCGCAAGAATCCATTTGGACCACCGCTGCCGCCTCCATCATCATCGTCGTCAGCACGAAGAAAATCTCGAGCGAACTCACCGAATCGAATGCGTGACATCCAACCATTGTTACGCGGCTACATGATGTGGAAGCAGCAACAATTCAACGAGGAGCGCTCGACCAACATCTCATCTACCTCTCCATCATCTGATGTCAACAGCCGTCTCGTCGATCTCGATGCTTTCACCCGTGATATGCATGATTCCATCTCCTCCGAGTTGCAACGAGCCCTGGTCGTCCAGCAAGCGGTTGAAGTCGCGCGTGCAACGAGGAGACAGGCAGCGAAACAAGCTCGAAGGCACAAGCGAAAGATGGAAAGGGAAGAGAAGAAAAAGGAATGGAAGAAGAAGAAAAAGACGGAGAGGGAGGAGCAGAGAAAACGAGTGGAGAAAGTGCAGCCACCCAACTCCCGTGCTGTTATTCGTAAGCGGTCGAAATCTCCTGCTCGTGGTGCCCCCTACCTTGACATGTTGTTATCGTCTGATCCATTGGCTTCAGATGATCACCATCATGGACAAACCTTCATCGGCTCCTATCAGAATCCTGACGATGTCTTCCGTCGATTCGATCCAACCTCCTCGCTCTATGCACTCTTCTCAGAGTCAAACTCTCCGGCCACATCTGCGTCTGAAGTGCATGGCCAGCATGATGAAGGGCAGGATACACCACCAGTGCCACATCCATCCCAGCATGTGCGTGCTCTGGCTCATGCCCAACTTGTGTCTGAAACGGCGCGTGATGATCATTCTTGCGGGTCCGAGGAGCAGCGTCAACGCGAGCTGACTCAATCCATGTCGAAGAGTAATGAGGCATTCCAATTGGCCATCATGTCTCGATTGATGGATGTTTGGTCCATGCTGCGCTATCCAGCTGAGAAGCACCTGGAGTATTTGGAGAAGTATCAGCAGCTTGTTCACGCACCTCGTCTCCTCGCCTCACTTGCTGCACATGAGCATGCTGCCACTCTGATTGCTGCTCGTGAGCAACTCCTTGCTGCCCTTCGCTCCTTCGTACACCGCTTCCCGCAGACACGCACAAGATTTGCTGCGCTCTCACTCGAGCAACAGGAGGTGGAGGAAGCATTTGTGAGAATGTGCAAGAATGAAATGCGAACATTGACAAGGAAAGTATTCACCACACTCATTCAAATTCGCATTCGATTCGGTGATGTCCTCTGGTATGGAGGTGGAATGCAGCAGCAGAACAAAGGTGAGATGCAACATATGAATGCAAGTCCACAGGAAACGCTGGCAGCTGCATCAAGCGCTGCACCCTCCCACGCATCCAAGTGTGTGGAGTATGTTGAAAAGATGTTGATAGATGAAGCATGGATTCATTCCTTGAATGACGAAGAGGGCGTGGTTGACCATGTTCAAAATCTCGGTGAGCAACTCGCTTTAACATCGCCTTCATCCCATGCACTCGCATCCGATGCATCATCCACGGTTGCTGTGGGACATCCGTCGAAACAAGTCGGCCGCCCAAGCATCGTCTCCTTGCAGCCACCACAAGTTGTACCTCTACGGCTCAGTGAAGCTGAGCAGAGGAAGCTGGACATGCTACTCGATCATCAACTGTTGTATCGCCAGTTTATCGCGACATATATGACTGGTGATGCAGACAGGGACGTACCGTTGAGTGATGATGAAGTGGATGAGGTTGACGTTCAGCTTACTGCCTCTGCTTCCACGTCTACCTCACATCGTCGTATCTCCTCTGCAGCCATGCCTGGCAAGAAGAGGATCTATCTGTCAATGGACGAGGAGCATAGCCGACATGCTATACATATGCATGGGCAAATCACCAACCGACCACATGCAGCAGATGGAGCCCAACAGTTCCAACCACGTGTAAACGCCAACGTTGTTGTGCCCAGCGGAGTCGTTTCGTCGTTCCCTCCAGACATGCACCCGTTTGCTTCGTCTCTTCGTTCGGGCAGCAGCGCTGCACCTCTTCCTCCCGATATGAGTGGTGTGCGACACATGCAGCATTTGCGTACGATCGATGCACCAGCATTGAGTATCATTGGTGTCGGACGCTATTACGAAGCTTTGTGTCAAAGGATGATGACACAAGTCGAGACAGTGGAGCGAAGAGCGAGATGCATAACGACAAGAAATGTACGCAAATTCCCGCGTTCTGCTATGTATACGCTCACTCATACGACGACGACAACTACAACGACGACGCATGAGGTCCACGTGTCCTACGCCCAACCGCTCACCTCATTGACCGCAGCTACGGAGACTCCCTCTCAACGCAACGCTGCTCCATCCTCGCGCCCTCCCACCATCCCAGCACACATGCCGATGAGCTCAACGAAGCCATTACCATCCGCGCAAAGTTTATCTCTGTCATTGTCGTTGTCGAAAGATGCAACACTTTACACATCGGAGAGCAACACGATGTATCGGGCCGTACAACAGCAACACAGGGAAGTTCAACGGGCTCAAAGAAGAATGATGGAGAAGTTGAAGCACCAGCAAAGCAGTGACCATGCTATGGCTGATCCACCATCTGAACGGGAGTATCAAGTCACGGACGTTCCTTTGAATCGTGCAGGTGAAGGCATACCAACGGAGGGGACACAACGGCCGTCGCAACAGGAGCAGCAAAGTGTTGTCGCATCTGACGATGTGCTCTCCTCACCATTGAATGCGTTGTCTCTACCCAGTGCGATACTTGATCTGTCTTCTCATGAGCAGCGTCATCAGCTCATCGCATCGTATGTGCATCAAACGCAGGAAGAAAAGCACAGAATGTCTCAGGATCATCCGCCACAGTCTCAGTCAACGTCAACGAATGACAGCAAGGAGCCAACCACCTCTTCGCAATCGACGCCGCATATTGGCTCGCTGTCGTCTCGCGCGGATTCCTCGGCTCCTTTCTCCGATTCTGACTCGACCTCCAATGCTTCAGCTGCTGCAGCGATTTCATCATCCTCTTCATCCGCATTGCCCTTGCATCTGCATGGACAAGCCGGCATGGTAGGTGCAATGAAGCATCGAGACCATGTTGGGACCACAAACTCACAGAGCGGCACCAACGCAATAGCTGCGTCGGATCAGACATTAGGAGAGGAGACGCGAGATCAATCAACTACCGTCGAGGATGAGAAGCAAGCCGTCACTTCCTCGCCTCGTCGTCGTGTATTATCTTCTCACTCACCAGCTACTTCTCTTGCTGCCGCGATCTTAGCGTCTTCTTCATCTTCATCTTTGCTATCTGGACCTAGTGTGACCTCGGCTGGCAACTTGAATGGAGATGAGGATGAGGATGAGATGTACGATGATATCGTTGATGTTGATCCTGCTTCTGAATCTGCTGTTCGAATTCCTGGACCTTCTCCATTATTGTGTCGTGCCGCGCAACATCTCAAAGATGCAATCGACTTTGCCAATCGAAATCGAATTGCTGTCACACTCAAACGGAGAGGTAAAAAGAAAAACAACAAGATGCATGTCGAAGCCAAGGAACTTCATGAAAGAGAAGGGAAACGAGCCAAAGCAACGACAATCAAGAGAGCGGCACCAAGGTTACGCATGCCATCGTCCTTGAAAGAGCTCTTGCACCATGACCAACAAGGACAGGGTGAGACGACATTTCAACTTGCCCATGCAGTCATCCCTCATTCGATCTCATCCCGGCCTGCATCATCTCGCGCTCCGCTGCCTCCACCGGCGGCTCCATCAGGCAGTTTCACTTCACGTCGCGGCCGGCTCACTCCTCGCCAAGTCGAAGCGTTGGCTCATGAAGCATTCGAGCGACGATGGAAACATAAGAAGGATGAGATGGCGATGGGGAAATTCACTGGTGGCACAGCAGTGAACAGCGGCAGCAGCATGGGCACACCACGAACTGCAAGGTAATGTGCTTCGAGGAGTTGATGTATCTATGTCGGCGCACTGGACATGTACAGACGCGAGTGCATGCAGTTGACCGAGTTGTTAAGGGAAAGAATAGTTCCAGTTCCTGCAGGGTCGGCTGCAATGCATACAGTAGATCGCAAATGACGGGATTTGACACTATATATCTGGATCTCTCGATCAAAAAACTGTCGAACAATGCATTTGAGCTGATGTCGCATATTAATCGTGTTCTGATCTAAATACGGAGGCCACCAGAAAGTGCAGCCTGCCTGCATGAAATCGAAGTGGCGAGTGGTATCGATCAGATCCGTCGGCGACAGTGGAGACGCAGTAACGGGTGAGATGAAATTAGCAAGAAAGAGATGGCAGCCTGAGGGAGGTCGATCATTCCTGTACCATTTTCTTCTTATCCTGAGCACCAGCAAACATGTACTTCTTAAAACGTAAGAAAATCTTTCCTCTCAATCCTCCACCACCTCCTTGTTTCTTCCCTTTCCCTTTTCCTTCTTGTGCGGCAGCTTGTGGTGGGATAGGTAGTCCCTCTTGAAAGTATGCCTTGAATTTTCCTCCCTGTCCAAATGCCGATTCAATTCGTCCTTCTTGTCCATTCGCTTCAAGTACAACTTTCATGTTGATGAATTGAGACATGTCTGTACCTTTCGTAAATAGGTCACGCCCAATGATCGTGCGCTCATCGGCGACTCGATCGATACTGCCCACACGCTCCTTCAATTTGTACACTTTCAACTTGGACCGTTCCACGGGATCCGACCATTTGATTCCTGTTACCAAACGACCTTGGAATGCAATACGACAACTGTTCTGATGAATATCCGCATCAAGACGAGAGCCAATTAAAATTGATTGAAGAGGAGCTTGAACAGGCTTCTCAAATTCAAGCACAGCAAATTGTGTGTATGGTTGAACATCCTTCGATATTGGTAGCAGTTCATCGCGCCATGCATACTCACGATCGAAATCGAATTGCATCTCTGGCGCGACTGTAGCAACGAGAGGAGAAGAGGAAGAAGAGGCAGCTGTAGAAGAAGTAGAGGAGGAAGATGATGAGGACGAGGATGCTGAGGAAGCGGATGATGAAGAAGCAGAACCATCCTTTGATTTGGGCTGTGCTGCGGAGGGATAGGAAAGTGGAGGACCACCGAAGAAATGTGCGGTTGCCATAGCGGTGGCATGACCAATACTCACATGAAATTTCGCTTTGTTTAGACACGACTGCTTAAAGAATCGCACTTTGTCAACGACTGCAATGACACTGTCATACGATTGAACACTACCAGGTGTACACACGAGACCACGCTCAACTAACTTCGAATCGAGTTGAGTCACACAGATGCCAACACGATCTCCTTGCCTCGCTACATCTACTGGTCGTTTAAATCGTTGCATACTCTTGACTTTGCGTTCGATTTTGAGATCGGGTAGTTCAATCATCGAATTCAATGACACTTGACCTTGTAACACCGTACCAGTCAACACGGTACCTTGACCTTTGATACCGAAACAATGATCGACAGAGAAGAGGAAGGGGATGCTGGGTGAGGCGAGTGGACGAGCAGGCTCATCAAGATGCCGCCATAGTGCATCCAAGAGTTTCTGCACCTGTGGAGGTTTCCTTTCACTTCCGTTGCTGCTCGACGATGCTGCACCATCCTTCACTTTCAAGTCATCACTACTGGCAGGATTTGCACATACAGCACACATTGGTACATCCTTTCCAAATTTCGTATTGGCAAAGACTGCCCTCAAATTCTTCTCCACTTTCGCCAGAGACTTCTCCAGCGGGTCGGGAAGCAAGTCGATCTTATTTAGCACGACCATCATCTTCTCTGTCAGAATCTCACCAATGACTAAACACTCCGCTGTCTGAGTTTGGATACCTTTACTGGAGTCGATGACCAGTAGCATGAGATCGATGATGCATGCGCCACCGATGATGGTCCGAATCAGAGAAGCATGACCGGGACAGTCGACGAGAGTCACTTGAATGGCGTCATAACGATCTTGTAGATGTGTTGGAGGTCGCATGAAGAATGCAGAGAATCCCAGGTCGAGTGTGATTCCTCGCTCCTGGCTCTGCGGTGTCTTATCCAATGCTGCGGTGGAGAGGTGAGTACTAAGAGCTTTAGCTAAACTTGTCTTTCCTGAGTCGACATGTCCCAATATGCCAATATTAACATTGAGGATGCGAGCTGTGCTTGAGGCCGGTGCAGGGATGAGGACGTCGGATGGAGGAGTGACACTGGCAGAGGACGATGATGTTGCAGCAGTGCCATCAGCGCCATCGCCGCCCGATGTACCACTCTTGCTTGTCTCAGGTGCAGTGGCACTCATGGTTGAAAGATGTATGTGAAAATAATACTATTCTCTTGGATTGATG
>Ga0256771_1000209_pt1 | contig 12314 bp, 2 predicted proteins | sample MC6MC0922MT_FD_186046 | JGI IMG/M metagenome (GOLD analysis project Ga0256771, IMG submission 186046) | Metatranscriptome of enriched soil aggregate microbial communities from Iowa State University, Ames, United States - MC6-MC0922-MT... | ecosystem: Environmental > Terrestrial > Soil >...
ATTGTTCAGTATTGAGATGATGGAAAAATCAACGCGAGCAAATCTGTATGCTCACACAATGGCGCAGGAAGCATCTCTACATCAGAAGACAGGCCAACTCTCCATCACAGTGGGGGGCAAAACTTACTTTCTGCCACCTTTCTTCTTGCCACTCTTTTTCTTATCGCTTGACGCGACTACCTCCTCGTTCCTCTGTTCACTTGTCGGTTCAGCGGTTGTGTTAGCAGCGGATGATGTTGCGGCAGCGGCGGCGTTGCCCTTATTCCTTTCATTATCAGCACAATTCGGAGCATGGACGATGGTACCGCATAGACATGTCGAACACATCTCACTCCCATGTGGCATGGTGCTATCTGCTGATTCATTCCGTTGCGGACCATTGGCCTCAGCATCAGCATCAACGTCAGTGTCAGGTGTCTGCCATGGGAGTGGATGACGGTTGTAGAGGGGCCAATCCGGGATGCACAACACGGAGGAAACCAACAAGCCGGCCACGCTACACACGAACGAGATCCAGAAGGATTCCAACGCGTAACCGAGGATTAAACCGATCAACGCCGCGACACCGATGACACCTTGATAGATGCTCTCACACAATGCTTGTCCTTTGTAATCCATGATGATGATAGCAATGGATGGATGAATGAATGAAGAAGAATGAGATGAGCACGGGCGGAATCCATTCATGCCAAGGGCTCGTAGGGAGGGAGGTTGACAGGCTGAGAGGTTGATAGCTAGAGAGGGAGGGAGCGAGACAGATACATAGACAATGAGGGAGAGACAGCGGGGGGCATCATAGAGCGGGTAGGGTCGGGTAGGGTAGGGTAGGGTAGGGTAGGGTAGGATGGAGTGACATCATGCTGACTGGTGCTACGCGCACGAGTGCAAGCGGGTAGGTGTCGGGTGGGCGATGGGTATGGGGTATGGGCCAGCTTTCTTTTTTGTTTTTCTGCTCTCTATCTGAAACTTTTCTTCATCCTTGTTACATATTGTCCTTCTTCTTCGCTGCCCGTCTGACCTGTGCAAAGTCATGACGCTGCCGAGTGGGATCCTGCGCCGGTGCAGATGCAGGGACGGATGATTGTGACTGTGACTGTGACTGTGCTTGTGTGGGCATCATCTCCATCTCCATTGGCGCGATGTGAGAGGTGGCTGACAGGGGTCGACCAGCCGGCATGGGTGGTGGCATGGCAATCGCCGCTGATGTCATATGTGTGTCCTCCAATCGTGTTGCGCTCGTCTTCTGAGCGCTTGCTAATATTTGCTTGACTCGTTGAATTTCCGCATGTAATCGTTCCCTGTCCTGTGACAGCTGCTCGATCGCTCGTTGATCCATCTCCTTCTGTGTGTCCATCTGTTGATTGACTCGCTCCAATTGTCGATCCAACTCCTGCATCTGAACGATCATGGGATTGGCCCTCATCACCACCTCATCATCAGCCACACCCAGCCCGCCACGATTCTCATCAATGTCGCGCGCATGCTCACGCAGGTCAGCCAACGTCGCCTTCTGTGCCAAGTACTTCTCACGATAGCGCATGAAGCGCCAGAGTACATAACCCATGATGACCATGAAACCAACGAAACAACAACAAATGATGAGAATGATCGTTCCATACTCACAAATAATATCACACTCAGGCGGCGCCTCAACAGGGGCTGGCTGAAGCGGTATATAGGCGAATGCCAACACCTCATACTCATCAGTCGCCACCTCTGCCTGTACTCGATACTGTGGTCTGCCACTATCAGCAGACCATGTTGGATGGCTGAGTCGATCCGCTCGCTCTGGTTGAATGCATCCCCATGTGCCCAGTGCAGGTTGCACCGTGGCCAGACAGATGTCACGTGGGTCCATCACACGATTGCCACCTTGACTGGCGCCACCACACCCATCGCCACCAGCCGCATCACGACTCATACGCCAGAAGAGGACATTACGGATCGCACCCTCATACGGACATACTTGACTGGCATAGTCACGACGAGTATACACAGACAGACGATACTCATCAGACGATTGGGCCATATGGAAGCAAACCTGGGAATCGTCCGTGAAGCGACGCCACGCTGAATCAGGTTCATAATAATCATCTGAAAACACTGGTTTACTGCCCGGCTGCTCAGCCTCAGATGCAGTAATATTGAAACAATAGCATGAGATTCCTCCACCCGGCATGGTGTACTCACCCTCCAGCTGAATGGCATCACAAGTGGGATCGATGTGTAGGGACATGGTTGTCGCAGTGAGTGTCAAGCTGCCCCCACATTTATATTTGTTCTCCTCTGCCACTGTGTCATAGATGTCAGGATCCGGTACGAGTGAGAATGTTGGACCTTGCAGTTGACATGGCAGAGTCCTCTGCTCACTGCTGCTGCCATCACTCGACGCAAAGGGATCATAGATCATGTTATCAATCATGGCACTCACACTCAACGGACCAGCTAAACCACCTTGTTGATCGAGTGAGAATTTGAATGGCGTTGAGAGTACATTTGTTGCGAAGTAGAATGGTCCCTGTGGCATGGAGCTTTGTGAGACGGGTGAGACAGGGAAGGAGAGGCCAGCGGATGGGACGGGCTCAACTCGAATCGACTTAGCAGGCTGACGGAAGGAACCAGCAGGTATATGAAGCTGCGTGTGTGGAACGCCAGCACCATCGATCGATACATCAATGGTCTGGTCAGCATCACTGCGTAATACAACCGCCTGTGGTATGGCAGGGATACTGTTCTCACAGTTGATGCATGCCTCCTGTCCACGTGTCTGTTCAGGGGGTGCACCGCCTGTTGATGATGAGAGCTGCATGAGTCGGCGTCGCGTCAGTATTGTTTGGGTTGGGGGTTCACATGTAGCTCGATCAGGCGTACATGACTCCTTTCGTCCCACACATGAGTATGGCTTATCACGTGGACAGCCATTGAATGGAAGACACTCCCGTCGACAGACACCATCCTCACACCGCTGCCAACCAGATGGGCAGGAAGCAACATCAGCACATGCGCCGGTCTGTTCATTGATACAGCTGCCATCGGGACAGCGACGAGGGAGAGAAACAGGGCAGGCTCGCACCATGGGACACTCATTGGCATGGGGCACACATGAGCCATCACTGCACAGTGTCAATGCTGCATCCATGCATGTTGAATTATCATGTTGAGCGCTGAGTGAGAAGTTGGCTGGTGAGGATGGATTGTCATACATGTGGAATGTTCGCCATGTCTGCGCCGCACAGTAGAGTCCTGACTTCTGACAGCTCCCATCGAAGCATCTCACCTCTCCCTCCTCACATGCATCTTGACGAGTATTGGCAAGGCATTGCGCAACGGATGGTTTACATGCGCCGTCTGGGCATAGAACCGGACTATGAGGTGGGCATGTGGCATCCACCTGCGGACATGTCTGAGTTTCATTGCGTGGTTGACAGATGAATCGATTGCCCGGGCAGAGTGTACTGAGGTAGCATGGTAGGATGGGACGGCAGAAGCGTGGATGGGAGACACAAGTCTGATCACGGCAGAGGTAGGGAGTCGATGCATCACACGTCACGGTTGCTTGACACACGTCTGCTGCATTCGCATCGACACCAGCTGGGAATCGCTTACAACTACCATCGGCACATCGGATTGGTGTATGAATCGGACATCCATTCGTATGTTGACACTGTGACCAATCAGTCTTGCATTGACCATTCGGGCATCGCATGCCACCATTGCCACATGGCGTCTCCATGCCGCCCGATGCAGATGGACACATGGAGCCGGCTGACACACAGCTGCCATCTGCACACAACACGGGAGTCGATGCGGGACAGCCGCTGGCTGCCGGACAAAGATTGAAATCACTGCTGCAACTGCCATCCAGACACTTGTATGGAGTGTTGTCAGGGCAACCATTGGCTGGCAGAGACATGGCTGGTCTCTCCTCGTCACATGACGTTGGTCCACTCACACACTGGCCATCCGGGCGTTTGACAGGAGCGATGGTTGGACACCCTCCTGCCTCATTGCTACTCTCATCTAAGCATGCACCAATGGATGCAGCACAGTGTCCAGTCGGGCATCGAACTCCATTGGGATAGACGAGTGAGCATGGATTAAATAGTGGACACTCAGCCAGATCACTCACACAGCGACCAGTGTCGCAACGTCGCTGTCCACTGGGGCATGGGCGCAGGGTTGGACATTGGGCAGCAAACTCCACTTGACTGCCATCCGCACAGCGGAACGCACGAGTCGCACGTGACGTATGCTTAGGTTGCAATTGTTCGAGTGTTGAGGGGATGATGGGACACAGGTAGGAGGACTTCGCACAGTACCCATCCGCACATCGATACGGACGATAGGCCGGGCATGCATTGTAATGGTCCGTGCCATCCGTACACTCAGCCTGCTTATTTGCACATCGACCATCCGCACATTGAACTTGACCAGTGAGACAGCCAGTCGCATTCACCGGGCATGGACGGACACTAGTCGGGCAGCTGCCGTCCAAACATCGATCGCCGCTCGGACATGGAGTGGAACCATCAGGTGGACACAATGCATCAGCTGCTACACAACGCCCATCCTCCTGACACTTGATGGGTTCATCATATGGACAGCCATTGGTCGCCTCACACTCATCCGCCGATCGTGTACATAGTCCACTGGGGCATGCATGTGGTATATGAGGCGGGCAGGTGAGTGCTTCACAATTGGTTGCGTCCCGTGCACAGTAGCCGACTCGGCAGCGCGGTGCGGAGTCCGGACATACATTAGCAGGGAAGTCTTCGAATATGTTTGGGCAGTGAGTAATATTCGCCACACACTGACTGGCGCCGGCTGTTGACCATGGGCATTTAATCTGCTTATCCGGCTCATTACACTTCTGACCCGGTGTACAGATGAGTGGTGAGGAGGTACATTGACCAGTGGAGCAGAGGTAGTTGTTGGTGGAGTCACACTTGGCCTGAGGTGGACAATCCTCCGGCAGCATGCGGCAACTCTCATCCCAACACTTCACTGGCGCATACGACGGACAGGTAGTCGACACACCACACTCACCGGCACTGGTCGTTGACGACGCTGGACAGACGAGTGTATTCGTATTGATCTCAGTAACGGTCGGGCAGTCACGCAGTGTGGCAGCACATGATGCATCACTGCAGCGCACAGGTCGGTTGAATGAACAGGTGACGTCCTGTGGGCAGTCCGCCAGTGTCTTTGCACATGTTGCTCCCTGATGATGCTGTGGGCATATGATGGAGTCAGCTGGGCAGAATGGTGATGCACCGGCACGGAATGGTAGACTGGTCGCATTGACCAGGTCGGTGCCTGAGTGGCAGCTGCCATCCGTCCCGCGCACATAGCCGACTCCACATGTAACCGGCGTTGGGCACAGTGAACGACTCCATGCACAGCCACCCAATGGGCAGCGAATCTGACCAGCTGGGCAGGATTCCACACTCGCTGCCACACACATCTCCACACTACTCACACAGCGACCATCGGGGCATTGAACTGGCGCATAGTCGAAGCAACGAATTTGACGGGTTGGACAGAAGCTCCAATCACCGACACAGCTGCCATCACTACAACGAAGTGGACGATGGGGAGGGCAGACTGGAGGGGGCTGAGCAGTGAGTGGGCATTGGTCAGCAGCTGCCACACAGCTTCCGTCTGCACATCGTGTGGGCTTGTCCAATGGGCAAGTAGGAGTCGTTGGGCAGGTGTCCAACGTCACTGAGCAGGTGCCATCTGGGCAGAGGACTGGTGTGGAGGTTGGGCAGGTACGCTGCGTGCGACATTCAGTGGTGTCACGCACACAGCTTCCATCCGCGCACAGTACAGGGAATGCGGATGGGCATGTGACAGCGGTCGGGCATTGCCATGGGTTGGGTCTACATGTGCCATCCGCGCATCGTACACCTGACGTACATTGTAATGCTGCCTCACATGCCGCTAGATTCGATCGGCATGCACCGTTCTCACATTTCACTTCACCAACCTTGCATGTTGTTGCGGACGGGCAATCGGTGAGTCTGTGTCTACATTCCCCATTGCCGCACTTGACCATATTGAATGGGCAAATGAATGTCTCTCGACACTCACTCGCTGATGGTCGACAGGATCCATCGGGACACACGACATGAGATGGATGCGCACAGGTGACATCACTGCCGCAATCCTCTGCGCGTCGTACGCATCGTGCATCACGGCATTGATAGGGTGTTGGCGCTGAGCATGGCTGAGTGGGTAGTGGTGGACACTCATGCACGCTCGTCGCACAGCTTCGACCATCGGGGCAGGCGACAGTGAATGGAGGGCAGACAGACGTCGATGGACACTCACCTGACTTACGGCACTGACCATCCAGACATTGCACCAGACCCAACAACGGGCAATAATCACTCAATGTACCAATAGGGCAGGATGAGTCAAGGACGGATGAGTTGGACGGCAGAGTACAATAGCCGACATTCGTACCAAGGGAACAGAATGATGTACCAGCAGTACAGATGTTGGTCGTGTTGCATGCAGCTAAGGATGCAGCACACACTCCCGTGTCTGGACAGATGACCCCATTGCATGGAGTATAGCCTGGGCAATCCGTATAGTTCGCCACACAGCCCCGTGTGGTTGGGCATCGATACGGCTTGGATGGGTCATCGACTGCACATGCCGCCGGTAAGACTTCCACTTGTGTTGACCAGGTCTGGTTGAATGAGTTCGGATCGAGTGGATCAGCCGGGAGTGTGACATCGACTGACATGGTGCCCGCCACAGCGAATGTCATTTCGATGATCGGATAGTTGGTGTCATTCGATGCGACGGATGAGTTGCGAACGACATAGGGCGCGCCACCCTGCCGCGTGAAGACGGCATGGAAGATGGATGATGATGCAGCTGGGCCAGTGGTTGTGATGGCATTGCCGAATCGATCCTTTGTCTGCAGTTCGAGTCGAGCGGGTAGTCCAGCCGTCACATTGGCCGATGAGTTGAATAGTACGGCAGCGATGAGAGCGGGTTGCACAAATACAGTCGGGCACACTCCCGGTACGGCTGCGATGAGTTGACCATCGAGTAGAACGGGGACGCGATAATGGTTCGATATGTTGACTGTAATGCCGATCGCAATGGTTGGACCATCACCAGCACGGAGGATGTCACCAGCAGTAATCGATGGGTAGCCATCCGTGTTGGCCGTACACAGAGAAGCGGCACCGAGCGAAATCGTATAGTCACTGCTATTGGCAATGGGATTCTTGTACTGATCACGCAGTGTCACATTGAACTTCATTTCATCACCCGCTCGTCCATCGAATATATCGCTGACCAGTGTTGCGCTTCGATCAGCGGCCAATGGTGAGACGGTGAAGGACGTGGATGGAGGGATGGTCTGGCAGGTTGGGTTAGCGATCAATGCCTGACCTGGCACGACTACGTTGAAGAAGTATAGGTCTGCCACCTCCGTACGGAACTCGAATGCATAACTGCCATTGTGCAAGTCAGTCACATTCTTTAGGGTGAAGTTGGCAGTGACATCATTCAACGTGTTGGTACTATCACATCGTGCATGATAGAAGAATGGCTGCAAGTCCGATGGTCCGCCACTCGTCAACGGATTGCGGTTTACGTCACGCCATTGCAACATGAGCCTATACGTATGACCGGCTGGAATCGTCTGACCACGCTGCTGACTGTTTGGTAGACCAGCAACGGGAAGTTGAGTATTGGACAGTACGGCAGCTCCAGCCACCACACGCATGGAAGTAGTCATACCACCCGGTCTGAATGTATTCCCATTCAGCTGGAAGATGAATGTATAGTTGTTCGTCGAGCTGTATGTTGGTGTAAAGCGGACAGTGTAGATGCCCTGGCCTGGTGCCGTACTGTCCTCTGACACTGCCGCCTGCAACTTGTCAACGATGATGCGTGGATTGTAGTCAACGATGACGGAGTAGAGAGCAGTCAGTGGAGGGGTGCCGACAGCGAGGCCCCAGGGATTGTCATGGCCATCACGAAGGTGAAGACGGAAGACGGATTCACTGGCGGCTGTTGCAGGCGTCGCTGGCAGTTCCACACTGCTGGCTGACTCATCCAACGCGGATGGGACGACTTTTAAGAGTTGAGTGGCGGCTGGATTGGTGATGGTCACCCCATCACACTTGATGGTCAGCTCCTTTGAAGTATGATAATCCGATTGCGTTGCAGTGAATGTGAGCTTGATTTGATCCGAATTCTGCATATGTTCACTGGTCTGCACCAATGGATCACTGGCTGATGCACCGGGGTTGTTGAGTGTTGCTTGACATGTGAATTGAGGTCGCATGATGGAGTTGCCAAACGCATCCTTGAGTGTGATGAACAGTGGCTGCGATGGCTCATCAACGACGAGGGGAACGGATTGCACAGGCGTGACACTGCTCTGACTCCCATCGATGCCAGCGGGGAAGACGGTGACAGTGAAGCCAAGTGTCGACACACCATCAACCATTGGGGCAACTTGCTGTTGAGGTGACTGGGATGGGAATCGAAGGAAGCGAATGGTGATAGAGTAGAGGCCATCAGCATAGGTCGGCGTACCACGCAGTTCAAATACCTCCGTCGATGTGAAGTTGAATGACACACCTGGCTGCGCCACCTTATTCCCATATGCATCAGCCAATGAGGCAGTGAACATGTAGTCGGCACCAGCAACGGCAGTCGTCCCATTCAGTCGCGTATAAATGGTTCGAGCTGGATCCGGTGCACCTGCCTTGACCGTAATATTATAGTTATTCGCTACACTCGCGTTCGTTTCCACTGAGTTGGAGTAGAGCTGGACCCTGTATGTGTCTGCAAAGCTCGGCGTGAATGTTGCCGACTTGGGTGCGCATGATTGGTCCGTTACGCCCGACTGGCACGCAATGGTGACAGCACCAATGGTGATGGGTGGAGGATTGGGGCTGAATGGTGTGAAGACGAGATCATATATCGCATCATCCGTCGTCGCCTTGACACCGAGACTATCATAGTCCTGAATGACGAGTGTTGCAGGTTGACCAGCAATCAACTCCGTGCCTGTGCTGAATTCCAGTGCGGCCAGTGATTGATCTGCACTCTCTCCAACAGTGGCAATGCGACTGTCAATTTGAACAGCGGAGCCACCAGCAGGGATCGCACTGGTGACGATGGTATAATGCGGGTTCGCGCTCGACCAGCCAGGTACAGTGTAGACGGCAGTATAGATGCCATCATCATGTGCTGTAATCGTTGCACTGGACGTCGGCGTTCCACTAACGATGATGGTGACAGTGAATGAGTTGTCATCATTCGACTCCTGCAGCAGATTGTTGTCGAATGCATCACGTGCTTGAATGTCGAATTGTGCAATTTGACCAGCAATGCCACCATTGAGACCGGGCTGTGGTCGCAGGTATGTGTTGGCAGGAGAGAGGGGAGCGGGCTTCACCCAGGTTGAACTCACACCGCTGGACGGAACACTGTCACCACTCACACGAACCGTCACACTGTAGTTACCAACACGAGTGGCGGTGTACTTGAATGTATAGATGCCTTCATTCTGTGTCTTGACCGGCGATTCGATCGTCGCCGTGTCAGTCGCAGTGGCCAGGATGTATTGTGAGAGGAATCCAACATCGTCCGTTGTCTTGCGTTCATTGTCATACACATCACGAATCGTCAGCTGGAATGTTCCCTCCACACCCGCTGTTGATGTCGCACTCAGACCAGAGAGAGTTGAGTGAGCAGCATTGGGGATGGTTGGCACGACAGCGAATGTATCATGGCCGGGTGTAATGCTTGATGCCTTGCCACTGATACCGCCGAGCATGATGGCAACCTTGTATGTGAGAGCCTTCTTTGCGACGAGGCTGACGAGGTAGCGCCCACTCGACGATGCAACGCAGGAAAACTGAGAAACATAATCATTGGGTGGGGGAGGGATGGCACCACTCTTACATTCGACAGACGATAAGTAGGTGGAAGGTGCATCAGTAGTTGAGAGCGCGATGGTGAATGGATTCTCATCATTTGCACTGATCCTTGCATTGTTATATTCATCATATGCTTGAATGGTGAAGGATGTTGGACTTCCTGCCGTGCCAGTAGGGATGACATCCGTCACATCACCACGATCAACTGGGCCAGGATACACCTGCGGTGAGCCACTGTTACCGACTGACACACCATTGATAGTCGCCGTCGCCGTATAGAAGCCGGCCTTGGTCGTTTGATAAGTGAGTGTATACTGGTTCCCGCCTGCTGAAGTGACAGTGAATGGAATGGTCGGTCCACTACCCGTGCCTGCCCATGCGAGTTGACCTGCCACCGTGACATTACTGGATGTCGTTACTGGATTGTTGTATGCGTCCAATACGGCGAGTGTGATGGTTGCATTAACAGCGGCGGTTGCAGCAACCAGTCCCGTGCCTGACATCAGGCTATTGGCAGCAGCGGGTGGTCCAGCTGCGACCGTGACGGCAGTGGCGGGTTGAATGACTCGATTCTGTGCATTGGTTGGGTCGACGAGTGACACCTGCACAGCGACTCCACTCGTTCGTGCCGTCTCAGTTTTGAGACTGAGCTTGAACTGCGCGGGCTCATTGGTTGAGATGGGAACGCTGTAGGTGACGAGCGAATCAGAGCTGCTCTCAAAACCAGCCTGGATGCTCCAACCACTGGGCAAGGGGGTTGGATTGCCCAGTCGATCACGGAGTGTGAGAGTTCGACTCTCTGTCTGGCCAGCGATGTAGGCAGTTGGGATGGGTGCATTGAGTGTCGATGCGGCTGCCAGGGGTGGGCCGGGCACGACAGTAACACGGAAGGGTGAGCCAGTTATTGCATCACCATTGAGTTTGATGTCGATGGCGTAGACAGTTTGAGGGATGGCAGCAGTGGCGGCCCACCAATACACGTCAAAGCGTCCATTGGCAAGATCCGTCACAGCGGAGCCATTCACCGATACTGCACTGCCACTAACCGGATTCACCACCCTCACACTCAGTGTGCTCGAGTTGTAGTTGATTGGCATATTCGTGCCACATTTGTCAACCATCTGTACTTGAGCCTGTCTTGTCGTTCCCTTTGCATTGGCTGCTGTCTGTCCCGAGCTGAGTTGATTGTCAACCACGAATGATCGCTCAGCCGCGACGGGGATGGTCGCAAGCATGAAGTTGGAGATGTGAAGCTCAGATTGGATGGTTGCACTCGTTGAACTCGTAAATCCAACCCATGCCACACCATTCGTCAACATCGCACCAACACGATCACTGTCGATGGTCGTCTCCAGGGTGGGACCCGTTGAACTTCCCTTCGGCACGACTTTCACGGTGATCTTAGCTGAACCCAATTGCACCGTATCAGGGATGTAATTAATGGTTGCAGTATACGTCCCTCCATTGCCCATCGCTACACCGGGGTCAGATGTGGAGATGGGTGGAAGACGAGCAACATTATTATCCGCACTATTGGTTGCCTCATATGCAGTGTGCACCTCCACATGGTTGCTATTGGCCGTATCCTGGATGGTCGTATCCCGGTTCATGTCGAATTCAACCGCGACGCTCTTGGGAATATTATAGCCCAAGTTAGCTGATGCTCCACCGGTTGGTGCTGGTGCATAGCCTTGGAAGACGAATGCGAATCCCTCCGATGGATTGCCGACAGGGACCCGAAAGTCGAATGTGGCGCGGAATCCATTGACGACGCGGAATGCATGCTTGAAGTACGCGCCAAATGCCTGACTGCCAACACTCGACGAGGTGAGATGGAGAGTATGAGTCGAGTCGTCAACAGTGGAGGCAATGAGATTCAGATTCGACGTGGAAAGCTGAACTCGATCACTCGTCTCCGGTGCTAGGTTGGTGGCTATGTCGCAGTCCAGGGTGGCATGTGCTGAGCGTGGAGCAGCAACAGAGCCGAACAGCAACGAGGCCAACAGTAGACACAAGCGCACTGTCGATGATGGTGCCGAGGCTGATGCTGCTGTCCATCGCCGCCGCTCACACCATCGCATGACACCAACACCCATCGCGATACACACACTCACGCCTAATGACGTGATCAGACGTGGGTGACGAGAGGAGAGGGGCGGAGAAGTGAGCGAGGACGGAAAGGGAAGGGAAAGGGAAGGGGAAAGGACTCAACAGACGACACTCAGCCTCAATCAAGCGCTTGTTTACTAATGAAATGGATCGTATGGTGTGCGTCTGGTTTTGAGTGGAGTGTGGTTGGGATAGGGTATGAATCGGATCGATGGAGCAAGTTGAGTTGAGGTTGCGCCTCGATCACTCGTCGCTGTCGAGTCTGACCCACCTTCACAGTCCCAC
>Ga0256771_1000216_pt1 | contig 12191 bp, 4 predicted proteins | sample MC6MC0922MT_FD_186046 | JGI IMG/M metagenome (GOLD analysis project Ga0256771, IMG submission 186046) | Metatranscriptome of enriched soil aggregate microbial communities from Iowa State University, Ames, United States - MC6-MC0922-MT... | ecosystem: Environmental > Terrestrial > Soil >...
ATCGATGCGCAACCTTCTCAGACATCATCGCTATCCTCCTCCTCCTCACCGATGCCTCTGCCATCTTCGCATTCATCTCCTTCTGTTTCACCCGCTCCTGCTCTTCCCGCAACTCCCTCACCAGTGGTCATCCAACCACGACCAAGTGCAGAGGTTGTTCGAAAACTTCGCAAATGTGCTGAATCGACGACGGTCATGTTGTCTGCCACACCAATTGCCGCGGGAGCAAAAGTCATCAACATATCGACATCCTATACTCGGCCATCGCCAGTGTCATCACCTGCTGGGTCGGCAACTTCCAGTTGCTCCAGCTTCGCATCGTCATCAATCAGTCGACTAGCTGCTGCGAGTGGCCTCTTTCCTCCTCCATCTCTCACCATCCCCACTCCCTCCATTTCTGCGTCTCCTTCGCCTGCGCAATCTTCACCTTCTTCCGCGTCCTCATGTCTGCTGGATGTGGGAATCTCGAGCCGTTTGACGAGCTGCTCCATGGTGCTACCCACGGAATGTGTGAGCGAACTGCTGAATGTCCTTGAGTCAGCTTACATCAGTCCGTATCCTGCCGTCACCAAGAGGTTGTTCAGCAAGCGTGAGGAATCCGCACCAACAGAAGGAAAACATCCACCTGTACCAGATCCAACTGATAATACGAAGAACTCTCCTCTCCCATCTCTGTCCACTCCCATACGATCTCCTCCATCCATGTTCTCCAGCGTTGACATGCATGCTTCTTTCCATGTGCCATTGTTAGCAGTGTCTCTGGTGGCGCCACATCGTGCAATCACCGCCACACCGAATGATGGCTCGCCGATTGCCTCGTCCACACTCACCGCGCCATCGTCACTGCATGTTGTAACGTTGTGTGCATCATCCATCGCATTCCACCCAACCGCTAGCAGGACCTGGCCTGTACCGCAGCCACATCTCACATTAGGACGCAAGGGATCGAAACCGCGCTCATCCATGCCATCCTCACCTACTTCTGATTCTCGACCATTTCCAACTCATTTGCATGCGTCATCGTCATCACGGACACATCTGATTGTCGACCCGAAGAGTGGTGTGGAGAGTATTCGCGTGAGTGTTCGTCAAGTTGCGTCGTTTCGTGCTATGTTCGATCACGTGGCAGAAATTCGAACACATGCGACGATGCATCCATCGATTGAAGAAAGTGTGTCTAGTGGATTACCCTGTCTGTTGGAGATTGGTCGAATATCGTTCTCTCGTTCGCTGCGCACGCACAATCAAAGTATGGCGCGTCTTCATGCCCCACCATCCTGCCTCCATCCTCCTGCTTACGCACATGATATATCGATCGCGCATGTCATGGCGAATTGGGATACAGTATCACACATTTCGTTGTTGTTCATCCAATCATCATTGGAAAGGTCTAGCAGAAGCTTGGCGGAGCTGCGACTGAAGTATGCTTCACCTCCACCATCGAAGAACATCTGTCCATCACCCTCCTCAGGCATGAAGGATACGAGACGGAAGTGTTCAACACCCAACTCACCGATGTCTCGCCTTCCATCATCATTGTTTGCATCAACGCCATCTCCACGCCTTCCTCTTGGTTCTACTCCTCCATCTCGAGTGTCGTCTTCACCGGGCGCCGGCTCAAAGACACAGACACATGCACATACCCGCCTTCATTCACTGCGCACTCCATTGGTGACGAATGAGGAGTATGAGCGTGGTCTTGGATGGAGTCCATTGGGTGAAGGTGAGGTGATGATCATTCAAGAGGACGATGAAGAGGAGGAAAGTGATGAAGACATGGACGATGTGGCGTATGAACAGAGTAAGCTCGGTGCAGACGAACAGCGAATCATGCAATTGATGGCTGATACAGATGAAGACAGTTGCGGATGTGATCGAAGTACCATTCGATCACTGTATGAGCGTGAAGAATCTCATCATCATCTGCGTCCAGCTGCTCCTCCTCCTCCTCGGGGCTCCTTCAGACCTCGGTCCAACACGATCAACACTTTCAGCCCAGACAATCCTGCCCCGGCTGGCATTGGCACAAGCACGAAGCAACATAGTAGAAGTAGAAGGAGGATGAGCCGTAGTAAGACTAAGAGTGTGGTGCGTGTCAGGAGTAACAGTAAGAGTAAGTCACGAGTTAGTTGGGTGCCGAATGATGCAGTGGAAGATGGAGACTCTTCGGCGGCAGAGTCAGATATGATGCCATTGTACTCCTCATCCGAGAACGATCCAACATCATCACACGCGAATGCTCGACGACGGAGGAATGCCAAACGAAGCAGTCACAAGAGACGAAGTGGTAGTACCAGTCGAAGCAAGAAAGGACGACGACCCAGTGTCTTGCGCATGAGTAGTAATAGCAGCGTGGAACCATCGCTCACACGACCCAGTGTGTACCATGATGATGATGATGGTGATGATGATGATGATGACAATGAAAGTAGCATCGATGATGGTAGTCCCAGCAGTGATTTCGACGATGATGATTCTGATGGCAGCTTCTCTTCTTGCTCCGAGGATCATTCAGGTATGGATGAAGATAACGGCGAAGAATGCAGTTCAGATGAATCATTGTCGAATTCATTGAGCATCCATGTTGGTCCCATCGTATTCAGTGCGGGATTTGTGGAATTCGTTGAGCGTGAAGTCGCTGGAGTCAAGACACGATTGTCGGAACAACAGACCATCACGTTCCTGGCCGAATCACTTAAATACAACACATCTGCATCGGACAGTGTAGGGAATCGATCAAAGGAAGAAGTTGATGGAGATGAGGATGCATCCATCGACACAAGTCCCTATCCACTGCTCGGTCGATTCGGTGCAACACAAGTGCGTTTGAATCACGAGGAATTTCTCACACTTTCTTCCTGGCGATTTGGTGGATCCCTGTCCGGCCTCGATGAAGGCAAACCTGACGTCTGTTTGGATCTGTGCAAAGCCACCATGCGCGTTCCATGGGAACATGACATTGGGAAGGTGATTGACGAAGTGTTGGTAAGATGGAAGGGGGTGAAGATGGTGAAGAAGACACTCAAGGATTCCTTACCACCTCTACCTGCCGTCTCTTTGGGGCAAGATGATGATGGTGGTGGTACATCTCAGTCATTGTATCCACCCGCCACTGGTCTCGATCTATCCTCACTCTGGTTACGTGCACCTAATTTCGTTGTGGCGTTTGGTGACTCCGCAGCGGATGTTGATGATCGTCGCAGCCGATGGGAGAGTCTTTCGGACAAGCAAAAGAAGGAAGAGCATGAACTACGAAAACGCTTTGAACATGAAGAAGAGGAAGAAAAAGAAGTCGTTCAAGCGAGTGATGAACATGTGACGAATGCTCCAGCGATTATCATTACTAGCCCGTTATCTTCCCCCTCTATCGATGTCGCGCCTGCTGCATCCCCATCGACGACGGTTTCCGCACTTCAATCTGCCTCGACATCTGCTTCTTCAAGTCTTGGTTCAGTCGAGGTTGGTGAGGAAGGTGAAATGGATGACTTTCAGACTCCACTCAAACGAACCACTACATTCATGTCAACACCGACGAGAGTGACGGGACAGACAAATGGCATTCAAAAACGTATGACTTCCGAGATGCTGTCTGCCAATACACCGAGTCGATATGGTACGATAGACTCGTCACAGCATCCAAGCCCAGCATCATCCACGTTCGCTGCATCAATCTTCACTCCATCACGCTCTCCCTTCCCAAGTCCCAGTGTAGCGTCCACGCAACCGATGGTTACCTTGCAGCCGATGTCGGACAATGGTTCGAGCATGCCGGAGCAACGTCCACCACTGTTGCATACGCAGTCTTCACCATTGTCAATGTCTCAAAAGTACTTGGTCCCTCCTGTGCTGAATCGTCCAGTATCCGCGATGGAGAGACTTGCGTGTGGAGGAGAAGCTTCATCCGAGCCACCAAACCAACGTGAAGAAGAACAGCAGCAGGCACCCATTGTTGTCCCCTCCCTCTCATTCCTTCGTCAATTGGAACGAAGTGGCTTATCCGCCGCTGAATGGATCACATTCTGTTCTTCCTCGAAGATGTTGCACTCGTCCGGTACTGCTCTGCCTCGACCTCGATCTGACTCTCCATCATCATCATCATCATCATCAATGTTCGACGATGCATCCTTCCCGGAGCTGATGCACTTGACTTTTGATCTCCTATTCGTACTTCGACCAACACCAGATTTACTCGACCCAGCGATGTTGAGGAGGAAGGTGCATGAACTGGATTCGACAACTCGCACGCCCTACGCCAAGAATGAGAATGGCGGCAGCGATCCCAATGACGCACACACAGAAGCGATCTCCTCCAAGAAGCCCCTCGGCGCCCCAACGGGACATTTCAGAGAACTTTGGGGACGCGAGATCTCACTCCGTTGTACACGAGTTCTCGCACGTCTTCGAGACTATCCTATCCCAATACTCAGCAGTCCTTCATTGAGACTGGGTGGTACAGCGATTTTAGGGGCCATGGATTGTCCTGCCTTATTTTCGAAGAGACGAACCATGCAATTGTTGGGTGGAACCATGTCTGATTCCAACATCGGTGAAACAGACGACACTAAGAATGTGGATTCGGTCTCCATCGAATTGGTGTCTTCTTCTCGTGTGCCATTGAAGTTGTATCACGATCTATGCTTGCATCTGGACTCACCACACTTGACATATGGACCATGTCTACTTCAAGCATTCGATGCACTCTCTCGAACAATATCAGGGTTGACTTCATCGTCGGGCGACATCACTGCTGGCTCATCATCATCATCGTCGTCGTCCACCTCCGCACAACCAACGAAGATCGATTGGTGGGATAACATGCGCTATCTCTGCCATGGAAAGTTCATCCTTGAGATGTGGGACGTTGAACTACGCCTACTTGCCAATCCAAGTATGTACGTGCCGACCTTCTTGCATCTGGCCGCAGCCTCATGGGTTATATCCTTCACGAATGGTCAAACTGAGTTGGATGTTTCGGATTTGAGTGTGAGTTGTGTGCTGCATCATTCTGAGTGGAATCCCCGATGTGCGGGTATCGTCTTCCTTCCCGGATCCAAGAATCCCTTACTATGGAAACAGTATGCGCAGGGAAGATTGATGGAGATACCACGAACGAACATTAAAGTCTCGTACACTTGGAAGTTGATGGGTGAGAAAGCTGCATCCAAAGCAAAGTCCTCCTCGTCATCATCAAGTCCGGATGCAAAGAATGCTGGCGAGAAGGTCGAGCGCGAGCCATATGAGCAGAGTGTGTATGACTCCATCCACAGTCACTACATCCATCATGAATTCCTCCATCGTCAAGTTCAACTCTCCACTCACTCCACTTCAAGATCTTCCAAGCACGCATCCAAGACATCGAAGAAGACACTATTGGATCCATCGAAGGTGTTCGATTCCTTCCGATCGAAACGATTGGAGATGCGAGTGGAATGTACCTTCAACCCACCGGAATACTCATGTGCATGGTGTCATGGTGACAAGAAATCGCCTTCGCCTAGCGAAGGAGCGACCACAGCGGAGGAAAGTGACCCAACGACGAAGAGCGATGCTCCACCACAGCCACCCAACGTTGACTCCTCACCGTTGGGTGAGCAAATGTTGACGAACATCCCGTATGTCACTGCACGATGGTGGGCTGTGCGATGGTTGCAAGATGTGCTTCAACTGTATGCATCTCCACCGGATGATCTTCTTCCAGTCAAGTCGCCACGTATCTTAACTGGCTCGACTATGCCCATTCAACGTCGCAGCTTCGGCAGTATGGGCTCTCACATTCAATTGAGTTGTGTCGCTCATGCATTACGTTTCGAGCTGCTTCATCAGACGGTGATGTCTGGAGGTCTGTCACGGCGGAATGGTATGAATGGTGCAGGAGGATTGTTGTTATGTGTGGGACATGTGGCGTATGATTGCATGTATGTGAGTAAACCTGTCCAAGCTTCATCAGTCGCCGAGCCGTCTCCAGCCAACGAGTCTACTGAGACTGAATGTCCCAAGCAACGTCAATTGGCTCTACAAGAACCTGCTTGTGACATGCTTCAAGCATCCATGCATATACTTGTGCCATCGCAAGCAGCACCTGATGCTACAGCTTCGGCGGGTAATGGTGGCGTCGCTGTGCTTGGTGTTGAAGACGATGAGACCAATGGTCCGTTACATCGTCGTACGGGCTCGACTCCTGCACCTGTTCCTCGACGACATCATAGGTTGGATAGCTTTGCTGGTACGGGTGAGACGTTTGCCTTTCCCAAGAGCTCTGGATTCACTCCCACAAATGTCAAGGATGCAACGACACCATCCCCAACACCGTCACCTTCATTAGTCACGCCTCCAACGACTATTCCTGGCGTGTCTGCAACGACCCATGCCAAGCTTCGACACTTCACGAATGGCGCGCATCGAAGAGTTCCAAGTAGGGATGGTCGAAGGACAAGGATGGCGCACGGTCGACATCCATCATCGACAACCATACTCAACTTCGTGGATGGCAGTGGAAAATTCGTCTCACCATTCGATCGCAAGATGGATGGGAAAGAAGCGGTCTTCCTGGCGAGTTGTCGTATGCTCGCATTGAGAGGTCATTATACCCAACCAGAAGCCACGGCCAATCCATGGTGTGAACTGACACAACAGGAGCTGGATCGTCAAGCAACCGAAGCGAGACGTGTGACGAAGGAGTTGCCATTCGATATGACTGTACGACTTCCACCACGTGAGAGCCAATGGAAGCAATGGTTTGGAGATCTGATGCAGACGCATGATGAGGAGGAAGAAGCAGAGGAGGATCATGCAGCAACAACATCTGCGGCACAGCACATATTTGCCACCATTGAAGGAGCAAGACGTCGAGCAGCCACACAGGCAGCTGAAGAGCAAGAGAGTGCGAAAGGTGCAGCACATATTGCGAAAGCCATGACACGACTTGGAATTGTGACAGAAGATTTGGTGAAGCAGCCCGAGGACTTTACTTCGAATGGAACATCTGCCGCGATGACCGGATCCATGCCCGGCATGCGCACATTCCCTGGGCCAGGCTCATCGAAGCGACGTGTTCCATTGCTGGATATGAATGCGATCGATGCTGCAGCGGCATCATCGTCCTTCTCCACCATGCAAGCAACCACTCCCAACACAGCTGGTCTCATCACAACAACAACTGGAAGCTTCCGAGCCATGTCCAGACGCACATCAGAGATTCGACGACATCGAACGAAATCGATCAATGCACTCCTCGATACACTCATCGCTGGTGCCACTGCTGAGGAGGCATCGAAGATTCTGCATCAACCATGGAATGAGGATGAAGATGATGATCCGAGAGCTGCGGAGCCATCAGTATCTCGACTGCACTTGCCGATATCGCCGCAAGGTGCACCTGGCTCTCCCTCAGCATTGAACGGTGACATCTGCTACGTTCTCGGTTCTCCAATTGGCAAACTTCCAGCGCTACACGTGGCTGCAGCATTGTTGTCTCCCGTCGCATCCTCCTATCGCTACGGTGTGACTCGAGGCCGTAGTCCACCTTGCTTCCGTCCCCTGGATTATTCTGCGTGCTCCTTTCGCAACCTCGTTGTCAACTTGAAGATTCTTTGGAGCTCCTCCACGAAGAAAGCTGTGGGAAGATGGAGTGGATTGATGCATGCACCACACCCATCGACCATGCATATACACATGCATGCAAGTGCTGAAACGAATAATGATGCACAACAAGATGAGGCGGGAGAGGATGAGAACGGTGAACAAACGAACGAAGAGAACATGAATACACAGCTCATGAGACAGCATCGATCGGCAAGTGCCACTGATGATGGCATGTCTCCGTACATGTTGAGTCGTGGTCGTCAAGCGTCAGCTGGAGCACTTCCACCTCCTTTCCCCTTCTCGCCCCGTTCAGGTGCTGGCCCAGCAACACCAAATTCTCGTGCTCTTAATACTCCATCACGTACTCATCGTCGTGCGGGTGGTCTACTGACACCCTACAGTTCTCACTCTCCGAAGCATAGTGTCAGTACCAGTGGCGACAGTGCGATGTCACCTCCCATGTCACCCATCGGTCGTGGGCGTGCTTCAACTGGTGATAGTAGTATGCCTCGTATGAGTGATGACATGTCACTGCTATTGGAACAAGTCGACAACATTGGCACCATTGAAGCGAGTGATCGTGTCGATGAGGAGCATGGTGAAGGATCTGATTTCGATGACTATGACTCCACGGTGGGTGGACTCCACACAGATGGTCTCTCATCATTGCGCACTGCCACGACCCTCGCTCGTCGAGACCAGTTATCTGAATGGTTGACATTGTTCGAATTGGATCTGTTGCGTCCACAGATTAACTTTGAGAACCCATCAAGCACCTCGCGACTCATCCTCAGTGCCTCTCGAGCTCGTTTAGAAACGCAAGGGCTGCCGGTCAAGTTTGTGTTGGATAATCCGGCACGAGATGTGATGGCTGATGCAGCTGCACTTGCTGCAGCATTCCCAACTATGCAAACAACAACTGTATCCGATCAAAATCAACAACGTCCTCACTCTGGTGGAAGTACGTCGCCAAACATTGGAAGTCCGTACATTGCTGGTCGAGCAGCGCGTGGTTCCAGTGTGCCCAATGCAAACGAGGCCGCCGATGGGTTTTCGCCCAATGCTCGACTTCAGCGCTTCCCATCGTCGAACCTTCTACCTCCGCCTCCCATGTCACCTGGTCATGTGTCTCGTCTAAGCTTGGCGTCACCACGTCTGCGCCACTATCGGTCAAGTAGCATGGCATCGACCAGTGCCCTCTCACATATCAGTGAGAGCAGCAGCAATGGTCTTGGTTCATCATGCTCCTCACTCGATGCGATCTGTCAACCACTCTACTTTGAGAAGCGTGTATCGAGTACATTGCTTGGTGCGCAGGCATTCGTGGTACCAGCTGAAGTTGATCTGGCGGGAACTTTGACATGGGTCAATGATTCCATGGTTGAGGAGGGAGAAGTCGCCATGGCCACATCGTTGCCAACTGCACACGCGAAGCATCATTCTGTTGCATCATCGGAGTCGCGCAGTGCGTCACCTGTTCGTGAAAGTAGTCGAGTGAGTGAAGGGTTCGAAGGTAAATCATCGACGGGCCGTCGACCATCCATCTCTGCTTCAGCACCGCCTCCGTCCATTTCTTCTCGCTCGTTCAAACGTGGTCAACATCATCGAACGGGTAGCCATCTTCATGGTAAACGCAACGTGTTGCGTCGAGTTGTCGAGCCAACCATGCTGCACTACGCTCGTTCCCAGCAGCAGGATATTGATGATGAGCTGTTGAGGAGAGGGCTGGGCATCTTGGATGATATCAATGGTGTCAGTGGATGGGCATCCGAGGTGAAGCGATTACAACGAGTGAGAGCGAAGGCGCACGCCAAAGCAGCGAAACAAGAAGCGTCAGCATTGGGTTCAGCAGCTGCCTCAGCAGCGAGTCGTACACCAGCTCATCAACGATCCATGTTCATTTCTGCATCATCTTCCTGTAGCAGTGCGGCTGTCCAATCAGAACCGTTCATCCCTTCTCCAACGACCCGTCGTGTCCTCCGTGATTCCAATCAGCTCTTCCTTCCCAACTTGAGCGCGCACATGGATTCAAGTGAGTATAAGACATTGATCAGTGTGGTGCATTCAGTCCTGCTCTCACTCAACGATCGCAAACATGATGCAGCCAAACAATTCGATGCACAGGGAAGGCCCATCTACCCCGTGCCACCCATGCAATCCAAACAGGAACAAGCGGAACTACAGAAGATTATCGAGGAAGCATTGGAGAGCTCAAGTTCAACTGTGAATGGCAAAGGGAATGGTGGGGATGAAAGCAGTGGCAAAGGGTCAGGTAGCAATGACTCGAGCAATGGACGACGAACCAATCGATCCATGACACCATCCTCCACTCCAGCACGCAACGGTACCAATGGGTCTCGCACCTTCCTTTCTCCTCCACCAACCGAGTTGCGTGCAGCACAAACAATGACCTCAACTTCGACAGGTCAGCCCATTGTGCAGAGTCGAGTCGAGTATTTTGTTGGAAGGATCAATTGGGAGATGGTTGGATCATCATCGTCCTCGTTATCCATTGAGCGAGGAGGGTCCACTGGATTGGCCGTTGGATCATCCTCAAACAAGGGCTTTGTACAGGCAGCGTTGCAAAGCTTGGCAGGCGAGCATACATTCTTCGCCGATCTATCACGTAGTGTCCATTTCCGTATTCAACACCTGTCGTTGACATCGAAGTTGTTGGCTCCAACCGAGAGACATTATCACCTGATTCGTCCAGATCCGGTCCCATGGTCCAAACGAGATACGAAGCGTGATATGATGGTACAGGTTCGTGCGATCGTTCGTGAACCATTAGGCACGAAGAATCCTCTCCTTCACTATGTCACTGCATACGATCATTTCGAATTGACACTGTTCCCGCTGGTCGTATGTCTGCCTCACGATCATGCCTTGTTACTTCGAGACTACTTCATTCCAGAGTTGGCTCGTCGAGATGATCCCGAGCGCGCGAAAGCTGAAGCAGAATTGAAGCAGGCAACACAGGTCGCCAAAGCCAAGATGGAGAGGGAGAAGGATCTGGAAGACAAGAAACGACGAACGACTCTCATTGGGAAGGATGCCGCGATGGCGAGCTCGAGCAGCACAAGTGGCCATGGATCTGGATCTGGGAGTGAGCTTCGACTCTTCAATCCGAAGGAACAGCGATCTGCGCGGAATTTGTTGGCCTCGGTTGATGAAGAGAATCCAAATGCCAACCCTGCTGAACCAACGCCGAACACGGGACATGGATCATTGCTGTCACCCGATCGCAAGGGAGCATTGGTTCCAGCATCCGCGGCCAAATCTCAAGCAACAGGTGAGACAAATGAACAAGATCAGTTGGCTGCCCGTGCGAAATTGATTCCATCGATCAAATATTTTAAATATCTACGTCTGAATCATATGGATTTCACATTTTCCTTCAAGCATGAGAGTCGTTCATTGTTCACCTTCGAGAATGTTCATTTGCTCATCTCGCCATTCACACGTAGCAAGAAGGTGTATTGTGGTGGTTGGGGTGAGCTATTTGGACAAGTGGAGAAACACGTCGTGTACAGTGTCATACAACATGGTACAGAGATTATCGCACAGAAGATTGGCATTCGTGGTGGACGAGATGCGAGTGAGATCACATGTGAACAACAAGTCGCGAGAGAATTGGAGGAGGCACGAGTGGCGAAGGAGAAGGCGGAAGCAGAGTTCGTTGCGGCACACCATTTCCATCCTGTACCATATGACCCAGGTGCGGTTACACCATCCACATCAACTGCTGCCTCCTCCTCTCATGTTGGTTCGAGCGCATCATTTAGCAAGAAGATTCTTGGACTGTTCAGTGGACGAAAAAGCCGAGCTGCCAAAGACAAAGGCAAGGGCAATGGACCGGAGACGAAAATTCGGAAGCAAAGTCATCCAGAAGATAGGGAACGGGAGCAGCAAGAAGGAGAATCCAAGAGCAATGTTGCACGTTTGTTGAACAAACCATCTCCTTTCAAGCTGTCTGATCCTGCCGCTTCAGCATCAGAGCTTGATGTGACGATGCCACAAACTGCATTGCCTCGAGGTTCAGCCCCTCCAATGTTATCTTCCCATCACGTTCATTCACATAGCATGCCGACGGTTGATTTGTACCCAGCATACTCACTCGTTCTCGCCGAAAACGTGACTTCATCCACCAATGGTCCCTTCTCCGCCTCCATCTTCACTCCTTCATCCTCTCATCCAACGCATCCAACTCCACGCTTGTTGATCTCGCCTGCATCCCCTCCCATGCAACAACACCAGCCACAGACACACCGCCCAGCACCAACACATGACACAACATCGACAGAGGCAACAGTCACTGCGACTGTGCCTAACACTCAACCAGCTCCATCGAAACAGAGCGATCTGACTTCGCCACCTATCATTCCACCCAGACCTCCACGTCCCACTCAACCCATCCCAACGGCAACGCTCGCGTCAACCACAAAGAGCCATGATGCATTCAGCGCAGATGAGGCCAAGAGATAAAGCAGTCCTAGCCTTGAATACACATGCCGCACTGCCCTCCAATTCTACTCACCAAAGCTGAGCCTCTGAGGGCACACCATTTTTTACTTTTTACTCTCATTGACAAATACAGCCCAGAAGAACGG
>Ga0256771_1000217_pt1 | contig 12184 bp, 3 predicted proteins | sample MC6MC0922MT_FD_186046 | JGI IMG/M metagenome (GOLD analysis project Ga0256771, IMG submission 186046) | Metatranscriptome of enriched soil aggregate microbial communities from Iowa State University, Ames, United States - MC6-MC0922-MT... | ecosystem: Environmental > Terrestrial > Soil >...
AATGAATCCACTTGACGATCGCTTTGCTGCATCTGTGCATTCTACTCTTGTCTAATGTCCTTCCACATCGTTCGCTTCAGCAATGGCTGACTGTTGGGAGCGAGATTAATCAGTCCCTTGCTCGCATCCCAGTCAGACACCAAGCGAGGCAAACCGAAGCAACCTTGTCATCATCACGAGCACCTACTGGTGAGAGGGTGGTGAGAGGGGTGTTGGAGAAGCGTACGCTGCATTGCATTGCATTGCATCCCTCATCACTCTCACAAGCCTGCCCCCCATCCCATCTTGTGCTCTCTCTTCATCTCCAACCTCCGACAAGCTCGCATTCACTCCCATTCCGAAGAGCACACTGCACATCTGTCACATCTTATTTGCTCCTGAGCGGAGCTGACTCTCATTTCGTACTGAAGAGATCGCGGTGGATTCATTGCTTGTCACATCCTTGCCTCTCCCTTTGCACGTTTAAGGTCCTCTCAGCGCATCCATCCCCGTTCATTCATCCTCCTCTGCTTCCTCGACTGACACGCTGATTGCGCTGCAGAGTCACAGTCACAAGCGAAGAAGGGCAAGCATGGCATCCAAATCACAGCGGCACGCCATGCATGGAGATAGGCATGAGCGTGTGGTTGGTGTGGATGATCATACAATGCGTGTGAGAGGTCGATCCTCCGCAGATCTGAGTAGCAGCAGCAACCGGATACAGATTCAAGGGCAACAGGGGCAACAATCGTATCAGCACCAATCATCATTAGCACATTCTCGCACATCATCATCCGTCACACCTTCCCAACCTCAAACACACCCTTCCCACCAACCACGCACAAGTACTCCTCATCATCAGCATCATTACTCGGGCTATGCGGATGACTTCGACGACGATGGCATGGATGCGACCTTGTACATCGATGAAGCTCGGCCACCTGTTCGAACGGTTGCTGGGCAGCACAGTCATCATCGTCATGCATCGAATCGATCAAACCCACAAGAGTTTGTTGCTCCGATACATGCAGGTGCCGAGGGCAAGAACACCTCCATCGCCGTGAACGGTGAAGAAGGAGAAGAGTGGGAAGACTCCGTGGAGAGTTTCCAGCGCTCTCCATCTTCGCATCATCGAGCTCCAAGTCAGAGTCCAACTGCTGGTCATGCACGAGCAGGGGCCAATGGTTATGATGACGATGAAGACGAAGATGCAGCCTTCCGCGGTGTCCGTAGTGCCGCTCCAGTGATGACACTCGATTCAGCTGAGGAGGAACGACGGTTGGACCGGCTGAAGGCGAAAGCTGCGCGCCGTGCCAACGGTGAGTGGGAAGAAGGAGGCCCAGGAGATGAGAGTGTGAATGATAGGACTGCCGATAGCCTCACTAAAACACCATCACGGCCAGTATCAAATCATCACGAGGAGCCGGCGGGATGGGTCGATCCCAACGTTCAGCTTCCTCCGGCCAACCAACAACGCAAGAAGAAACCATCAGCGTCATCATCATCATCTGCTGCAGCAGCTGCTGGTGCAGATGCCACAACATCAACAAGCTCGCGACATAAACATCAGCATTCTGGAGGACACCACCAACACCACCACCACCAACATCAACACCATCAACCACGAGAACAGCAGCAATATCATCATCAGCAGCATGAGCAAGACATGACTCTACTCGAGCATCAGATGCAGAGACAGAGGTTAGAGGAGCAAGCTGAGCGAGAAGAGCAAGAGCGCGAGCAACATGCTGCAGCATCGGAGGCAGCAACAGCAGCTTCGTCTTCCTATGCCGCGTCAGCTTATCCCGACGAGGCCACTGCTGCAGCTGCAGCATCGTATCCTTCATCATCCCACGGCGTCGATATGGGCAGCGGTGCTGCAGCGCCTGCATCATCTGCTTCATCAGCACCGACAGCTGACAACATTGCTTCCTCTTCCCCACACCATGATCCCGATGCCGAAGAAGATGACGCCGACATCGATCCCGCTTCCGCTGAGCGCGAAAGACAATATCAGCAACAACTCGCTCTGCAAGCCGAGCAGATGCAACTGCTTCAAATCAGAATGTCACGAGGCGAACTGTCGCAAGATGAACAACGAGCAGCGGCAATGAGACAGAAGCGGCCTCCATTGATACTCGATTGGTCGAATCTCGATGTGAATTCCTTCTTCAATTCCGCCTTGCCTCGAGGTGGATGGCTACATTGTCGCCTGATTCGCAAGTCGCCCTCTTCCTCTTCCTCTTCGGGCAGCGGTGGTGGAGGCGCAGGAGGACGATTGGCCTCGCTGTTATCCAGCAACAAAACTCGGTATGAACTGTGGACGGAGAGCAACCAAGGAGGGCTGTTCCTCGTGAGTGCGATCAAAACCTCGAAGACCAAGCCGAACTATCAATTTGTATCGTTGCAGGATGCCACCACCGAAGTGAAGAAGTCCTCACAACATTATGCCGGCAAGGTATCAGCGACCATGACGCGTTCAGATTATATCGTCTATGACGCCGGATTCAATCCAACGAAGAGTGGAGATATGTCCTTCTCCCAACGTGCACGTGAGCAGATTGCCCAGATCAGTTATAAGCCCCATCTCTCCGGCAAGACTCCTCGTAAGCTCGCCGTGCTCCTGCCCGTGCTGCTGAAGGACTCCCATCGGGACGCCTTCGTGTCGAAGGAGTATCCAAATGAATTCCTCAGTCGTTCTCAAGCCTACGCTCATCTATGGAAGTCGATGCAGGAATGTAAGCGCCATGCACGAACTCCCAGAGCCTGGTTGTGTGTCCTCAATAAGCCGCCGAGATACCACGCGGACACTGGACAGTACGTATTGGACTTCTGTGGACGGGCGCCTCAAGTCTCCGTCAAGAATCATCAGTTGGTCTATCCGGAGGAACCAGATGAAGTCTTGTTTCAATTGGGAAGGATGGATGAGGACTCATTCAGTGTCGACTTCCGATTCCCACTCGCACCCATTCAAGCGGCTGCTATTGCATTGTCGAGTCTTGATTACAAATGGACGGTCGATTGAGGATGAGAAAATGAGTGACTCTGCAGCTGACGTCGAACGGCGCAACTTTAAGCAACAGGAGCGACGATGCGAGCTATTATTTGATTTTCTGATTCCCCGCTCTTGTGCATGCAACTGTTACAGCGATGCAATGCTTGTCAATAGACACTTCAGTCTACAGAGCATGCGCAGCGATTATATAAAGCGTCGTTGCGCCATTTTTCTATGCATTTAACAGTTGGGAGACAGCTGAGAAACAATTGACAGCGCGCGGTCGTGTGCAGGCGCACGGGCAACCGCACGACAAAATGCGCTGGCATCAAGGTGGTCGGCAATGCGGATTGACAGGCACGCTCGGTTACTACATTCAATCGGAGTCCACTTCAATCGGATCGTCCATTGACGCCGATGCTGCTGTAGCAGCCGGAGAAGGTGTCGACGATTTGGATGGTGATGCAGATAGCTTCGGCAGTGTTGGTGGCTGTGACAGTGTGACTGGCTTGAGTGAGAGCGGTTTGAGCTTGAAGAAGTCACTGATGCTCGATCCATTGGCAGTGGCCGGGTTCTTCTTCGACTTCTTGCCCGAGTCACTGACAGATGGCTTCGACTTCGAGCTCGACTTCGACTTGGGCTTGGTGGCACTGCTCGTCGATGCAGTTTTATTGGTGGATGATTGAGGAGTCTTAGCAGCGGTTGATCCATTTGGCTTCTGCGACTTGCTGCTTGAGCCTGGTGCAGTGATGGTAGTCGGGCGCAAATCCACCAGTTCATCAATATCATCATCATCGTCATCAATCGCTGCAATCAATGTTGGCGCGGGATGGCTCTGTTTGGATACAACAGGAAGCTTGGTCGGCATGGTGGAGGGTTTCGATGAAGCTGGCTTGGGTGGGTCGGGAGACAAGAATGAATCGATGTCATCATCTGATGGTACGACTCCATGTGTCACCTGCATGGGAGTGGAGGACTTGTTCGGAGACGGCTTTGCTCCAGCATCCATCGACAACTCTCTCTTGACAGGTGTAGATGTCTTCTTCTTCTGCTCTGCACCCTTCCTCTCCTTCTTCGGTGTGCTACTCCTCTTGTTTGATGATGACAGCTTCTTCTTGTTTGGAGATGGTCGCTTCTTGCTCGGTGAGGATTTCATCGTCAGGGGAGGCTCAGGTGAGCTGAGTAGTTCATCTTCAACACCGAATCCAGAGCCGAGTGTCGCTTGCTTCGCCTTGATTGGGCTGGATGAGAGCACTGGCTTCGATAGTGATCTCGCAATCGACGAGGAGAGCGAGGCAATCGACAATGTTTGATTGCGTACTTTCGCTTGTTTATCCTGTAAAAAGCGAATGACCACTCGCAATCGCTCAATCAACTTCGCCTCATTGTAGTAGGTTGCAGTGGATGGAGCCTTCTTCTTGCCACCGTCCTTCGTCTTCTCTTTCTCCTTGCCGCTTTCTTTTTCTTTGTCCTTGTCTTCATCCTTGTCAGCTGATGCCTTGTCTGGAGTAGCTGGAGCTGTTGATGCGACAGCAGGTGTGGGTGGACGGTTGGACGCGTCATCGAATGCAGTGGGAGCAGCACTACTACCGCCTTCGATCTTGGCGTCCGTTGCACTCGACGGTGCATCGACCATGAGGAAGTCATCACCTGCAGCACAAGACGCGGCAGCTGCAGCAATCTCAGTCGATGCAGTCGGTGCTGCAGCAGCACTCGTTGCATCGAGCGGTAGATGTCTGAACAAGTTGAAATGTTGATCCTTGTGAATCTTGGTCCATGCACCCAAGCCATACTTGATGACACCAGCAATGAGTTGGACATCATCCGTGCCAGTTTGGAATGAAGGGAATGGACGTGAAGTGGATGAGATGGAAGTGAGATCAGCACGCAGATCAGTAGTCGACATGATGACATGCTTTAAATCATCCAGTAGTCGAGTCTTCTCCAACAGATGCTTACTCTTCATCCGAGTCAACTCCTTGGCGAGAATGGCCTCAAGTGACGAGGGTGCACCATCCTTCTCCGATGACGTGCTGCTCTTCTTCTTGTCCTCATCCGTCTCATCTTCCTGCTTCGTCTTCTCTCCTCCATCCGTGTCCATGTCCACATCAGCTTTTCCAAACATCATTTCCGATTTGATCTTCTTGAGGTTGGCCAGCAGCTTATCTGACTCGTGCTTATGGCACTGTTCGGCCTTATCCATGATGGAGGTGACGAGTGATTGGATATGAGCAGGCATGATACGTACACTGGACTTGAATTCACAATGGGTGAGAAAGAGAGAATAGGAATCGACAATCGTGTGACTGGAGGACGTTGAAGGGGTGGATGTCGAGGTTGGATCAACCGTTGTTGGCTGATCAAAGAATTCAGCTGGTAGTGAGAGTCGTTGTTCAGTGGGTCGACCAAAGTGTTGCAATGTCTTGATAACAGTCGTGACATGTATCGTACGCCATGTAGGAGGCGTTGGTGTGGCAGCTGCAGCGGAGATACGTTTCAAGGTATCATTGAGTGATGGTCCCTTGTTGCTTGCTGAGAATGCCTTCTCAACTGAGTTGAATGTGAGTTTGGATGGCTCCCTGCCTGTCTTGGCTGATGGCATCTTGTTGGATTTATCCTTACCCATCTCATCCACCAGTTTGATGAGACGAGTCCGGAGATCACGTGCTGTGGGCCAAATGGGGAGTGCTGGTGTGGTTGCATCAGCGTCAGAGGCGCCAGGAGTAGTCGTGACAGCTGGAGTAGATGCAGCTGCGGAATTTGTGCCAGTTGCGTCCGATAGCGCAGGCACTGCTGCATCCGTGTGTGGTGCTGATATTGAAGCTTGTATGGGTTTGTCGTGAGCAGGAGTTGAAGAAGAGTCGGAATCAGCAACAGGTTGAATGGCGGTATCGGATGAAGATGATACATCAACAGATTGCGGAGCAGGTGGGGGATCAGGGGCAACGGCAGGAGTTGCTTTAGGTGAGGATGTGCTGCCATCAACATCGACAACGACGTAATCTCGAGCAACATCCTGCATGGCAGTATCCGATGTTGCACTGTCACGAGACTTGTCATTCTCGACAGCAGTGTCAGTCTTATCCTTCTCTTTCTCTTCATGCCCTTCTTTCGCCCTACTTGCTCTCTTCTTCGTTTCCTTCTTTCCAAATGTCATCTTTGCAAACACACTCCCATGCTGTGTTCGAATCCGATCCCATATGGATGACTTCGCTCCATTCACCGGCCATCCGATGCACTGGATACCAGCCAACAAGGCTTGATCGTGCTCGGACTGCCACCACGGAGCTGGGACAGATTCGAGGTGACTCATGGCTGCAGCAGGGAGAGGGAGTGGGAGGAAGGATGAGAGAGGAAGAGGAAGAACGATGTGACGAGAAGTGTCAACATGTGTTGGTGGAGGGATGTCGAATGATGATACGTTCGATGCTTCAGCCTCGCCATCAATGGTACTGGCTGCCAACTTCGCTTTCTCTCGTACATTGTTCTGCATGATGGCAAGGATGGCGAGTCGATTCAGTTCCGCTAATGTCGCTCTGGCATTCTTGACTGCAGTCGTCTGCTCGAACTTCGGGTCGGTGAGTGCAGGATCGATGGGGAAGGATGAACAAATCTCGAAGAAACCTTGCGATTCGAGTCTCGTACGCTTGTGCGGTGATGCCGTCGTTGCATTGGCATTGGCATTGGCTGGTGTTGGTGTTGGAGGCGGTGCTTGAGTGTCTGCTGCTGCTTGTTCCGCTTTGAATGCCTCCTTCTCTCGAATGAGTTGAACCATCTCCTTACGCACTCGACCAGCCAACACAGAAGCAGGAGTCTGCTTAGAGGATTTACCGGATTGAATTCGAGTATGTAAGAGGGCAATGAAGGACAGGGCAAGGTCCTGTAGTGAGCGTAATGTCAGCCCAGGGAAGTAGGGGCGCAGCTGTGGAAGACGATCGTATCCATAGCGTTGTAGTGCCGTGAGGAATCGAGTGCGAGATTGCTTGCTCCATACTCCACTGAAGCACTTCTCCTGTACATCATCATCCACATCTGAGCATTGAACACGATCATCATCCACATCATGCAAGCCTGATGCTCGTTTGCGTGCTGGTCCTGCATCCTCATCCATGATGTCATCACTCTCGAAGTCGCTCTCATACATATCCAAATCACTCATCTCACCATCCGCAGGTAATCCCCGACCCTCTGGTCTTGACAGGTCATACAGTTGCTTCCTGGCTCGTTTGGCTGCATGCTTCGGTTGTTTCGCTGCTTTCTTCTTCGCATCCGATATCTCGACGCGTTCCCAAAAGTCATCCGCACCAAAATCAACAGTTTGATCACCCTTCTCACCGGCATTGAAGGTGAAGCTTGTGAAGGAGGAGAGGCCACTACGTGCACTCGCTGCACCCACACCACTCTCATTGTGATTGAGGGTTCGAGCATTCTTCTCCAAGATTGCATCGATACTCTCATTCGCAAATACCGTTGCTCGTTGCTTCGCCTCATTGTCATCGGTCAGAAGCATGTGTGCTGCACCCCTCCGTAACAATGATTCCACTTCCTTCTTATCGAAGTTGGCTGATGTTTCATCCTTGTCCAAGGTATGCAACAACGCATGATCCAAGCCAAGCTTCCTCGATGCACGCTGGAACATATCAAACTCATACGTTCTTGCGCATATCAATCTGTACACCTGAACCTTGCGCACTTGTCCAATACGATGTGCTCGGCCGATGGCTTGGACATCACCCTGTGGATTCCAGTCACTATCAAAGATAATGATCGTATCTGCCCTCGTCAATGTCACACCCATCCCTCCTGCTTTGGTACTGAGCATGAATATGAATGTTTCATTTCCCTCGGCCTGGAATCGATCAATGGCACGTTGACGATTGAGTGCCGATGTACTTCCATCCAATCGTTCATAGCTCCATTGGCGCCATTCGAGGAAGTCTTCCAATATGTTGAGCATACTCACCATCTGACTAAAGATGAGAACCTTGCTGCCCGCGCTCTTCAACTTCGTCAGCAACTTATCGAGCAGGATGAGCTTACCACTCATATGAAGCATATGTTCCATCTTCTGCTCATCCGTCTCCAGTTGATTCTCCTCTTCCTCTGCCTCCTCCACACCATTGACCAGGTAGCAGTGATTGCATACCTTCCTCAATTGCATGGCAATATTGTTGAGGCCAGCCAAGTTGCGATGGCGGCCCTTCTGACGCAGGAAACCGATATTCTGCTCCCAAATCGCTCGATACCATTTCCGTTGAGGCATGGTCATCTCGACTTCGATAAGTGTCTCCTCTCGAGGTGGCAATGACTTCTCCACATCACCTTTCATTCTTCGGAACATATAATCCTTCATGATTTTATGTAACTCTGTCACCTCCTCCGCTCCGCCCGTCTCTTGAATATCCTTGTACTTGTCAGTGAACTCATTCCTCGATGGGAATTGAGCCGGATCGCACAGATGGAGCAGAGTGAATAACTCACCGAGATTGTTCTGAATGGGAGTACCAGTGAGGAATAGTTTGTACGCGAATGAACATTCTTCGACACGTTTGTGGAATTGTGCCGCAGCATTGCGCATCTCATGTGCTTCATCGACGATGAGTACAGCCCAGTCGATTGCACGGAAGAATTCAATGTCATTCCGAAAGACCTCTTTGGACGTGATGAGACAATGGAGTCGCATGACTTGTTTGGGTAGCCGCTTCATCTTCTCCCGTTCCGCCGCCGTTGCACACCCCATCGCCGCCTTCCAGCCGAACTCATACTCGCGGCATATCTCCCGTGCTTCATGCTTCTCCGTATATCGTACCGCATTCAACTCCGGAGCCCATGCATCAAACTCACGTTGCCAATGTGCGGTCACACTCAACGGAGCAATGATGAGGAAGGGACCACGAATACGACCCTCAAGGAAAAGTGTGCGCAGGAAGGAACAGGTTGTGACAGTTTTACCAAGACCCATTTCGTCTGCAAGGATGTTTCCTCCCTTGCCAAGACCCCAATTGACGATCAACCAGTTAACGCCTTCCACTTGATAGTCTCTGAGTTCTTTTCCTTCTGGTAGTGGCGGTGCTTTGCCATCTCTCTTGAGTGTGGTATCATTGAGTGCCAGTGGTTTGATCCTTGGTCGTTCATCATATTGCACCAATCGTTTGTATCGATCGATGTGCTCCATCGTTGGGAAGGTCAAACGACGATGGAAGGATTCAACATCGTGTAGCGACACGAAATCATTCAATGCTAAATCGCTCTCCCAGGTCACGGAATCATATGGTAAATTGCACCACTTCACCAAATACTCCTTCGAGGGTCGTGCAGATGGAACGAGAGTGGCCGTCACTTCTGTTTGGTTGTTGTTGTTGTTGCCATTTGGATCGACAAAATCACGTTCAGCGATGATGCGTTCCACCTCCAAATATGCCGGATCAAAGAAGATGGAATAATCGATTGCACCCTCTGCCTCTGGTGCCCACACACGTAAGATGGTCTTGAGTGATGGATGCACACGCTTGTTGATTCTGGACTCCTCATTCTCGATGAGTGCATTGATATTGTCTCGTTCATCTCGTTCATAACTCTTGATCTCCACTTGTCGAATCGTTCGAAACAATTTCTGAATACGATGATCTTCACCGGAGTAGCAACGAATCTGTCCACTGCGCTCTTCGCGCTTCTGCCATGCATTCAAACGAGTCTTACCCTGCTTCCACAGCTCGATCGTCTTGCGATCAACCCAATCACAGCAGTGATAAGACAGATCCTTATACTTGATCAAATACTCAGTTCGATTTTGGATGCGATTTGATTTGGAGTGTGGATCAGAAAGGTTCTCCGGTATCTGAATGGATCGACGAGCAAGAATCTTCTCGATTGGATTCTCATCCGCCTCCTCCTCGCTATCCGACTCGTCGCCACTGTCAGCATCACTCATCAACAATCCTTGTTCACGCTCCCATTTCCTCTCTGCAGCTCGTCTTGTCTCTTCATCACTCTCGCTCTCATCCGTTTCACTCTCACTATTCCGACTGCGTTTATGACTGGTGCGGCGGGATCTCTTCGATTGTGACTTGGTCTTCTTTGTCACTTTGACACGTGCCTGACTCCGCCGGGATGTCAGCTTGGCATATGCGGCAGAATTGAAGAAATCATCGCCATCGCCATCCTCTGCATCATCGTCATCCTCCGCATCCATACCTTCATTCTCATCGTCATCATCATCATCATCGTTCACCTCAATGATCTGTCGCTGCGTTGATCGACGTCGTCTGTTGGATGGTTCTTCAACTTCCTCCACTTGCTCCTCCAATTCTTCCAATCCCTCATTGTCACGTGGCTCTCGATAGTTGACCTGCTTCCGTGCTCGGCTACTCGATCGACGTCCAACAGATGAATTATCATCGGATGAGACCACAGAGGCAGAACGGGTACGTTTAGATGGAAGGGGCTTGGTATCAGGCATGTAACGATCGGGGGCATGACGAACACGACCAGAACGAGTTGATCGACGCTGCTGCACTTCTTCTTCCTCTTCCTCCGCTTCCTCCTCCGCCTCTTCATCATCTTGCTGGTCACGCTGTGATCTCGTGCTTCGACTCGCTTGTTGTGCGAGACGCGTATGATCAGAGAATGGATCATTCGTCTTGCGTAAGAAGCGACTCAGCATACTCGATGCAGGAGGAGAGGGAGAGGAGAGCTTCGTGTTACGAGTCAAACGAGAGGATGGCTTCGCTGTAGATTTCTTCTTCGATGGAGGTGGCGGAGATTCATCCTCATCTTCCTCTTCTTCATCCTCGTCTTCGCTGTCACCCTCCTGCTCATCATCCTCATCCTCATCTCCCTCTTCATCCTCACTCGCACTCTCTTCATCAGATGATTCTGCAATGCGGCGACGGCTGCGGCTGGATGATTGACGCGTTGAGCGAGTAGTGCAACGACTGCGACGGGCAGATGGAGCATCATAATCCTCATCATCGTCGTCATCATCTTCCTCTTCTTCTTCCACTTCCACTTCCTCCTCCTCCTCTTCCTCTCCCTCTGCATCCTCTTCTTCGATCTTCCGTCTGTTGCGTTCAATCTCCTTATTCCTCTGCGCAATCTTCTGTTGAATGCTTCCACCAGACGATAGTCGTCTGGGTCTACCATTCCCATTCTTTTCCTCATTCTCATACTCATCTGCATTCTCATTCTTGCTCTCACTCTGCCGTGCCTCGCGTGATACGAGTGGGTCAGCTTTGAGTGAGGCGGAGGATGGCTGAGCGTGTGCAACCAGTGCAGCACCACGACCTTTTCTCGTGCCTAATCGTCCACCACCATTACTACTACCATATGCTAGTTCACTGATGGTTTGAGCACGCAACTGCTGCTTCTGCTCACCATCACTCGTACGCTTCAAACGATTGAGGCGGTGGGACGGGGCGGGTGGCGAGGAGGATGAGGGTGAGGAAGGAGAGGCAGAATGGGATGAGGAAGGAACAGGTGAGGGCGACACAGAAAAGGTTGGCGATGAGGCGAGGAACGATTGAGATGGACGAGAAGCGGATGGACTTGTTGATGGCTCAGCATCGCCATCATCATTGTCCTCATCCATCTCCTCCACATCCATGATTCGACGTGTCCGTTGACGTTTGGAGTGACGCTGTGGCAGGACATCCTCCTCATCCTCATCATCATCATCGAGTGCGATATGTGAGTGTGATGCAGGCGCCTGCTTCTGCTCTTCGATCTCCATCTCATCCCCACTCTGTGGGAAGTCAGCGGACATGATGGTGTGGCGTGGTGGGATGTGATGGGTTGGGTTGGATTGGCTGATGATGGTGACAGTCACAGTCAAAGTGGGATGTCACGCGCGCACTGGATGGAAGTGTGGAGCGGCAGTTGGAAATCGAATGCAAGCCAGTCAATGCGCGGCTGTGGATTGGTGTGTGATGAAAGTAGCTGATCAGGACTGCGTTTGCCGATGCTACAAGATACGTGTGGATGTGGCAGTGGGTATGGATGCGGTTGAATAGTGAGTGAGCGACGGGCCAACCATCAATTGGTTGGCAGTGGATCACGACAATTGTCACGACTCACCAATCAGACACTCCAACACAGGTGACAAATCTCTGCAAGTGAATGTCAACTGCATCCATACAACGTGATGTGTTGTGCTAGTAATGATGAACGAAGGGGATGCGTTGCTCTTGTCGCTGTCGCTGCTGCTTCTCTTCC
>Ga0256771_1000219_pt1 | contig 12149 bp, 2 predicted proteins | sample MC6MC0922MT_FD_186046 | JGI IMG/M metagenome (GOLD analysis project Ga0256771, IMG submission 186046) | Metatranscriptome of enriched soil aggregate microbial communities from Iowa State University, Ames, United States - MC6-MC0922-MT... | ecosystem: Environmental > Terrestrial > Soil >...
CTTCCCATCATCATTCCATCAAACCATTGAACACTGATGGACAGAAGTGTGTCATCAGCATTGAGACACACTCATCCACTCTCATGCCTGCTCCATCGTCATCATCAGTCACTACTCCCACTGCTAACACTTCAACTGCCACCGCCGCTGCTGCTTCGCCACACGCAACGCCCACCGGGACTCCTCCTCCGTCTCATTCTCACACCCACCCAGGCTCCCGCTCCTCATTTGAATCCTATCCATACTCATTCGCCCTCGGGCAAGGTATGGCATTGGGCATCGGCCTAACACCACCACCACGATCCGTGACATTGGGACAAAGTAACAGCATGCAGAGCGGCAACACCAGCGGGAGTCTAAGTGCCCTCAACACAGCGCAGCGGCAGCCCCACCATCACTCTGCGGTCATCACTCACACGACGCATACCACCACTCACTCACGTCCAAATAATACGAACATGCCAGTCAGAGGATACGGATACGCAGGTGCCGTGCAACCGAACGCGGCATCATCACGAGCACGCTCGATCTCTCCCTCACACTCTGCCGCTGCCTCTCCGCAACGCCACCCTCCATCCACATCCTTCTCACCCAACACACGTGGTCACCCATCAGCAGCTCCATCACCTATTGGCCGAACACCTGCCCACTCACCGCACTCATCTCCATTCACTTCTTCTTCAACTTCGCAAACTCGCTCTACTCCTGCATCCTCGCACCTTGCACCCGCTCCGTCTGCCGCACTCTCGACTCCGGGCTTCGATTCGTCTGAAGGAGGCATGATGGTGCGACGCAGCAGTAGTAGCAGCAGTCGATGGAAACTCGTCTCTCGCTCGCCCGCTGGACAAACGACTGGTCAGCGGACCTACTCACATGTGCACGAGCCAGACGGCACAGAGCATGAGTATGATGAGAAGGATGGAAGCAGATATTATCGCAGAAGCGACACTGCAAAGTCGAAGTCAGACATAGGTGCTGCTGAGGCGGATGATGTTGGGTTCGAAGTTGCTGCTCGATTGGAACGGTTGGAGGTGTTGGAACGCCAGCAACGATCTCACCCACACCCACACTCATATCCACAGCAGCGTGTGGGCGCCTTGACTACACCAGCACAACGAATGCCAGAGACTGTATCAGGACCCCATCAATCACCTAATACGACCATGGTGACACCTGCCCATCCGTATTCATCACCTGCTCCCAACAGTACACCTCTTTTCCAGACCCATAATGAGTCGACTACATCCATCGCACATACCACCATGCATCTCAACTCATCGCCGCAACGACAGCCGTACAGCGCTCATCCAACCCAGCCCTACTCCAGCCAGTCAAATGTACCGGCATCAGCTGCCCAACGTACGACGCCACATCGTCATCACCAGTCATCTCCTAGCCATTCACAACCCATGCCCTCCCAACCACCAACACCAACCCCTGCACCATTGCCTAACCGTGCTGCCCCTACCCCTGGTAGCACTCCCCGTACCGCATCTTCATTCACTCCTGCTCCCTCTGCTTTCTCCATGTCCACCCCTCTCAACCCATCCACAACCTCATTGAAGGCAATGATTCTCGAGCGTGATGCACAGCTACATGATGCAAATCTGCGCAATCAGCAGCTGGAGACACAGCTGGCTGAGTTGAGTGCACGATCACGCCAGCAGAGTCAGCACATCGAATCGTTGCAATCACAGAGTGAGAACAGGTTGAAGGCGCTCACACGAGAACGATCGTCATTGCAGAGCCGGATCGACGAGCTACGGACGAATGCAGGTGACGAATCAGATCGTGTGTCCAAGTTGATGCGTGAGAATCATGTATTGAAGGCAGAGGTTGATTCTGCCTCATCCTTATCAGCTCAGCTGGCGGCCGCGCAAAAGACCATCCAATCACTCCGTTCTGATCTCAGTGAACGTGATGCAGAGATCGTGGAGCTACGGAATGCAGGCCGAAGCAGTTCGGCATCTGAACGTGCAAAGGAGCGCCAGCTAGCGGATCTCGAGTCTCGATTGAAGCAAGCACAGACAGAGGCAGCAAACTCACGCAAGCAACTACAACAGATGCGTGCAGAGAAGGAGAGTTTGAGACGTGAACTGGATAGTCGACTCACTACCGCCACCACTCATGCCGAATATACCCAATCCTTGAAGGAGCTGACTACACAGAAGCTTCAGCTTGAGTCTCGCGTTGCAGCTCTCACCGCCAGTCAGCGTGAGAGTGAAGGTCAAGTAGCGGAGTTACGCAATGATGTCACCATACTCGAGCATGAGTATGATAAGCTCATTAGTATGTATGACATTCGTGGTAATAAGATCAGTGAACTCGAGTACCTCATCAATGGACTGCGCGCGACGATGGCGAGGAACGACGCAGAGAAGGAGGAGACGCTGCGTCGTATTGATGAGACGCATGCAGAGATGGAAGCACACACGAATGAGAAGCAAGCATTGTCAGATGAGAATGCCGTGTTACGTGATCAAGTTGATGAGTTGAATGAGCAGATCGAGACGTGGCGTGAGGAGGTGGAAGTATTGAAGAAGGAGCGCATGGGAGACAAACGGGTCGAATCGGAACTGCGCGCACAAGGTGAGAGTGTGCGATCGGAATTCGACCAACAGCGAAGGAACCTTCAGCAACGTTTGAATGAGCGTGATGCGGAGTTGAGGGCATTGAAGGAGAGGATCGCCGCACTTGAAGCTGAATTGGTGCAAACACGAAGCGAGCTCAAGCAAACGAAGCAGTCTCTCAATGAACGCGATGATGAGTTGGCCAATGCTCGACAGCAACATCACCGTCTGCAGCAGGATTTGACAGAGCGTGATGCACAGATCGCCCAACTCAAGTCACAGCTATCCACTGCCACCCAACAGCAGGAGCATAGTGAGGGGTTGCTGCAAACATCCCTCGTGCAGAGTCAGAATCAGAAGGCCACACTCGACTCCCTACATGAGCAGATCGCTGACCTACAATCTCAACTTGCCGCCCTTCAACTGAAGGAGAGCAGTGTCGCAGCTGAGGCCAAGGAATCACGCGAGGAGGCGAATCGCCATTCCGCCGCATTGGAGTATGTCAAAACTGAGTTGGAACGAAGTTTCGAGACGAATATTGCACTCGAGTCACAGTTGAATGAGACGAAGAAGGAACTGGAAGACATGACTGGACAATGTGAGGAGAAGGTGAGGCAACTCGCAGAAACCAATACGAAGCTTGAAACAACGACGATCGAATTGAATGAGCTGCGAGTAACTGAGCAACAAGCACGGGATCAAATTCATTCACTACGATCGGACCTTCTCGCCGCGAACGAATGTGCTGAAGAGCATGCGCGTAAGCAAGCAACGACTGAGAGTGAGTTGGCCGAGCGCAATGCACGTGTTGATCAATTGCAATCAGTGGAGAAGGAGCGAGCCCTGTTGCAGGAGAAGCTCGCCACAGCAGAGGAGCAGCTGCAGGCAGAATCAACGGCGCATGGTCGATTACAAGCTGACCTACGTGTGTTGGAGCGTGAGCATGATTCACTCCAATCCAAACTCTCGGACCTGCATCAATCTTCATCCACACAGCGTGATGAGTTGGAGCGCAGCATCAACACCAGTCGTGCTGAGTATGATCGTGTGGAGCGTGACCTCCAACAGTTGCGCGATCAACTCGCCGCCACCCAACAATCCCTACGGCGCGCAGAAGAGACAGTCGAGTCGTTGCGATCAGACTTGTCCTCCGCCAATGCCACCGTTGCACGATTGGAGACGAGTCTGAGTGCGAGTGAGAAGGAAGTGGATGCATCAGCCAATCGTGAGACAGAGCTGCGTCGGGCGTTGAGTGAGGCACAGGCATTACAGTTGAAGCTGGAGGAATCCCTATCCAACTCACAGTCGTCGTTACGTGAGGTCGAGCGTCAGCGTGCGGAGGACATGGCCATCATGCAACAATTCTTACATGAGTCTGAGAAGAAGTCATTGGAGGATAGTTTGGCATCAACTCATGCGCTCGACGAGGTCAAGCAACAACTGACGGCAACACAGCATGAATTACATCAAGTCAACGTACAGCTGGCAGCAGTGGAGGAGGAGCGCGATGCAGTGCAGCGACACAACGAGGAACTACAGAAGCGTACACAGGCCAATGCGAATGCATTACGTGATGCACATGAGGCAGCGGAGGAGACGCAGCGTACATTGCAGCAGCTGCAACGTAAAGTGACACGTGACTATGAGCCACGCTTAGGCACGGCGGACGAGAAGGAGGAAAAGCTGAGTCAGGTGGAACAGAAGTTACGTGACTTGTCCCGTCAACATAGCGCGCAGACGGATGAGCTGCAGAGTGCAGAGGCCAAGGTATCCGACTTGACATCCAAGTTGCGTACCCAACAGGTGGAGACAGAGAGTCTCCAGGAACGCCTCACCGCGCTTGAACGGGCGGTTTCCTCACATGTACACAAACAAGCTGCTGCCTATGATGCACTCCTCGGAGGCAGTGACACTGTCCCATCCACGTTGACGACACCTTCCTCTGCATCGCGCCGTAGTTTCCTCGCCACCTCACCGCAACATGCCAAACACCTCTCACGATCAAATAGTGTGCAACATCATGAAATTGCATCTCCCTCAGCAGCCGCTGTCTCTGATCATGCCGCCATGTCGCCGACCCCTCGCACATGGCGCACTGCATCTGACCCGCTAAGTGTGAGTAAGCCACCCGCTTTATCACTCTCTGACAATCCCTCAACCTTCTCTCCTCTCATCTCCTCCTCCCCACATGGCTCCTGGCAATCCTTCTCACCGTCCGCTCCCCTCTCCCCTTCACTCCGCTCGTCACTCGCATCCATGGACCCACTCTCCCTTCTGGTGTGGGAGCATGAGCGTGCCTCCAATCTATTCCATGCACATCATCGGCTGCGTGCTGACTCCGCTGCCACCACTGCTAGTCTCGTTCAACTGCAGCAGCAGATGGAAGGACTCAAGTCACAGCTGGCAGCAGCGGCTGAGAGGAATACAGAGACGCAGCACAAGTTGGATGCGGCAGAATCGAAGAATGTCACACTCAATACGCAACTTCGCCAACTCGAACAACAGCTGGATGATGTCAAGAGTGAGCGTCAACAACTGACTGATCGAAAGGAATCGCTGCAGCAGCGCATTCGGACCAGTGAGGATGCATTAAATGAGACACGTGAGCAGCTTGCATCCTTGCAGGTGGAGTGTCGAGCGAAGGAAGTTGAATCGACGCGATTACGTGATCGTGTGACAGTATTGGAGCGTGAAGTTGCAGCACGCACGGATGAGAAGACACGATTGGAGGAGGAGCATGATCGTGTACGCCGTGAATTGTCGTTACAGAATGCTGCACGCACTGATCTCAACACTGAGCATACGGCGCTGGTCGATCAGCTCAAGACAGCACAGGCAGAAGCAACAACTGCCAAGACGAAACTTGCCGAGCGTGAGAATGAGGCAGCGGAGGCAACACGCCGAGCGGAAAGAGCGGAAAGAAAGAATGCGGAGGTGGACGCGGAACTACACAAACTCCACGATGAAATGGCAAAGATGAGACAAGACTCTTCCTCCCTCCAATCCGATCTTGACAGTGTTCGTGCTCAGCATGTGGCGGCGAGTCGTGATGTTAGCCGACTTCAGAGTGAGTTGCAGCAGTGTGAGGAGCGTGCGAATGCAGCGTCCAATGCGACGAAGGCAGCCGATGAGAAGGCACGCAAACTGGCTGCTGACCTCGCAAGCAAGGAGGAGGAGTTGGAGGATGCACAGAGAATGCTACGAGCAGCACAGCGCAAGGCCGCACAAGCGACTGGGGCGAGTGATGAGAATGAGGCAGCATTGGCTACAGCTCAGTCAGCATTGGCCGCAGAGCGTGCGACATGTCGCGCGGCACAAGCAGAGGCAGCGCGACTGCAGGATAAGTTAATGGAGAAGCAGAAGGAAGTTGACAGCGTGCAAGCTGAGAAGATGCGAGTGGATGACTCACTCAATCAAGCTCAACAACAGTTACAGGAGATGAAGACTCTGCAACAACGGCTGCAAGCAACGAGTGAACAATTGGAATCCGTGCAGCAGCGATTGCAGCAGTCTGAGCAGCGCTGTCAACAGACGAATGACAGGTTGAGTGAGAGTGAGGCTGCCAGAGAAGCGGCAGAGCAGCGATGTGGCCGCATGCAGAAGCAAGCTGAGACAAATATTGAAGAGATGAATCAGCATCATGCGCGCCAGTCGACTGATCATGCAGCACGTACGAATGCACGGCTCACTGAACTGGAACAACAACTTGCAACTCAGTCCTCCTCACTCGCAGCGTCTCAGTCTCAATGTGCAACATTACAGAGTCAACTCGCCGCTGCCACCACCGATCGTGACGCACTGCGCACTGAGGTTGGTACGCTCACAGGCAAAGTGGCACAACTGGATGCAGCACGTGCACAATCTGCCGCCAGTCTCAATGAGAGCGAGTCAGCACGTGAGAAGATGAAAGAGGAGATGACGCTGCTCAAACAAGAGTTGGATACAAATCGTCAACAGTTGACTGATGCGGAGACATCGCTTCATGAGGCTCGCACATCATTGTCACATGAACGAACGACGTTGTCGACCTGTCAGGCTGATTTAGCTGAGTTGAGACAATTGTACGATGCGGCTCAGCGGCAGGTTGCAGCATGGGAAAAGCAAAGAGATGAGACGAAGCAAGCGTTGAACGAAGCTGAACGAATGGTCAAGTCGGAACAGGAGGAGAAGAAGCAACAGACTGATGAGCTACAATCCACCCAAGCCGAGCTTGAGGAGTTGCGTACTGCCCATGCATCATTGGAATCGAGTGAGCGTGATTTGCGCCGTCAACTGTCTGATCTCGCCTCCACCCATGACTCCACTAAAGTCGAACATCAGCGTGTGACTGAGAAGTTGGTTCAACTTCAACAAGAGCACCAGAGTGTATGCGAGAAGATCGACGTTGAGAAACAAAGCCGCGCATCGTGGGATGAGGAGAGACGAGAGTTGGCACAACAAGCAACAGCGGCTCAATCCGATCGTGAGAATGTTGCAGCAGAGTTGGAGCGCACGATGAATGCATTAGAAGCGGCAGAGAAGAAGAGTCAAAGTATCGAAACAGAGTTGCGTGACACACAGGCACAGCTAGTTCGCAGTGAGGATGAGGCTGCCACGGTTCAGCGGCGCGCGGAAGACTCTGAACAGAAGTGTCGAGAGTTGGATGCTCGCGTACACCAATTGGAGTCAGAGGTTTCAACCCTCCAATCACAACTTGCCCAGACAACACAGGCCAGTGACAGTGCTGCAACGCATGCTCACGAGCAGTTGCAGAGTGAGTTGAGTGAGAGCAAATCTCGTCTGTCCCAACTTGAGTCTGAGTTGGCTGAGAAAGACAGACAGCTGAGTGAGCGTCAGACGCACATCCAAACTCTCACCGAGCAAGTGACGAGTGTTGAGACTCGTGTCGATGAGTCGCATAGTCGCTCCACTGCATTGGAGCATGAGCTGAAACAACATGAGCATGAGCTTGCTGAGAGTCGCAAGCAGTTACATGCATCGAATGAGTCATCACACCAATTGGAGTTACAGTTGATGGATGCAGAGAAGCGTGAGAAGGATGCAACATCACGTGTCAATGCGCTGAAGGAGGAGTTGGAACAAGCGAAGCGTCAAGCCGACCATGCAGAGAAGCGTGTGACTGATATGGAAAAGGCCAACAACGCACAACAATACCCGACAGTCAGCGCGAGCGATGAACGTGTGCGCGAGTATGAGAGGCGCATCAGCAGTGTTGAGCATGAGTTGAACGAGGCCAGGGAGCGTGAGACGTCAGCACAGCAGTTGTTGAGCAATGTGCAGCAACAGTTGGCAGCAGCGGAGGAGAGTCATGACTCGACACGACGCAGATTGGAGGATGCACAACAGAGCTTGACACAGGCAGAGCAGCGATACGAAGAAATTGAAGAGGAGAGAGAGGAGGCAGAGAAGAGGTTGGCTGAGTTGGAGCAGAGCCACTTGTTGGAGAAGGATTCCATGACTCGCGTCATGAAGGAGTTGGCTGCGCTGCGAGAAGCTCACACTCGCTTACGCATGGAGCATGCCAGCGCGGCCAGCGAGTACGATGCCGCACTCAACTCTGCCTTACACGACCTGCAGCAACGCATCCATCCTGCCATGCATCAGCAGCAACAGAAACAGAATGGAAAAGAGAAAGAGAAAGAAAGGGATGACAGTGCTGAGACGAAACGTCAGACCGATCAGCCAGCTATCAAGCAGAAGGCAAATGAACATGAGGATGATGATGGGTCTGCGAGTCAGCCCATGCGCCGTCAACCTATCGCTGATGATGCGACCATCATGGCATTGCCTGATGAGTCAGCTACTCCAGATGCATCATCGTCATCTTCCACTTCCCTGTTGCTCCCACCCGCACCACGTGTTCGTGCCTCCTCGACCCCTGCCACCCCGACTCATGCTCATTCTCCTCCTAAGCCTCTCATCATCCCGGGTCCACGGTCGGCTCGCTCCTCCATTCTGTTGAATGCTCCGCCACTGCAGCCGGATGGTCCTGATGCCGAGCTGCGTCAGTTGTGGCTAGCACGTGGTCATCATCGCTGGGCCAATGCCGCGGCTGCGGAGGCTGATCATGCACGTGGCCATGCAGCGGTCGGTGAACTGTCACGTGACAACCTCATCAGGGAGATTGGAGCATTGCTGAGAGAGACGAATCAACAAGCGGAACGCATTGAACAACTGGAGGAGCAGCTGGAGGAGACGCGAAAACAACTCAATGATCAAGATGATCATGCACATAGTACAGATGCAGCGGCCACTCCATCTGATTCTGTCCCCGCCTCCGAATTGTCCAGCCTCCGCGCTCAGCATCATGCCGTCTCCTCCATGCTACAAGCGACTGAGCTGCGTCTCACTCAACTGCAGACGGAGTTGGATGATGCACACAAACAGTTGACAGCAGTGTATGTGGAGAAGGCGAGGTTGGAGGCTGAGTTGAATGCATTGAAGCCAGAGACGGAGAAGGTTGAGCAACTCCTCGCCGATGCTCGCCAGCAACAGCAACACTCAACAGCCACATCGATGGAGAATGAGAATGAGACGCGTCTACGCTCTGAGTTGGATGCCGCCACTCAAACCATTCAAGCATTGCAAGATCGCATCTCCAAGAACTATGAAGCTGCAAAAGAACACCATTCCCTCGAGCGAAAGGATGATACTGATGCGGATAGTGCGGCTAGTACGGCTAGTACGCTCCCATCGTCCACTGGCCAGACTTTCATTTCTTCATTGGAGAGTGAGGTGAGTGAGTTGCGTGCCTCGCTCGAGTCCTCTGCTGAGAGTTACACTGAGCTTCATTCCCTCTTCCTCCAGCTTCAGAGTCGGTGCAGTGAGTTGGAGCCATTGGAGGATGAGTTGAGGCTGGCGAGAGAGAGAATACAAACGTTGAAGAGGAGACTCAATCGCATCAATGCTAACAGACATATTCAATGGCTGGATGGAAAGAAAGCAGGAGAGGTGCCAGATGATGACGATGAGGAGAAGGATGACGTGGATGATGATGCACTGAAGGATACAAGTACAACCATGGATGATGCCAGTGAGAGTGATCGTGTGGCCGTTGCGTTGTCAGCTCAGCGCATGACTCTGGAGAATGTGATGGCCGGCTTACAGGTTGAGAATGCAACGTTGCGTGAGGCGACCGAAGTGTTGAGTGAGCAGTTGGATGAGGCGCAGGAGGAGTTGAGAGCGGCAAACAAGAGGATCCATCTCATGCAAGCAGAAGAGGCGCGTGCATTGCTCATACAATATGTCAAGGATGCATCTCACAAAACCAAACCAACTGACGTCGACTCCACGCCTGGTGTTAGCACGAGCGATGTGCCTTCATCCTCATCCTCCTCCTCTCTGGCCTCATCATCTGATCTCTCTCCTCGCTCTCTCTCTTCCGCCTATGACTCCTCCCTCTCCACCATCGCTCACCTTCATGGTGAGTTACGTTATGCGACGAGTCGAGTGTCGGAGTTGCAGAGTGAGCTGGATGAGCTGCGTATTGCCGATCATGAATCCCAGCTGGAGCTATTGCATGATGAGAATGAGAAGCTGCAGATGCGCATCGATCAACTCGTTGAGACTTTGGATGAGATGCGAAGCACAGAAAAGCAAGGGAGGAATGAGGAGAGCGACGAGAATGAAAATGAGGATGAGCACGGCATCGTGCGCCGTGGCACACCCCGCAAGTCCAAACACCCAAATCTTGAATCGCCACCGACAGGTGTTGACTGTGCGACATCGTCCAGTTCCACTTCCACTCCCTCTCCACCTCCCCCTCACTCAGCTGATTCCTCACTTCGCTCCTCCTCATCCTCCTCCTCATCTTCCTCCTCACCCTCTCATCCGTCCTCAGCTGCTATTCTACCCGCACTCGAGATTAATCCTGCACTCTCACCCGCATCCTCACTCTCATCACACTCACACTCACACACATCCATTCCATCGAATCAAACGGAACACAGCGAACAAGAGCAAACACACATGCAACAACAGCAACAACACCCACAGCAGAGCAATGCTACAGACGAGAGTCAATCCGCCACAGCAGATGGCATTGACTCGACCAGTACTGGTGCGATTGCCTCCTCAGTGCCCAGCATGCCTGACCTCACTGTCCGTGTATTGGAACTCCAGTCCGAGCTTGCTTCTCAATCTTCACTCATCTCCTCACTTCGCACTGAACTGGAAGCCGCTCAGACAGACCTGTCTGCTGCACGCGCCGAACTCGATGCGAAACGTCAACGCCTTACACGCGACACGGACAATGCCGATAATCAGCATCAACATCCGCACGATGATGAAGCAATCAAGCGCCTCAATGACATCATTCAATCACAGACAACAAGCCTGGAAATGGAAAGGACGTTGCGAGAAGAGGTGGAAGAGAAGCTGAGTGAGCTGCAGCATGAGTGGCAGACACAGAAGGAGGAGATCAACAAGCGTGATGCAGCCATCACACAGATGGAAGAAGAGATGGCACAACTGCAAACGCAATGCCATGCACTCGAACGACAGGTTGCATCACATACACAGCAATATCAACAGCCCGCTTCTACATTGAATGCTTCGACGGACATCGCTGCATCTACTGTTCCGAATGTTTCGTCCAGCGTTGTTGGTGCATCATCGAGTGAGCTCGCTCTTCCATGGCCATCCCCATTCCCACATGTGAGTGATGACGCTGTCGCACACTCACTCGCGCAACTCGCATCCAAATACGCAACATACAGACGTTCAGCTCAGAGTCAACTGCATGGTGAGGCAAGGACGAAGGACGACCATCACGCTCATCACAACGGTGAAGACAAGGAGAAGGAGAATGGTGACGATCACGACGTTGTTGATGGAAGCATGGTGTATGGCGACGATGATTATGTGAACGATCGTACTGAGCCTGTCCCCCTTGGCCACGTTGCTTGTGTGTCGACGTTGAATGTAGCGATGGAGAGTGTTGGTTGGTTGGCGGAACGGTTGGAACAGGCATTGAGTCAGCGCGCGATCGATGAAAAGCAGACAGTGGAGAGTTTAGTCGCATTACAACAGAGAGTGGCATTGCTGCAGGGAAAGATCGCACAACAGAAGCAGACAGACAGCTCGCACCATGAGGATGGACATAGGGATGGGGATGATACAAGTGCGATTCATCCCTATTCTCAACCTCATCCTCATCGCCGTCCTCGTGCTCTCCTCACCAACTCCTCGACTGATCTCACTGGGATGCGTGCTGATACGAACACTGGCACTGGCCTTGGCACCGTTGCTGATACTGGTGTGAACAGCGACAGTGTCGGTGTCAGTGGCAGTGACATCATCGCTCCGCACCATCCTCCCACACCCATGCCTATGCCCATGCCCATGCCCAACCAGCATGCATCTCATACATCACCGCCTCGTTCACCCTACCCATCAGCACCAGTATCAGCATCATCATCATCGCCACCGCCAGCATCACCCTCATCCTCATTCTCAACCCTTCCAGCCGCCTCCACATCCACATCCACATCCGCTGCCGCTGCTGCTGCCGTCTCCTCCTCGCCCTCCTCTCTCTCTCCCTCTCCCTCCTCCTCCTCCCCTCCTTCAACGCGCCGCGCC
>Ga0256771_1000220_pt1 | contig 12134 bp, 1 predicted proteins | sample MC6MC0922MT_FD_186046 | JGI IMG/M metagenome (GOLD analysis project Ga0256771, IMG submission 186046) | Metatranscriptome of enriched soil aggregate microbial communities from Iowa State University, Ames, United States - MC6-MC0922-MT... | ecosystem: Environmental > Terrestrial > Soil >...
CTTCACCCCTCCTCGTCATAGTCCTCACCTTCGATACTCAAACATACAATAGGTCAACAAAGGTGAGGGATACAACATCATTGAGTGAGTGCACATACATGTTTGTCATGAGAGTGAATGCGATCAATGTGGAAGCAGTGACCCAGTCACACGCCGCGGTGAGTGAGCGGAAGGAGGAGGAGGAAGTGGAGATTGCAGTCAGACCCAAGAGAGACCTGAGCGCTCAGCCCATGCCGTCATGGCAAACACTATCACGCGAGGGCACGTGACATGTCATATGTCATATTGCTCTGTATCATGCATCTACTCATGTATGATTCCATCTTGCTTTCATGTTGCCTTCTCCGTGTGACACGTGCGAGCTCAGTAGTGGTGTACATGTACATGTGTGAGATCCGACCAAGACTGCTCTGGACTACTTGTCAGCAACATCAATCAATCAGCAAGAACGGAGGCAGAAGCAGCAGACGCTGTCAACATATCTCACCCATTGACATCGCGCATCAGTTGATCTTTCTTTGTTCCGAGCCTTCATTGCTGCTACTCTCCATCGTTTCCATTGGTCGCAGCTCCATCTGAATCTGACGCTGCCTCCATCCATCCATCAACTCCTTCACTGATTCCGACCAACTGGCTCCTCTCCATCTATTCACTGGTTCATCCCATCCCGTCCTATCCCATCGACCGATCTAAACTCGCCATCATGCCGAATGATCCTATTTCCGTGGATGGTCGCAATGGTTGTGGTCTGAGCAAGGGTGCGAATGGTGAGGGTGACGAAGTGAGGATTGATATGAGCGGGAATGGGGATGGAGGAGTCGAATGTCGGGTGACAATCAAGGAACCGACGAGTAATACAACCATTACTGATGGTGCAACAATCACACATGACAACCACATCCCAATTGACAGCATCCTGAATGAGCCGAGTGATGCACTCGTCGCTGTGCATGACTCATCATCATCATCCAGTGCTGATCGCCCTGCTCGCGGTATGACAGCAGCGCAGAAGCGACTATGGGCAGCTCAAAAGCAGGCTGAATATGAGTCAAGCAAAACAGGGGGTGCAGTATACTCTGTCTCATCAGGTAGCATTCAGAATCCATCATCAGCAGTGACAGTGGCCGGCCCCTCCTCCTTCTCCTGGTTGACCTTTGCGACTTCCTCTCCTTCGTATGATCCCCTCCATCCTCGCATCGGCATGGCAGTGGACGCAAAAGACTGTGGCCAAGATTGGAGAAAGGGAGTGATCGTTGATGTCACTGATAGAAAATTCAGAGTGGCATATAAGGGATGGTCGGATCGATGGGATGAGTGGTATCCAATCGGTACTGATCGCGTTGTTGAGGCGAATAGTCGTACGCGCCTGACGTATGACACTGGGCCCAGTACGAGCAACCCGACTCCACTCAATGGGCATCGATTCGATATGTTCGCGGAGTATGTCACGGGAAAGTGGAGTGCATTATGGCATAAAGTGGAGAAAGCAATCAAAGAGGTGGAGACTGTGGAGGCCGTGACATCGAGCCATGGTGAGAGTGGGGGTAGTGCTGGATCTGCCATTCCAGGCCTTCCCTCTCCATCTGTTGGCACCTCTGCCTTCGTGTGCAATGTGTTGGATGCGGATGATTGGAAGCTTTTGATGAAGGAGAACTATGACAATCTCAATCTTGTTCTCGGTGCCTTCATCGAGAATCCCTTCCACGTGCCTCTCGTTCATGACTACCTCAAGCAGAACCTTCAACTCCTCACACACATACTCACCGTCAAGCGGATGGGAGAGATGAGACCGACTCTGTTTGAATGCTTACTCAAGCTATTGGATTGTTGGAAGTTGAGTGAAATGGCGGCAGGTGATAACGTCGCCGATTTGGTGGAAAACTTTGAGAATCGTGAGAGGAAGGAGCAGCTGCAGTCTGACGGCCACCATTCTTCCTCCTCCTCATCAGCAGCTCAGCTACATGATCATTCATTCCACATCCTTTCCGTCTTACAACAGCAGCAGCGTCGTCAACCTTTCTTCCAACATCATGGAGTAGGACCAGTCGAAACGGCCAATGATGACGACGCAGTGGCAGAAACGGATGCACAGAGCAGCACACAACAGAATACGCAGGCAGGGCAGACAGTGAAGACTGTGCCTCCTTCCGCCGACAATTCCTCTCCATCCTCATCCTCCACAGCTGCCCCTCCCTCTCACACTGTATTTGCTGAGCGTCCTCCCCCTCCACCTCGTGGCAACAGCTACAAGCAGACCCATCAGATCAGTCAATATCTCATCGACTTCATCAATCTATTTGCGCGCATGGGGGGATTGGAATTGATACGACGACGAATGGAGGAGCCATTCCAATCGGACACGAATCGTGGCAGTGGACCCTATGCGTTCCAGAATTTTACCGCATCCATGCAACTCATGCTCGCCATAAGCAGATTCCTCACGCCGCAATGGAGGGAGAGGATCATACCGGCATTGCGATTACACGAGCTCATGCCTGCGCGGGTTGAGACATTGTCAGAGGAGGAGATCAAGTTCACGAGTCGAGATGTCATGCATGCATCCATCGTCTACTCACTCATGCTCGTTGGACTCTACTATCACACTCTGTCTCATCGTTCGACAGAACAGCCAACGACCGCCAATGGCAACGCTCATGAGCCCGCCGCAGCTGCAACGTCATCCTCACGAGCACCGGTTATTGAAAGCTGCGGCGATTGGTGCCTCAACGTTGCACTCACTCTCTACCTGCGTCTCATTCATAGTGATGTACTCGAGCGACAAATCAATGGAATCACCGATATGAGTGAACTTGTCCGCGCCATTCGCAAGGCAGAAGGTGGTGATGGTGATGGAGATGACGTATCGCGTGTGTCCGCACGTCGCATCTCCACCTTCACCCGCCATTGGCTGCTCGCCCATTGTGTTCTATCCAGCGTGGTGGAGAAGAGCAGCCATGAGGAGATCCTCCGTCGCTCCTCTCCCATCCTCTCCTTCCTCCTCCATCATCACTCACTCAACTTCGATCAATCGATTATTGGACTGTGGAATGCCACGACAGGCAAGCATGAGAACTATGCGAGAGTCGTATGTGAGATCATGACGGACATGGTCGAGGAGTTGAACATTGACGAAATACACAGACTGTATGAACATGTCACCGCAGGCTTATGCATGACGAAACATGCCGTATTGCATCCACCTGCATCTCATCATTCAACACATCGTCTCTCATTCGCCATCAGTGATTACTATTTGACCTTCCTCAAGACGTTCACTGTGCGCGCCATCAAACGAACACTTCACCTTTGGCGACAGCGACAGAAAAACATGCCTGTTGCGACGGAGTGGGAGCAGCAGCAACAACAACAAGTTCATGATGGCGATGACCAGAGTTTGAACACCTCTCCTATCTATGCTGTACAGACCTTCATCGATATGTTGCATCAATCTGTTGCTGCAGCTGCCAACAGCGCATCTGACCATTCCAACTCACACTCTGCCACTCCTCTTCTTTCATACGATCTACAATCACTCATCCTCACACAGCTGCTTCCTGAATGCCTCGCCACATTCCCTCTTCAACCGTTGCGTGTGGACCCGGACGATGACGACAGCACGATCCTCATTGAATCTGAATTCACTCTCACATCACGTCTCATCAGCGACTGCATCACACACTTACAACAAGCGCCCTATCATCCCACCTCCTGTGTCATGCATCTGCAGATCATGCATGCGATTCTATCCTTTTTCCCCATCGAATCTGTTCGGCATTCCTTCCAACTCAGCGTTTCTCCTCAGGGAAGTTGCAAACGTTCGGAAATTATCGCAGCAGTTGTGAGAGCGAAGGTTCAACCGATGGAATTGTGCCTCGATATTGTGCGTGAGCAATGCAGATTCTTTACGGCGTACAAGCTGCAATGTCCATCATCAGTGCAGACGAATGGTGACATCCTGTTGCCCGGTGATGTGACGCATAGTTCAGTGTTGCATTACATCTTTGACTTCTTCTTCACATTGCTTCACAGTGATCCACATGCGGATATGAGCGAAGACTTGGTTTGTGAGCTGTGGAAGTTGATGGTCGGACCAGCCACACAGCACCCCTCTTCAAACACAGAGCCGTCACCGACTCAAACTCAACATCATCATGGTGAGGGTGTGGATGCTTCGCGCGTCACTCCCCATGATGCCGCCATCTTCTTCTACTTCTTCTATCGATTGTTGGATGCGGATGCACAATCCTTCCATCGATATCATACCACTCTCAATGCCTCAGCAGGATTCGTACCGGTGAGTTCGCTCATCAATTACAGACATCCAGCGCCTTCATCGTCGTCATATCTTTCTTCATCATCATCCTCATCCTCATCCTTGAAGCCAAATGGCACCTCAAACACGTCCTATGCTGGTCAGAAGACGCGCAACCAGATCTTTCCGAGTGTCAGTGATAATGATAGCGACGGTGAACGACGTGTTGGCCAACTGCATGAGGAGGACACGGATGCCGATGATGATGACGATGATGGCGTGCCTCCAGGCAGCTTGCTCGATGACTTCACTCCACCAGCCATGCCCGATGGACCACCCGCTCATCAAGCGCATCAACCGAGCAACGATTCAAGCACGCACATGCTCGGATGGTCAATCGATCCTGTTGGCGATCGACATGACATAGACAAGCTGGAGGACAAGCAGTGCAACAGCGCGGTTGAGCCACTTGCATCGGTGGATGAGATGGATTCACATGATGACGAGGCGATGAAACGGCTCTCCATCCCCGACACACACTTCTTGCCTCCTACCACACGCACGCTCCTCATTCATCTACTGCATTCTGACATCTTCTGCTTACTACCTGTATCATTGAAGCAATTGGGCAATGCATGTGGCACTGCGGCCCAGACTCTCCATACTACTTGTCCCTCAGCATCACTTGGGAGTGGACAGATGTTGACTGTCTCCTCACCGACCAGCACCGATTCCATTCAGTTTCATCTACTTCATCGACTCTTCTTCCTCGCCAATCAATACTGTGGCCGATGCTCACCAATGCAATTTGCACCCTATGTGAAGCTGGAAGTGTATGATGGACGATTGGTTGGCATGAAGGAGGTGTGGGATTGGTGCACCGCTGGACCAACGGAACCCGCTGCTGAGTCATCCGTGCATGCGTTGGCCTCCTCTTCAACATCCTCACCTCAATCTTCATCTTCATCTACTCATCCTCATCCATCGTTGCTTCGTGAGCTTCGATCGTTCCTCGTCGATCTGTACAGTAAGAAGTATGTTCAAGGCGGCATGTACTCATCATCATCGTCCAGTAATCAACGCACAGGTGATATGACACGCAATCTCGCTATGCAATGTCTTCGAACGATATGGAGCAAGATGGAGCAATGTATGGAGAAGATGAGACGAGAAGCAGAAAGAAGACATGAGAACCAGCAACAAGGTCAAGTTTCCGCTGTGCGACAACTGCAACTGTTGTTGGAGTTATTGCATGAACTACTTGATCATGATGACCGCTCATTCAGCGCATTTTCTCCTCTATCAAGCAACAGCTCTCCATTCGTCATTCGCTCTTCTCCAACCTCCTCCAATTCCACACGTTGCAGTGTGACCTCACTGTTAGCTGAGCACTACTTCAATGACCTCTACAAGTTGTTGCAGACTTTCACCACTCCATCTGAATGCTCCTCGCTGGGTCTCGACTCCCATCATCCATTGCATGCAACACTCACTGAACAACTATTCAAACTCCTCATGCGATTACCCGCACACTCAACTGGAGCACAAACACAGTTCGTCAAGCGCATCACTGGATTTGAGTTCAGTGGCACGAGCGAGAATGCCGGTCCAGACCATCCGGCGTGGGATGAATTGTTCTCCAGCTCATCCATGGTCAGCCTCCTATTCTCACTACAGATCATCCTCGACTACTTTGCACGCCCCAGTGGGAACGATCATGAGAAGATGGCACATGACATCATGGTTGAAAGTTGGCAGTCCTACTTCATGACCAAAGGTGGACTCAAACACATCCTTCAAATATTCACCAATGTTGACCTCGCTAAACTACACCTCACACCAGACACCATCGTTCCAAATACTACAGCAGATGATGGTGGAGCAGAAACAAGCAACAATACGATCTCAAGGTCAGCATCGTCTGCTGATGTTGTCCTCTCCCGTCGCTGCCTGTCACTTCTACTTCAATTCATCTCCAAATTTCTGTGTGAAGCGGCCCATTGGGAGAAGGCATACCTCACGGATGATGAGACGCGATTCGTCACCGATCTCAACAAATTCGCTCAACAATTACAAACCATTGTTCTCGCCATCCTTGCAGCTTCACCGTATTACACCACTGAAGGACGTGCTGAATCCAATGCCAGCAAGAAAGGAAAGCGCATTGCTGCTGCCAGACGTGCTGCGCTGCGACTATCTTCACCCACGATGGGACTCCTCACTCCGTCTCCTTCCCCATCTCCATCTCCATCTCCATCTCCACCACCTGATGTTGGCACGCCACCATCCTCCACACCCGTGTTGTCCTTCACGGATGAGGATCACAGTCTTCTCATGAATTCATTGGGACTGCTCAACTCCATGCTGGTTGGTGCATGTGACCTATTCATACGTGCTGCCCACCCATTGCCACCCATTGATAAGCGTGGCCACGTGACTGGTCAACTACATGTCTCATTCGACCCCACACTCCTTTCAACAACCTTCTGGCGTACACTCATGCTGGATGGCCTTGTGCGGCAGCGTCATACTGGTGTGCGTACCGGCATCATGCAGTCACAGGAGCAACTGATGGATGCATGGAGACAGATGTGTAGTGCGCATCCTGTTCAGTTACATTGGTATTTCATGCAGTTATGCATGGAGATCATGATGAATGATGCGAGTGGAAGTGTCGACTGGATGCAGCCGTACGATCGGTTGCACCATGGAGGGTTCAAGGATTTGATGGATTTTACTCTTGCATTATTGCAATGGGAAGACGAGGAGATCCAGAAGGATCGTCGAAAGTCGGGCAAGCGACCCTACCCATTCTATGCTATCGTCCACACCGATTCCCCATTCGACCCATATGCATTCGCCAGTCACATGACTGATTGTATTCTACGCCGACCGACGTTTGAGAATATGGGAGCATGTGGGCGTGTGCTCAGCCCAGATAACGTTGAGCATGATCCCATGCTTGACTTTGCATGTCGCATTGCACAATTCTGCATCATGCTCATCCAGAATCATTCAAACAGTTGGAGAGCGAAGATTCACAGTGCAGACACACGCATCCTCCATCTTGTTGAACCAGATCTGGTGCAGCAACTCGACAATCAGACGAAAGCAGACAACATCATACGAGCGCTATTCGATGCACTGTATGAGCTCCCTGAACAACTCCCATCCCCCTCACCTGCCTCCACTCCTGCCATCGACACTGCAATCATCACCCATCCGCCTCCTAAGTGCAAGTCCTATCAATGTCGCAAGTCATGCAGTCGACTGCTGGGAACCTGTGCTGACAGTCATCATCGTAATCTCACCGAGCTCATCTCGTATCTCGACCAATTTCAACGCTCATACATACATGATTATGAACGACCCAATGTGAAGGAATGGGAGTACAAGCTGCCGAATGAAAGTGAAACTGCTGGCTCTGCATTGGTATCGGCGTTCTCAAACATCCCCTATATTGGTATCAAGAACCTCGGCAATACTTGCTACATCAATGCTCTGATGCAGCAATTATTTATGATTCCGGATCTTCGTCGTAACATCCTTCGCATTGATCTGCCTCCCTCCCAACTCCCATTCGGTGATCCCAATCAGAGTGTTGTCATTCAACTTCAATCCATCCTCTCCACTCTCCTCTACTCCTCTTCAGTCTCACTCTCCAAGCCGACTGCCACGACCGAATCCTTCTGTAAGGCATTCAAGGATTGGGATGGTCAGCCGATCAATCCCGCCATACAGGAGGACAGTGGACTCTTCTTCACGCGACTCGTAGACAAAGTGCAGGAGGAATTGAAGGGAACACCATATGCAAATGTCATTCAGCAGACATTGTGTGGCAAGGTTGCGAATCGGCTTCATGGAACTGATCCGGCAGAGTGTAGTCATGCGAAGCAGAGCTATGAAGATTTCAGTACATTACAATTGGAGATTAAGAATAAGAAAACACTGGAGCAGAGTCTTGCTGCGTATGTCGAAGGTGAGTTGTTGAGTGGCAGCAATGCGTATCGTTGCTCCCTCTGCAATCGTAAGGTGAGTACATTGAAGCGTACGGTCATCTCTCATCTGCCCAAGACACTGTGTCTGGTGTTGAAACGCTTCGAGATGGATTACACAACGATGACCACACACAAGATCAATGACCAACTCACTTTCACTACAAGGCTCAATATGAAGCCGTACACACTCGAAGCGATGACGAACAAACAACAGAACAGCAGTGGCAGTGGCAACGACAAAGCGTCGGCGTCGGCAGCAGAGCAGACAGGAAAGAGAGACGACAGTAAAGAGTCAGATGAGAAAGGTGAGGTGGATGCGAATGCTGGAGCATCCACCAGTTCATTGACTCCTTCAGTTGCTCAGCATCCCGATGATTACTATGAGTACGTGCTGCGTGGTGTGGTCGTGCATTCCGGCACAGTGGGTGGCGGTCATTACTACTCGTACATACAAGATCGATCTGCACCAGCGGACACAGCGGAGGGATGGTTCGAAATGAATGATACAAAGGTGTCGAAATTCACATTCTCACGATTGGCAGACGAATGTTTTGGTGGCCCTGAGCACGGCGGCTGGAGCACGAGTAACAAGTCGAGGAATGCATACATCCTCTTCTATGAGCGTGTACGCGAGCGACTCACCATCGACCCATCCAAGCAGCCATCCCATCTCTCATTCAGCGCTGCTGCCGGATGCATTCAATTCTGTGTGCGCATACGGAACAAGTATCGACGCACACTGGAAAGACTCATACCATCCTCCCATTCCCAAACATCGCAACAGCTTGCATCCTCCCAGCTTGCCCTTCAGACAGCCGCACATGAGCAAGCCTTAGCAATGTGCAAGGATTTCATCGCCTACCATCCAACAACATTGGAATTCCACCTCTCATTGGCCAATATCTCGCTCTACTTCCTCATTCCACAAACAGCATATGCCTTTCATTGCGACCTGGACTTCATGTCCGTGTGGCAATACTTGTGGCGCTGGTTCATGCACATCTATCTACGATCCTTCTCACACAATCACAAACTCAAGGAGTGGATGGAAATCATGAAGAAACCTTTCACTTTCCTACGCCTGATGGATGAAGATGAAGAAGAAGAAGATGAGGAAAAGAAACAAGCGTATCTCGAGCGTGTCATGAAGATGGCAACATGGACATTGCGGTGGATGATCCATCAACCCAAATCATCGAATCCAACACCACAAGCGGATGATGGCAAGGCTGCATCTCACATTGCTGCACCACAATCAAGTGGTAAGTCAGGCGCAAAAGACGATAGTAGCAGTAGCAGCTCCCTCACTTCCACTACCGCCTCCTCGTCCTCATCATCCTCGTCTCGTTCTCGGGCGTCGCATAAGCGTGCACGTAGTGATGACGGTTATAGTTGTACCTGGGCGGAGGTTGGAGGGGATGATGACGTCGTACCATTCAATGTGGAGAATCTGCCACCACTCGATGCACCCGCATCACTCCTATTCCAATACCTCATCGCATGCCCGGAGAAGGATGTCAGGGATGCCATACTCGACATCGTGCACTGCATCGCTGTATTCGTCATTGAACACAGACCTCGAAAGCAACTCCCTCTTGTCATCACACAACTCATCGATCACCTCGTCACGTTCGTGCCCTACCTCCCCTTTTATGCAGGCAAGTCACTCGTTCTTTACCTTCGTCTCCTCTTCCGTCTATGCAAGGCGAGTGATGAAGTCGTACGTCGCCTTCTCATGCCAACACTGGATGATGGTGTGCGCAATGATCTACCAGCGCGTCTTCTCGATCTCTATCTCGGTGGCGTCAGCAAGGACGAGAACCCATGTGGCAACACCATCAATGGTATGCCACGCAGCGCCCGTGGACGACGTTACTATCCGCTACCGAAGGACACCGTGCATAAGGTGATGCAATGGAGACGACCGTTCTGGGCATTGCTCGCGCGCCTCATTACACATGCTGACACCTCCACCATTGAGAAAGGAGCAGCAGATGCTCAACCTACACCTGCTGAAGTGGACTCAAGCTCAACAGCGGATGCACAGTCCTCCTCCTCACCTGCATCAGTGCATCCGCTCACACCACAAGATGGTGAATCCTTCACTACCCTCCCATCCATCCCTCTCTCCTCGTCCTGTGTTCAACTTCTTCGCTTCCCTCCTTTACTCGATCAAATTATCCATGAGGCATTCAATCCTTCTCGTTTGAACAGCACCTGTCGACTCCTGACCACTCTGTGTCGGGATCATCTCGAGTACAGCAAGATCGTCATCCAGGCCATCTTCCATGCACTCACCGAAAATGATGCCGCACCCGTTTATTACACGTTGCTACGTCAACTACTCAACATCAAGGACAGTGTAGCAATGGAACGCGTGCATGCCCTGATGCATGCATGGTTACGCTTCCTCGAGGATGAGCAGGTGTATTATCGACCAGTTGACAGCAGTCTTGATTATCTGTTGGCCATACTTCAGATGAATGATGATGCCATTGCATTCATGCATCAACATATCTCCAAGTGGCAATGGTTGATCGATTGGTGTCTGACGAACAAAGTTCCACCTGGCTTTGATTCAGAGAGTGGCATCCAACTGGATAAGCAACGGCGTGGAATGAGGAGTCGACACTTCCAAAAGTCGATGGTGGTTGGAGGGGACACATTGCACGATGAATGGAACTATAACAGCAGCTTGACGAGCAGCAGTAGTAGTGTAAGTAATAGTTATGCACGACCACCATGGATGAGCAATCTCTCCTCTTTCTCTGACCGTGCGCATGCAATGAACGCCGCGTTATCATTGGATGAAGCCGTCCCATTGGATGATGTGAGTGAGGATGAGAATGAGGATGAGAATGAGAATGATGATGGATCCGACACATCCACCGCGGATGAATCCACCACAATGCACCAGGCTGCACGAAGCACGAAAGTCAATGGCCAGCGTGCTCCTGCCCGCCTTAAGCTCTTCAAAGCCAAGCCTCTCTCCATGAAGACAAAGTATAGGATGTTGCGTCGAGTCAGGAATGGGAAAGCAGCTGTGCCTCACGAAGGAGAGAAGGACACAGAGGGTGAAACAGAGAGTGTGGAGATGATTGGTTGGGATGAGTCAGCTCCTTCACATGCCATTTCGGCAAGCAGTGGCAGCAGCAGTGGCAGTAGCAGCAGCCGCACGTATGGTCGCTCAGCTGCCATTCATCCGAGCTCGTCACCTCCACCACGAGGCGGCTCACTTCCAATCGCGCCGCAACATCGTAATGAGATCTCCAGTCGTATGAAGTGGGCAAGACGAGCTGGTGGCAGTGCGTCGGGTGATGAAGAAGAAGAAGACGAAGAGGATGAAGACGAAGATGAAGATGATGCAGCAGCCATTGCCGATGTAGAAGGTGGCCGGCAGAAACGTGGAGTAGTCGATTCTACCATTCAATGGCGTATGGATGAGCCAGTTGATGCACTCAAGAAGAGTGTTGATCAGCCACGCCGATGGCAAGCGGCACGGATTATTGCCATGGAGGATGGACGAGTGAAAGTTCACTTCGATGAAACATTATCTGCCGACGATGAGTGGATAGCGAAGAGCTCACAACGCATCGCCCCACGTGGCACGAGGACACAACTGAGCCTCTCTCCCTATCATCATTCCCCATATTAATACCGGATATTTGAGGGATGTTGGCTCCTCGAACAATCTGACTTCGATGCAGTGGCATGTGCAACATCCTGGCCACACTGGTGTTGGTTCACTCAATGCTTGATCCTGGCGCAGACAAACAGTTATTATTCGTTCGCATTCTTCCTTTTTTCTGTTTGCAATCATAGCTGCTGTCAAGTCAAGCATGCTTGATTGCATCACCCATACACTATGCATTCCGGCAAGTTCA